>Ga0080007_1087090_pt1 | contig 23256 bp, 20 predicted proteins | sample OctOCTMetagenome_FD_69210 | JGI IMG/M metagenome (GOLD analysis project Ga0080007, IMG submission 69210) | Hot spring and microbial mat streamer communities from Octopus Spring Streamers, Yellowstone National Park, USA - OCT_B (SPADES... | ecosystem: Environmental > Aquatic > Thermal springs >...
CACTATAATCCAGCGGATTTTGTCGAGAATCTATCTTCGACGCTGATATATATATCCCATGGTAATAGAGATAGAATAGTCCCTGTAGATGCGTTTAGGAGGATGGCTTAAAGGTTAAAAGATCTAGGCTATAAATATATATATGAAGAGGTAGATGGCGCAGACCACGTTTGGGGAGATATAAAACCGGGCGAGAGGTACGGCCTTGACTGTATTGATAGAGAAAGTATAGAGGGGTTTTTTATTGAGAGGAGGAGAGCCGTACCGAAGAAGATCATCGCTAAAACCGATAGCGATAGATTCTCGAGGATCTGGTGGGTTGAAGTATTGAAGGAGCTAGATAAAAGATATGCATATGTGGAATTAGAGATCAAAGATAATGCCCTGCACATAGTTAGAGCTGCAGATGTGGAGAGCATCGTAGTAGATATCGATATGCTGAGGAAAAGCAGCTATATAGTAAACGATCACATGGAGATCATATATGGGGAGAGGAGTGTTAAAATAGACATTGATAAAAGAGAATACATTAAAGTATTGCTAGGAAACGATCTCTGCGTGGATCTCGTGGAACACATGCTATGTTCAAGCAATATAAGCAAGATCTATGTCGATAGAGATGTTAGGATTAGGAAGAGAAAGCCTGTTACAGGCCTATTTATGGATCTATTTAACAATAGATTCGCTATAATAGCTTGTTCAAAAGATCCTTCATGCAGCTATGCTGCACTCTATATTCAAAGATGGTGGTTCAACTACTCCAATGGATATACAAGAATATTTAGCGATAGAGATGCTGTGGAAAGAAACTTGCATAGGGAGTACAATCTGCTCGCAATAGGAGGTCCTGAAATGAATATCTTTGTGGATAAGATATATAACATGGTTAAGATCTTTAGATTCGTTGGAGACTGCGAGATCATGTTGAGAGGAGAGAGACATAAAGCAGATAAAATAGGTATAGCCATTATATATCCAAATCCGCTTAACATGAATAAATATATAGGTATCTTGGGTGGGAATTCCCCTGAGTCGATCAACGCAATAGAGAGACTTCCCCTAACAATGGTCCCAGATTACTTAGTATATGACGCAAAACTCCTAGGAAAAGATCCTAGAGGGATCATTGCCTCAGGATTCTTTAATGATTACTGGGAATAGTGGGATTGTATAACTAGCAATGACTATAAGATAGAAAATCCCCACAGATCATCTCCAATCCGATGATCGATGAGACGGAAAGAATAATATCCAAGAGCCTCTCCATTCTTGTATTCATCAATATATCTCCCATCACAGCTAATGATCTTAAGTCTAATCCCACCTATGATCTCTACATAACTATCGACAACCCCCTATCATGATCCCTAGTATAGAAGCAGGCCAAGTCTCTTAACCATCATGGGTTTCCTCCGCTAGAGTTATTCCTCCATGCCTTAGCATTTACAACCTGAAAGCCTCACCCCGAAGGGCGGGGAGGAGGTCAGAAGACTCACAGTAGGTATAACTCTATTTTCTCTAGCTTCCCCGTTCTCGGGTCTACCCTGAATCCTAGCTTCTCGAGGGCTGTCACGCCTAGCAGAGCGTCAACGCCTGCAGGCAGCTTGAGGTCGGGCCAGACCTCGATATCCCCGTAGGTTATGGAATCCCCCACCCTGATCTCACCACCACCATATCTAACCCTAATAGCTTCGCCGTTCGGAAGCTTTCTAGGCCTCTCATATTTAAACTCTATACCCAACCCCTCAACCTTCTCCGGGGCAGTAATGATATCCCCGTAGAATCCTGTGTCAACAAGAGACCTCAGCCTAACCCTACCCCTAGGACCGCGAACCTCGACGTCGACAACCATAGAGCCCACAGCATACCCCATTCAAATGCTTTCCCAGAAATTTTTAATATTCAACCGGCTCTCAACTTCATTGCTTGAATTCTAGTAGGAGCTTAACAACTGAAAGCCTCGCCCTTCAAGGCGAGGATGGCTAAGGCTTATAAGCTCTGTACCTTCTGGTATTCTCAATTATGATGGTTATGCTTGTGAGCCTCGGGCCAACCTCTAGCGATACTCAATAGAAGTGCTAGATACACTAGATCAAACCCATGCCTCCGGGGCTATGATAAAATCCATAGCCCTGAGTCCCCGAGAGGGAATAAGGGGGTAATGGGCCGGAGACCCCAGCAAAGAGATCTTCTATAGAATTAAAAGATAGAATTGAAGGGCAGGTTATATAGAAATATAGCTATAGTTCTATCCTGATCACATCTATCTCTAGAGGCTTTAGATCTGTGCTTAGTATTGATGACAAGCTGGGGGATGTTCTACCCTCATCTCCTGTTATGGCTTCCTCGATGTATATTTTGCTTGATGTCGATGCTATGATCTCAAATGTCTTTTCGGATATTCTGTGGATTGCTTCGATCTTCAGATCTCCTTTGTATATTCTCTCAACCCCTCCCCTTTCCACTATTCTCTTTGGTGTTCTCTGCTCAAGTGTTATGGGGCTTTGGCTTTTCAGCTTCTCTATCTCTATATCTCCGAGCTTCTTGTTTGAATATATATATATTCTATAGGTTATTCTCTTTACTCTACTCACTAGATCCTCTATATCTTTTCTTCTCCCCTTTCCAACTATATCTATTATGTATATTTCCTGTCTTCTATTGATTGCGCTGGATATCGCTTCTAAGTTTCTCCTCCCAGGCTTGGGGGATCTGATTTCGAGTATTGAGTAGCAGCCATCGCCAAGAATTCTATATCTAGATGTATCCCTAACAGGTATTGAGATCCTAACACCCTCTCCCAGATCTTCTGCGGCTCTTTCAACAATATCCTCCAAAGATCTTTTCCCCGGCCTCTTCTTAAAGCTAACACCCCTCACAAGCTTCACAACTCTGGAGCTGACTATTAGAGAGGGTATCACAGCCTCTATAGATCCTCTAGATATGTCTAGGATAAGCATTATCTCGGGATCGCTGAAGTCAGGCTCAAAATTATAGGATCTCGAAACACCCTTTCCGATCTCCCTTTTAAGCTCGTTCTTAATCGACTCCCAATATTGTAGCGAGAATTCCCTAGCTATCTCCTCCTCAGCCTCTAAAGATCCCTCAGGAGGCCTAGCACCAAGTATGAATCTCCTGAAACCCATGGCCCTCAGAGCCTCGCCAACCCTTTTAGCCCACTCATCTATAATCAGCTCTATCCTACTGCCACATACATAGCATGGAGACTGCTTCGGAGGATCTAGACCATATATATGTTTATAGAGGCTTGAAAAGGGCTCGCCAGCATTTAAAGAGTAGAGATATATCTTATCCTTAAAAGCCTGTGGATCCCTGGAAGCCTCCGCATGAAGCTCCATAGCCATTAGAACCTTTATAGACCTCCCCCTCTCAAAATTCAAAAGACCCATGCCAAGCCCTGCAAAGAACCTCCCAAGACATCTATCGCAGAGAGGATACCTCTCAAGCATCATGCTAGCCAGCATCAAAACCCTGCTATCCACCAACCCCATTGCCACATAACTATTCATCCACAACATTGATAAACAGTTAGCAAACCCCGCCCTTCAGGGTAGGGAGGGGTCATCCGGGGTAGTAATGTTATGGGTTTGAAGATGCTGAGCTAAGAGAGATTGTAGTTTATGATCGTTTGGATAGGTTTTGAATGAGTTGAGTATTCCACGGTAATGTATTAATAATGTGTTGATTAGGAATTTTGTGGTTGTGGTGGCGGCTTTGAATGCTGAGGAGAGAATTAAGGTGTATCTTGAGGATGCTAAGAGGTTTCTTGAGGAAGCTCTGAGAGAGTTTGAGGAAGGTGTGAGAAGTGGTGATGTTATTAGAATTAGAGATGCTGCTGAAAAGGCTTGGAATTCTATTGTTCAGTCAACTAATGCTCTCCTGCTAAAGCTTGTTGGTAAAGTGCCTTCGAGTCACTGGGAGAGGAGGAGGCTCTTGAGAGAGATCGAAAAAGATCCTAGACTGGCGGAGTTCGGTTTTAGAGATAGGTATGCAGCTAGAGAACGCTATCTACATGAACTAGTTTTCTACGAGGGTATAGTTGATGTTGAGGATGTAAAATTCGAGCTTAAAAAAACCCATAGATATATTGAGGAGGTAGAGAAAATACTTAGAGAACGATATAGATAGATCTGCATTTACAAAGCTAAGAGTGAGAATACGCACAACCTTTAACAGAGCCCGTGCTAAAACTGATCTCTCCATAACATACTTAGAGATCCGCTTCTCAACGAGATATACAGAACTAACCATAGAAAATTCTATGACCCCTCCCCTTTCGATTCTACAGTAGATCATCTTATTTATGCTGGGGTCTCGGGTGTTAGCCCTCTGATGGGGGTTTAATGGCTCAACACCGCTATGAGTTTTACCAAGTTGCTCTCGATCTCGCTAAGCGGGTCGTAGTCTTGAGGTTCTCGGGATCTCGATGCCCACTTGCAAGCATAGTAGTCGTTGTTAAGGTTTATAAATCTTCACCGGCCTCCTGACCTTCGATCGCTCTTTCTCGAAAACAACATTACTCTGCTATTTTTGACTTACATGTTTTAATGTCCCTAATGTCTTTAGCATCTAGAGATCTTATGCCAGTAACTGAGGGCTCTTTCTATGAGCTCTGAGTAGTTGCCGAGGTACTTAGCAGGCTCTATAGCTTCCTTCACCTCTTCTGGGCTTAGGTATTTAGATAGTGTTTCGTGTTTCAGTATCTCCTCCTCTAAGCTGGCTCTCGGTCTCATGGATCTAGTTATCTGCATTAGTAGCCTATGGGCTTCATGACGCGATAGCCCTTTCTGAACTAGCCTAATCACCACTGACTCAGCCATGATCGCTCCTCCAGTTAGCTCTAGATTTCTCTTTATAGCCTCCCGATCGATATAGAGTACCTTGAGCAGCCTAGTCATATCCTCCAACATTTGGTCAATCACTAGAAACGCGTGGGGCACGAGGATCCTCTCACTGCTACTATTAGTTAGGTCTCTCTCATGCATTAGTGGGATATTCTCTAGCGCGGCTACAGAGAAGGATCTAGCTAGCTTAGCTAGCCCAGAGATCCTCTCAGCTATCACGGGGTTCCGCTTATGGGGCATTGCACTGCTTCCCACCCTTGGCTCAGACTCGTACATCTCACCTATTTCACTCCTAGAGAGCTCTCTTACCTCTAGGGCGAAGCGATCTAGTTGCGAGGCTAGTATAGCTATTGTGAGCACGACCTCAGCAAAGCCGTCTCTAGGTGCTACCTGAGTAGTTATCACGTGGGGTTCAAGCCCTAGATATCTAGAGGCAGCCTCCTCAACAGCTAACCCATTGCCCAGCCATCCGGCCATCGTGCCCACAGCGCCAGATACTTTAGACCTCACTACCCTCTTCTCCAGCTCGCAGAGCCTCTCGAAGCTTCTAGATAATTCATAGACGTAGTTAGCAAACTTAAACCCTACGGTAATTGGTAATGCGTGCATACCGTGCGTACGCCCAATCATAACTATATCTCTATACTCCAGGGCCAGCTCTGATAACCTATCCACAATAGTCTTCAGCTTCTTCTTAACTATGGCTAGAGCATCTCTGATAATCAGAGCCCATGCTGTATCGATGATATCATAGCTCGTAGCACCTAGGTGTACGTAGCGGCCGCACTCACCACACCTCTCCCCCAGTATAAAGGCTAGAGAGGCTATGTCATGACCTGTCAAAGCCTCCATAGAGTACACATCCGAAGCTTTCACACTCTCTAAGCATGTGTCCAAGGTCTTTGAGCAGCCATCGAGGGCTAAACGCGCTGCCTCCAATCCAACCATGATGGCCTTCTCAACCTGGAGGTATCTCCTCACCATCTCCTCCAAGGAGAATAATTTTCTCATCTCCTCAGAGCCGTATCTCCAGTCAAAGGGGCATATAGGGCTTGGGAGGCTCAAGATCCTCACCTCAGGTTACTACTTCCTTGATGCACCCGGTTTCGGCACATTCTCTAATCTCCATAGCGATCCTCCTACCCATGCTGATCGGTCTACCGAAGTATAGCTTACCGTACTGGCTACCTATACCCATGTAGATATTGGTGCCTCCCCCTATCTTTAGGGCGACGTCGAAGACTATGAGATCTAGATCCTTGGTAACTATAAGCTGCAATGTGAAGGGCCCAATGACCCCGGGTGGCTCCAACTTTCTGCAGGCCTCAACAAAACGATCCCCTACGTCGAAGAGCTTCTCTAAGAGGCTCTCCCTAATCGTAGCTGCTTCATGCCCCACCTCGATCATCTCTATGTCTACATACTCCCCGATCTCGAGCTGGACGCTGGCGGGGAGCCTTAGGAAGCCGTCTAGGTTGCTCTGGATCCTCCTATCTATGCTGAGGATCTCCACCCTATCCCTGGCTATGGATCTAAAGTAGTTTATGTTGAAGTGTGCTCCGAGGACCAGCTCCTCTATGGAGGCCTTAGGTATGTCTTCAAGCCTGATCATGCCCCTAGATGCTAGCTCCCTAGCTTTACGGGCTAGGTCATCACGGTCGGCAGCTATGAAGAATCCTCTCTCAACCCTCTTCCTAGCGTGAGGTAGCTTAACGATAACGGGCCTATCTACTTCATCGGGTCTGTTGAAGATCCTAGGCCTGTTGATCCTAGCCTCATCAAGTAGCTTATAATAGTTTTTCTCCCCAGCCCTCTCCTCATACCTAAGCAGATACCTGTTACCAAAGATCGGAATGTTGAAGATATTCTCTATAGCATCATAGCCTACATAGACCGAGAAGCTCCTGTTAGGGATGAACACGGCGTTGAGCTCTCTAAGCCTCTTAACCACCTCCGGCTCAATCACCTTCGAAAACCTCTCGAGAACTATGGGTATGTCTACAATTCTATCGAATCTAGAGTAAGCCTTTTCCCTACCGACCTCGCAGACGGCTACCGTTCTAAATCCTTCATCCTTAGCCCCGTCGAAGATGTCGAGAGCTGAGTGGCTAGCTATAGATGCTATGCTAAGGCTTCTCAGATCATACCCCTCAAGCAGCTCCTCCGGCTTAAAGCGTGAGCGACTTTCCATACCACCCCACCTCGATTTGGACTAAACCCCTCCCTACTACTACCTCTCCGAGAATGTAAGCCTTAAACCCCTTAGATTCCACAAACTTAAGGAGGGGATCTACGTACTCGGGTCTAGCAGTTAGGATCAGCCCGATACCCATATTAAATACTTTGTAGGCCTCCTCTATAGGGACCTCACCTATCGATAGGAGTGCTTCAAAAATCCTGGGAGGTCTCGGGGCCTTTAGTGCCATGTCAGTAGCATCCCCAAGGGCTCTTCTAACCTTGGACCACCCACCGCTTGTCCCTCGATGGTTATTGATTGTCATTGATATTCATTTGCTTTGGATTGTTTTGCTTCTTGATCCACAGGTTTTTAGCTCTGTGGCATCGGGGGTTTCCACCTCTCCCACAGGGATCTTGGGATCTCTATGGGCTCATAGGTAGCTGTCGAGCCCGCGGAAAGGGGCTCCCATCTAGACTTGAAACCCCAAAGCCCTATATAAGGGTTCTGCCCAGAAGAGCTTCGGTCTATGGTGCTCTGGGCATCATAGCATTCCGAGGTCTCTGCAAATCAAGATCTAGCAGAGATGTCACCTCATCATCAAAATAATTATGAACTGGATACCCATAAGCTTAAGCTGGAGAACAAACGAATATAAAAGCATCCCCACTACCATGAAAAAGGATACAGCCCATGTATATGTCGCAGGGCAATGGTAACAAGTATAACGCTAATATATAGTGGTTTAGGAGGATAGCCAGGTGGCTTGGAGAAGCACTAGAATAATAAGAATATGGTATAAGACTATACATGACCCCAGAGGATTATACGAGCTTAGAATGCTCAATATGCGGTGAAATACACGCTAATGGCAGGGTATATAAAGGGCTACACATGTGCAGAAAAACAATGAAGAAGATGAGCCAATGTTGAGATCAGGAAGATGATAAGCTACATTGTGGCACACGACGGGTTAAAACCCATAACCCTAATATATTCTTGTGTGAGCTTATTGTAGGTCTTTGAATACTATCTCTCTAACCTTCTCTAGTAGTTTTAGAAGCTCACCCCACCTCTCTTCGAAGCTCCTAGTGTCTAGGTATCCTTCGTAGAAGTGCTCGTGGAGTACATTTGCTTTGTCAACTAGTGTTCTGAAGAGCTCCCTATACCTGGTCTCGACGTTGTTAGTGATGAAGTTCTCTATCTTACCTCTACTCCAGTGGATTACAGACGCTCTCTTCAGGGATGCGTAGAGTTTAACTAAGGCTAGGACTGCACCCCAGATCTTCTCACCAGCCTGTCTCGTATCACCCTCCTCCTTATACCTTAACGCCTGCTCGTAGTAGCGTTCGAACATCCCCCTATATCTGCTGACCCGCTCTGAGGGGTCTATATCGAGATTCCTAACCTCATCTACAACATCCCCCAGCTCCCAGCCAGTAATCTCAGACAGCTCTATAAGCCGCCTCCGATCATCCTCATCAAGCCTTGCTTCCCCTTCAAACCTAAGCTTGGCATATAGCTTAACAATCTCAGGCCATTCTATTGAAACCTCGAGTAAAGCACCTAATGTTGATGATCTCTCTTCCAATCTAACTCCCATGCCACCGCATTCTACCCGATGCATAGTACTCATAGTCTCAAATAGGGTTATGTAGCTTGCAGTACTCATCTTATCCGTCTTCTGTTGTAAAATTGCACCCATCCTAGCTCACCTCGCTCTCCTTGAGGGGTTTCCATGAGATCTTGTATACCCATGAAACCCAGTAGATGGGTTCTCCAAGGGTAGATCTATACCCTAGATTACGTGCCACCATTATAGCTTCAGCGGTAACCTTAACAACAAACTTACCCTGTGACGATGTAACCACCTCCTCCGCCTCAGCAGGCTTCTGCTCAATGATATCTACCATTTCCCATCCATCGCGTGGAGGCTCAGGAGGCACTAGATTCTTATTGCTTACAGTCTTCTTAAGCTCCTCCGGGACGCTTAGCGTAGAAATCCCCCCAACAACCTTTACATCGAAGTTAACACCTCCAAACGACGAAGATCCAGCCTCCTTCACATCGATAATAAATATTTTAAGTACAAGTTGGGATCCATCAGATAACCTAATGAATCCCGGTCTAACTTGCAGAGTAGACAACCAAGAACCCTCCATTAAACCTGGATACCGTCCTCTCCATACAAATCTTCTTAAGTAACACATATATCTCTTAGCACTTCTAGTCAATAAGGTAACTTACATTAACAACATCAATTTACCAAGACTGTACATAACTGCCCATATTTAAACCCAGCAACTAACTCTACTCTTCAATCTGGTGAATCGGGTAGGAAGTTCTCATAAACATAGAGCACTTTCGCCGCAACGTTACCTAGGCATCCTCTTAATAAGGAAACTTGTATTAAAACCTTCTAGGATAACCCTTAAACCACTTTTAACAGTATATACGACCTCTCCCCACTTCGTAAGATTGAGGTTATGAGTTTAGACCATTGTATGTTACAACTAAAAGCATAACCCTTTAAGGTAGGGAGGAGATCAAAAGCTAGTCTTAGGATAAAAGAGCTGTATCTTTTTTCATGGTAGTGGGAAAATATTCAATCCCTATCTATTTTGATGATTAGGTGATATCTCTGCTATATCTTGGGAGACCTCGGGATGCTATGATGCCCAGAGCACCCTAGGCCGAAGCCCTATATGAGGGCTATGCCCAGAAGGGCTTCGGGGATCCAAGGGTAGATGGGAGCCCCTTTCCGCTGGGCTCCTTGTGGGGGAGGTGGAAGCCCCCGATGCCACAAAGCCAAAAACCCTGTGGGTCAGAAGCAAAGCAACACAAACAAAAGAATATCAGCGATAACCAACAACCATCGAGGGACAAGCGGTATGAGCGCCAACTATGAATAACCCTTTAAGAATGGGGCTCTTAGCCATATATAGTGGATATTCATACTGACCTCCCCCCTTTCAATTCTATAGAAGATCTTTTGCCGGGGTCTCCACCCTGTTACCCTTATCCCCTCTTGGGGGACTCGGGGCTAATCTCTAGCTAACCTATGCCTCTGAGGCTATGATAGTATCCATAGCCCCGAGCCTCACAGGCAATAACATCATCAAAGGTACTAAAGGATACAGGGCTTATAAGTCTCCATCCCCCGCCCTAAAAAGGTGGGGGTTTCAGTTTGCAATATTGTTATCTATCAATATATTTCTGGTATAATATAATATATAAGGGGATGTGATATACTGGTATTCGCCCTGGTCAAGGGTGTGCCTGCAAATACTACTAGAGTTGTTAGTGTAGGGGGTGTCCTCAGGAGGGAGGAGATGGATATAGTGTTGAATCCATATGATAGGAAGACTATCGAGGCTGCTGACTATATGAGGAGGAGGGTTGGTGGGAAGCTGATAGCCCTTTCAATGGGCCCGCATCCAAAGATAATACCTATTATGAATGAGCTCTTCGACGCAGAGATCTCCGGTGTTGACGTGGCTTATACTCTGAGTGATAAGAGGATGGCTGGATCAGATACCTGGGCTACATCTTATACCCTTTCAAAGGGCATCTCGAAGATCCTTTCAATCCATAGGGAGGCTATCGAGATCCTTGCAAAGGCTGTAGATGCGGGGGAGTCAATTGAAAGGATTGAGGCCCTCGCAGCAGATCTATATAGGAGGAATCTGTTGCCAAACAAGATCTACAGTGATAAGCCCTCCATAAGGGAGACCCTTATAAACATGCTCTCAGAGGGTAAGATTTCGAGGGAGGAAGCCTCAAAGATCCTGTGGGAGGAGGCGAATAAGATCTATAGGGGCTTTATGATCTTCGCCGGTATGAAGACCTCAGATGGGGAGACGGGGAATGTGGGGCCCCAGGTTGCAGAAGCCCTCTCCCAGGAGCTCGGCTTCTCAATCCCGCATGTCTCGTTTGTTCTCGATTTTGAGTATATAGGTGAGAGGAGCTCGATTGTGGCTAGGAGGAAGCTTGTCAACCTGATCCAGGTGGTCGAGGTCGAGATCCCAGCTGTGCTTACTATCCATGTTGAATACTCGGCACCTCCAATACCTCTATCCGGTAGGAGATGGTCGCTGCTAAACTCCTATAGGGGTAAGAACAGGGATATAAAGATCTACAATGCAGATGATATAAAGGCCGACCCCAGGTTCATAGGCCTCGCAGGGTCTCCAACGGTTGTCGGGCCTGGGGTTGATATTGGGAGGCCATATGTGAGGAAAGTCGTGGGATCCTCTTTAATTGCTGCCAAAGATATTGATAAGGTGAGCTATGGAGATAAAACCTATGGCCCGTATAAGAAGGGAGATCTACTGGATAGCCTTCCAGAGGAGGTTAAAAGGGATCTCATTTCTAAGGGGCTTGCGAAGATATTTGACTACGACGATCTTGCAGAGGAGATTATGAATGCTCTGAGGGGTTAGATGGGATGGCCCAGACACAGCAGGTTCTAAATGTGCTTCCACCAACACCTGATCTTGAGAGCTATAGGGATGTCTGGATATTCATAGAGATTCTAAAGGGTAACATGCCGAGCTACTGCTTAGAGGGGATAGCAGCTGCTAGGAAGATCGCGTCTAAGGTCAATATGGGGGTAGGCGCTCTAGTGGCTAGCGATGTGGTGAACGAGGAGGTTGTGAGAACCCTTATAGAGTATGGAGCCGACTATGTTGTTGCCGTGGAGCACCCATATCTAGCTGATTATGAGCCATTCGCATATACACAGGCTCTCGAGGAGGTTGTGAGAGAGAGGAAGCCCTGGGCCCTCATATTCATGGCCGACGAGCTCGGCAGGGATCTAGCCCCTAGGCTCGCATATAGGCTCGTCACCGGGCTTGCAACGGATAACATAGACTTTGATGTTGAGGACTTCTACCACGGCCTTCTCAAGGAGAAATATACAAATATACTGGCCCAGATAAGGCCTGACTTCGCAACAAGGATAGCTAAGATCTATACGCCTAGGCATAGACCCCAGATAGCCTCTCTAAGGCCCGGGTCTTTCAAGCCCCTCCCAAGAGATCCTAGTAGAAAGGGCGAGGTCTATAGATATAAGCCTTCTCTCTCAAATTACCAGAGAAAGATCAAGATCCTCGGCTACGAGGTTATAGGAGATAGAGGTGAAGAGCTCCTAGAGGCAAAGCTGATAGTGAGTCTCGGCCTCGGAATCCTGAGGGATGCTGAGGGCAACCCTAAGAACCCCTTAGAGGCTGTGGAGCTTGCGAGAAAGATAATAGATCTTGTTAGGAACAAGCTGGGTGTTAAAGCCGCTATGGGTGCTTCGAGGGCTCTTATACACGCAGATGTCAAAGAGCTAAGAGGGATCATAACCCACGACATACAGGTAGGCCAGACAGGCAAAACTGTCTCACCCAAGGTCTATATAGCTGCGGGGATCAGCGGCGCTATACAGCATAGAGTAGGCATTCTGAGGGCTGGGAATATAGTATCGATCAACATAGATCCCAAGGCCCCTATACACGAGATAGCTCACTACGTAATAATAGAGGATCTATATAGGGCGCTGCCAAAACTATACGAGGCCCTTCTAAGGAAGATAGAGAGTAGAGGTGGCTAGGGTGGTTGATAAGCACGACGTTATAGTAGTTGGCGCAGGCCCCGGTGGATGTGCAGCTGCATACTACCTAGCCAAGAGAGGCTACGACGTTGTTCTACTAGAGAAGGCCAAGGTTCCCGGGCAAAGAAACGTGACTGGAGGGGTTCTCTACGGCTCCTATATACCTGGATATGGGTTAATCGATCTCATACCTGAGTTTGAGTCTGAGGCGCCTCTGGAGAGGAGAGTTGTTAGACACAGGCTGGCTATGATCTCGAGCCCGTCGTATCCCGGTGAGTATAGATATAGATCCGTTTCTCCAGACGCTAGATCCTATAGGGTTTTAGAGATAACTGAAGGATCCTTGCTAGATAATTTCGTCCACAGGGGGATCTCAACTGGACATGACTATACAGTTATAAGGGCTAAGTTCGATAGGTGGTTCTCTAGAAAGGTTGAGGAGGTCGGGGGGATTGTTGTTACAGCAACAGCTGTTGAGGATCTCGTGTTTGAGGGGGACAGGGTTATTGGGGTTAGGACTGATAGGGAGGAGCTGTATGCGGATCTAGTTATAGATGCTAGCGGTGTTACGAGCAAGTTAGTTATAAAGGCCGGGCTTAGAGGGCCTCTACAGCCTTGGCAGGTGTATCACGGTGTTAAGCAGGTCTACCAGCTGGGTGAGGAGGAGATAAATAGGAGGTTTGGCCTTAAAAGCGGTGAGGGTGTAGCCATAGCCGTTATGGGGGATTTCCTACACGGGGCTATTGGTGGGGGCTTTATATATACCAATAGAGATACGATCTCCGTTGGTATAGTTGTATCGATAGATAGCATGATCGATAGCGTGAGGAAGGAAGTAGATAAAGTGGGGAAGCCCTTGGATATCTTGGAGGAGATGGTCTCACACCCATATGTGTCGAGATACCTCGAGGGAGCCAAGCTAGTTGAATACTCAGCCCACAACATACCCAAGGGGCATAAGACTATGCTCGAGAAGCCCCTGAAAAGCGGGTTTCTAGTGGTTGGGGACGCCCTCGGATCCTTTGTCAAGATAGGCGGGCTTATAGATGGTATGAGGAGGGCTATAGCGACTGGTATAATGGCTGCCCAAACATATATATATGCTAGGAAGCACCATGACTTTAGCGAGAAGACGCTGGCAGTCTATCTAGATCTTCTGGAACCCATATATAGAGATATTAGGAGATCCGCTAGGAACTCCCTCCTATCCGAGAGCAGGCTCCTCTACGGCCCTGGATACAGGCTCATCCTCAGACTCCTAGGTAGGAGCGAGACAACGGTTATTAATAACCAAGCTGTGGAGAGAGACGCTATACAGAGGATCCAAGAGAGGACAGGGCTCCTAGTCTATGAAGAGGACAAGATATATTCCCACATAAAGGTCGACTATGAGAGGGCTAACAGAGATCCATATAAGCTATGGGTACCAGCATGCCCGGTCAACTGCTACACAATCTCAGTCCCTGGAAAGGGTATATTCGCATCATACAGAGATCTCTATAGATATAACCTCGAAATGCTCAGAAGATCAAAAAGCTTGAAAGGCAACGGCTCACTAGCCTCAGAGGCTATTAGAGAGACTTGGAGAGACGTGGCTAGAGCTGAGGTTAGATTCGACCACGTTGCATGTGTCTCGTGCGGCACATGCTGGGTCATAGGCCACCCAGCGATAGACTTTAACCCAGAGAGAGGAGGGCACGGAGTTAAATTCAGATATAGCTAGAACATTCTTAAGACTTACAGCTAAAAGAGGTCTTCTTTCGATTCTATAGCGAACGGTTTTGCTCTATCTATATCCATGTTAAAAGAGTACATAAGCGTGGATCTAACGATGATCATTGTGCTCATGATGACCAGAGTATCACCCGCTGAAGTAAAGATGAATACCTAATATTAAAACCTTTTAAGGAGATGATGAGGTTGTGGTGAGAGGTACTAACATGCCCGGTATATCCAGTAATGGCACAAGTGATGTATATGTGTTTTTAGCAGCTATACTTAGGTTTATGCTTGACAACAGGGCAAGCCTCGCCCTTTAGGGCGGGGTATGTTTCTATAGGGTTTTCATCGTGTTATTTAGTGGGGGTCGGGTCTCGGTGGGCAGAGGTATTAGTAGAATGTCCGGCGGGGGTATCTCAGAGGCGTGCCCGTCAGAGACTCCGACCCCCTAGAAGTATTCAAAAAGCAGATAGAGAAGAGGAAGAGGGGTAGGCGGAGGACTAATAGAGTAGCTCTATTCCCGAATAGATATGAGGAAGAGATATTATTCGATATTGGCTTGGCATGTGTTAGGCTGTGGAATGAGCTTAGCTATGAGAAGAGGAATGCATTCTTCGATAGAGAGCTATCACCTGAGAAGAGGGATAAGATCAACAAGAAATACTATCATGAGAAATATCTAGATGCTATGTATAAAAGGGATGAGAGGCTAAGACATCTCTACATAATAGCTATCAGATTCCTAGCAGATGAGCTGTATAGAAGAGGTGTTAGGAAGCTATATATAAGATACCCAATAATGCTATCACAAAACAATGGAAACGAGTATAACACTAACATATGGTGGTATAGGAAGATAGTTCTTTGGATTGTGGATATATTCATGGAGTATGGCATAGAGGTTGAGATAGCCTCAGAGGACTACACAAGCAGAGAGTGCTCAATATCTGGAAACAAGCATAAAAACGGAAGAAAACATAGAGGACTATATATATGCAGTAAGACTGGGAAGAAGATCAATGCAGACATTAATTCAGCACTAAACATAGTAAGGAGGCTGGGACACAGGATAAGGATATCGAGGAAGATAGAAAGCTACTCGACAACACATAACGATGTAAAGCCATTAAACCCTCGCCGGAGGGCTAACACCCAAGACCCCAGCATAGAAACCCCGCCCCTTAAAGGGGGGTTAGACTACTATGATCATCAGTAATATGAAACGGCAGGTTAGGGTATATTGGCAACTGTTTCCCGTTTTTATATAAATCTTATTTATTATTTAAAGGAGTAAATCTTATATCCTTTGTGTAGTTTTCAGGAGCTCTTTCAACATGTTTTTGAATGCATAGTGGAGTATGCTTCCATGCTTTAGATATTCGATCTCGGCTCTAGTCTCTACTCTAGCTATTAGCTCGATAGTTCTCCTAGACCCGTCTGGGCTCTTGATCACGAGGTTCACCTTCCCTCTTGGAACTAGGTTCTTCAAACCTACTATGTCGAATAGCTCGTCCCCTCTGAGTTCTAGGGTGTCTGCGTTGACCCCGCTTGGAAATTGCAGGGGTATTATGCCCATCCCCACTAGATTGGCTCTATGGATCCTCTCGAAGCTCTCTGCAATCACAGCTCTAACCCCTAGTAGTCTGGGTGCCCTAGCGGCCCAGTCTCTGGAGCTTCCAAGCCCATATTCCTTGCCGGCTATGATGAGCAGGGGGACGCCTTCTTTCATGTATCTTATCGCTGCATCAAAGACTGTCATGACCTCTCCTGAGGGGTAGTGTATTGTATAACCTCCAGCTATATCTTTAACCATTTTATTCCTAACGCCCTTGCTGGCAAATGCTCCTCTCACCATAACCTCGTGATTGCCTCTTCTAGCTCCATATGTATTGAAATCCCTTGGCAGGACTCCAAGGCTCAGTAGATATTTCCCAGCCGGGCTATCAGGATCTATCCTCCCAGCTGGGGATATATGGTCTGTGCTTATCGAGTCTCCAAGTATTAGTAGTGGCCTTGCATCATATATATCCTCTAGCACAGGCTCTCTGTTGGGGTCGAAGTCATCTAGGAATGGGGGTCTCCTTATATATGTGCTCCTAGGATCCCACTCGTATAGAGCTCCGCTAGGGGCTTCGAGCTTCTTCCAGGCATCTGGAGCGTCCTCATATATTCTCGAGTATTTCTCTATGAAGAGCTCCGGCTTTACAAACTGCTCCTTGATCCTCCTGATCTCCTCCCTGCTAGGCCACAGATCCTTTAGATACACAGCACCCCTCGGCCCTATAGCTACAGGCTCCCTCGAGAGATCCTTGTTAACTGTCCCAGCGAGGGCGTAGATCACGACCAACATCGGTGACATGAGATAGCTAGCCCTAACATCTGGATGCACCCTACCCTCGAAATTCCTATTCCCGGAGAGCACTGCTACCCCTATGATCCCGTCTTTAACCAGGGCGTTGGATATAGCCTCTGGGAGTGGGCCTGAATTTCCTATACATGTTGTACACCCATACCCGACTACGCTGAAGCCCAGCTTCTCTAGATACTCTAGAAGCCCTGATCTCGCTAGATACTCGGTAACAACTCTAGATCCCGGAGCCATGCTCGGCTTCACATGTTTTGGAAGGGATAGGCCGAGCTCAACAGCTTTCTTAGCTATTAGGCCTGCACCTATCATCACTTCTGGATTGCTTGTGTTTGTACAGCTTGTTATAGCAGCGATCACTACATCGCCGTCTCTTAGAGTGATCTCATCGCCATCTAGCTTAATCCTCTTCTCAATAAAGCCAGGCTTCTTTCTCCTCTCCTCAACAAACCTCGCAAGGCTCTTAGGCACATCTGAGAAGCCCAGCCTCTGCCATGGAAGCACAGGCCCTGAGATGCTCGGCTCTACAGTGCTTAGATCTAGCTCCACAAACTCGGAATACTCAATGTGTTCCTCCCAAGCCCTTCCAAACAGACCTTGCACTTCCATGTATCTCCTCACAAGGGCAACATGATCCTCAGATCTCCCTGTTAGTCTCAGATACCTCAGAGTCTCCTCATCAACTGGGAAGAGAGAGGTTGTCGATCCATATTCTGGGGCCATATTGGCTATCGTAGCCCTATCGGGAACTGATAACTTCGAAACCCCCTCGCCGAAGAACTCCACAAACTTACCCACGACGTTTCTCTTCCTCAAAAGCTCTGTAACAGTTAGAACTACATCTGTTGCCGTGACACCCTCCCTAGGCTCCCCATATAGATGCATCCCAACAACCTCTGGCAGAGGTATTATAACAGGCTGCCCCAGCACAGCTGCTTCGGCCTCAACACCCCCCACCCCCCATCCCAGGACGCCTATGCCATTCACCATCGGTGTGTGGGAATCTGTTCCAATTACTGTGTCGAAATACGCTACATAGCTCCCCTGGATCTCCTCTGCCACCACAACCTTGGATAGGTATTCGAGGTTAACCTGATGTATAATCCCTATCCCCGGTGGGAACACTCTGAAGTTCTTGAAAGCGTTTCCTGCCCATTTGAAGAGCCTATACCTCTCGGAGTTCCTTGCGAACTCAAGCTCTATGTTCTTCCTCAGAGCATCCGGAGACCCCCAGAAATCCACCTGGACTGAGTGGTCTATAATAAGGTCTACAGGCACCTTTGGATTCACCTCCATAGGGTCTATCCCGAGCTTTGCAACATATTCCCTCATAACAGCTAGGTCGAGGATCAGAGATGTTCCTGTGAAATCCTGCGTTATAACCCTGGCAACCTTGAAGGATATCTCACCCTTAGGAGCCTTTGGATCCCACTTAACAAGGTTCTCGATATCATCATCCCCTATTGTAATCCCATCGTAATTCCTGATCATGGATTCAAGTATTATCCTGAGGCTAATAGGAAGCCTAGACACATCGATACCCTCTTTCTCCAGCATCGGTAGGCTGTAATATGTAAATCTCCTGCCACCCACTTCGAGAACAGATCTAACGCTATCTCTCAAAAAATCGCCTCTGACCATAAGCCTCCACCGAGATATAAGCAATAAAGAGATATATAAGTTGAGCACAGCCCATTCAAATAATGTTTAATATTATGGAAGTAGCTATTGCTGATCCTGGGATCTTCTAGCCATTGCAACCTGCTCTATAAGCCTTGTAGCCCCTAGAAGAAGCTCCATCGGTATCACTATTTTAGTCGATTGGGTGCTGGAGATCGATTTAAGGGCCTCTAGATATTGTAGGTAGAGAGTATTATGATCGATTCTGGAGGCTGCTGCATTCACAAGCTCCAAGGCCTTGGAGATCCCCTCGGCCCTGAGGATTTCAGCCTGTTTATCCCCCTCCGCCCTCCTGATCTGTGACTCCTTATAGCCCTCCGCCTCGAGTATTGCTGCTTGCTTCTTACCCTCAGCCTCTAGGATCATGGCCCTCCTGGTTCTCTCAGCTGACATCTGCCTTATCATTGCATCCTGAACCTCCCTGGGAGGTTTGATCTCCTTTATCTCTACCGAGGTGACCTTGATCCCCCATCTGTCTGTGACCTCGTCAAGCTTAGCCCTGAGAGTGCTGTTTATATATTCCCTCCTAGCTAGCACGTCGTCCAAAAGCAGGTCTCCCACTATGGCTCTCAGTGTAGTTACTGCGATGCCTGTGGATGCTGCGACATAGTTGCTAACAGCTGTGACAACCCTCACGGGGTCGAACACCTTTAGATATACCAGGAGATCTATATCCACTGGAGCGTTATCCTTAGTTATACATGTCTGGGGAGGTATATCTATAACGAACTCCCTGAGATCCACCCTCTGCGCTGTATCTATAATAGGTACTAGCAGGACGAGGCCAGGACCCCTAACACCGATCATTCTCCCTAGCCTGAATACAACTAGCCTCTCATACTCAGGAACAATCCTTATAGATCTGGCGAGGATGATCAGAACTATTATTGTAACAAATATTATGAGTACGAGGCTCGCAGGATCTAGGGGCATGGAATACCACCCACCTATATAGGTTTAATCTAGATTTAAATCTTTGGCTAGGTTTATCTGATCTGCTCCTCATACATCTTAACCCTCAGTATAAGGCCCTCCACAGACACTACTATAACCTTTGAGCCAGAGGGTATTTTCCCCGAGACTGAGTATGCAGTCCAATCCTCTCCGGCAACATATACAACGCCCGGGCTCGTCTCGCTGATATCTGTTTTGGCTATCCCGATCTTTCCTATGACAAGCTCTTCCGATCTATATCTCTTCATCCTCACAGTCTGCGCTGCCTTATACGCTATAAACCCGATGATCCCTGCGAGTGACGATGTTAAGATAGCTATAGCTATTACATCTATACTCAGAGTCCCCGGAGGTCTCTGAGCAACCAGCATATATATACCTAGGCCCAGCAAAATGGCTCCAGCAATGCCGAAACCCCCTAGGCCTGGGGTTATGAGCTCCACAAGAACTAGAACCATGCCTGATAATAGCAATGCTATTGAAAGTAGATCTGGGGGTACTATGCTCATACCATAGAGGGCTAGAAGTATTAATAGGGCCCCTGCAACGGCATACCCCTGGAAGCCTGTTATAAAGATCTCTGCTAATATTAGGTAGAACCCTATGGTTAGTATTAAGGAGTATATAAGGGGGTCAGATATTATTGAGATCGCCTCTTCGAATAGGCTTTTACTATATGTCCCCACAATAGAGAGGTTCTCAGCAGTAAGCACATTTCTGAGCTCCCCAGCCGGGAGTGCAATGCCCATAGAAACAGCCTCCTTATCTGTGAGGGTCAGGCTCTCCCTCACAAACCTCTCAGCAACCTTTACCTTCTCAGGATCTCCATATGCCCTCTCAGCAAGAGCCCTGAACCTTGATGCCACATAGTTTACAGTCTTTTCATCGGATGGTATGGGCTTAGCATCTCCTATGGAGCTGCCAGGCCCCATATAGATCTTGCCGCATGCAATCGCAATCATAGAGGCTGCGGAGACGCCCTTCCCACCAGGCGGTATATATGCAACACACCTAGCCCCAGAAGATATTATGATCTCAGAGATCCTATCCGCAGAAGCTACATAGCCCCCATAGCTATCTACGATCAAGATAACCGCAAAACCCTTTTCCCTGGCATCGCCTATAGCCCTCTCAATCAGAGAAACCATGCCACCATCTATATTCCCCCTAACTTCGACAGCCAGGGCCATATCGCTCTGGGCAAGCTCTGCGGAGGGGGATGGGATATGCTGGCAGGCCGCAATCAAGATGGCAGCTAGAGATATCACTAGAACCCCCAGATTTATAGCCACTATTACCTCCCTCGGCCTACGTGGATGAACTCCCCTTATCCTATAACTATAGACCATATAATAAAAAATACTTTTATTGACCGCTGTGAATTTAGAGATGTTCGGTGTTATCTAGGCATTTAGATAGGCTTTTTCATACCTATGGAGCTTCTCACTATGAAGCTTCCATGGAATTCTCCCCTCTCGTTGATCTCCTCGATGTCTGCTATGATTTCCCTTGCCTCGGCTTCTGATATTAGTCCTGCGTGTATGAAGAGAGGTGCTTGATTCACGATGAATGATCTCCAGAACGGCTCTTCATCTAGGCTCTTTGCCTCTGCAACATATGTCTTGCTCCCCACAATAGATAGCCCTGCTGACCTCAGTATCCTCTCTAGATTGGATGCAGCATTAATATTATAGACAGCCTTTCTAAAGATCTCATTGAAGCTAGCTAGATAGCTGGGCTTAGAGGTGCTCAGAAGGAAGTTGGGATACCATTCAATAGCGCCAACCAGACCCCCGCTCTTCACAGCCCTGGCCATTGCCCCCGCAACAACCTCTGGAGGGCCTACATGGAGCAAGAGCTTATCGCAGATTGCAGCGTCAAAAGCTCCACCCCACACATCTAGTGATCTGATATCACCCTGCACATATGTAGCCCTGCTAAAGCCCAATGATCTAGCTCTTTCCTCGGCAAGCTCTATGAAGTGCCTTGTATAGTCAACGCCATATAGGCTTGCAGATGGGATCAACTCGGCAATATCTGGAAGAGAAGCTCCCGTCCCACAGCCAGCCTCAAGTATTTTCACCTCACCACCTGGAGACATTATTAATCCCCTGAGATCTGCTATGAGCTCCCTCCTAGCCAGCCTAAAAGTCCTCTGAGTCCTCATAGCCTCTAGCACAGAGGCTATAATATTCAGAGGCTCTTTTGGAAGACCATTTAGCTGGCCGAAGAAATCGCTTCCCCAATTTCTCATCATATCACCAATGATCTAGGGAGTAGATATAATATGAGTGCAGCAACTACAAATAACTACAACTAGATTCTATCAATAATAGGGTTAGAATAGATCGTCTAAGGTATAAGATAGATAGTAAATCGCCTCTTAAATGTTGTTTATAAAGAACCTTTGGGATCAGCTATACATATTACTTGGCATAAAAATAAAATTTGATTATGTCTCAATGCTAGATCTTTAGACCTTCGTTATTATATCCCTTAGAACCTCGATCGGATCGCTGTATCTCTTACTCTGCGAATCCTTTAGAGCCTGGGCCAACCATGTCCTCTCGGCCCTAGGCAGATCTGCACCTTTATTACATGCCTCGAGTACCTCGGCACCACTTGCAGGATAAGTCACATGGGACTTAAGATGCTCGAGGACACTTCTCACAATGCTCTGCTCTTCTTTTCTTTCAACACCTTTCATCTCAATCCATCTCGAATAAACGTGACCCTAGAATGTTTATATAGCCCTGTATCGCTCTGTAATTATCCGTAGTGAGTTGTAGGCGATAGATTTGGAGTAATGTTGAGTGAGAGTATGAGCTTCCCAGGTTGCTAGTGGTTATCAGGATCTGCATTGGCGATAAGATCAAGAGACCGATTCTCCCAGCTAATAGATTTTTTAAGAAAAGTGTGTGAGACACTCTTCTAAGGGAATGCCCATATACTAGTCACTAAGTTGATGCTGTTATTAGAACAATATACTCAATAATTAAATCGTGGAGGAAGAGATATCTATAGGGAAAGGTCAGGAAGATCAAGTACAGGATTAGGAGGAGATTCGCAAGGAGCTCTATAGCCCCAGACTCGGGGCTAAACCTCATAGCTATGAAAGGACTAGCAAACCCTCATCAACATAGGCCATAGAGCCCCACCAAGCATGATCAAAGGCTTAGAATACTAATAAACATTATCCCATCCTAAAGGGCGAGACTTTCATTTGTAATAAATTCTGCTACATATATTATTTCTGGGTGGTGGGGAATATTGCGCAGAGCTAGGGATCGGAATATTGAGGACATTGTGAGGCACCGCGATTTAGCGGTTGGATTCTTTTATAAGGGGCTGGCTGAGATTGATGGAAGCCCTGCCCAGGCCTCAGAAAAGCTATACAAATCAGTTGAGGAGGGTGTGAAGGCCCTAGCCATATACTACGATCTCAGGGACGTGCTTGAAAGGGTAGGGGATAGGGGGAGGTGGTCTGTGAGGGATCTTGAAGATGCTGTTGTGAGGCTAAGCAAGATATTAGGTGAGTGGCTCAGAAGAGCCTGGGAGGCAGCCTATTACCTCCATGTAGAGGGCTTTCACGAGAGCAGGCTGAGTTCGACCAGCGTGAGGGAGAGAGTGGGAGACGTGGAAAGAGTCATCGAGGAAATCAAGAAAATCACCATATGAACTTTACAACCTGAAAGCCTCGCCCTTTAGGGCGGGGATGGCTAATTCTTATAAGCTTCCTAAGGTTTTGATCATTTTTGGAAGGGCTCTATGGCTTCTGGTGATGAGGGGATGCTAACCATCTCTATTGGGGTGATGGTTAGTCCCGAGCCTGAAGCCATAGGGTTCCTCAAGAGATACGATGTAGCTCTCAACTATGCTATAAACAAGATTCTGAGGCTGA
>Ga0080007_1051046_pt1 | contig 23226 bp, 24 predicted proteins | sample OctOCTMetagenome_FD_69210 | JGI IMG/M metagenome (GOLD analysis project Ga0080007, IMG submission 69210) | Hot spring and microbial mat streamer communities from Octopus Spring Streamers, Yellowstone National Park, USA - OCT_B (SPADES... | ecosystem: Environmental > Aquatic > Thermal springs >...
TCCATGCTCGCTCCAACTTTGATCAACCGGATCACTAAGCCAATTTGCTTAACTGGTCAGCACAATGAACCTTCAGGCGGACGGGATAGAACAATGCTGCTGAATTTGCCAATATGCTCATGATTGCCAGCAACTTTAACCGCTGCCCCTCATCCGTCTTGTTTTCCTGACGGTTTCCCGAAAAACTTCTCCAATGCCCTTTTGACCGCCTGATGCAACTTTGGTCGCCAATCAGAAACTTCTTCATGCCAGAAAGCAGAAAACCGAAGTGGCGGATAAGGTTCAATAACCCGAACGATGCCTTGCCCATCACAAACAACTGCTAAAGTCCCCGAACGCATGTCTCCCCATGCTTTCCACCAATCCCTACTCGTCAAAATAGAAATTCGGTCTGTTTGAAACTGCTTAGTGAACTTCTCCCAAAGTTGCTTTGATAAAGACAAACGCTTAGTGTCAACGACCTCTTTGTTGTTCTTAAAGGTTATGGGTAGATCATACAGCAAAGCGATATGAAGATTAGGGTTAGCCTGTAAGGCTTCTTCAACAGCAGGTTCCCAAACCTCTGGCTCAGCACACCAAGAGATATAAAGGAATAAAACTGGAATGCCTCGTCCGATGGGAGGGAATTTCCCAGTGATTTGATCAATATGTGGAAACCTTAACGGCAGTCCCTGCTTGATAAGCCATCCATGCCTTTCACGAAGATAATTCAACCTCATATTCTCTGCCTCTAAGTCACGCCGGTAGCCTTCCACATACATGCGCGCCCAATTCCACCGTTTTTGATAGTAAAACACGCAAAGCCATGCATTAATAGGAAGCAGGATAAGCACTGCCAATTTCAACCAATCGCGTTTGGACATTTAAGACTCACTCCCCGTGAAATAGCGGAGTTAGAGGCTTTAAAAGCCCTCTGCTTCGTTCTGTTTCTTGCCTTATACTTCTTCATCTATCGGGCACAAGCACTCCGTTGCTTCTATTGCGAAAGGATCTGGTAGGCTGGTAGTGCCTCCTATGTTACAACCCTTCAACTGCCACCATGCCCACCAGATTTCGCAATCTGCAACATTATCGTTGTTGCAATCATACCACCGCTTTTCTGAATGCTGATACCCCTGGATTTGGATTTGCCATATTCTGCAAATCTCGCATTGTCTACCATGATTAGGGTGAATGCCAGGTCCTCCAGGCCCTGTTTGTAACAGCTTGCAATGATGAATAACCTGTCCGCCACAATTATTGACATCTCTAATGATGCCCCGATCGCATGGGAATTTAGCCCTTGATACAGTTATTGGAGAAGCGACTACTGGCTTGTCAGGAAGGGTCAAGATAACCAATCCTGCCATCACTCCTGTCATAATAAGTATCCACGACATCAACAAACACTGACGCATTTTAATCACCCTCCTTTGTTTTTGGCATCTTTTGTCTTAAGATGCCTTTCATTTCCTTTTACTAACTTCTTTTAAAAATTCCATTACGGCCACATTTGGATACCAGCCTCCACTATAGTCCAAGGAAACACTGCCATCCCATCGCAGGATAATCCATGGTTGACTCAGATCGCTAAGCAATCCTGGTGGGGTAGGGCACATAGCGCCTATAAAAATCTCCCTCGGTAAGTTTGGTAAGTCTTGTGGGATAACGACATTTGGATCAATGCAATATTGCAAGCAAAATTTTCGTCCCGAAGGACTAGGTGCCAAATTATATGGACAACCGAGTCGGTGAACCACGCAATAAGCAATCGGAATCCTGTCGCCAAGGACACTATACATTTCAGCAAAGCTAATGGATTCATCGGGATACTTTTGCGCTATTAGGTCAAGTGTTTTGGGAGATTCCACTTTGTAAGAACTCCATGGCTCCCCCCAACGCTTTTGATAGAAAGCATGCATCTCTTTGACCGTCTCAGGCGTCAAGGTTGCAAAGTAAGGACAGACCAATATTTGTTTATCGCTGATGTAGTGCGGGTATAACTTTTCGGCATAAGTGATGACATACGGGCTGTCGTCGCCGTAGTCGTGGGCATACATCTTGAAGGCGATCCCAAGTTGCTTCATTTGGGTGGCGCAGCGGATGACATAGACCCTCTTCTTAACCTGAGTGTAGACGGGAAACAGCAACGCAGCCAAAGTAGCCAATATGCTTATGACCGTCAGCAACTCCATTAAAGTCAACCCAACCCGCTTCATTGCCTTTCACCTTCATTGTTTTCCTGACGGTTTCCCGAAAAACTTCTCCAATGCCCTTTTAACCGCCTGATGTAACTTTGGTCGCCAATCAGAAACTTCTTCACTCCATCTCGGAGATAACTTGAGTGGCGGGTAAGGTTCTACTACCCTCACAATCCCATCACCATCACAAAGAAATGCCAAAATCCCACCAAATTGTCCGCCAAAGGCTGTTCTAACCCATTGACCTGAAATAATGGAAAGACGATGAGAGCGAAAATGCTTCCACATCTTTTCCCTCGCCTTTTCAGCATATTTCCATTCACGCTTTATAATTTCGGATTGAGGTGACTTAAGAAGAATTGGGTCAAAGTCAAATTCCATAGAGTGTAGTAGAACGATGTACAAGTTAGGTGAAGCTTGAAAAGCCTCTTTAATTGCTGGCTCCCATACTTCAGGATAGGTCAACCAATCAATGTTGATGAAAATGATAGGATAACCTTGTCCAACAGGTGGTGGTTTACCCACTAAAGTCAACTTACCTTTGGCTGGGAAAGGATAGACTAACTTTTTTCCGGGTTGAAGTCCCAACTTTTCCTGAAAATACCTTACTCTGACTTCGGTGTTGGACTGATGCCTGGTGATGGAAGGCAAAAACAACTCTCTTTGCTGCTTCTTGACATACCAAAGAACCAGTAACCATGTGTTAAGAGGGATGAGGATAAGAACTACTACTTTCACAATTTCTCGGTTGCTCATAACCTACACCCCTTAGTTTCTAATCGATGGCTCAATGTTGTTCAATCTACTACTACTGGACTACTGGACATGGATATGGAACTGCAACAGGATTTTCGGGTTCATCAGGTGGACCTGGTGTTTTAGTAGTTACAAACAAACCATAACATCGTAGTCCGCAATAATATAATCTAGCCTGCCGCCATTGCATGAATTGCGGTTGATTTTGTCCCTCAGGAACATCACAAGGAACACATTGTCTTCGGTACTCGTCATCACTCTCCCAAACAAGACTATGATCTTGTGGATATGGTGAGGCTCCATTTGGGATAAATACAGGAGCATGCACACATTCATCCGCTATTGTAGGCACAGATGAAGTTTCCCAATAACATCGACAATAGGAAGGAGTTAAAGTAACGCATATCCAAGCACACTTTTCTTTTGCCCATAAGTTCATTACCATGGCAAGCATGAAAAGTAAAGTAACGAACCAAACTAAAAGAAACAACTTATCACGCATTCCGATCTACCTCCTTATATTTTAGTAACTTAATAACATTGCATTAGTATCACTTAATTGTCCATACACTGCATTAACCGAACCATTCCATCTTAAAATCAAAACAGGTGCAGAAGGATTAGCAAAGTTGTAACATTTGGAACGAAATTCCGGAAAAGCGAATAAGACATATTCTATATTAGTTCTTGGACATCCTTTAAAATGGGTTTCACACATAAGAATAGGAATCTTATCACCCCTTTTTGCGTAAACTTCTGAAAAATTGATATCTATGAGTCCTTTGCGATAAAGGTGATCAAGACCTCTTATCATCCACATCCAATAAGAAGTCCATACACTTTGATAACCAAGCCCTTGACTGAAAAAAGCGTGAAGTTTTATTAATTCATTTCCAGCAATTTTTCGGAAAGTTGGACAAATGAAAATTTTTTTGTTACTGATGTAATTTGGATAAAGAGCACCGAGGTATGAAGGCATTCCATAGGGAGTGTCGTCACCATAATCATGGGCATACATTTTCAAAGCAATCCCAATTTGCCTCAATTGGTCAGCGCAGACAGTTATGTCCGTTCTGGTGCGCAGGTTGAGGTAAACGGGAAACAGCAACGCCGCTAAGGTCGCCAATATGCTTATGACCGTCAGCAACTCCATCAAAGTCAAACCTTTGCGCATCTTTGTCACCTTCCTTGCACCTTCCTCGCTTTCTCTAATGCCTCTGCCCATCTCGGCTTTCGGTCGAAAACTTTTTGAGCATACTCCTTCCCTTTCTCTGCCTCAACCACCGAACGAATGACCTCAAGTTCGTTCATCGCCGGGCTTTCTTGCACCCAAATCAACTTCCCATCACAACTGAAACCATAAGCACGGGGCAAAAAGTAAGCGTTCAACTGCCTCAAAATCTCTCCCTTCTCATCAGCAACAACAGGAACTTTCCAACCAAATTGGCGAGCGTAACCCTTCAGGACTTCTTCCTTTTCTTCTGCGACAACGACACCGCTAACTTCATCAGCCCATCTATCAAGCATCAAAACCCATCCGCTCAAGTTCCTGAGGGTGCACTCGCTGCACTTACCAAAGGCTATAACCAAAAGTGGCTTCCCAGCACTTAAGAAAGGTCTCAATGGATTTGGGATTTCACTGCCTATCTTAGGGTCATTTTGAGGGCTCATCAATTTGGGGCGGGAAAAGAAACCTTCTGCCTTCAAGCCTTTGACCAAGAACAAAAATAACCCGAAATTGACCGCCGCCGCTATTAACCAAATGGCTTGAGCCAAACTCTCCCTTCTCATCCTCCCTCACCGTCCTGCCTGACAAAATGGCACATTCAATCCGAAAACGCAAGTATCCGATGGTTGCTTTTTTTTTGCTAACTATTGGCTAATGGTCGGATGAGCCCTAAAGCGAAGGCAACAGCAATTGCTTGAGGTGCAGTTTTGACTTTGAGTTTTCGGTAGATGCGGGAAAGGTAAACCTTCACAGTGCCGTGACTGTAATTTGTTGCGGCAGCGACTTTGGCGATATTGCCGTGTTGGGCGAGTGCTTGAAGGATTTTCTTTTCAGCGGGAGTGAGTAAGTCAGTTTGGACGATGACAGCATCAGCAGTCCAAGGGCTGTCAACGATTTTGATGTGGGGATTGGTCATCAGGAAGTTTTGGATGAAATCCGCTGTGAAATCATCACTGGAGTAAACGCAAACAGCGATGCGCTTCCTCTTCATCGCCCCTTCACCTCACTGGAATTAACTGCATCACATCCCAGCAAGGAAGTTGTTTGCATTTTAGCACACCATCTTTGCCAATGGCTAAAGTCAGTGACATGATGCCAAATTGAACCTGATTGGGGCAAGGGTAAGGGTGGAAGGCTTTTATTGGTTTTGCCCGACCAATTGCTTTAGGTGATGCTCCATCTTTTCCAGTTCTCGTCCTGCGAACCGAATTTTCCCGTCGTGGTCAATGACGACCAAATAAGGCACATAACTCACACCGTATCGGTCAGGCACAAATCCTTTTTCGTCCACCAAGACAGGGAAGGTCAAGCCATGTTTTTGCTGGAAGGCTTGGCACTCCTTGACTGATTGACGCCAAGCGTTCACGGCGAAAAATTGGACGCCTTTGCCTTGGACTTGCTCCCAAAGTTTCTGCAGATGCGGAGCCTCCGCATCGCAAAGTTCTCAGCCAAACCCGAAGAAAATCAGGACAACGGCTTTGCCCTTGTAATCTCTCAAACGGTGCAACTTGCCTTCAGTGTCGGGAAGGACAAAATCGGGAGCAGGCAGATATTGTCCCTTTGCCAATCCTGCCTCCACCAATTGGCGCCGCTGCTCTCTCATTACTTGCCACAGTGGCGTTAAAATGCAAGTTTGCAACCACTCGTTCTTTTCTGTCTCCACCCATGACTTCAGTTGTGCGAAAACTTGCTCCCATTCAGCAATGTTCTCACTGAAGGGTTTGCGTTCCAGTTCCTTCAACCGTTCGTCCAATGCCATTAACTGGCGTGTTACCTGTCGCAAATGTTCCAATTCATCTGAAGCGACTTTGCCGACCCTTTTCAAATGGAGTGACAAACGCAAGGTCATGTTGTAACTACCACCGAAGGGCAACGGTTGTTCAAACCTCATGTTCAGGGTGTATTTCATCGTCGCGCCGTCTTTTTGTGACAGCCACCATCGTTCGGAATATTCTGGGATTTGGGCAAGTCCCAACTGCTTCGGCACAGCCCGTTCCACGACCCAGCAAAGTTGACCGCTGATTTTTTCAACAGTGACAAGGCGGTAGCGAACAGGCAAATTAAACCCGCCCAATCCACTCCACCAAACACTCTCTTGCCTTGTCCATGTCTGCCCGACCTTGCGCAGGGACGGTTGAAAAGCAAATACAAGATGGGGCGGTAAGTATGGCAAAGACGGAAAGCCCGATGGAAGGTGGTAGAGTTGCGACACCGTGTTGGGCGGCGCTATGACGAATTGAACGGCATCACCCCGTTCCCATCCCTTCGCTCCGACTTTGCGGAAAACAATATGACGCACACCCTCGGCTTCTCGCTCAACTGCTACTTCTCGCAATTGCACATTTTCTTCCCTTCTTGTGCCAACAAAACCTAAGCGGACATCACCTGATAGTTGCAACTCCACCTTGCCTTCGTAAAGTCGCTCTTGCCCAAGGGGCATAACAGCAAATCCAATTGTCCCTATGATGCAACTGGTGATGAAAATCAAAGCCATGCTCCAAAGCATTTCCCGTCCCTCCTTTGACTTGCCAAACTTTTAGCGGGTGTTTTGCCTTCAAGATGATTTTGCAGCGGAAGGGAGTGAAGGGCGATGGTTGCAATTGTTTTGGCGGCTGGGAATGGGCGAAAGATGTTCCCGTTTGAGTTGACCCGACAAAAATGCGCCATCCCAATCGCTAACGAACCGATAGTCCGTCGGCTGGTGCGGCAGTTGAAAGTCGCTGGCATTCAGCGGTTCATCATAGTCACGGGGCACAACGCAGGTCAGGTTAGGGAAGCGATTTTGAGGGACATGGGGCAAGGGGCATGGGACGCGGAAGCAGAGAAACGGGGAAGCGGAGAAACGGTGAAACGGAGAAGCGGAGAAACGGAGCAAAGGAAAGAAATGATTTTTGTCCATCAGCAGCAACGGGATGGGACGGCGACTGCGACTTTGCTGGCTTTGAGGGAAGTGACGGATGCGGACGAGTTCATCGTCGCTTACGGCGATGTTGTTCTGACGCAGAAAGATGTAACGGCTTTGGTTCAGGCTCATCGGGATAGCAAAGCCACCGCCACAGTGTTGGTTCAGCGCTTAGCGCCGCCTTTGGACAGCCGCGATTGGATTTGCGCTCAGGTTGAGAAAGACCGCATCGTCCAAGTTCAAGGTCACCCGCGCAACGCTTCCCATCGGCTCGCAGGTTTGTTCGCCTTCCGCAAGGAAGTTATCCCGTTTCTGGAAAGCAATCCTGGGGTGATGAGGAGCGTTCCTGTCGGCGGAATGCCGCCCCTTGAAGCCGAATTGGCTCAATCGCTTCAAATGCTCGTGGAGGCGGGGAAAGAAGTTGTTGCCGTTGAAACTCAAGGCTTCGTCGTTGATGTGGACAAACCTTGGCACATTTTGGAAGCGGCTCATCATGTCGTCAACGAATTGAGGGAGCAATTTGACGATGACAAAATCGCACCCACCGCAAAAATTGACGATAGCGCCGAAATTGAGGGGCGGATTGTTTTAGGTGATGGATGCGTCATCGGCAAGCGAGTTGTTGTCAGCGGCTTTCTGCTCGCCGATGCTGGAACTCAAATTGTCAATGGTGCAATTTTGAGGGGGCAAATCGTGGTGGGGCGAAATTGCCGAATCCGCGACTATTGCCTTTTGGGCGACAGCGTTCTGGGACACCGCTGCATCGTCGGACATGGCGCCGAATTTGAGGGCGTAGCCTTCAACACCGTTTACCTCTACCACTACTGCGAAGTCTTTGGCGTCCTCGGTGAAGCGGTTGACATCGGAGCGGCGACTGTTTGTGGGACTTTGAGGTTTGATGACGGCGAGACAGTGCATAAAGTTTTGGGGCGGCGCGAAATTCCACATGTCGGCGCTAATGCCAGTTACATCGGCGATTTCTCGCGAACGGGTGTCAACGCCATTTTGATGCCGGGAGTGAAAGTCGGGGCATATTGCTGCGTAGGTCCCGGCGTCGTGCTTTACGATGATTTGCCCCATCGCACCCTCGTTTTGGTGCGACAAGATTTAGAGCGTCGCGAGTGGGGACCAGAACGATATGGATGGTGAAGCGTAAAGCGTGATGCGTGAAGCGTAATGCGTGAAAGCATGATGAGCGAAAGGAGTGACGAGATATGGGAGTTTGCAATCGGAGGCAGTTTTTGAGCCTGTTGGGTGGAGTTGCTTTAACCGGATTCATGGGGCAGGCACTTGTGCCCAAAGAACCCTTGCCGACACGAGTGCTTGGTCGGACAAAAGTCAAGGTTCCGGTCTTAGGGCTTGGTTTTGGTCCGATTGGGACAGGCTTAAAGGAAAGTCAGGCGATTGAGTTGATGGAGCAGGCGCTGGAGTTGGGCGTGACTTACTGGGACGCAGCCCCAACCTACGCCCGAGCCCAAGAATACATCGGCAAAATCCTGCCCAAGGTTCGGGACAAAGTTTTCTTGGTCAGCAAGGTCGCAACCGATGACGCCAAGCGGGCACTTGAGATAATTGAGGGGTCGCTTCGGACGATGAAAACCGATTGCATTGACTTGGTTCATGTCCACAATGTCGGTGATTTCAACCCTGACCGAGTTTTGGGCAAAGGCGGTGTCCTTGAAGGTTTGCGTGAGGCTCAAAAGCGTGGCTGGGTCAGATTCATCGGCATCAGCGGTCATCTTCGCCCTTTGGTGATGGCGAAAGTTTTGGACAGCGGCGAATTTGATGTGGTCATGTGCGTGCTCAATTTCGTTGACAGGTTCACTTACGACTTTGAGGGCAAAGTCCTCCCTATCGCTCGCAAGCACAATGTCGGGGTAGTGGCGATGAAGGTGATGGCAGCGCCTCAAAAGGGTTACGGGCAACCCAATCCCGGCAGGCTCGCCGATTACGCTGACCTCGCTATCCGCTATTCCCTCAGTTTGCCTGAAGTCGCCTGTGCCGTCGTTGGCGTTTTTTCCGCTGATGAACTCAAACAAAATGTCGCTATTGCGAAAAGCCGCAAGTCGCTCACGAAGTTTGAGTTGCAAAAACTCGCTTCCATCGGCAAGGAACTCGCCCAGAAATGGGGCGCTCACTACGGTGACCCAACCTAAAGAGGCTGAAATTCAAGCAAGTCTCCGACTTCGGTGGCAGTTTCTTTAAGGCGACCGGCGGGAAGTTCAAGTGCCATGAGCGCGTTTTTATCCCTAACAACCCAAATCCGCCACGGCTTCATGTTTTCCCTGACAGCGATAACCTGCCCTCGTTCGTCCAGATACGCGATATCAATGGCGAAACGCATGAAGCAGGTGTGAACGCCACCCGCCGCTTTCGTCAGCAACAAACCTTCCTCCCGACCCAAACTTTTTCTCCCCATCAAGCCCACAAGCCTTTGAAGCCAAGTCCGAGCCAAAAAACATCGCTCGCAAACGAGTGTCCCTTTTGTCTTGTTTCGGACTCGCACCCAATCAGGCATGACCGCTTCACCGTCAAAATCCAAAGAACTGCAAAAGACCGCTTTGGCGAGCCCTTATGAGGAGCGGGGTGAATAAGAGCAGGAAGATGACAGGCAGGAAACAGAAGACGAGGGCAGGGAGCATGAGCAAAGGAGCCCTTCGAGCTCGTTCCCTTGCCTGTTGGAACCTCCTTTCCCTGAGTGCTTCAGCCTGAGCCCGCAAAACATTGGCGATGGGAATGCCGAACAATTCCGCTTGAGTTAGCGATGTGGCGATGATTCGTATGTCGTCGCAGTTTGTCCTTTCAGCTATGCCCATTAGGGCGACACTTCTCGGGCGACCAATTTGGACTTCCCAGAGGTATCGTTGGAACTCCTCACCGAGCGGACCGGGGAAGCGGCGACTAATTCTGTCAATGGCAGCATCCAAGCCAAGCCCAGCCTCAACGCAAGTCGCGAGCAGGTCAACGAAATCCGGCAAATGTCTGGCTACAAGTCGGCGCCGTTTTGAAACTTGACGGCTAAGCCAAAAGTCAGGAACGGTGAAGCCGGAAACTCCGGCGAGTGCCAGAAAGACGACGGTTTGGGTTGTTGGTAACTTGAAAACGGCACAAAAGTAGAGGGCAGCGAGGGGCAAAATGAGCGCCCCCAAAAGTTTCAAGCCAAAAATTTCCTCGGGTCTGATTCGCCCCGCCAGTCCTGCTTTGTGGATAAGGATTCTGAGTCGGGAGCGGTAGTAAGTGGGCGCAAATCTTCCAATCGCCCCTGCAAGCCGCACTATCAACGAAGATGCATACCCGCTGGAAGATGTTAGCCGCCTCGCCCCCAAAACTTCAATTTCGGCGAGCCTTTCAAGAGGGTTTTTGCGCACCATTTTCCCGTCATCCCTCCAAAGTTTCCAAAATTTGCCTGAGCCAAATCCAGCCGCCCGTTTCAAGCAAAAAGATTAGCCCCAAGGCTTTCAGTCCCAACGGGTCTGTGAACATCGGCGCTGACCATAGTTCGCTCCGAGAAACGATGGTGGCAAAGTTGGCGAACAAAAGGACGAGAATCGGCAAACCGAAAGCCAGAGCGAAAGCACTCCCGCGAGTTAGAGAAGTCTCTGCGCGAATTTCCTGCCTCAACCTCAAACGACTTCGGACGGTGTTTGATGCTACATCAAGAAGGTGAGCCAAACTGCCACCGACTTCACGCTGAACGATGACAGCCGTCACGACCAGTTCAAGTTCGGTGCTCGGAACTCTTTCCACCAAGCCCTGCAACGCCTCCTCAAGGGGCGCCCCCAGCGCTATGGCTCTACTGACAGTTGCAAATTCTTCCCGCAAAGGTGGCAAACCTTCTGCAGCGATTAAGTCAAGTGCTTGCTGGAAACCCATACCTGCTCTCAAAGCGTTCGCCATCAACGAAAGCGTGTCTGGAAGCACTTCCTCAACACTACGGATGAATTGCCTTTGCTTGTATCTCAGCCAAGCGAGGAGAACTGAAGGTGCAGCAACGGCACCGAGCAAAGCGAGCACCAACTTCCAAAGCGGTGAAGTTTCGGGAGCGATAACGCTCATCCCTATCGCTGTCAAGGAAAAACCCGCGACTGTCAACAAAAGCAGGACAGCGAGAGTCGAACCGACTCCCCAGTTAACATGAGCCCTCTTAAGTTCGCGTTCTAACCACTGGGCAAATCGCCGTCGCGATAAAAGCCGTGATAGGAGAGGGAAAGGTTCCGAAGTTTGAGAAGCCATTCTCTCCCATGCCTCGTCCAACTCTTCGGGGCGGCGGAACAATTCTGGCAATCCACCGTAAACTCGCTCCTCCTCCATCCAAAGTTGCCTTAACCGCTCTATCGGCACGGATTTCGTCTCCGTCCAAACCCTGTAGCACCCGAAGCAAAATGAAGCGAACCACAAAAGCCCCGTCACAAGCAGCAAAAAGTCCAAAACCGTCATGGTCGCTTTTCACCCCTGACCTGCAACAGTCACCGTTGGAAAATTGTGACGGGCAACCTAATGCCTCGTTCCAGTATTCGCTCGTAGCACTTCGGTCTCAAGCCTGTCGGTCTCAACCTACCGCGAATTCGCCCCATCTCGTCAAACCCCTCATGCTCGAAGACGAACAAGTCTTGCATCGTCACTACATCGCCTTCCATCCCGGTGATTTCGCTTATCTGCATCACCTTTCGCGAGCCGTCTCTGAGGCGAGCCATGTGAACAATCAAATCTATGGCTCCGGCAATTTGCTCCCTGATGGCTCTGACAGGCAAATCCATCCCAGCCATCAAAACCATCGTTTCCAGCCGCGAAAGTGCCTCGCGTGGGTTGTTGGCGTGGATGGTGGTCATGGAACCTTCGTGCCCCGTGTTCATAGCCTGCAACATGTCAAGGGCTTCGCCTCCCCTGCACTCACCCACGATGATTCTGTCAGGTCTCATCCTCAAAGCGTTTCGGACCAAGTCCCGAATTGTGACCTCACCTACCCCTTCAATGTTGGGCGGTCTCGCTTCTAACCTGACAACATGGTCCTGCCGCAATTGCAATTCAGCCGTGTCCTCAATGGTGATGATTCGTTCGTCGTTAGGGATGAAGGCAGACAGGACATTCAGCAGCGTTGTTTTGCCTGAAGCAGTGCCACCGGTGATGAGGATGTTCAGTTTCGCTTGAACTGCTGCTTGCAAAAACTGAGCAACCTCAGGGGTTAAGGTTCCGAGGGAAATCAAATCGCTCATCGTGAACGGGTCTCGGGAAAACTTGCGGATAGTGACGCACGGACCGTTGAGGGAAATGGGCGGTATGACGACATTGACCCTGCTGCCATCGGGCAACCTCGCATCAACCATAGGAACTCGTTCGTCAACCTGTTTCCCGAGTGGCAGCAGAATTTTCTCAATGATTCGCATCAAGTGCCGCTCGTCCCTGAACCTAACGCTCGTCATTTCAATTTTGCCATGCCACTCAACATAAACCTGATACGGACCGTTGACCATTATCTCGGTCACTTCGGGGTCATCAAGCAAAGGTTGCAGCGGTCCGTAGCCCAAGATTTCGTTGATGAGTGAAGCCTGAAGTTGGAGTCTCTCGCTCCGGGAAAGGACGATATTGCGGTTTGCAACTTCAGCGTCAAATGCTTCCTCAAGCAACTCCGTTAGACGCTCCCGCTCCTGAAGCAAGGAAGGGTCACGCTCAATCTCTTGCATTAGCCTCTCTTGCAATGATTGCCGAATTTGTTCAAGGGCATCCTGTTGCCATCTTTGAACCTCCAACCGCTGCTTCATCAAAGAGGCGAACGGGTTCTCTGGTCCTTTCTCAATGGAGATGGTTGGCGTCGGTGAGATGGGTGGAACTTTCGCCCTCACTCGCCCTCCGCCTGGCAAGGGCTTGTCCAGAATTGGGACCCTTTGGTCAACCCTTGCGCCCAATATTTGGGCAATGCGGGAGATAATTCGCATGAGGTGCTCCTCGTCACGGAAAGACCACTCACATCGCTGCAGCGAACCCATCCGCTCCACCCAAATTTCGTTAGGGGCGTTGACATTTATTCGGGTCACCATAGGGTCGTTCAGGAGTCGCTCCAGAGGACCAAACCCTTTGACCTCGTTGAGAAATTCCTCAACGAGGAAGCGCCTCTCTTCAGGGCGGATTGAAAGCCCCAGAGTTTGGCAAGCGTTCGTAATTGCATCGTCAATCAGGTTCCGCAACGGGATTTCGCCCAACTGCTCGGCATTTGCAGGCAATGACCCCAACACCAAGTCCATGATTTGGTTGCGCAGTTGAAGCAACTTGACCTCGGTTGACAACGCAGTGGGCGGATTCCCGCTTGTCGGCTCAGCGGTAACCTCTTTCTCCCGATCAAAGCCATCACTGTTCAGCGACTTTTCTAAGCGCCGAAGAAGGGACATAAAGTCCACTCACCCCCGTCGTCGGATAGTTGCGCTCGCAATTAATCTATCGGCTCGTAAACGGAATTTCTTAGCACGGGGGTGAAGCCTGCTTCTCGGATAATCCGCCTCAGTTCGTCTTCGGTGAGCATGGACGGGCTTTCTGCACCCGCCATGTGGAAGATTTTTTCGTTGACAACGGTCCCATCAAGGTCGTCAGCTCCGAAACTCAGAGCAACTTGAGCCAGTTTCACATCGAGGGAAATCCAGTAAGCCTTGATGTGTGGGAAGTTGTCAAGCATTAGTCGGGCAATGGCAATTTCCCTGAGGTCTTGGACACCTGTCGTGGGCTTGCCGCCAAGTTTCGTGTTGGCAGGGTGGTATGCGAGCGGGATGAAGCACATGAAACCACCGGTCTCGTCCTGCAATTGCCTGAGCAGTTCAAAGTGCTGTGCTTTCTCTTCGGGCGTCTCAATGTGCCCATAAAGGAGCGTGGCATTGCTCTTTAGCCCCAACTTGTGGGCAACCCTGTGGACTTCAAGCCACTGCTTCGGCGAAGCCTTCCTCGGATACAGCAACCGGTGGATTCGTTCCGTTAAAACCTCAGCGCCTCCACCGGGCAAAGACCCAAGCCCTGCCTCAATCAGCCGCTCCAAAACTTCCTGAACCGACAAGCCCGAGATTTTGCTGAAGAAGTGAATCTCCGTTGCTGTGAAGGCTTTGATGTGCAGGTGCGGAAATGCCTCTTTGACGCGGCGAACCAACTCCACATAGTAGTCAAAGGGCAACTTGGGGTGAAGCCCACCGACGATGTGAACTTCGGTAACCCTGTCCCAAATCAGTTGGCTCAGCCGCTCAATGTATTCGTCAACGGTGAAGACGAAGGCTTCCGGGTCTTTGGGAAATTTCCCGAAAGCGCAGAAGGGGCAATCGGCATAGCAAACATTGCTGTAGTTCAGGTGCACATTGACGACATAGTAGGCTTCGTCACCATGCCTTTGTCGGCGGACATAATCGGCAAGGTAACCGAGAGCCAAAATGTCTCTGGTCTGATACAACCTGACGCAATCGTCTATGCTCAATCGCTCGCCGGCGAACACTTTCTCGGCGATGTCAGCGATCTCGGAACGGCTCAAAATTTCAAGCAACTTCGGTCACCTCCTTCAAGCGCACAAGAAAATTTGCCACCGCACTTTGTGAAGGGACACAGGCAAAACCAAGCGGTCACCCACTTAGCGAGGAAAGCAGCGGTGAACCTTAGCGGCTTTGTGTGCTATCCTTTTGCTGACTGGAGGCGAGAATGATGGCGGAGTTGACCGAGGTGTTGATTGAGAGTAGCAAGGTTTTTGAAGGGCGATTGATTTCGGTTAGGAAGGACACCGTTAAGTTGCCCAACGGGCGCACCAGCACAAGGGAAGTCGTCGTTCATCCGGGCGCCGTCGCCATTGTCCCCATGCTTGAAGACGGGCGAGTCATCTTGGTCAAGCAGTATCGCCACGCTGTAGGGAAAATCCTGATGGAAATTCCTGCCGGAACGCTTCATCCTGATGAAACGCCGGAAGAATGTGCTTTGAGGGAGTTGAGGGAAGAGATCGGATACTCGGCGGGTCGGCTTGAAAAGTTGACCTCTGTTTACCTTGCGCCTGGTTACAGCACCGAGTTGATTCACCTGTTTCTCGCCACTGACCTTCAACCTGCTGAAGGTGAGACCGATGAAGACGAATTCCTGAAGCCAGTCACACTTACCCTTGACGAAGCCATCGCTCAAATAGCCGACGGCGAAATTCAAGACGCAAAAACTGTGGCAGCGTTGCTTCTGGTTTGGAGCAAGCAAATGAGCCGTAGGATACGAGCATCTGACTTTCAGGAAGGAGGGAAGTGAAATGCCGGAACGCTTGGGAATTTTGGTCGGAGGAGGTCCAGCGCCTGGCATCAACAGCGTGATTAGTGCAGTGACCATTGAAGCCATCAATTCGGGGCTTGAAGTCATCGGCATTTACGACGGTTTTGAGCATCTCATGAAGGGGCGAACCGACATGGTTCGCCAGTTGACGATCCCTGATGTCTCCCGCATCCATTTCGATGGTGGCTCAATCCTTCGGACATCCCGAGCCAATCCTACACGCACTCCCGAAGACCTCCAAAACACCGTTAAAGCCTTGCGGGAACTTGGCATCCGCTACCTCGTCACCATCGGCGGCGATGACACTGCTTTCTCAGCAAGCGAAGTTGTCAAGGCTGCGGGAGGAACCATCAGGGTCGCCCATGTCCCTAAGACCATCGACAACGATTTGCCTTTGCCCGGCGGGATGCCCACTTTCGGCTTTGAGACCGCCCGCCATGTTGGGACAGAACTTGTCCGAAACTTGATGGAAGACTCCCGAACGACTAACCGCTGGTATTTCGTCGTTGCAATGGGACGGAAGGCGGGTCACTTGGCTTTGGGCATCGGCAAAGCAGCAGGGGCGACTATCACAGTAATCGGCGAAGAGTTCCCGAAGGAACGAATAACCCTCGCTGAGGTTTGCGATGTCCTTGAAGGCGCAATTTTGAAACGGCGCGTTCTGGGTCGCAAAGACGGGGTTGCTGTCATCGCGGAAGGAATCGGTGAGAAACTTGACCCTGAAGAGTTGGCAAAAATCCCCGGCGTTGAAATTGAGCGTGACCCACACGGGCATATTCGGTTGGGCGAAATCCCTCTGGCTACAATCCTCAAGCGTGAAATCCAAAGACGGTTTAAAGAACGAGGCGAGAAGATAACCATCGTTGATGTCACCCTCGGCTACGAGTTGCGTTGTGCGCCGCCAATCCCCTTTGACATTGACTACACCCGAACGCTCGGTTACGGCGCTGTTAAGTTCCTCCTGAGTGAACCAAAAGACGACAGAGTGAAAGAAGGCGGCATGGTCTGCTTGGTTGGAGGCAGACTTGAAATCCTGCCCTTTGACGAATTGCGAGACCCGGTCACTGGTAGGACGAAAGTTCGCTTGGTTGACATCAACTCCGAGCATTACAAAGTCGCTCGCGAATACATGATCAGGCTTGAACGAGAGGACTTGGAGAACCCTGAAATGTTGGCGAAACTGGCAGCCGCTGCTAAGATGACGCCTGAAGAGTTCAAGAAGAAGTTCGCCCATGTTGTCGGTCTGGAGGCTTGAAGGCTGGATAACGGACGGGGCGGCACAACCGCCTCCTAAGGGGTGGGGTGGCTGTCGCTGCCCCACCCTTGACAATTTTTGGAGGGATGGCTTTGATGCTGTCTCGTTGGGCAAGTCAAAAATTGTGCGTGTTCGCTCTTTTGTTCGTTGCCTTTGAAGCCCTTTCCGCTTCCCCGCCCCTTGTAAATCCAAAGCAACTTTGGGGCTCTTTTGCCCTGATTATGCGACCGCGAGGGAAAGTAGTGCTCTTCATCATGGACGGGCTAAGTTACCGCCACATCTTCCCTACTCTGCACTCCGCACCCAGCACCTCGCACTCATTTGGTTTGAGTTCTTTCGGGGAAGTCGGCGAATGGCTTGAAAACAGAGGCAGCATCGCTTTGCTCAACACGATGGGCTACGGAGGGGTTGAACGGTTTAGAGCGGCTATGACCCTCGCTTGCGGTGTCCGAGCCTTTGGGGATGAAACGGCTGCTTTGGTCTTTCAAGCGGATGAACCGATGGAAGCCGATACTGCTCTGAACGCTTACCGCAGGCGTGTCGGCAAATTTGAACTGCCTTATGCTCGCAAACCTTTTAAGCCCCTTGTTTTCCCCATGCTGGCTGAACTGAAGTGGCGGAACGAGAAGATGCAGAAGAAGCCACTGCCCTTCGGCATTGTCGCTCAATCCTTGCGACAAAAGGGCATACGCATCGCAGCCATCGGCTGCGGTGATGTCCCACAACTTGCTCAGCACCAATTTGGGCAAATCAACTTCCGCCACCCTTTGCTCATAGCCCTTGACGAAAATGGTTTAGGAGTTGGCTTGACCGACCCGCAGAAGTTGCTCCGCAAAGACCCTTCAATGCCTTTTGGAATCGCCGTTGACGGACGAAAATGGTCGGAAGCAGTCGTAGAAGTGTGGCGGTTTGCTGACCTGATTGTGCTTTACCCCGGCGAAACTTTCCGTGCCGACCTTTACGGGAGCGAGCGACTGATTCCCTTCGTCGTTCGCCGCGAGTTGGATTTGCTTCGCCCAGTAATTGAGCGGCTGAACATGGAACGAGATTTGTTGCTCGTCTTCTCTTTGGCGCCGTCAAGGAAAAGTCGCTACGAACTTTCGTTCATTTGCGTCGTTGGAAAAGGGGTTGAACAAGGCGGCGTTTTGACCTCCCAAACAACCCACCAATACGGCGTCGTTTCCATTTTGGACATCCCAGCAACGGTGCTGAAATTTTTCGGCATTGAGCCAGTCTCGCCCATCAACGGCTCGCCAATTTTGTCCGTCCCATCAGAGAACCTCAATCGCCACCGTTACCTTTGGGGCACTGGCGAAGCAGCAAGGGTCACTGACGGGTGGCTGAGGGTGACAGTGTTAGCGACTTGGTGCGTCCTACAAGCCATAATATTCGCCGCTTTGGCGGTCATTTTGTTGATGGGACAGAAGGCGAAAATTTCTGACCGATGGCAAGTCCCTTTGGCACTGCTAACATGGCTTCCCGTAATCGTGCACTTAGCATGCAGCGGCGTCAACGCAACTATGGCTTCACTTTTCTTGAAGGGTGCCGGACAGATTGTTTTGAGCGCAATTTTGGTTTTGGTCGCTGTCGCTGCGAGCCGCAATTTGCCGCCAGTAAACTCAATCTTAGGTGCAGTGATTTTGTCGAGTTTGTTTTTCGCTCGGGATGCGTCCGATGGCGGTTCTATGAGTGTCAACACTCCGTTCGGTTACTCCCTTTTCTTTGGCGGTCGCTATTATGGGCTCGGCAATGTCGGGATGGGATTGACTTTGGGAGCAATTTACGCGCTTGCTCTCGCTTTGGATTGGCGAAGGTGGATGACAGCAAGTTTGTGCTTCGTCGGGGCAATTTTGGTTGGGGCACCCTTTTTCGGGGCAAACATTGGTGGGGCATTGACCGGGATAGTCGTTGCTTTGACGGCAATTTTCTCGGGACGATTTCGCTGGTGGCATCTCTTTGTCGCTATCGCCGCACTCATCGTTTTCTTCGGTGGATTTTCGGTTTTTGAACTGACCCGTCCCGAACCGCTAACTCACTGGGGGCGATTTATTCGCTCGGTTGTTGAAGGTGGGCTGACATCTTTCGCTTCAATGGTGTGGACAAAACTCGGCATTTCCCTTCGTGCCTTCCGAGCGATCCATTGGGACATTGCCTTTCTCGCCCAACTTTTTCTCCTGTCGGTTTTGTGGTGGCGACAAGGCAGGGACTGGAAATTGGCGACCTTGCTGGCAGGAATCATCGCCGCTCTGCTGTTCAACGACTCAGGTCCTCAAACTCCCGTTGCCTTCGCCTTTTTGCCCTTGTGCGTTTTAGCCTCAAAATCACTCGCGAACTTGAGAAGCCTGCCAACCCGAGAGCCACTCGGCTAAGGTCAGCCAAAGCAAAACCGCTGCGGTGTCAGCGGAGTTGTCAAGGACTTGCCAAAGGAACTGCTGTGTCAAGATTGCGAAGTCAGCGGGAGTCTCATCTGCTTCGTCCAACCTCAATGGCTTTTCAAACCTGTCGGGGAATAACTCCTTCCACGACCGCATGACAAAAGCGAGCGTTTCTTCGGGGTGAGTGAACAACGCCTCTCCAAGTTCCGAGCGAACCCGCTCCCGAAATTGTTCCCAAGTCATTTGCGGTCACTCCTTCAACTTTCTTCCTCGTCGCCCGGCTCAAGCAAACCCAAGCCTCCAGCCTTGCGTTTGTAAAGGACATTGACTTGCCCCGTTTCGGCGTTGACGAAAACGAAAAAGTCGTGACCGAGCAAGTCCATCTGGATGACCGCTTCCTCTATCGTCATCGGCTTCACCGAGAATTTTTTGGTTCGGACGATGGCGAATTCTGGGACTTGAGGTTGCGAAATCGCTTCTGTTTCGGTCATGAAAGCGACTAAGGGTTTGGCGCGGCGTCTTCGGTCAATGAGCCGTTCCTTGTGCCGATGAAGTTGTCGGTCAATCTTGTCAATGGCTTTGTCAAAGGCTGCTCTGAGAGAAGTCGCCTTCTCTTGAGCCCGAAGCAGGTAACGGGCAATTTTCAGCGTCACTTCCACGACAAACCTTCCCCGCTCCCTTTTGACCTCAACTTCCGCTTCCTGCATGTTCGGGTAAATGCGGCGCAAACTGTCAAGAGACTTTTGGGCATGTTCTTGGAACTCTTTAGCAAGGGTGATGTCGTGGGAGACGAACCTAACAGGCAGCACCTCTGCCTGCGTCTCTGACCTCTGAGCCATCATGCGACCCTCCTATCTTTGCCATCGTTTTGAATTGAAGGCTTGCCAAAAGTTTGACACCAAACGCAACGATTTGTCGGCACGACCTCACAAGCCGTATTCTGACGGGACAAAAGTCTCTCCCCAAACAACCATCGCCCTTTCGGTCAACTGCTCAGCGGACGACGGCAGAGCATGTATTGCGTCCGAAATCATCGCCAACCAACGGAGTTCTCGCTCGGGCAGACAAAGTTTCCCATCGTTGACAGCATCTTGAATCGTTTCCACAGCCAACTTTGCCATCGCAACAGTGCGGTGGTAGTCGTCACTGCTAACAACAATTCGCTTTGCAGCCTCGTGCATGACCGCCAAGTCGAGCATCAAGGCTTGCGGGTCTCTGAACCGGTCGGATTCAACGAACAAATCGCGGAGACACTTCCCTTGACCGTTCTTCAGCGCAGTGTTCATCAACCTGCAGTCGTAAATGAGAATTTCCGTGAAGACTTCTGGAGCGAAACCGCCGAGTAACCTGACATCTTGAACGCTTTCGTTGCTCCAAAGGTCACAAACTGCAGCGGCGATGTTGCCCAATGGAGACGAATGAGCGCAAGCGCTTGATTTCCCTTCCATGCTGATGGGCACTCCGGCGATGAACTTGATGATTGGGTTTTCGTAACCGCAATCTTTCAGCGGACCTGTAGCCCCCATCTCAACAGCGACAAGGGAGCGAGGCGCACAAACTAACCTCATGACAGCGGCGAGAACTTTCGGGATGAGACCTTGATGAGCCAACTGCATGGCAGTGTTGGCGAACCCGCAAGCAGTGTCTCCTCCCGCAACAATTCCGTGTCGGTTAGCGATGTCAACAATTTGCCCCCACAGAAATTCCATGTCGTGGGGTGCGAGAACTCCCAAAGCGAAAATCAAGCCCTCAATGTCGCCCTCAACCAATGCACGGTCAGAGACTTCCTTTCCGCCCGTGCTCTCAATGGACAAGATGTCAGCACCTGCGTCCGCACATAACTCAAAGGCTTGCAGCATTTTCGCTGTCGGGACTCCCGTCCTCATTTTCGGCGGTCTCTCTTCGTCCCTTATGTCCGCAACTGTCACCCTCAAAGCCGTTTTGAGCCCGTGTCGCTGGTTGAACTCGTCCATGACTTTTTTGATGTCGCTGGTGATGATTGCTCCCCAATCGGGATTGCGGGTCATCTCGTAAAGTTGCTCAAACTCCAACACCAGCGCCTCTTGCCCCAAGTGGACAGCACTCTGAAGGATGCGCGTCACCATCTCGCGAAAGCGTTGCCTGACCTCAGACAGCGTTTCATCCCGAATCGGCATCGGCGGCAGAGTGAAATTGACCTCAGGCAAAACTTCTCCACAGCCGATGTTGACGCCGTGACCGCAAGTGACTGGTCGTTTGGCGAAACCGAAAATTGCCTCGTCAACGGATTCGTAAGCGAGCGACTTAGCCAACCTTCTTTCACTCATCCCTGCAACCCTCCTTGCAAATCAAAGACTTGAAGCGTTTATGCCTCCCAGCGTCACCGGCGATAGGCTGCATTGTGAGGGGCAATGCGTGCGATGATGATTCGCCGCTGCTTCCTGTCCAACTCATAGAGGATGCGATACTGACCGACATGAAGGCTAAATTCGGTGCGACCCACCAACTTCTCGTGGTCAATGGAGTCAGCATTTTCCGCAAGCCAACGGATTTTGCGGACGATGTTTTCCGCCAATTTGGGGTTTCGCTTGGCGATGCCGTGCAATTGGCGTTGTGCGCCCGTCTTGTATTCCACCGACCACCTTCACTGTTCACCATCTTGCCCTTTGCCCATTACACGGACACCCCAATTTTCCTCAACTCAGCAAGGACTTTTTCCTCAGGGACTGACGGCTCTTGTTTCGCCTCATCCAACTCTTTCGCCAATTCGGGCGTCACTACATCATCGCTGTAGCGAAACTTCATCCCTCCCTCAACCCAATACGCCTTCACCTCACTGGGCTTCTTGCCCAACAACTCAACATATCTCGCATACGCCTCCTCGCACCCAAAAACCAAATTGCCCTCATCGTCAACGCTGCAAAGAAACTTCAGTTCTTCCCTCAAAATCTGCCGAACGAGTTCAGCCAACTCGTCAACTGTCATGTCGGCAACCTTCCGCTTCTCTTCCTTCGTCTTCAACTTCGCCATCTCGGTCACCTCATTGCGGTCATTTTCGGCTAAAACAAATGATGACACGGCAGGAATTAAGGGATAGTGGGCAGAACGGCAGCGACTGGCGAATAGTGAGTGGCAAGCAGCGAATAGCGAGTGGCGGATGATGAGTTTTCTGGAGGGCAGTGCTCCCACCGGGTTGAAACGGCTTTTCACACCACTGCTGGTCGCTTTGAGCACAGCCACTCGTGAATGGCTTGGGCTGCTTTATGACCTGAAGCAATGGCATTAGGGACATCCCAAGGTCCAGTGACAGCATCGCCAGCAGCGAAAACGCCGGGAATGGAAGTTTGAAGGTTTTCGGAGTTGACAGCGATGACTCTCCTGCCCCTCAACGGTTCGGGCAAATGGGACAAATCGACTTCTTGACTTATGGCTTCAATGACCACATCTGCTGGCACAATGAATTCACTGCCAGGAATTGGAACTGGTCTCGGTCGTCCAGATTCATCGGGCTCACCGAGTTGTTGCCTTTGAACCTCAATTGCTACCAATCGCCCGTTTTCACCGATAAAGCGGGTTGGGTTGACAAGGAAGTGGATGGTGACCCCTTCCTCTTCGGCGTGTCGGACTTCCTCTTGCGATGCTGGCATTTGTTCGCGGTCACGGCGATAAAGGATAAAAGCCTCAGCACCAAGCCGAATTGCCATTCGGACAGCATCAATTGCCGAGAAACCGCCGCCAATGACAGCGACTCTCTTGCCCTTCAAATCCGGCGGATTGCCCAAATTGACAGCCTTGACAAAATCGATGACATGCCAAACGCCATCCAAATCTTCGCCGGGTATGTTCATCCACCTCTGCTTCAGTGCACCGATGGCGAGCAAGACGGCATCGTATTGTTGCTGCAATTCGTCCAGAGTGATATGCTCGCCCAACTTGACGCCCAATCGCCACTCTATCCCGAGGGCGTTCAACCTCTCCAAGTCAGCCTTCAAGGCTTCGCGAGGCAGGCGGAATATCGGGATTCCGAAGTAAAGCATCCCACCAGGATAGTCCATCGCTTCGTAAACGGTGACGGAGTGTCCCTTCAGCCTCAGTTGCCACGCAGCCGTTAACCCAGCGGGACCTGCACCGACTATGGCGACGCGGAAACCTGTAGGTGGAGCAGGTTCGGGGAATTTGACATCTGGAGCATAATCGGCAGCAGCGCGCTTGAGCCAAGCAATCGCGATTGGGTCACCTTTTTTACCTCGCGGGCAAACGCTTTCGCAAGGGTGAGGGCAAACGCG
>Ga0080007_1059300_pt1 | contig 23115 bp, 20 predicted proteins | sample OctOCTMetagenome_FD_69210 | JGI IMG/M metagenome (GOLD analysis project Ga0080007, IMG submission 69210) | Hot spring and microbial mat streamer communities from Octopus Spring Streamers, Yellowstone National Park, USA - OCT_B (SPADES... | ecosystem: Environmental > Aquatic > Thermal springs >...
CCAACGGCACCCAAAGAAACAGCATCGCCGCACGAGGGTTGTGCTGCAACTCTTTGCCTTTGCGGCTCTCGTAGTTGGTGAAGAAAACAAAGCCCCGTTCATTCATGTCCCGCAACAGCACCGCTCGCACCGACGGTTGCCCGTCAGGGCTGACGGTCGCTAAGGCGACGGCGTTGGGGTCTAAAAGTCCCGCTTCTAACGCTTCCTTCAGCCACGCCCGCAGCAAATCAAAAGGGTCAGTAGGCACTTCCCGTTCATCCAACGCTCGTTGCCCGTAATCGCGCCGAAGTCGCCAAAGTTGCTCGCGGATGTCCAAAGGCAGCGCCCTCCTTTGCTATCAACTCGCCCAACGCTGCGCCGCCTTTGAACATGCCCGCTCATAAGTTTGCGAGCCATTGTTGGGCTTCGTCCGAAAGGGAAGGTGGCGGTGAAGCGGGACGGGCGAAAAAGTAGCCTTGCGCCAAATCCGCTCCGATGTCGCGACAGAAATTGGCATCGTCAGCCGTCTCCACGCCCTCCGCCACGACGCTGATGCCCAATTGGTGGGCTGCCTCGGCGACGGCGTGCAGCAACACGCTCCGCACCCGATCGCCGTGAGCGCCCCGCACCAACTCTTGATCCAACTTCACAAAGTCAGGTTGCAACTCCGCCAAGTAACGCAGCGACGCATAGCCACTGCCTAAATCATCCAGAGCCACCTTCGCCCCTTGCCGCCGATACTCGGCGATGATGCCTTTTAGATGCGCCATATCCCGCACTTGCTCGGCTTCTATCACCTCAAAAACGAGTTGACTCAAATCAACGCCCAACTGCTGGCACAGTGCCACCGTATCCCGCAAGCAAGTTTTCGGGTCGTAGATGGAGTTGGGAGCGAAGTTGATGAACAGGTCAAAACCCTTCGCCAGCAACTCCTTGCCTTGTCCGATAGCGGTGCGGCGAGCCAGTTGATCTAACTGGTGCAGCCGACCCAACGATCGGGCGGCGGCAAGGAGTTGCCCCGCTCCGATGACCTTGCTGTTAAGCCTCGCCCGCAGCAGGCATTCATAAGCGGCGACGCGCCGTTCTTCAAGCGCCACAAGAGGATGAAAGACGACGAACAATCCTTGACCACTCAAGAGGCTGTGAAACCAACGGCTTTGTAATTGCACGACGACTTCGTTGAGCGGGCGTAGTGACAGCAATGCCGTCGTCAAATCCTGCCCCGCAGGTTGCGCCGTCTTCAGCAATGCCGCTTTCGTCTCGCCGATTTCCACCTCGCTTAGGTTCTCTTGCCACTCGGAAAGCAACCGCTCCAAAACTGCCTCCTCGCCTTCCAGCAAGAAGATGCGGGGCAGCAACTCTCGCATCGGGATACCCAGACGCTCCTTCAGCGGCTGCAGTTTGTCCAATGCCGTCGGCGCCGTCGTGTGGATGATCACACCGCACACCATGCCGTTTTCGCAATGGACAGGATGGCAACGCTCGCAAGGCATCGGTGTCACCTCCGCTTTCCTTTTTCGGCACGAGGCAAGGCTGACTGAAAGTGGCGGTAGGTTTTTTCCTCGGTCGGGTCGTCGGGTGCTATCAATGACGAAAGGGCAATCGCTTTGCGCCTTCGTTGCCACGCCAACTGACACCAATGAATAGCCACCCGCAGCAATGCCCCCGTTAACCGCAGCAAAATGCCCAAGCCAATCAACGGGAACGACCAAATTGGGTAGCGTCGGCGATAGTTTTTCAGGTAAAAGCGCCACATGCTTTTGTGGTGCTGAATGAGGCAAGCGGCTAACTTTTGGTCACTGCTGCGCCCGATTTTGTGGGTGATGATGGCATCGGGACAAAAAAGCACCGCAAAGCCCGCTTGTCTCGCCCGCCAGCAAAAATCCACATCTTCGCAATATGCCCAAAAACCTTCGTCCAGCAACCCGATGCGCTCAAAAACTTCCCGCCGAACAAGCATCGCCGCCCCCGAAACCCAGTCCACTTCCCGCACGGCATCGTAACCGAAATCGGTCAGCAAGTAGCGGCGCACGAAAGGGTTGTTAGGAAACAAGCGACCCAGCAAAGTGTTGCGGAAAAGCCCCGCACCGATGTCGGGGAAGGAGCGGGCGGAGCGTTGGATGCTGCCGTCAGGGTTGAGCAACTTCGCCCCGATGATGCCCGCTTCTGGGTGCGCCTCGGCACACGCCAACAACGCCCGCAACGCCCCGTCATGCACCACTGTGTCGGGATTGAGCAACAAGACGAATTTGCCCCGACTGAGGCGGATGCCGATGTTGTTCGCCTTCGTGTAACCGAGGTTGCGTTCGTTGACGACGAGGCGCACTTGCGGAAACTCCTGCCGCACCATTTCCGCCGTCCCGTCGTCGGAGGCGTTGTCCACGACGATGACTTCCATCGCCAACCCTTCGCCGTTGCGCCAAAGCGACCGCAGGCATTCCCGCAAATCCTCCCGCACATTCCAACTGACGATGACGACAGACAAGATGGGCGCTTCGCTCATGGTTGCCCCTCACTCGTCGGCAGTTCCGCTTCCTCAATCAGCATTACGGGAATGCCATTGCGAATCGGGTAACGCCGACCGCACTTTTTGCAGACGAGCCTTTCTATGTCCGCCCGCAACTCCAAGTCACCCCGACATTCGGGCACGGGGCAACACAGGATTTCCAACAGCCACTGTGGGACAAGTTCCTGCCGCTGTTCGGACATGTCTTTTGTCACCTCCAAGATTTCCATGAGCCAGCACATAGCCTCCACCAACCAATCCGGGATAAGGTTAGCCATCACCTTTGCCCCCTTGGGTCGGTGGGCATCCTCTCGTCCTCAGACGCCTCAAAAAGTTTGCGATGAGCGCAACGATGATGCGCAGGGCGCTGCCAGCGGCGATGGCGCTTCGCAATAAGGCGTAAAGCGGGGCGGGCATCAGGGGTCGGAAATGCTTGTCGTAAAACCGCAGCAAACCTTGATGCGACGCCCACAATTTTCCGATGCCCAAAAGGCGCGTGCTGGCGCCGTGATGGTGGACGACGACGGCATCGGGCAAAAAGTAAATCCGCCAACCCGCTTTTTTGAGCCGCCAGCAAAAGTCCACATCGTTGAAGAAGATGGGCATCGTTTCGTCCATCCCGCCCACTTGCTCCCACGCTTCCCGCCGCACCAACAGCGCCGACGCCATCGGTTGCTCAACTTCGCCGATGCGGTCGTAGCGAAACCAAGTCATTCGGTAGCGTCCCAAACGCGGGGACAGTTTGTCCAATCCCATCGCTGCGAAGAGCAAGGCAGCAGGCGTCGGGAAGGAGCGCACCGACGGTTGCAACCTGCCATCGGGATAAACCAGTTTCGGCGCTACCGCCCCCGCATCGGGATGGGCTTGGGCGAAAGCAACCAATCGCTCAATTGCGTTCGGCGTCACTTCGGCATCAGGATTCAGCAACAGCAGGTAACGCCCTTGCGCCACCTTCGCTGCCTGATTGTTGGCGGCGGCGTAACCGAGGTTGCGGTCGTTGGCGATGAGGCGCACTTGCGGAAATTCCCGTCGCACCATCTCAGCGCTCCCGTCCGACGAAGCGTTGTCCACGACGATGACCTCCAAGTCAGGTGGCTGAGGACAACGCTGCAACGCTTGAAGGCAACGGCGAAGATGCTCGCGGGTGTTCCAGTTAACGATGAGGGCGGAGACGAACGGTTTGTCCATGCTGCTTCACCTTGTCCGAGTCACTTGCTCGTAAACTTGCAAAGTCGCTTCTGCCGTTTGACGCCACGAAAATTGGCGCGCTCGCTCTAAGCCGAGTTGGCGCAATTTCGCCCGCAAAGTTTCGTCGCAAAGCAATTGACGCAAGCCGTCGGCGATGCTCGTCACGCTCAAAGGGTCAACAAGCCATGCCGCTCCTTCGGCGATTTCCCGCAGCGACGAAGTGGCGGAAGTCAAAACGGGCACGCCACTCGCCATCGCCTCCAACACGGGCAACCCAAACCCTTCCCACAGCGCGGGGTAAGCGAACACTGTCGCCCCTTGATACAGCGCGGGCAATTCTTCGTCGGGCACATAGCCGATGAACCGCACCCGCTCGCTCAATCGCCATTCGTCCACGAGTTGTTGCAACGCTTGCACCCGCCAACCCAGTTTGCCGACGACCACCAACGGTGGCAAAGGCGCTTCATTTCCTACCTGTCCCCTGTCCCCTGCCCCCTGTCCCATTAGCGTGGCGTAGGCACTGAGCAATCGCCCCAAATTTTTTCTGGGTTGCAAGACGCCGACGAAGAGCACATAGCCTTCCTGCAAACCGTAACGCCGCAACACTGTTTGCCGCTCGCTGTCGGTCAACAGTTCAAAGAACCGCTCTTCGGCAGCAAGGTAAATCACCCGCACCTTGTCAGGCGGCAAGCGGAAAAACTGCACCAAGTCGTCCCGCGACGCTTGCGAGTCGGTGATGACCATCGCCACGCGACGGAAAGTGAGGGGCAAAAACAACTCCATCAGCCAGCGGTCTTTGGTCGGGAAAGTTTCGGGGAAGCGACGCCAATGGACATCGTGGACGGTCGTGATGACAGGGCAAGGGGCAACAAGGGGCGCGATGTATTGCACATGCAAAAGGTCAACCCGATGGGCAACGCAAGCATGAGGCAGCAACGCTCCCGTATAAAGCCAGCGGGAAAGGCGAGGCAAGCGAACGAGGCGGAAGTTGGATGGCAGGGCAAAAGGGAGGTCGCCCGTTCGGTCGGTGAACAGGACGAATTCGTGCGGCAAAGCCATGCGGGCAAATTGCCGCAGCAAGTTGAGCAAATAAGTGCGGTCACCCGTGTGCGCTCCGAAGAGCACCCTCGCGTCTATCCCGATGCGCATGGACATTCCGTCCGTCGGTCAAGGTGTTGGCGTTGGGTTGCTTGCCATTAGGGATGATGCCATTGTCATGAGCACGAAGAATGCGACCACCGTCCGAATGGCGGAAAGCACCATCGCCAAGATAATGATTTCGCCCCACTCCAAATCCAAGACGAAACGCAAGACAATCACCCAAGCGATCAGCATCACCACTGCGCTGTAGCCACCCAAAAAGGTCTGGGCGAGTAACCCGACCAGCGCCATGATGCCCGTGATGGGCAGCAATTTCACGAACCCCTCCCAGAAACCGAGGGGAAATTCGCCTTCCCCGCTCAATTTGGCGGTGAGGCGCAAAGCCACCCACAAAAGGAGTGTGTCTACGAGCCATGCCACGACCGAATAAATGGCGACTGCGACAAAACTCATCGCCGCTCACCACCCGAATTCCCATGTGTTCCCGACGAACCCCATACAACCTTTCAGGTGCGCCGACACAGACAGTTTGGCACGATGCTAAGACTTCATCGCCACGCCCAAACGATGTCGCCCTGAACCCACCATCCAGGTTTCCCTTCCACGCCGCCGTCATCTTTCCTGTCGGGACCGATGCTCCAAAGGCGGAAGCCCGTTCCTTCCCGCCGATAGCGCAACGGCTTGCCGTCAAAGGGGTCGGCAGGAACGGAGGGCAAATAGCGGGGCACTAACGCCGACAGGTTTTCGGGATAACGCCCATGCTTTTTGCGATACAGCCGCAAAGCAATCGCCGTCTCGCCCAATCGTTGGAAGGCGTGATAGCCTGCGACTTTTTGGAAGGTGAACGACAGGGTAGGGCTAAAGAGATCGGCGATGGCGTGAGGCTGCCAAGTGACCTTGGTTGCGCCCAGGGCAAAAACGGTCTTCCCTTGTCTGGTCGCTTGCTCCCACGCCTTCTTCCATCGGTCAATTTGTGCCCAATCGTAAGGGACGCCTTTTCGGGCGAAGGCGATGGCTTGCCGATAGTGTCGTAGCCCCATCAGTTCGTTCTGGGCGATGAGATGCGCCTTCCCCTTCAGCCACACCGACAGTTCAATGCGGTCACCGTTTTCGCGGAGGAGGTCGTGAAGTTCCCGTCGTGACGCTTTCTCCCGCATCCAGTCACACGCACAAATCATAAAGACACGCTCCATCTGCAGCGCCCGAACAAAATCTCGGTCAATGTCCCACGCCCGCAACTCCCGTAGCAGCGCTTGATATGCCTGCGGGGACGGGTCGGCGTCTTCCAAGACCCGCTGCACTGTGTTCATGCTGATGGAAAAGATGGCGCCTTGAACGAGGAAGGCGATGAGAAAAATTTCGTCGCCCATTCGCCGAGTCAACCGCAGGGCTGCCACGCAACTGTCCATCGCCCCGTTCAAATCGCCCTTGCGTTTACGCCAAAACGCTTCGGCGGAAAGCAGGCGGGTGAACTCACGCAGACGAGAAAGGTGGGGAAACATCACCGAGGCAGGGTTGTCCACATACCAGTTGGTCAATCGCATGTGAGGGTAGGTGAGGGCTATGCGGAGCATCGCCAACGCAGGCTCTACGGCTTTCAACGCCCTCTCCACTTCGGCGAGGTTGACGGGTTGGGTCGGTTGGCGGCTGATGAAGTTGTAAAGGTTGTCCCAAACGGGTTTGGGCAAAGACGCCTGAGTCGCTTCCAATTGCTGGATGGCAGCCTGATAGAAGGGCGTGCCATCTTGCAAGGGCGGGACGGGTGGCAGCAAATCAACGAGGCGGGTCGGTTCGCCCGCCCGACGCAACCGCTCCAGTTCCCGTTGCACTTCCCGCATCGGGTCGTTGCGTCGGGCAAGGTGAGCAATCAGCGCCAACGCTGACAAAAAGACGACGAAAATAAGCCGCCATGCCCATCGCCGACGCATCGCCGTTCCCTCCCTTCCGCTAACCGACGGGTTGACAAACGGCTGCACCAAATTATCGGGCGACGATGCGGTAAGTGTCCAGTTGCATCGCTTTCGTCGGGACGCCACCTTCGGCGTGGGCTTTGCGGAACTCGTCGCTATTGACCCAAGCACGGAAACTGCTTTCGTCCCGCCACAGCGTCACGACGAGGAACTTGTTGGCATCGCGGGTGTGTTGCAAAACGAACATGCCTTTGTAGCCCTTCGCCTTGTCAATGAGGCGGGCACGCTTTTGGAAGCGCTCTATGAAGGCTTGCTCTTGCCCTTGCTCCACTTCCACCGAAAAGACGGTGACGAACTGAGGCGGCTCATCCTTTGGTGGCTCGCTCGCTTGTTGCCCCCAAGCGAACAAGGCGAGGGCGACGAAAGCGAACACCCCCAACAAACCACGCCATCGCATCTTGCTTCACCCCTTTCGGCGGTTACGGCTTCAGGGCGAACTGCTGTTCGCCCCTACCATTCGCCACTCGCTCCTCGCTGCCGTTTCCCGTCGTGGCTGATAGCCTTATGGCAGACACAAGGGTCTGCCCCTACCATTCGCTATTCGCCACTCGCTGCTGTTCTTACCAGTCGTCAATCGCTATTCGCCAGTCGCTGCCGTTTTCTGTCGTGGCAGATAGCCACTCCAACAGTCCCTTTCCGACCTGCCGATTTGCCGACTTGCCGACTGTCGTTTGTTAGCCCAAGGCAGGTGGGACGATTTGCCAATAGAGGCGGCGGAGTTGGCGTTTTTGGTGGAAGAGGGCTTTGCTGGGTTTAGGCGGGTGAGGCGGGTGGTCATAGTCAAAACTGGCGACCGTCGCTTCGCCGCCACCGATTTCAATGACGCAGCCGACTTGCCCGTTGTAGCGGCGCAACTCCTTGCCCGTCAGTTCAGCGACGATGTTTTCGGCGGCGATGAAGGCTTGCCGTTGCGCTGCCGTCGCCGCTTTGGGCGTCGTCAAGTTGGTGGCATCGCCGATGGCGTAAACGCGTTCCAACCCTTGCACTTGCAAAGTGTGGCGGTCGGTCGGCAAAAAGCCCTTCGCATCGCCGATGCCCAATTTGCGGGCAACTTCTGAACCAACATGGGGCGGCACCAGGACGAACAAGTCGGCGGTCAATTCCGTCCCGTCCAACGAGATGGCTTTGCGTTGCGAGGGCTCAAAAGTTTCCAGCGTGAAGAAGGGGACGAGTTTGATGCCGAAACGCTCAAAGCGCTCCTCAAAGATGGGCACCAATGGCTCAATGTGGAAGATGCGGGGCAAAGGTGTCGCATAGACGAGTTCCGTTCGCTCCCGCAGTCCGCGCCGAACGAGGTGCTCGTGGAGCAAGCAGACGAACTCAATGGGCGAGGGGGGGCACTTGTAAGGCAAGCCGCCGACGCCGACGACGATGCGCCCGCCTTCAAAATTCGCCAACGCCTCCCGCAACCGCAACGCCGCATCGGCACTGTGGAAGTGATGGGCGCCTTCGGCTAAGTTGGGCACTTCCGCTGGGTTCGGTTCGCAACCCGTCGCCAAAACGAGGAAGTCGTAAGGCAAACGATCGCCGTTCAAATGGACGATGCGGTTGTCCAAGTCAATGCCCGTGACGGGTTTGGCGATGACTTGCACGCGGTCATAGACGAGGCTTTTCAGGCGCTTTTGCAGGCGCTTGGGTTGCTCTTCGCCGAAAGGCACATAAAGCCAACCTTGTTGGTAGGTGTGCCAACCCGTTGCGTCCACGAGGGTGATTTGCCCATCGTCGGGCGCTAACAATGCCAAGCGATTGGCGACGACCAACCCACCCACACCGCCGCCGACGATGACAATCCGTGCCGCCATGCGCCTTCACCTCCGAAGTTGTTTGGTCGGCATGGTTAGGGCAAGGGATATTGCAAATGCGCCAAGTTGAGGCGCTGCAAAGTTTGATTGAGCCACTCCATCCGCTCCCGCCAACGGGCAAACTCTTCAGGCAGAAAACACAACTCCCGCAACCGCTCAGCGATGTAGGCGATGTCGTCGGGGGTGAGTTGGTGACCAAAGTTCTCCAGCAACGAAGTGATGTCAGCGCGATCCAAATCGCTTTTGCCCTCCGACGGGCGCTCCCACGCTGCCAGCAATTTCATCAACACCAAGTCGCGAGGGTTGATGACTTTGACGGGCACGCCTTCATAAGTGCCTTCCTGCGCGTTCAGGACAGCAGCCCGCTGGTAACGCAAGGTGGCGATGAGGACATCCAAGCGGGTTTCGTCAATCAGGAAAAACATCACCTGCGCCGTCCCGCGAGCGTAGTAGGGGCGCAACAGTTGCAAAAGTTTCCCCGCATCTTCCTGCAGCACCAGAATGTCCACATCCTGCGTCATGCGGGGGATGGCGTAATGGGCGACCGCCAGCCCGCCGACCAGCGCGTAACGGATGCCATGCTCGTTCAGTTGCTCAAAAAGCCATCGCACTTTCTCCCGCTGCATAAACCTTTCCCCCTTGAACGGGTTGCCGAACTCACCTAAAGCGACCGCCGTCTCCAGCGCGTTTTTGCCCGGTAAAAGCAACTCTTCCCGTGTGGGCTGCGGGAACGCCATCGCCATCACCGCCGAAATTTTGGCATCAGGTGACCATCAAGTCGCCGACGCTGTGTTACGATTTGCAGCGGATGTCGGTCAGCGAGGTGAACGGGATGATTGCGGGTGTGATTGTCAAGCCGTTGAAGGTCATCGCCGACGACCGGGGTTGGCTGATGGAAATCCTTCGTTGCGACGACGAGTTCTTTGACCAGTTCGGACAGGTTTACTTGACGACCTGTTACCCCGGCGTCATCAAGGCGTGGCATTGCCATCGGCAGCAAACCGATCGCTTTTGCGTCGTCAAGGGGATGGCGAAGGTGGCGCTGTGGGACGGGCGGGAAGATTCGCCGACGAAGGGCGAGTTGAATGTGTTTTACTTGGGCGAGCGCAACCCCATCTTGTTGGTCATCCCGCCGGGCGTTTGGCACGGTTTCACCGCTGTCGGCAATGAAGTGGCTTATTTGCTCAATTGCCCCAACCGACCTTACAACTACGCCGACCCTGACGAATTGCGCCGTCCCTACAACGACCCCGAAATCGGTTACGATTGGAGCGTGCGGCACGGATGAACGGCAGCGAGCCATCCCGTCCCTTCCTGTCCATCGTCATCCCTGCCTACAACGAGGCGCGTCGGTTGCCGAAAACCCTGACGCGCATCGGGGAATATTTGCGGGAAGAGTTCGCCCGAAGGTGGCAAGTGGAAAGCGGCGAGGTGGAAGTCATCGTCGTGGACGATGGGAGCACGGATGGGACGAGCGAATTGGCAAAAAGTTTCGCCGACCGATTGCCCAACCTTCAGGTGCTGCGCCATTCGCCCAATCGGGGCAAGGGTTACGCCGTCAAGCGAGGGATGCTCGCTGCCACCGGACGGTTTCGCCTGTTTAGCGACGCCGACTTGTCCACGCCCATTGAGGAGTTGACGAAACTGTTGTTGCCAGTGCATGGGGGCGAAGCGGACATCGCCATCGCCAGCCGAGGTTTGCCCCAATCGGAATTGGTTATCCGCCAACCTTGGCTGCGGGAGATGTTGGGGCGGATGTTCAACTTGTTGGTGCAAGCGTTGGCGACTCCGGGCATCTGGGACACGCAATGCGGGTTCAAATTGTTTCGGGGCGAGGTTGCCGAGCGATTGTTTCGGTTGCAGACGCTGGATGGGTTCGCCTTTGATGTAGAAGTGCTTTACCTCGCCAGAAAGTTTGGCTACCGCATCGCGGAAGTGCCCGTGCGGTGGCTCAACGACCCTAACACGAAGGTGCAAGCCTTTCGGCACGGTTGGCAGATGGTTTGCGACACGGTGCGGGTTCGGTGGAACGATTGGCGGGGTGTTTACGCGGAAACACCCGCGACGGCATCGGTGACTCGCTGACATCAAGGGTGTTCAGAAAATCACACCTTGAATAACCGCCGTTCGTTGCAGCGGACATTGCCATTGTCATCGTCGCGGCTAATAGCCGCTCCAACAGAAGGTTGGACGAAGGACGGATGGAGTATCGGCTCTTCAGCGAAGGCGAAGAGGGCGTCGGGTTGCTCCCCCTTGTTGGAGTGGCTACCAGCCACGACGGGGTGGCAAAACCTATCCCGATGACTTTCCGAACGCACTCGCTGACATCTTCACAAGTCGGTGACCTTGCCGCAAATTTGTCGGCAACAACGGAGGCAAAAAGGAGGCGAAGCGCATGGGACGGCAAGGGATGAAAGGTTCACGGCGATGGTTTCTGCGGACAGTCGGCGGCGCTGTCACCACCTTCGGCAGTGCCCTTTGGGCGCAAGAGGCAACTTCTCGCCAACGCCTTTCCCCCAACGATAAACTCGGCATCGGCTTTATCGGTGTCGGCGGGATGGGGCGAGGGCATCTCGGCTGGTTTCTCGCTCAACCTGATTGCGATATCGTCGCTTTGTGCGATGTGGACGAACGGGCATTAGCGGAAGCGAAACGGATGTGCGGCGACCGACCCGTCGCAGTTTACAAAGATTACCGCCAATTGCTGGAACGCAGGGATGTGGACGCCGTCGTCATCGCCACGCCTGACCACTGGCACGCCCTCATCGCCATCCACGCAGCGGAAGCGGGCAAGGACATCTATTGCGAAAAGCCAATGACCCACACGATTGAGGAAGGGCGTCAGTTGGTCAACGCCGTTCGGCGCTATGGGCGCGTCTTTCAGTTGGGGACGCAGCAACGGGCTGCTGACCATTTTCGTCGTGCCGTTGAGTTGGTGCGCTCAGGCAAACTGGGCAAAGTCAAGTTGTGCCGTTGCTGGATCGGCTACAACCCGCACGGCAACTATGTGCCCGAACAACCCGTGCCCAAAGAGTTGGATTGGGACATGTGGTTGGGACCGGCGGCTTGGCGTCCTTACCGCCCTTGCTATCACCCTTTCAACTGGCGCTGGTTCTGGGATTTCGGCGGCGGATTGATGACCGATTGGGGTGTGCACTTGATTGACATCATCCTTTGGGGCGTGGGCGATGAGTTGCCCGTCACGATTGAAGCGAAAGGACGCTACTACGCCGACAGTTTCTACGATGTCCCGCAATGGATGGAGGTCACTTACGAGTTTCCGTCCTACACGCTCATCTGGCATCAACCGCCACCTAACCCGTTGCCTTTGGGGCGACCGGGGCACGGGATGTATTTTGAGGGCGACAAGGGACGGCTCTTCGTGGATCGGGGCGGCATCGTCACCGACCCACCGGACTTGATCAACGAAACGCTCGGACTGACCGATTTTCACTTGCCCCGCGTGCCGTCGCACCAACGGGAGTTTTTGGAGTGCGTCAAAACCCGCCAGCGTCCCACCTGCGATGTGGAAGTGGGGCATCGTTCCACTTATGTCAGCATCTTGGGCAACATCGCCTTTCGGTTAGGGCGCAAATTGCGTTGGGACGCTCAAGCGGAACGCTTCGTCGGCGATGACGAAGCCAACCGCTGGCTGACCAAGCCTTACCGCAAACCTTGGACTTTGTGAGGGCACCGACTTTGCGAAGGAGGGATGACAGGATGAAACGGCGTGAGGCGCTGCAAGTGCTGGGCGGGATGGGGTTGGCAAGCCTTGCCGCCGCCGTCGTCCAGAAGGCGGGCGAAGGCGAGGAAGGGTTCGTCCCGCTCTTCAACGGCAAAGACCTTTCGGGCTTCGTGCCCTTCCTTGATCCCCGCGCTCAAGATGCCGACCCCGCCAAAGTTTGGCAAGTGCGGGATGGGATGATTGTTTGTTCGGGACGCCCTTTCGGCTACCTTCGGACGGAACGGGAGTTCGGCAACTTCATCTTGCGCTTTGAGTATCGGATGGTGGCGCCGGGCAATAGCGGCGTCTTTTTGATGGAGTTGCCCGACCGCATCTGGCCGAAGGGCATTGAGTTCCAATTGCTGCACACGGAAGTCGGGCGCATCTTCGGCGTCGCTGGCGGAAAGGTGAACGCCACGCCCGTTTTGCAAAAGCCAGCAAAAGTGGGCGAATGGAACACTTACGAAATCATCCACCACAACGGCTTCGTCGCCACCTGCCTGAACGGGCACATCGTCGCCGTCGGCTGCGACGCCGAACCGCGCAAAGGGCATTTGATTTTCCAATCCGAGGGCGTGGAAATTCACTGGCGCAACATCCGCATCCGAGAGTTGTGAAGCGGGGAAAACGGAAGGCTCAACGCCGTCCCTTTTTGGCTGGAGTGCGGCGGCGAACTTGGCGCTTTTGCTTTTGCAACGCCGCCAAGGCTTCGGCGAAACGACGGGCATCGTCAAACTCCTGATAGACCGAAGCGAAGCGGATGTAGGCAACATCGTCCAATTCCAGCAACTTCGCCATTACCATCTCGCCGATCTCGCGGGAAGTCACTTGGCGGGTGCCCCGACTTTGCAGCGCCCATTCAATCTCTTCGGCGGCGCGTCGGATTTGTTCGGGAGTGACGGGGCGCTTCTCGCACGCCTTCATCATGCCCAACTCAATTTTTTGGCGGTTGAACAGTTCCCGTCGTCCGTCCTTTTTGATGACCCAAATAGGGTGATGCACCATCCGCTCGTGAGTCGTGAAACGCAATCGGCAACGGGGGCATTGGCGACGGCGGCGCACCGCCGTCCCGTTCTCAATGAGCCGAGAATCAATGACCCGCGTGTCAGGCGCATCGCAACGCGGGCAATGCATCGCCATGCTCACCGCCCAGCGCCAAAGTTCGCCGCCTTCATCCTGCCACGCAAAAGATGCCTTGTTGCCCGTCCCGCTCGGCGGCGAAAAAGAGCCAAAGTTTTCCGCCGTGCCAGAAAAGGTAGGGGCTGGCGGGACGATGCAACCCATCAAAGGTAAGGGGCGGTTCGTCCAGCAACCGCCAATGGCGCAAATCTTCCGAGGTGGCAAAGCGCAGCCCCTGTTCATCCCCGAACAACATCCACCAGCGCCGCTGCTGCCGAACGAGGAAAGGGCGACCGAGCAAGCCCGTTTCGGACCGCAAGAGAGGATTTTCCAAATCCCGCGACCAGACAAGGAAGTCCGTGGAAAGCGCCAAACCGACAGAGGGCACATCATCCCGACCCACATAGAACAACCAAAACAAGTTTTCTCGCTCCAACAGGCAAGGCGACCCGACGCTCCCCTTCTCCCACAACTCACCGTCCCTGGCACTCAAAATGGGGTTGGCATCAAAGCGACGCCAGTGCGTCAAGTCGGGCGAAAAGGCTAAACCGATGGCGGCAGCGGAAGCATCGGGCGTCGCCGCTCCGCTGTAAGCCAGCCAGAACATGCCGCGCCGTAACTTGGGCAAAGGTTCGTCCCAATCGTTGTGGCGCAAAATCCACGCCGCCATCACCCCACCCGCATCAAATTGCCCATCCACGCCTCTTTGCAATACGACGCCTCGTCGTTCCCATCGTTGCAAATCGGCGCTGGCAGCGACAGCAACACTGCGCTGTTGCCCATCAAACGCCGTGTAAAACAACAGCCACTCCCCTTCGTAACGCAAAACGATGGGAAAATCTACGCCCACTGCGTCAGGCGTCGTCGCATCGCCTGTCGGCAGCAAAGCGACAGTGGGCGAAGTTTTTTGCAGCCGCCACAACTCTTGCAACAGCACCGTCTCATTCGCCATCGTTGGCTCCCCCCTTTGGCGCTTAACCGAACCAAACGGCATAGCGTTGGAAAGGCGCTTTGCCCGTCGCCGACATCAAGCCCCAAATCACCCCCGCCGTCACATAATGCCCCAACGCAAAACCCAAAAACAACGGCACTGTCCGCCGATAAGCCCGACCGCCACCGTAACGCAACACGAAAAACTTGGCGACCCAAACGACGAGAAACGACCACCAAACCAAATCGCCGTAAGCGCCAGCGATGGCAAAACCTAACGGATGCAACGGCGAGCCTGCGTAAGCGAACCGCAACACACCAAACAACACCGTCATGCCAATGCCCCAAAGCGTCGCTATGATGCGCGGTGTGTCGGGTGGCAACGGTTTGCTCAGCGCGCTAACGATGCCGTTGTATTCGCTGGATGCAATCCAATGCCCCCAGATGCCCCCTTCCCGCAAGTTGACGGCGCCTTTGGCGTAATAGGGTGTCAGATGAAAGTAAAAGCCCATCAGCACCCCGACGACGATGGCGACGACGCTCCAACGAACCCAAAGGCGTGGAGAGAAAGTGACCCGACTGCCCAATTGGATGTTCTCCAATTGCGTCGCCGTGTAGGAGTGAAAAAAGCCCCGCGAAAGGAAAGTGAAGATGGCAAAGGCGGTCATGTTGCGCAGCCCACCCAACCCCATCACGCGGTTGACGCCCAAAGTGTAGAGGATGGCTTTTTTGTGCTGGTAGTAAGGGAAGAGCCAGACCATCGGCGCCCCCACTTCCGCTCGGATGCGGGCGTAAACGAGGGCAACGAGCAAAGTCAAGGCAAGGTAAATCGCAGCGATTCGCCAATCCATCCCCGCCATCACCATGAAGGTAAGGCAACCGACGACCCCGACGAGAAGCCACAGCGCCGCTTCCTTAGGGCGCAAGGCAGCATCGGCATTGGCATCATCGTTCCACAACCGCTTCGCCCAATCCCGCAAGTAATGGCGCGCCGCATAAATCAGCAACGCAGCGACCGTCAAGTAAGCCCCCAAGCCTTGCTCTTGCGTGAAGGGAAAACCCGCAAACTGCCAACCCAACATCCGCCCGATCAGCGCTTCCACTTTGAAGAGGGCGTAAGAGAGCCAAACGGTGAAAGCAACTTCCGTCGGCATCAAGTAGCCCAGCCCGATGACTTCGGGGCGATAGTGCAGCGTCAACGGGCGCAAAGCGTCCAGCGGCGGCGCCGTGAAAAATTGACCGAGGTCGTAAAACTTGCCTGGCGCAGGCACTTGCGGAAAGAAAGCGTTGAACATGTTCAGCGCGTTGTAAAACGCCGAAAGCGAGAAGCCCAGCCACATCAATGGGTCGCGCCAGAACAACGGCAAGCCCGCTGGCGCCGTCTCTTCCGTCACCCGCATCGGCAGGTAAAGGAGTGGGAAGACCAATCGCTCGTGCTCCCGCCATCGCCGCTCAAAGATGCCGACCATCCCCGAAAGGGCGAGCCAAAAGAGGACGAAAAACAGCAGCCAAGAGGCGATGGGCACCAGCCATTCCCGCCAAGGCACGACCGCCCACAAGCCGATGGGGATGGTGTGACCGAACAATTGCCATTGACTCAACACCGCATCGGCGCCAGGACGCCCCAAGTAAAGGTCGCGGATGAGGGCAAACTCTTTGGGCACAAGCCACGAGGGGATGTGGGGTGTGATCAAGTCCAACCGCAACTCGGGTGCCGTGCGGGCGAAGTAAATCGGGTAAGCGGTCAACGACAGGACGAACCGCAAACTGCCGCAGGCGGGAACGGCGGCGGCGACTGTGCAAAAGGCATAAACGAGCAACATCTCCCGTCGCGACAAAGAGAGCGAAGGGTGACAACGGCGAAGAATGGGATTGACAAGGAGCATCAGGAAAAGCACGCCGAGGGCAGGGATGGGCGGCACTGACTCTGTGATTTGCGTCGCCAACACGACGACTTCCGCTTGCTTCATCCACCAACCGCCCAGCCAAGTGAGGGCAAGGGCGAGCCCACCCAAATAAGCGAGCCGCCCGACACCCCAAACCCTTGCCGTCGGCGCCCTTTCCAGCAGTGCAACGGTCTCCGCCATCGTCGCTCTCTGTCGCTCCTCGCTTCAAAAAACTCCTGATGCCAACGGCAATAGGACTTACGCAGTTGAAAGACTGCGCAAGTTCCCGTCGTGATGGCGCACCGCAAACCACACCACCGTGCCACCAGAGGACGGGCAACAAGGATTCCCCACGAACCCCTGCCCCAACCAAGAAAGGCTGGGGAATTTCTCCATCCCCCTGCGGGCAATGTTTATCGCCGCCACATAGTGCCTTGATAACCCGCAGGAGGGGCACACCCTCTCCTGTCCTCTTAGGTTTCCCCCGCATATCGGACAGGTCTTTGATGTGCCTTGAGGGTCAACGAAAACCAACGGAACTCCATACGCCCTCGCCTTCACCCCCAAAATCCGATGAAACCTCATGACGCTCCAGTGATTGAGCAACCTCCTACGCAGCCTTCTGGATGCCTCCCTCAACCTCCCCTTCATCCCATCAAGCCACTCCAAAACCAACAACCCGTGACTTTGAACCGCCATCTGAACGAGCATCAGAGCGATGAGATGCCAAAGGTTCTTCGTCCTCTCTCGCCTCAACCTCCCATACTTCGCTTGGACTTTCTTTTTGGCTTTCGGGTTTCTCATCCCTCTCGTCGCCTTCTGAACCCTGCGGTCATAGTCTCGGTTTATTCGGGCAACTTCCGAAGTGTCTATCGTTCCTAAGTTTCCTTCCACCTGCCCATCGCCCTTCGCCTCAACCACGCAGTAGTCCAAACTGTTTTCGTTGCTGTCAATCCCGATGACCGATTTGGGCTGATACACGGGCACATCGGGAAACTTAAGAGGGATGCTGACGGAACTTTCCGTCAGGGTTATCTGCCCTAAGGTGCATTCTCCCGCCTTCCATTCGTCCAGCAAGCGGTGATACTTGTGGTGAGGCTTGAACCAACGGACGATGGGTTCTAAATCGTTGGCGGACTTGAAAATCATCACCTTCAGCCACTTGCCCTCAAAAGAAACCTTGAAAAGGTGAGGGCTGAGGGTGACGAAGGGCTTTTTGAGTTTGGGTCTTTTCGCCTGCCCCTTTCTCTTTCGCTTGTTGAAAGCGTGGACGACACTGGTTGCCGTCTTGAGGGCGCTTGTAACCCAGTGGCTATGAAGTTCGGGAAACTGTTGTCGCAAGGGGAAGTAGAGGGCATGATGGACGGAGTTGAGGGCAGTTTTCTTGTTGGCGACCAACCAATTGACCGCCCTTTGCTCCATGACCTTGACCTTCCTGAGCACTTCCTCCATTTCTCGGGTTGGGCGAAACTTGAAACGCAGGCAAACGACACCCATCGCCATCACCTTGGTTCACTTTGCCATCAAATCCCTCAATTGCGTAACTCCTAAGTCTATCACGCCCTTCAACATTGTCGTGCGGGCATCACGGGTGGTCGCTCCCTGCGATGCCGTCCCTCGTCAAGTTGATGTCGGGCAGGCTATTTACAGCGGGTCGGATTTGGCGCCGCCGCAAAAACTTCACATGCCCATCGGCGAACAAGTAGTTAGCACTTCCATCCCAACTCCAGAAGCCACAATCGCTCGCAAACTTGTCGTGGTTGCTGAGCCACTCGGCGCTTAAGGCTTTTTGGGCGGGGAAAGCGACAACCGCTTCGCTTTGCGGGACGGTCGGCAAACTCTGTAACGCTCCGACAATGGCTTGCCAGTTGGCACAACTGCTCCCTTGCAAAACGCTGGCGAGGCTATTGGTTTGTTCGGGCGTGTGGAAAAAAGTCGCTGAGTAAGCGTAAGAGGTTCGCTCCCAAACCTGCACCGCTCGTTCGTCGGAGGGGCAAAGCAACACATCGCTGTGCTGCACCTGAAGGGGCTGCGAATAGCCAGGTGGCAGACTTTGCATCCGCCCGCCCGGCAGGTAACTTTGAATGACGACGCGCCAGTTGCGTCCCATCCACAAGTTGCGGTCGCCGTTGCAAGGATACAGTCCGTCGTAATCGCTGGCGTAAAGGCGGAACGCCGTCCCGATTTGCCGCAGGTTGGACTGGCACGCCGCTCTGCGGGCGCTCTCCCGCGCTCGGCTCAGCACAGGCAGCACCATCGCCGCCAGCACTGCCACGACCGCTATCACCACCAGCAACTCCACCAGCGTAAAGCCCCGACGCACGAACATCCACTCCTTTCCCTCGCAAAGTTTCGCAAAGCGGGTTGAATTGGCATGCGGGTTTTTGGAAGCGACGCCCATTTTAACGCACCGATTTTTCGTGAGCCGAAAGGAAGTCAAACCGTTTTGCGGACGGCGATGAAGGCGAGCAAGTTGCGGAAGGAACTTTCACTGACCGTTTCGTCGTAGCAATCCAATTGTCGCAACTCAAAACCCGCTTGGGTCAACTTGCGCCGCAGATACTCCTCGCGGAAGAAGTGGCGGACAGCGTTGGGCAAGGCGAACATGTCAGGTTCTACCAATTCGCCCTTGCCGTAAGACGGGTCACGATCGGAGCGCACTGTCCCTGCCAACAACCCGTCAGGTTTGAGGGCGCGGGCGCATTCGGCGAACAGGCGCGTCAAATCGGCGTCGGTGAAGGCAAGGCAGAAAAACAGGTAAGCGTAAACGGCATCAAAGTGCCCATCGGGTGCAGGGATGCCTTGAAGTGCGTCGGCGACGATGGGCGTGATTCGCCCCGCTAATTCCGAACCTGCAAGGCGATTTTGCAGCATAGCGATAGCAGCGGGTGAGCAATCCAACGCCACAACTTCAAAGCCCTGCTGAGCGAAGTAAAGGCTGTCCCGCCCATAGCCGCAGCCCAAATCCAAAACCCGAACGGGTGATGTCCGTTGGCGCAACAAATTTGCTAACTCCGTTGCGATGCGGGACGGCGCTTCGCCGTAAATGTTCGGCTGTCGCCGATAAGTTTCATCCCACACCTTCGCCCAATCGGTCATGATTCGGTCGCCCCTAAGAGCGGCAGTTTGTCGCCACTCTTTCTGCTGCCTCTATGGTAACGCAGCCGAGAAGGTCTTTACATGTGTGTGTGCTATGCTAACATAGCCGTTAGCGGCTGAGCAAAAGTAACAAGGGAGGCGATAGGGATGCGAAGGATGCGACGGCGACAATGGACGAGAATGGTCGGAGTTCTCTTGGCAGCGGTATCTTTCTGCGTCGGATTGAATGCATCGGGGACAAAGTTGCGCAAATTGCAACCCCTACCCTTTGATCCTTCCCTTAGCCTTATGGTTGCCGTAGAAGGCGACTTTTCTTCTTTCCCTCGGCAAGAGTGGCGACACTTAGTGTTGTATCCTACCATCACGGCGTATGCGCCCGATGAGCCTTATCAGGAGTTGGAACGGGAATTACCCCCAGACTTGTGGGCGGAACGAATGGTGCAAAGTTTCTCGGCTTCTCAGTTACCCGAAGGTTGGGTCTTCTTTTTCCCTGACCAAGGGCAACCGTTGCGCCTGCACATTACCATTTGGGACGAGCAACATCGTTTAGCCCAAGCCATCGTTAAAACATGGGATGGGACGGTGTTGGGTAAATTGCCTGCCAACCCGAATGGCGGTGAAATCACAGGCTCCCTTAACATTCCCCCAGACCTTGACGAGTGGGTGATAGAGATTTGGAGTGGCGGCGGCATGGCAACGATGTTGGGACGGGCAAACGGCAAAACTCCCAAAGCGCAAACAGGGCTTATTTATCACACAACCGTTGGCTTCCTGCCCGAACAAGACAACCCTACGGATATTTCTAACCCGCTCCTTGCCAACTATGGGAGGAATGTCAGAACTTATTCACACACGGAGTCTCTACCCGACAATGACACTCCCGAAGTTGCTTTTTATCGCCCATCAGGCATCTGGGGGACTCTAAAGACAAAGAACTACTTGGGCATAAAACAAGACCTCGGAAAACTCCCGCCAGATAAGGATGTTGCTGCTAAGTACCAGAAACTTTTGGATCAGTTCGTCGCTGACTTTAACATCCCTCCCAACAGAGCCAACTTCGCATTGCGAGACGCAATGATCCCGCCATTCAGCCGCAATGTGACGGCGACTTGGTATGGCTTCAGGGCTTGGGGCGAAAATTTAGCAATTATCATCGTCCCGGTCTATGACAAAACGCGCAAAGAATGGGTCGAATGGGTCTTAATGCCTAGTGTGAAAATTCCTGGAAGTGTGAAAATTACTGGACAAGGGCGCGCTTCAGTCATTTGGTCGGCACAGATCAACCTGAAAATCTCTCAAGAGGAGAAGACCCGACTTCAAATCGGTGACGCCCAACCCGTCGCTGACCTTTACGGGCTTGTTGTCTTGCAAGTCAATGCGAATGTTCGGGCTGAAGGTATTTCGCAACCCGTGACGGTTTCAGTGCAACCCGACAGAGGGTGTGCTCCTTTAGTCGGCAGGGTCGAAATCAGCAACCAGGGTGTCCAACCCGATGTCGGCATCTACTATTCCTGCACCACCCACATGGTCAACTATCCCAGGACAGGAAGGTGTGATGTGGACGATGGGCGACAACACGATATCAGGCAGCAGCGACTTTCGCCCCTTCCATCTCCCGGCTCTGTGAACGCACCGTTGAGCGGACAAGGGCAAGCAACGGTGCAACTCTTCAAAGGTTTCCGATACAAGTTTGTCCCGATGCTTCAATACACAGCCCCGCCCTGCACTTACGAAATCGTCCCCAGTGAGATAATTGCTGATGTGCCAGGAACATCGCAGGTTTCTTTTTACGCTCGCTTGAACAATGTAGCCGTGCTGAAGGTCTATGTGTATCCGCCAGAAAACCCTATCAGCGTGCGCGTGGAGTTGTCCAAACGCCTTCCCGACGGCAATTGGAGCCCGCTGTTCATCGTTCCCGCCTATTACGACGAGAAGACAAAGGCTTACTTGGCTTCCTTCGGCAATTTGCGATTAGACCGACAAGGCGACGGTTCTTACAGGGGCACCTACCAAATAAAAGCCGTCATCAACTTACCACCCAATCAATCTGGCAGCGGACCGCGTGTTGAGGAACGAGTGCAAGTGCGCAATTTTGATCCATCGTGTGAAGTCGTGCTGTCCATGTGAGGCTTAGGAAAAGCACCCCATTTGGATGAGGCGCTGGCGCACTTCGTCGGTCATTGGATGGCTTAACGGTAGAAATCCAGCCTTAATCCATTCCTTTACTGTCGGGTCTTCCCAAATCCGAGTGACCAAAGTAACTGTAAGGTGGCGACGCAAAATCAACAGTGGGCGATGTAAAATTCGTTCCAGAACCCTTTTGTCTCTTTCGGCATCGCTCCTTGTAGCATAGACACCATATCGCAGACAAAACAACTTTCGCTCTCCCCTAAATTCCCAGACCGAATAAATCGGCTCTTCGGGTTGTAGATATCCTGTGGCGCAGCCGCACCTTAAGATAAAACCTTTCGGGATGCGCTGGTAAACGCGATGCTTCTCAAAGTCTCGCCAATGCTTTCGTAGAAATCGCCTTGCATTTTCCGTCCGCTCAAACGCTGCTATTTGCAGGGTGTAGATATGCGTTGGTTCCCTTCGCACCTGACGGGCATTGAGCATTGGCAGGATTTCATCGTCATACAACCTGAATTTGGGTTTCCGCCGCTCCAAAGTGCGAGCCAAAGACGGGTTTTTCAAGACAGCCCGATAGTTTTGTAGCCAAGACCGCCAACAAGCCAAAAGATACTTTTCATCATTCGTCGCACAATGTGCTTCAAAAAAGCGGGTGTGGGCAAAATCCTCTAGACCCGTCGCCCCAACAAGGGAAATCATTCCTACCACAATAAGCCACATCATCCAGCAAAGGGCTTTTACGCTCATATCGCTCGCTCCCTTCCCTTATGACTTTGCATCTCTTCAATGCGCCGCTGCACTTCTTGCGAGAGTTGCTGATAAAGTTGTCGCCGTTCCGATGTTGAGATTTCTGCTAAAATCTTTCGGCTACCGACGAACATCTCCGTCTGAAGGGGTTCGCCAAAAGTGACTTTGATTTTGCTTCGCCTCGGCAACAACCTGCCTTTGGGCAACGCTTCAAATGTCCCTTCAATTAACGCGGGCACAACAGGAACTCCCGTTTCAATTGCCAGCAAACCTAAGCCGGGCTTGAAGGGTTGAAGTTTACCCGTCACTGACCGCGTGCCTTCAGGGAAAATGAGCAGCGGATAACCTGCTTGCAAGATGGCAGCAGCAATCCGCAAGCCTTCCAGCGGGTTCGCCGTTCGGTCAAAAGGCACGACGCGCAAAAAGGTGTGGAAGAACCAACCCCGCAAAGGCGTGTTGAAGAAGTAATCACGAGCGCCCAAAACGAAGATGGGACGAGGGGCGAGGGACGAGGGACGAGTATCAGTAGAGTGCGGGGTGCGGAGTGCAGGATGGCGTTCTTTCGCATTCATCCTTGCGCGCTTGAGTGCTTCATCTCGTTCAGCGAACGCAACGATGATTGCGCCTGTGTCCATGTGAGATGAGTGATTGGCGGCGATGATGAAAGGACCTTGTTCGGGCAAGTTCTCAAGCCCATGCGCCTCAAAATCAAACCAGCGCCGATATGCCCACCTGAGCAACTGGCAAGTCAAATGGCGAGCCCACCTCTGGAATCGGGTTTCGCGAATCCATCGTTCCGCTTCCTTGCGGGCTTCCGGCGAGAGCAATCTCGTGATAACCAATGCAGCCCCATCTTCAGGGGCAACAGTCTCAGGGACAGTCCCGCCCAACCTTTCTGCAAGCAGTTCCACCAATTCGCCAACTGTCTGAGCCT
>Ga0080007_1065641_pt1 | contig 22964 bp, 18 predicted proteins | sample OctOCTMetagenome_FD_69210 | JGI IMG/M metagenome (GOLD analysis project Ga0080007, IMG submission 69210) | Hot spring and microbial mat streamer communities from Octopus Spring Streamers, Yellowstone National Park, USA - OCT_B (SPADES... | ecosystem: Environmental > Aquatic > Thermal springs >...
GACCGGATGGCCATCTCAAGGGCCAGCCGGACGGCCTTCAGGGGCAGGTGGGGCTCGTCGGGCAGATGCCGGGCCTGGGCCTCGGCGAAGGCCGGGTCCAGGGCCAGCCGGAACAGGGCGGGGTCCCCCTTCTCGTGGAGGTGATCGGCGTAGTGGCGCAGGATGTAGGGGGAGGGACGCGCCGGCCAGCCGGCGCACCACTGCAGCAGCTTCGCTTCCATCCGCTCCGCCTCGCGGCCCAGGCGCCGGCGGAACTCCTCCGCCAGCAGGGGGTGGGCGAAGGCGTAGGTCCGCTGTTCCTCGTCCCGGCCGATGGAGAACCAGCGGGTGACCGGATGCGGGAGATCCTCGAAATCCCAGGCGGAAAGCCCCGTCAACTCCTCCGCCTCGTCCTGACGCAAAGCGCCTTTCGCCACCGTCAGCAAGGCGAACAGGTTCCGAATGCCCTCCTCTTTGCGAACCAGTCCTACTAACTGATTAAATTGCTCCTTCACATACTCCGAGAAGCCCTTGGGCGTTCGCTCCAGGACTTGCTCGGGCGATCTGCCTTCCTTGACCGCCTGCAAAAGGTCATCCATCAGATAGCGAACGAACAAGGGAAGCCCATCGGTCTTTTCCCGCAGCATCCGAACGAAGTCATCGTTTTCGGCAAATCGTGCCAGTTCGCCCTCGCCTGCCGTCCGCAGCCACTCCCGAAGCTCCTCTTCCGACAGCGCCCTCAAAGGGATGAACTCGGTGAACCTCGCCCACTTCTTCAGGTAATTGGGCAATTCGCCCTCGCCATCCCATCGTCCTGAAACGACGACGAAAAGCCCTTCCGGGATTTTGCCGGGAATGAAAGGCTCGACTTCTCCTTCCGCATCATCCAAGCCGTCCAGGACGATGACCAGCTTGACGCCCTCTGGCAATTTCAAATCGGCGAGGAAGTTGCGCAAGGCAGCCCACCGTTCGTCATCACGGTCAGGGATGGGGGTGGGCTGATCGGAAAGGCGAGTCAGTTGGGCAAGCAGGTGGGCAAAGGCGTGAGACGGCGACGGCGATAGATGCATTGTGGGACTGAAGAAATGGCGAACGATGGCTACGCGCGTTTCGCCGTCGCCGGGCAGCCAGCCGCCGGCTTCCTCCGCCTGCCGGATCCAGTGGGCCAAAAAGGCGGTCTTGCCGTAGCCAGCAGGCGCATAGACGATGGCGACGCCGTTTGGGTTGGCGGCGATGAAGCGGTTCAGGCGCTCCATCGCCTCCTTCCGACCGACGAAGCCCTGCTGCCGCTTCTCTTGCAGGAACTGGCGAGTCGCGTCGTCTAAGTAGGTGGCGACATGGCTTTTGCCGAAATTCTCCGCCATCCAGCGAAGCCATCTGACAACCTCCGAGAGCAACGCCTGCATCACCTGTTGCGTTTCCCGCATCGGCAGCAGGATGGCGATCAGCTCCGCCTGTCGCGCTTTCAGCTCCTCAAAGCCTTCCCGCTGCTGCTGTCCCAGCTCCTCCAGTTGCCGTTGAACGGCCTCCAGGCGTTCCAGAACAGGCGCGAACTGCCCTTCCAGGTACTCGCAGAACTCGTCGTCCAGGCGTCGTCCGTCCACCTCCAGGCCCGCCAGCAGCTTGGCGGTGAGGATGTGGGCGACCGCCTGATTGTGCTTGACCTCGTGGGCGAAGAAGACGCAGACCAGGTCGAACCAGGAAACGGTCCCCTCTCCCTCGGGCGGCTGCCATCCCTCCCGCAGCCGCCGGATGAAAACCTCCGGCGGCTCGCCGAACCGTCCCCTCAGCTCCTGCAGCCACTCCTCCGTCAGGCGCTCGCGCAGCTCCCTCCCTCGCTCCTCGGCGGCGACCCCTTGCGGTTCCAGCAAGAAGGCCAGCTCGCGCTCCGCAACGGACGACGGCGGCACGTATTCAGCGTCCCGAACCCTGCCCAGCTCGGCGGCGAGGGCGTCATAGGCCCGCAGGAGCCATCGGACTTCCTGGTCCTTCGGCCGGAAGAGGTGACGCAAAAAGCGGGAAAACAGATTTCGGACATTCAGGTCCCGCTCCCTCAGGGCGTCGGAGAGCAGGAACAGGGTGGCCTGAAGGAAGGCTTTGCGGATGGCCCGCTGCAGGTCGTGATTGACGGGAGGGCCGCTCCGGCGCAGGCGCTCGTAGAGGCTTCGAGCGACATCACAGAGGAGGGCGTCGGATCGGTTGCCCAGGACGCCCGCGGCGACGCTGGTCAACACGAACATCGTCAGCTCGATCATCTTCGTCGCCTCCCGGCGAATTCAGGGGAGGAGCCCGCCCGCCGAGGATGGCGGATGAGCCCGCTTCCATGATGGCCCTTCGCGTCGGATCCCGTCAAGGGGGCCCGAGGTGGGGTGTGTCCCAAAATCGCGGGACAACTGCGAGCAGTTGTCCTACAAAATGGGCACACGCCCCGAGGCGGAGCCCGTGGCCCCGCTTTCGGAAACCGTGTAGACTGAACCCGCAGCGGGCGCCGGAGAGATCCCCCGGCGTCCCGTCCCGGAGCGGACCGAACCGTGCTCGTCGAACCCCTGAATCTCTGCCGGGAGGTGCCCCGTGCGGCCGGAGATCGAGATGGAGCTCGCGCAGACCCGCCAGACCGTCCTCTGGCTGGAGCAGGAGCGCCGGAAGGACAAAGAGACCATCGCCTTGCTTCAGCAACGGGTGGACCAGCTGACCGCCCTCCTGGAGCAGGCCCGGGAGCAGATCCGTCAGCTGGCCGCGGCCCTGGCCGCCGCCCAGGCCCAGGCCGCCCGCCCGGCGCCGGCGGAGCCCGCCCTCGCCCGCCTGCGGGAGGAGCTGACCGCCCTGATCCAGCGGCGCCTGGACGAGATGGAGCGCCAGCTCCGCGAAGGACAGGCCGCGCTGCAGCTCCAGATCGGCGAGCTCCAGCGCGCGATGGGGGAGCTCCGGGAGGCCCTCCCCCGTCTGGAGCGGGCGGAGCAGGAGCTGGCCTCCCGGCGCGCGGAGCAGGACCGCCTGAGCGCCCTCCTGCAGGTCCAGGCCCGACGCCTGGAGGAGATCGGCCGCGGGCTGGAGGAGACCCGCCCCCGCCTCACCTACCTTGAGGAGCAAGGCCGGCAGACCCTCAAGCGGATCGCCGACCTGGAGCAGGGGCAGGTGGATCAGCGGCGGCGGGTGGAGGAGCTGGCCCGGCGCTTTCCCCCTCTGGAGGAGGAGCTCCGCAGGCAGCCCCGGCGCTTCGAGCCCATCGAGGCCCGCCTGGAGGAGATCGCCGCCCAGACCGAGGCGCTGCGCCTGGCCGACCTCCAGCATCTCCAGGCCTTCCGTCGCCTGGAGCAGCATGTGGAGGAGCGCCTGGCCCGCATCGAGGACTACCACGCCGCCCTGCGCCAGCTCCAGGATCTGGCCCGGGAGGGCCGGCAGGCCCTGACGGAGCTGGGGGCCCTGCGCGAGGGATGGGAGAACCGGCTGCGGGAGATGGGGGAGGTCCTCCGGCTGAGCGAGGCGCGTCTGCGGCAGGAGTGGGACGAGTGGCAGGCGGCCCAGGAGCGGCGCTTCCACCAGCTGAACCTCCTGCGGGAGGAGCGATGGGCCGCCCACGAGCGGGAGCACCGGGAGCTGGACGGGCGCATCGAGGAGCTGGAGCGGCAGTGGCCGCGCCTGGAGCAGCTCCTCCGCGGGCTGCTGGAGGAGCAGGAGGAATGGGCCCGCCACCTGCGCGACGCCGCCCGCGCGTGGAGCCAGGGCCACGAGCAGCGGCTCCAGCGCTTGAAGCAGCACCTCAAAGAAACCCCGGGCCGCGGATCCCCCTCCCCGGGATCCTCTCCGTGACCCTCTCCGGGATCGGGTGAGCCGCCATGCCGGTGATCGCCACCGCAGGCCACGTCGACCACGGGAAATCCGCGCTGGTGGAGGCGCTGACGGGCATCCACCCGGATCGCCTGAAGGAGGAGCAGATCCGGGAGATGACCATCGACCTGGGCTTCGCCTGGCTGACCCTGCCGAACGGGGAGACGGTGGGGATCGTGGACGTGCCCGGCCACCTGGATTTCATCGAGAACATGCTCGCGGGCGTGGGCGGCATCGACGCCGCCCTGCTGGTGGTGGCCGCCGACGAGGGCGTGATGCCCCAGACCCGGGAGCACTTCGCCATCCTCACCCTCCTCGAGGTCTGTCGGGGCGTGGTCGCCCTGAACAAGATCGATCTGGTGGACCCGGAGTGGCTGGCCCTGGTGGAAGAGGAGATCCGCGCCCTGCTTCAGGGGACCTGCTGGGAGGCCGCGCCCATCGTCCCGGTCTCCGCCCGCACCCGGGCCGGCCTGGAGGCGCTGGTGGCGGCCCTGCAGCAGGCCCTGGAGGGCCAGCCGCCCCCGCCGGACCTGGGCCGGGCTCGTCTCTCCATCGACCGGGTCTTCACCATGCCCGGGTTCGGGACGGTGGTGACCGGCACGCTGCGGGACGGATGCTTTCGCGTTGGGGATGAGGTCGAGATCTGGCCCTCCGGCCGCCGCGCGCGCATCCGGGGGCTGCAATCCTACCGACGGCGGGTGGAGCAGGCCCTCCCGGGCTCCCGGGCGGCCATCAACCTGAGCGGCGTCTCGCCGGAGGAGCTCCGCCGGGGAGATTGGGTGACGGTCCCCGGACGGTTCGCGCCCACCGCCCTCCTCGACGCCGCGCTGATCCACTGGGAGGGATCCCCGCGGCCGCTTCCCCATTTCGCCGAGGTGAAATTTTTCCACGGGGCGGCCCAGATCATGGCCCGGGTCCGCCTCCTGGATCGGGAGATCCTGCCTCCCGGGGAGATGGGGTTCGTCCAGCTGGTGCTGAGCCGTCCCACGGTGGTCGCGCCGGGGGACCGTTTCATCCTCCGCTGGCCTTCGCCCTCCATCACCCTGGGCGGCGGGGAGATCCTGGACGCCCATCCGGCTCGCCGCCACCGCCGGCTCCGCCCGGAGGTCCTCACGACCCTCCGGGCCCTCCACCGCGCGGACCCCGCGTCCCGGCTGCGGGTCTGGTTGCGGGAGGCCGGATCCCTCGCCCTCCCGGAGGCCTCCCGGCGCCTGGCCCTGCCGCCGGAGACCGTGCGGCGGTGGTTCGAGGCCCTGGCCGAACGCGGGGAGGCCATCCCGCTGGCCGGGGACCTCTGGGCGGCCCCCGACTGGCAGGCCCGGGCCGTGGGGCAGCTGGTGGAGCGGGTGGAGGCCTACCATCGGGAGAACCCTCTCCGCCGGGGGATGCCCCGGGAGGAAGCCCGCAGCCGCCTCGGCTGGCCGGCCCCGATCTTCGAGGCCGTGCTGCAGGCGGCCCTGCGGGAGGGTCAAATCGAGGAGATCGGCCCGCTGATCCGGCGCCCCGGCTTCACCATCCGCCTGACCGAGGCGCAGCGTCAACAGGTGGAAACGTGGCTAACAGGGCTCCGCCGGGATCCGTGGCATCCCCCCACCTGGAAGGAGGCGGAGGCCGCCCTGGGCCGAGAGCTCCTGCAGGCCCTGCTGGATGAAGGACGCCTGATCCGGCTCGGCGAGGAGCTCGTGATGCCGACGGAGACCTGGAACGAGGCCGTGGCGCGGATCCGGGAGCACCTGCAGGCCCACGGCACCATCTCCGCGGCCGAGGCCCGGGATCTGCTAAGGACCAGCCGGCGGGTCGCCGTCGCCCTGCTGGAGCAGATGGACGCCCTGGGGATCACCCGGCGCGTGGGGGATGTGCGCGTGTGGGGGGCCGAATCGGGCGGGGATCCGGGATCGAAGCCCTCCGCCTCCTGAGCCCTCACCGGCGAAGGAAACGGCGCTCGATCTCCTCTCGATCCAGAAGGAACCAGGCGGGGCGGCCGTGGGGGCACGTGCTGGGGGACCAGGCTTCCTGGAGCGCGTCGAGCAGGGCCTGCATCTCCTCCGGGGAGAGGCCGTCCCCCGCTTTCACGGCGGCCGTGCAGGCCAGCCGCATCGCCAGCCGTTCGCGCAGATCCCCCGCGTCCCGCCGGGCGGCCTGCAGCTCCTCCAGGATCGCCGAAAGCAATCCCTCCACCGGCTGCCCGGAGAGCGGGGCCGGCACGGCGCGGACCACGAAGGCGTTCCCCCCGAAGGGCTCGATGTCAAAGCCCAGGCTTCGGATCCCGTCCAGCTCCGCCTCCAGCCGCTCCGCCTCGCGGGCGGAGAACGAGAGGACGGCAGGGGTGGGGAGGGCCACCGGTGGGCTTCCGGACCATAGCCGTTCGAAGAGCACCTGCTCGTGAGCGGCGTGCTGGTCCACCACGATCAGGCCCTCCTCGCTCTGGGCCAGGATGTAGCTCTGGAACAGCTGCCCCAGGGCGCGCCAGCGGGAGGCGGGCCGGTATCCCTCCAGGGGCTCCGCCAGAGGCCGGGCGGGGAGCTCCGGCATCCCCCCGGGCCAGAAGCCGGGCGGGACCTCCGGCGGGGGGAACCCGGAGAGGGCGGTTTCCACCGCCCGGCTCACGCCCCAGTAAACCGAGCGCTCCTGGGAGAAGCGCACCTCCGCCTTCTGCGGATGGACGTTGACGTCCACGAAGGCGGGGGGCAGCTCGATGTGCAGGATCGCCAGGGGATAGCGCCCCGGCGGGAGCCGCCCGGCGTAGGGGCGCTCCAGGGCCACGGCCAGCAGCCCGCTGCGCACCGGGCGCCCGTTAACGTAGAAGCATTGAAAGGCCCGCGAGGAGCGACCCAGGGTGGGCCGGGAGATCAGGCCGGTGATGCGCAGGTCCGCCGCCTCCCAGAAGACCGGGATCAGCTCCTCCGCCGCCTCCCGTCCCCAGATCAGCGCCGCCCGGTCGCGGGCGGTCCCTGGGGGCGCGATCAGAACCTCCCGGCCGTCCACCAGGAGGCGGAAGGCGACCTCGGGATAGCCCAGGGCGTAGCGATAAACCGCCTCGCGGACCCGCTCGGCTTCCCGCAAAGGGGATTTCAGGAAGCGCCGGCGGGCCGGCGTGTTGTAGAAAAGGTCCCGCACGGTGACCACCGTCCCCACCGGGCTGGCCGCCGGCTGCATCGTGATCCGCCCTTCCTCCGCGAGCAGACGGGTGCCCTCGATCTCCTCGGCCGTGCGGGTGAGGATCTCCACCCGCGCCACGGCGGCGATGCTGGGCAGGGCCTCGCCGCGGAACCCCAGGGTGCGCACGCGGGTCAGATCTTCCACGCTGCGGATTTTGCTCGTGGCGAAGCGGGCCAGGGCCAGCGGGAGCTGATCCCGGGGGATGCCGGTCCCGTTATCGGCCACCCGGATCCAGGCGAAGCCCCCTTCCCGGAGCTCGACCTGGATCGCGGTGGCGCCCGCGTCCAGGGCGTTCTCGATCAGCTCCTTCACCACGGAGGCCGGCCGTTCGATCACCTCCCCCGCCGCGATCCGGGCGGCCACCTCCGGAGGCAGGACTTCGATGCGGGAGGACGCGCCGGCCGGCATCGTTCACCCTCCTCCCTTCTCCGTCGAGGACGAGGGGGAGAGCGGATGGCTTCCGGTGGAAACCCGGTAAAGGGGGATCCGGAGGAAAGCGGGGGCCTCGGTCCAGGGCTGGGCGGGGAGAAGGCCCTGGACGGCCTCGTAGAACGCGGGGGTGAGGAGGATCTCCCCGGGGGGAGCGATCAACGCCAGCCGCCGGGCGGCTTCCACCGCTTCCCCCAGGGCGCCGTAGTGCCGGTAACTCGCGCCTCCCATCAGCCCCACCAGGGCGTTCCCCCGGTGCAGCAGGATCCCGGGGACGAAACGCAGGCCGGGGGGAAGCTCCGGGTGGAGCCGGCGGATCCGTTCCCGGAGGACCAGGGCGGCCCGCAGGGCCCGCACCGCGTGATCCGGGCAGGGGAGGGGGATGTTGAACCAGGCCATCGTCACCTCGTCCACCATGGGCGCAGGGGATCCCCCCTCGGCGTGGATGCTCGTGTGGAAGACCTCCAGATGCCGGTTCAGCGCCTGGCCCAGCGTCCCGGCCGGGAGCCGGCCATCCTGGGCCGCCTCGCGAAGCCGCTCCCGGAGCCCGCCCCACGTCACCGTGAGGATGCTGAGGGGTCGCATCCGGACGGGGCCCACCACTTCCTGCGGGGCCTTCTGGAGCGCCTGCAGGACCGGGGAGGGGACGAAGGCTCGGAGGAAATTCCACCATTGCAAGTGATAGGCTTTGAGGGAGGCAATGCGCTGGCCGCGGCGCAGGAGGGCCTGCAGCCGGGCCAGGACCTCCCGCGGATCGTAGGGCTTGGCGACGTAATCCTCCGCCCCCGCCCGCAGGCCTTCCACCAGCTCCCGGACCGCGGAGCGGCCGGTGAGGATGAGCACCGGGAGGTCCCGGAGCTGGGCGTCGGATTTGATCGCCCGGCAAAGGGTCAAGCCGTCCGCATCCGGCAGCCCCAGGTCGAGGACCACCGCGTCAGGGCCCCAGGAGCGCAGCCGGCTCCATCCCTGGCGGGCGGTGGCCGCCAGGGCGACCTCAAACCCGTTCCAGACCAGCAGATCATGCAGCGCCCGGGCCTCGTTCGGGTTATCTTCCACGATCAACACGCGGGGCGGACGGATGCCCCTTCCTTCGGATGAACCCATGGCGTTGATGGACCACCTTCGAGGGATCGAGACGGGCGGGCGTTTCCGCGCTCGCCGCGTTTCAGGCCTGGCTCCATTTTACCCGCATCGAGGGGGACGGGCCGTTCCCGGGAGGCCGCCGCTGAGGTCGCGGCGAAAGCCGTTCCTACGAAAATCGGTTTCTGTAGAAGGGGCTTTAGCCCCGAACTTTCAGGTCTTCGATGACGCAAGGGTTGCAATGAAGGCTGCTCCGGCAACCCCGAGCTTCTGGCTCTCGATGGCGCAAAGGTCGCGGCGGAAGCCGCCCCTACCGCATCGATCTTTCCCGCCGTTGCGCCGCTGGTTCCGGCAGGGCAACCGCAGGCAGTTGACTTGCATCCAAATCTCCGAATCATTGGAGGGGAAGAGCCAATCGTTCAGGACTTCAACCTCCGGCTTCAGGCCGGGCAGGCGAGTCCGGCGAAGATGGGTGGATGGCGTTATCGTTGGCGGCAGTTCCGCTGGGCGCTGGGGGCGCGGATCCGGGAGGAGGATCGGGCCCTGGTGGCCCGGTTCCTGCCTCCGGAGGCCCAGGCCCTGTTCCGGCGGATGCCGCGCGGCGACCAGCGTCACGGCCTGGCGGTGTTGCGAACCTTGCTGGAGTGGGGGGAGACGCACCCGGCGCTGTTGCAGGCGGCGTTGCTTCACGATGTGGGGAAAGCCGCCGCGCCCCTCTCTCCCTGGGAGCGGGCCCTGCTGGTGCTGACGGAGGCCCTGTGCCCGCCCTCCTGGCGACGGATCCTGCGGCAGCTCCCGTTGCTCCGCCGCTGGGCCGCGCGGGTCCAGCGGTATCGGGCCCATCCGGAGATCGGGGCGGCCTGGGCTCAGGCGGCCGGGTGCGACCCCCTCACGGTGGCGTTGATCCGGCGTCACCAGGAGCCTCTCGGCCCTCCCCAGCCGGAGGAGGATCTGGAGACCCGTCTGCTCCGCCGGTTGCAGGAAGCGGATGGACGGAATTGAGAGCGGTCCCGAAAGGGCCCGGCCGGGGGCAGCGGAACCCCGGGGATGGCGCTCTGGGTTAAACTATAGATGGGCTGGGGAAAGGTTTCCTCCGAACGCGCGCTCGTCGGCTCAGGGATCGGACTTCGCCGGTGCGGAAGGAACGGGCGGAGGTCGGAAAAAGCAGGAGGCGGTGAGAAACCTTCCGCCTCGAGGGCGGATTGGGGACATCCTCTAAAGAGAGGGAGGCACGATGAAGACGTATCGCACTGAGAACCTGCGGAACATCGTGCTGGTTGGCCACAACGGATCCGGCAAGACCACCCTGGCAGAGGCGATGCTGTTCATCAGCGGGGCGACGGCCCGCATGGGCCGCGTGGAGGAAGGCAACACCGTCTCCGATTTCGATGAGGAGGAGATCCGTCGCCGCCTCTCCATCTACACCTCCCTGATCCCCATCGAATGGTCCGACCACAAGCTCAACTTCCTGGACGCTCCCGGATACCTGGATTTCGTGGGCGAGATGAAGAGCGCGGTTCACGTGGCGGATTGCGCGCTGGTGGTCGTGGACAGCGTGGCGGGCGTGGAGGTGGGCACTGAGCAGGCGTGGGCGGCCCTGGAGGAGCGAGGCCTGCCCCGCATCGCGGTGATCAACAAGATGGATCGGGAGAACGCGAACTACGAGCGAGCCCTGGAGAGCCTGCAGCGGGCCTTCAAGGCGAACTTCGTCCCCATCCAGCTGCCCATCGGCAGTCAGGCGGCTTTCGAAGGGGTGGTGGATCTCATCGCCATGAAAGCGCGCCGGGGCCCCCGTGGGGAGGCCGGGGAGATCCCACCGGCGTTGCGGGAGGAGGCGGAGGAGGCCCGGATGCGCCTGATGGAGGCCGCCGCCGAATCCGATGACGAGCTGATCGTGAAATACCTGGAGGGCGGCGAGCTGACGGAGGAGGAGATCCGCCGGGGCCTGAAGGCCGGCTTCCTGACCGGACGCATCGTCCCGGTGGTCTGTGTGGCCGGCTTCTCAACCATCGGCGTCGGCCCTCTGCTGGACCTGCTGGTCCAGCTGGCCCCCTCGCCCCTGGAGGCGAAGCCGGTCGAGGCGGTGCCGGTCTCCAACGGGCAGCCGGAGGCCATCCAGCCGGATCCGGCCGGGCCGACCGTGGCCTATGTGTTCAGGATCACGGCGGATCCCTTCGTCGGGAAACTGGCCTACTTCCGCGTTTTCCGGGGGACCGTGCGCTCCAACTCCCATCTCTTCAACGTGAACAAGGGCCAGGAGGAGCGGCTGGCCCAGATCTTCGTGATGCGGGGCAAGGAGCAGATCCCGGTTCCGGAGCTGGTCGCCGGGGACGTCGGGGCGGTCCCCAAGCTGAACGTGACGGGCCACGGGGACACTCTCTGCGATCGCAGCCATCCGGTGCGCATCGCCCCGCCGGTCTATCCCACGCCGCTCTATGCGGTGGCGGTGGAGCCGAAGACGAAGGCCGACTCCGCCAAACTGATCCCGACCCTCCAGCGCCTGTGCGAGGAGGATCCCACCCTCCATCTCCGCCAGGAGCCCTCCACCCATCAGACCATCCTGGAGGGCATGGGGGACGCCCATATCGACGTGGCCGTCCGTCGGGCGGCGACCAAGTTCGGCGTGGAGATCGTGACCAGCGTCCCCAAGGTGCCTTACCGGGAGACGATCACCAAGGTGGCCCGGGCCCAGTATCGCCACAAGAAGCAGACCGGCGGGGCCGGGCAGTTCGGCGAGGTTCACCTGCGCATCGAGCCCCTGCCGCGGGACGGCGGCTTCGAATACGTCTGGGAGGTCTTCGGCGGGGCGATCTCCTCCAACTTCGCCCCCTCCATCGAGAAGGGCATCCGGAGCGTGATGGAGCAGGGGCTGCTGGCCGGCTACCCCATCGTGGATGTCCGCGTGGCCGTCTACGACGGCAAGGAGCACCCGGTGGACTCCAACGACATCTCCTTCCAGATCGCCGGGCGCGAGGCGTTCAAGCTGGCCTTCCAGCAGGCCGGCCCCGTCCTCCTGGAGCCGATCATGCAGTTCACCATCATCGTGCCGGAGCAGTTCACGGGGGACGTGATCAGCGACCTCAACACGCGCCGGGCCCGGGTGCAGGGCATCGAGCAGCAGGGCGACAAGAGCGTCATCATCGCCCTGGCCCCCCTGGCGGAGATGCAGCGCTACGCCACCCAGCTGCGCTCCCTGACCCAGGGCCGCGGCGTGTTCCGCATGACCTTCAGCCACTACGAGGAGGTCCCTCATCACATCGCCCAGACCATCATCGAGCAGGCGCGGCGGGAGCGGGAGGCCGCGAAGGAGAAAGCTTGAGGCATCGAGCCGGAGGCAGATCCCGGTCTCAGGAACGCCGAACGTCAGGAGGCTCGCGATGGGGATCCCCTTTCCCTCCGACGCGTGGATCAAGGCGCTGATGGAGGAGGTTAACCGCAGCCCGGGATACGCCGAGGCCGCGAAGAACTGGGAGGGCGATTTCTACTTCGTCGTGGAGCCCGAAGGCCCCATGACGAAGCCCGTCGTGCTGTATATGGACCTCTGGCACGGGCGGTGCCGCGAGGCCTTCGAGGTCACGGATGAGTCGGCCCGCAACCCGGCTTACCGGATGTCCGCCCCCTACTCCGTGTGGAAGCAGGTCATCCAGGGGAAGCTGGATCCGATCCAGGCGCTGGTCACCGGTCGCATCAAGCTGAAGGGGAACATGGTGAACATCATGCGGAACGTGCGGGCGGCCAAGGAGCTGGTGCTCTGCTGCACCCGCGTGCCGACCGACTTCATCGCCTGAAAGGGCTTCAAAGCGTTTTCCCCATGCGCGGCGCATGAGGGTGAAGACCGATGTGGTTCTTCAAGACCCCGGAGATCGTCTTCGGCGAGGACGCCCTCTTCTATCTGGAGGAGCTGAGGGGGCAGCGGGCCTTCGTGATCACCGACGCCCAGCTGCGGCGCCTGGGCCTGGTCCGGCAGGTCGAGGAGCACCTGCGCCGGGCCGGGATGGAGGTCCACGTGTTCGATATGGTGGAGCCCAACCCGACCGTCGACCTGGTCCGCATCGGAGCCGATGTGATCCGGGCCTTCAACCCGGACTGGATCGTGGCCGTGGGGGGAGGCTCCGTGATCGACGCCGCGAAAGCGATCTGGGTGCTCTTCGAACGGCCGGGCCTCGATCCGTTGGCCATCAGCCCGATGGAGCCGCTGGGCCTGCGGCGCCGCGCCCGCCTCGTCGCCATCCCCACCACCAGCGGCACCGGTTCGGAGGCCACCTGGGCCATCGTCCTCACGGATCCCCGAGCCCGGCGCAAGCTGGGCGTGGGCTCCCGGGAGAACATGCCCGACATCGCCATCGTGGATCCCGCGATGGCCATGGATCTGCCGCCCCGCCTGACCGCGGACACCGGGATGGACGCCCTGAGCCATGCCCTGGAGGGCTACGTCAGCACCTGGCGGAACCCGTTCAGCGATGCGATGTGCCTGCACGCGGCCCGCCTGATCTTCGCTTACCTTCCTCGCGCCTACCGGGACGGCGCCCGGGATCCGGAGGCCCGCGCCCATATGCACCTGGCGGCCACGATGGCCGGCATCGGCTTCGGGAACGCCATGGTGGGCCTGGCCCACAGCCTGGGCCACGCCCTGGGCGCCCGCTTCGACATCCCCCACGGCCGGGCGGTGGGGCTCTTCCTCCCCTATGTGATCGAGTTCAACGCCCGGGTGGCTGCCGATCGTTACGCCCACCTCCTCCATGCCATCGGACGGCCGAGCCCCAACGGCCCCGAGGCGGCCTTCCAGCTCTCCCGGGCTGTCCTGGAGCTGCTCGAAACCCTGGAGCAGCCTCAGACCGTCGCCGCCTGCGGGATCCCGAGGGACGACTTTGAGGCCGATCTCCCCACTCTGGTGGAATACGCCCTGGAGGACCCCAGCACGCTGACCAACCCGAGGTCCCCCACGGCGGAGGAGGTGGAGCGCCTGCTGCTGTATGCCTACGAGGGGAAGATGGTGGATTTTTAAACCGGGGGGATGTATGCTCACGCATCTGGACGAGCACGGCCGGGCGCGGATGGTCGATGTGGGGGAGAAGCCGGAGACCCACCGGGTGGCGGTCGCCCGGGGAGAGGTGTGGATGGCTCCGGAGACCATGGCCGCCATCCGGGAGGGGAGTCTCCCCAAGGGGGATGTGCTGGCGGCGGCGCGCATCGCGGGCATCATGGCCGCCAAGCGCACCCCCGATCTCATTCCCCTGTGCCATCCCCTGCCCATCACCCGGGTCCAGGTGGATTTCGCCCTTCACGATCCCGATGAGGCGCATCCTCTTCCATGGGTGGAGATCACCGCGCAGGTGGAGACGGTGGCCCGCACCGGCGTGGAGATGGAGGCGCTCACGGCGGTGGCGGTGGCGGCCCTGACGATCTACGACATGGCCAAGGCGCTGGATCGGCGCATGCGCCTGACCAACATCCGCCTGATCGAGAAGCACGGAGGACGAAGCGGCGATCTCGTCCTGGAACCGTGAGGGGGAGGCCCGCCATGGAGATGGAAGTGCAGGTGCGCCTGTTCGCCACGTTGAAGGATCGCGCGGGCCGGGAGGTGATCACCGTACGGCTCCCGGATGGGGCTTCTGTGGCCGATCTGCTGCGCGCGGTGGCCGAGGCCTACCCCAGCCTTCAGCCTTACCTGACCTCCACGGTCGTGGCGATCAACCACGAGTTCGCGTTCCCGGAAGATGAGGTCCGACCCGGGGACGAGGTGGCCCTGTTCCCGCCGGTGAGCGGGGGCGGGGAGGATCCCGAACCGCCGGAGGTCATCGCGTTGACCCCGGAGCCCATCGATCTGAACGCGCTGGTGCGGGCGGTGACCACCCCCCGAACCGGCGCGGTGGCGCTGTTCGTTGGGGTGGTGCGCGGGGAGGAGGGCGACCGGCAGGTGGAGGCCCTGGAGTATGAGGCGTATCGCCCCATGGCCGAGGCCAAGATGCGCCAGGTCCTGGCGGAGATCCGGGCCCGCTGGCCGCTGGTCCGCGGCATCGCCCTGGTCCAGCGGATCGGACGCATGGGGGTGGGGGAGGTTACCGTGGCGGTGGCCGTTTCCGCGGGGCACCGCCACGAGGGGATCTTCGAGGCGGCCCGCTACGGCATCGACCGCCTGAAGGAGATCGTCCCCATCTGGAAGAAAGAGCGGGGCCCGCACGGCGAGCTTTGGATCGAAGGCCATTACCATCCCTCCCCGGCGGATGTCTCTCCCCCATCCTCCTGAGCGATGCGTTTCGAAGGCAGAAAGCGGAGGGGAGAGGCGGATCCCATAACCCGAAACCTGCTTGACGATGGGCGAGGAGGTCTCTGATGCGTAAGATCGAGCGGGAGCTAATGGAGATCCGAGCCCGGTTGGAGCAGCTGGAGCAGCAGGTGCGGCGGCTGCTGGGGGAATCTCCGAACGTCCCCCCGTCGGCCCCGGACATGCCTCCAGCTCCTCAGCATCTCCTTGCGTGGCTGCGGGCTCAGGGGTTGATTTCTGAACCCCCACCGGTGGCCAGGGTCCACGCGCAGCGATGGCGGCCCCTGCCAGAAGAGGAAAAGCAGGCCATCCAGTGGGAGTTGGACCATCTTCCTCCGGGTCCCATGGCCAGTGACATTGTGATCGAGAATCGTCTTTCCCGGATCGTGTTATACTGATTGCGGACATCCTGCGCCCGGAGGTTTCCCATGGCCAGCGTCCTCAAGCAATACAAGGTGCGGGACTGGATGACCCCGAATCCGATCACCGTCTCCCCGCGCACGACCCTGCCCGAAGCCCATCAGATCATGAAGGAGAAGCGCATCCGCCGTCTGCCGGTGGTGGATGAGAACGGGCATCTGGTGGGGATCGTCACGCTGGGGGATGTGCGGGAGGCTTCGCCTTCGGATGCCACCTCCCTCAGCATCTTCGAGCTGAACTACCTCCTCGCCCGCCTCACCGTCGATAAGATCATGACCCGCAAGGTCATCACCGTCACGCCGGACACGCCGATCTATGAGGCGGCGCGCCTCATGCTGGAGCATAAGATCGGCGGCCTCCCGGTGGTGGAGAACGGCCGCGTGGTGGGGATCATCACCGAGTCCGACATCTTCAAGATGGTGGTCCGCCTGGCCGCGGAGGAGTGACCTGGCCCGGACGTGACCTCCCAACCATCGGAGTCGGCCCCGGGGGCTGGAGAGGCGCCTCCAGCCCCTTTGGTTTCCGAGGTGCGCAGGAGGTGAAAGGATGGGCCGTGGAGGATCCTTGGGGCGGATCATGCGGGATCTGTGGCGGATCTGGCGATTGTGGCGGGATCCCCGGACGCCGGGATGGGTCAAGGCGCTCCCCCTGCTGGTGTTGTTGTATATCCTCTCCCCCATTGATTTCGTGCCGGATCTGGCGATCCCCGGCCTGGGCTCCCTGGATGACCTGGTCCTGGCGTTGCTGGCCCTTCGCCTGTTGCTGGATCTGGCCCCGCCGGCCGAGCGCCCCCCCTCCCGGAGCGGCGAGGTCATCGACGCCACCTATCGGGTGCTGGAAGAGTGATGTGCGCTTGGTGTGCTCGTTTCAAAACGCCGAGGGGATCACCCGGAGGGCGAGGTAGAGATCCAGGGCGAAGGCGCCGAGGCAAGCGAGGAGGGCCAGGGCAGGGCGGAGGGCGGGGAATCGCGCCGCCCCCTGAGCGAGCAGCCCGGTCCCGATCATCAGGAGGATGGGGAAGGCCGGAAGATCCCCCCCCAGGATCCCCGCGAGCCCCAGGATCAGGATCCCCAGGCCGCAGGCCCCGGCCAGCCCATCCGCCGCGGGCCGCTCCAGCCACGCGAACCACCCCACGGTGAGGCCCAGGGCGATGGGCAGCAGGGCCGGGAAGAGATAGCGCCCCTGATGCTGGACGAAGGAGAGGTTATACCCGATGTAAGCGGCGACGGTGAGCAACAGATGAAACGCCAGAAGCCGCCCGGGCCATCCCCAGAGCGGAGCGCGCCGGCCCTCCCGCCCCAGGTGCAGGGCCAGGCCCAGCAGCCCCAGCGCGCTCAGCCAGGCGAAGAGAAGATACCATCGGGCCTCCAGCACCACCCCCATCCATCCGAACTGCCCCCAGAAGCTCTGGAAGGTGAACGCGCGGAAGCGATCCAGGGTCGCCGCCAGCCCGTAACGGGCGATCCACTCCGCCGTCCGTGGCTGCCCGACCACCACGCGATCGTGCTGTTGCAGCCCCAGCAGATCCGGCCAGCCATAGGTGAGGGCGTTGCGCGCCCACCAGAGCCCTCCCAGGAGGAGGGCGGGAAGCAGCCAGCGCGCCAGGCGTCGCATCGCCTCCGCCCGCGGGGCGCGATCCGCAGCGATCCGCACCCCCACGGCGACCAGGACCACCAGCGCCATCGGGTAGACGGTGGTCTTGGTCAGGAAGCCGGCCCCTAAGAGCAGGCCGCCGATCCACGCCGCGCGCGGGCGATGGCCTTGAAGCTCCTTCGCCAGCTGCACCCAGAGCCCCAGGATCAGGGCCTCCGCCAGGGCGTCGTTGTTCACCCCGCTGTTCATCGCCACATGCTGGGGCAGGAAGGCGAAGACCGCCGCCACCCCCAGCGCCCATGCCGGTCGTTCCGGGAACAGGCGGCGGGTTGCGGCGAAAGCCAGGAGGACCTGAAGAAGGCCCAGGGAGGCCGAAAACAAACGGAGGGGGAAGAGCTGGCCTCCGAAGAGCGAAAAAAGGGGAGCGGCCAGCACGTAGTAAAGCGGGGGCTGGTGGAACTCGTAACGCAGGGGATCGATGGGCAGCTCCGGCGGGAAGCCTCTGGAGACGATGGCGCTCAGGTATTCCTGATCGTAATCCCCCGGCCGGAGGACGGGCAGGCGACCGGTGGTCGCGATGAAGCGGATGTAGTTGTAATGCGCGGGCTCATCCGGCACCTGCCATGGCGGCGTCCAGCGGGCGAAGCCCCAGGACAGGACGAGGTAAAGCCCTGAGATCAGAAAGAGAAGCCATCGGGTCATCAAAGGGCTGTGCTCCCTCTGTCTGGGATGTCGAAAGGGATCTTCCTGTTTGCAGGAGGGGCTTTAGCCCCGAACCTCCGTCTTCGATCCCGCAAGCGGTCGCGGCGGAAGCCGCTCCTCCAGCAATCCATCTCTCCCTTCGTGTATTCGTGCTTCCATCCGTGGACGGCCCCACCCCTCGCCCCAACCGGTCGCGGTGGAGGCAAAGGGTCGCGGCTAAAGCCGCTCCTACTCCTACGATGTGGGTGCCGAAATGAATTTCGGCTTACGTAGGAGGGGCTTTAGCCCCGAACCTCCGTCTTCGATCCCGCAAGCGGTCGCGGCGGAAGCCGCTCCTGCGACATCCGGGCCCGGGCCTTACGGGTGGACGGGGGAGCGCTGGATCTTCTCCTTGCGGTCCCGGAAAGCGGCCGGGTCGATGCCGTAGCGCTTCAGGCGGCGCCACAGGGTGGTGCGGCTGAGGCCCAGGGCGGCCGCCATCGCCCCCACCCGTCCTCGATACCGGATCGCAGCCCGCAGGATGGCCTCCCGCTCCAGCTCCTCCACCGGCCGGACGGAATCCGGCGGGCGCTCCGGGTCCGTTCCGCCCATGATCCGCTCCGGGAGGTGGATGACGTCGATCCATCCGTCCTCGCTCAACGCCGCAGCCCGCTCCAGGACGTGCTCCAGCTCCCGCACGTTCCCCGGCCACGGATAGGCTTTCAGCTGTTGCAGGGCGGCTTCGGTGAGCCGATACGTTCGCCCGGATCCGCGGCGCAGGCGGCGGAACACCGCCTCCGCGATGAGCGGGATGTCCTCCGGCCGCTCCCGCAGGGGCGGGATGTGAATGGCCATGCTGGCGAGGAGGTGATAGAGATCGGCCCGGAAGTGCCCTTCCGTCACCAGCTGCTCCAGGGGAGCCGAAGAGGAGGCGATCAGACGCACGTCCACCGGGATGGGGCGCAGGCCGCCCAGGCGCATCACCTCCCCCGTCTCCAGGATGCGCCGGATGGCGGCCTGCAGCTCCAGCGGCAGCGCCTCGATCTCGTCCAGATAGAGGGTTCCGCCGTGGGCCAGCTCGAACTTCCCCGGCCGTCCCTCCGACGGCCCGTTCCGAAAAGTCCCGCCCTCCACGCCCAGCAGTTCCATCGCCAGCAGCTCCCGCGGGATGGCCCGACATGAGACGGCGATGAAAGGCCCGCTGGCCCGGGTGCTGGCGTTGTGGATGGCTCGGGCGAGCACCCCCTTGCCGGTCCCCGGCTCCCCGTGCAGGAGGACCGGGAGGCTGGTGCGCGCGGCCGCCCGCGCTTGCTGGCGGACCTGCTGGATGGCCCGGGAACGGCCGGGGATGTCGGCCAGGGTCATCAGCGCCTGCGCCCCCACCAGTCGGACGACCATGCGGTGGATCTGCTCGCTCCGGCGGAAGGTGAGCACACACCCCAGATGATGCCGGCCTTCCGCAACGGCGTGGAGGGTCAGCCAGCCTTCCAGGGGTGCCCCATCGATGAGCAGCGTGGCCTCGGCCTCCAGGTGGACCTGGGGGTCCATGAGGGCGTTCTGGAGGGCAGGGGGGAGCTGGATGTGGCTGCTCAGCGGGCGTCCCAGGATCCCGGAGGGATCCAGGCCCAGCACGCGGGCCGCCGTGCGGTTGAGGCGGACGATCTCCCCCCGGGTGTTCAGGACCATCACCACCTGATCGATGGCTTCCAGGATGGCCTGGAGCTCGGCGAGATGCTGATGGCTCTCCTGAAGGTTCGCCGCGGCCTGGATCTGGTTTTCGATGGCCCGGGCGGCGGCCATCACCATCCCCAGCGTGTCCGGCTGGGCGCGTTCCGCCGGCGCCATCACGCCGATCGCCCCCAGGGGCTGACCGTCCAGGCCGTAAACAGGAGCGGCCGTGGTCACCCAGTCGTGGTAGAGGGCAACGAAGTGTTCGGCTCCGACGACCTGTGCAGGGGTGCGCTCCAGGAGAGCGAGGGCGAAGGCGTTGGTGCCCACGTGGCCCTCGCTCCAGTAAACCCCGGGCCGTAGCCCCACCGCCTCCGCCGCACGGACGATCCCCGGGTCCCCCAGGACGTCCAGCACGCATGCGGCGGGGTCGAAGAGGGCGATGGCCAGCCCCGAGCCCTCGGTGAACTGATGGAGGTCCTCCATCAGCGGTCGGGCGGTGGCGATCAGATCGAAAAGGGTGAGCCGCACCCGCTCCAGGGTTCCCTCATCCAGACAGGGGAGGGCTGGGGGGGCGTGGGGGTTCATGCGAGGGGCGCATCGCGCCCACGAGGCCGCCACCAGCGGGTCCAGGGCCGGGTTCAGCTCCCGGCGCTCCACGAACCGTTGCCACCAGGATCGGATCCGAGGGAGGTCCACCGGATACGCCCAGGGTTGCATCGCTGCCTCCTTCGTCGCGCCACCCACCCGGCTGCGCATCCCGCACCACTCTATCCAGACAAGCAATATTGCCTTCTCCAGAGGGAAAAGGCAAGGGAGCGGCCCGGCGCGCCAGGGCTTTCCAGTTTTTCCGCAATGTCGGCTCCATCGGATCCCCCGAACCGGATACCATGGAGGACATCCGGGCCGACGGCGATTCCAGGTGTTTCGGGAGGGCATCGATGTCGAAAGCCCTGAGGTGGGGGTTGTTGGGAACGCTTCTGCTGATCGGTGGGTGTCGCTTTCACCCATCCCCGACGCCATCTTCCTCCCCCCTGGAGGGGATCCCCTTCCAGGCGTTGTGGGAGGCGGCCTTTCCGGCGGCGTGGTCCGCGTGGATGCCTCAGGCCCTCGCGTGTGGGGAAATGGTCCCGGATCCCGGCGGATGCTTGCGGGGGATCCGGCCTTCGCTGACGGAGCGGGTGGTGGAGGAGGCGGCCCGTCTGAAGGAGGAGCGGGGGATCGATGCGCCGTATGTGGCGAACATCCTGGGGGGATATGCCCAGCGGCCGGAGCAGACGGCCGGCGTGCTGATCCTGGCGATGGCCCGATCCCCGGATGGCGAGCGCCGAGCGCGCCTGCGATCCGCCCTGGACGCGATCCCGGAACGGTTTCGGAGGATCTCCCTGTCGGTGCGCACCACGGTGGTCCCGCCTTCCCGGCCCCGTATGGAGGATCCGCCTTCCCGCTGGGCCCGGTATTATCTGGCTTCGGAATGGGGCCTGTTGCGGGCGGCCGTCGCGGCCTGGCGTCCTCCTGCTTCGCAGGAGCTCGGCTGCGCGGACCTGCTCCCGGGAGAGGATCTCTGTCCGTTGCTGCGGGAGCTGCGGTCTCCGGAGGCGGGGCCGGCTTTGGAGGCCCGGCTGGAGGAGTTCTTCCGGGGTGCCTTCGATTACGCGGACGCCTTCGCCCGCTCCGAGCGGGCCCTGCAGCGGGATCCGGCGGCGGTGCGGGCGGCGTTGCAGGAGATGCTCCGGGCCGCTCGGGAGACGCTCATCCCGCTGGAGCGGCAGGCCGCTGAACGACGGCTGACCGGGGAGGAGGCGCCGTTGCCGGAACTGGAAACGGCCTGGGATCAGGTGGAGCGCGCGTTGTTTGAGAGCCCGTGAGGAGACGCCAGCCCCTCCCATCGCCCAGAACCCCTGGTGTTCCGCCGTTGGCATCCGGGCGGGCTCCAGCCGGTCTCTTCCCCTCCGGGCTGTCAGGTTTTCCGTGAACTCAGCTCAAAGCCCCGGCATCCGGTTGGAGTATAGTCTGTCTCCGGACGACCCGTCTGGGAAAGGAAGGCCGACGGGGTTTCAGGAGCTGACCGATCCGTTGTTTCAATCCCGCGCTGCTTCGATTGAGGCTTGCGCCAGTCGCCGGGCTTCGGGTCCTCGGGCTTTCCGCCGCCCAGGGGGACGTAGTCCAGGGTCCCCTCCCCGGCGGCCCGGCCCAGCTCCGAAAGCCGGATCGCCGTGGGCCAGCCCACCCGCGTGGCCGGGTAGGGCCGGACGTCGATCACATAGGGCGGGAAGCGCACCCGCGCCTCCACCCGCCAGCGCCCCCCGTCCCGACCGCACCAGATCCCGTCGGGTCCAATTGAGAAGAGCGGGTTGCCGCTGGAATCCACGCACGGGTTGGAGGCGGCGGACCTCGGGCACTCCACGTAGCGGGCGGCAGTCGTTCCCTGTGCGTTAGCCGAGCACAGGTCTATCCTTCGAACGATCACATAGCACACGCCCCGGCTCTCGTCATGATCGGGGCCGCGGACGATGATTTCCACGATGTTCGGGCACGGCGGGGGCGTCGGCTGGGGCGTCGGCTGAGGGCGAGGACCCGGCCCCGGGCCGGGGGTCGGACCCGGCCCGGGCGTGGCGCTGGGACCTGGAATCGGCACAATGCCGCAGACCTCATCCGAGGGAGAACATGGCGTGATCGTCGGGGGAAGGACGGGCGTTCCGGGGCCCGGTTCCTGAGCCCAGGTGGGCCCGACCTTCCCCAGCAGGAACAGAGCGGAAAGGAAAAGGCCGAGTAGCAGCCCCAACGCAGCGCCGCGGGCTGCGATCCGCGCCTTCATCGCGCCCACTCCTTCGTGGGATCGTAGCCAGGGAAAACCTGGGCTGGATACTTGGCCAAAAACGCGGGAGAGTCTGGCCAAGCCTGCCATCCCTCCGGCAGCGGCTTCGGCTTCAGCCCGGTGAAGGCCTCCAGCCAGGCCTGGTCCCACACTGGCAGGCCGTGGCGGGCTGCCAGGGATTTCAGCTCCTGCTGCCCTTCCCTCCGCAGGAACTCCAGGACCTCCGGAGGCAACGTGTAATAGGCGTGAATGCCGATCATCAGCCACTCCCGAAGGGTCGGGTCATATCCGTAGAACTCCTCATAATAATTCCACTGGTCATCTCCTAGGCGAGCCCGATGGAATCGGTCCTCCGTTCCTTCCACAGTCGCGACGCCATGACCTGGCGGGATCAGTTTGCGCACCGCACAGATCACAGGATAGGGCATGCCCCAGTCCACCATCCGTCCAGCGGAGAGGTGCCGGGGATAGAAACAGCCCCGCAACGCGCGCGGGTAAGAGATGGAGCCATCCGCTGTTACGCGCCAGATGCGCGGACAGCGCGTCCCATCTCCGCCCGGCGGACAGAAGCGCGCCGCACCCACGGCCACCCCCCAGTCCTGCTTGAATACCAGGGGCTCCCCCCTCATCCGCAGCGTGTATTCAAAGGTCACCGTGATCACCGGGTGATAGCGGACCGGGAAGCGCGGCAGCCTCAGGGTCTCCACCACCTCGGGGATCTTCCAGCCGGCCTCCGTCAGCATGATGGCCGCCACGCTTTTGGCCAGCCCTTGGTAGACGCAGTCGGGCCGGATCCAGAAAAGATCCAGCGGCTTTGTCTCCGGAGGGATCACGATGGGCTCCAGGGTCCATTCCTTCGGGTCCGCTGGACACCCGGCCTCGTCCACGACCGGGGTGGGCGTGGGGGCGGGCGGCGGCGTGGGCGTCCGGGTGGGCCAGGGCGTGGCCGGGGGAGCCGGCGTGGCGTGGACCGCCGTCATCACCCGGGACCGCTCCTGGGCAGACCAGCAGGCCGTCGGGATCATCGCCAGAAAGAGGAGCCCG
>Ga0080007_1053486_pt1 | contig 22951 bp, 25 predicted proteins | sample OctOCTMetagenome_FD_69210 | JGI IMG/M metagenome (GOLD analysis project Ga0080007, IMG submission 69210) | Hot spring and microbial mat streamer communities from Octopus Spring Streamers, Yellowstone National Park, USA - OCT_B (SPADES... | ecosystem: Environmental > Aquatic > Thermal springs >...
ATAAAAACAATCCTGAAAATAAGCAGGCTTACGATGCAGTTGTTAGTTATATAGATGAGGAATTATCAAATTATGTTATGGAGGCTTTCCTTGGAACCTCAATTGAAGAGGAGGTTAAAAGCTACTTTCAGAATTATTTAAAAAATCTTGAAGCTTATGTAAAGAAAGTTAAAATTATAGACCCTGCAACAGGTGAGGAAAGAGACCCTGATGAAAATGTCTTACAAACAGTTGATTCAGCATTAAATCAAATATCTACATTTGAAAGAAGAAAGGAGCTTTATGAAAGAATAGCAAGTGTAATAGCAAGTTCCGTTATAAGAGGTAAAACGTTTGAATTGAAAGATGAGCTTCCTGAATTGTATGAAGCAATTAAAAGAGTTTTCTTTAAGGAGAAAATTAAACTTGTTGGTGGCTCAATTGATGTAGATATGCCTCTTCCTGAAACAAAAGGTATTGTTAGAGATATGATTGAGAATCTTAAAAGAGCAGGATTTCCTGAAAGATCTGCCAAACTTGTTATTAAGAGGCTTGAGCATATGTTTAGAAAAGAGAGAAAATGAAAAAACTAATTTTATTTTTTGTTCTTTTTGGATGTTATGAAAAATATAAAGAGTTTAAAACATTGGAGAAAGATAACATTAAAATTACTATCTTAACTCAAACAGGAAATTTTAAAATTGGTGATAACCAAGTAAAAATTATTATAAAACCAAAAGAAAATCTTATAAAAGAGCTATTTCTATATATGCCTCCAACAGGGAAAAATGACGAGAAAAGAATTTATGCTAAATTAAAGAGTTTAAGTGATGGAATATATGAAGGTAATTTAGAAATTAAGGAAAAGGGAATATGGGATTTAGTGATTATATTAAGTGATGGCTCTGCTATATCTGAAAGAATTCCTATTGGAGATTATGATAAGTTTGGTTTTTAGTTTAATAATTGAAGTTGATAATGTTTTTGGTGAAAATAAAAAATTTTACTTTCTGATTGAAAAGAATGATGAAATTGTTAGTTTTTTTATAAATAATTTGACAAAAAATTACAAAAGACCTTCAATACCTACAATTTTAGAAATTCGTGATTCATTAAATGCTTTAAATTCAAAATTAAATAATTTTTCAAAAATTTCTGATACAATTAAAATTGAGGAGTTAATAAATCAAATTGGAAGGTTTAAACTTTATGACTTTCAAATTATTTACATTCTCTCATATTTAAGCTATAATTTCAATTTAAATTTTGATATTTACTGCGCAGTAAAATATAGTAAAAATTTTAAGGATTTTTCTCTATTTGATATGGGTTTAATTTATGGAATTTCAAAGTATGCTTGCTATCCAATTTTAGTTATTGATGATTATTATATAATTGGACCGAGGAAGATGTACGTCTTAAATAGAGTTTCAGATTTTGAAAGATTTCCTGATGAATTGTTTTCAATTGAGGCACCAGAATTAAGAAATCAAATTAAAGGTTATAAAATAAAGTTAGTAAAAATAAGAAAGTAAAAGCATATAGAATTTGCTTTAAAATTTTAACCTATATGTACACTCCAATTAAAAGAAAAAAAACAAGAGAAGTTAAAATAGGAAAAATTGGTGTTGGTGGTAATAATCCAATTAGAGTTCAATCTATGACTAACACAAAAACAGAAGATGTGGAAGCCACTGTTAATCAGATATTGGAGTTGTATAATGCGGGATGTGAAATCGTAAGATTAGCGGTTCCTTCACGAAATCATGTTCAATATATTAAAATGATAATGGAAAGAGTAAAAGGAATCGTTCCTATTGTAGCAGATGTTCATTTTGATTGGAAGATTGCCATAATGGTCGCTGATGTTGGAGTTGATAAAATTAGAATAAATCCTGGAAATATAGGTGGTTTTCAGAAAGTTAGAGAAGTTATATCCGCTTGTAAAGCAAATAACATTCCCATCAGAATAGGTGTTAATAGTGGCTCACTTGAAAAGGACCTAATTGATAAATATAATGGTGTTACCGCTGATGCTCTTGTTGAAAGTGCTTTGAGATGGCTTGATTTCTTTGATAAAGAAGGATATTTAAATGTTGTAGTTTCAGTTAAGAGTGCTATTGTTCCGCAAATGATAGAAGCTTATAGAAAGTTATCAGAAAAGACGGATGTTCCATTACATCTTGGTGTTACAGAAGCAGGAACACCAAAAAGTGGAATTATAAAATCTGCTATTGGCATAGGCTCATTATTGTACGATGGTATTGGTGATACTTTTAGAGTTTCTTTAACTGCTGACCCATTAGAAGAAGTAAGGGTTGCTTGGGAAATACTAAAAGCTCTTGGAATTAGAAGTAGGGGGGTAGATATTATTGCTTGTCCTACATGTGGTAGAACGAAAATTGATTTAATAAGTTTAGCTGAAAAAGTTGAGAAAGCTCTTGAAAATGAAAAAGCTCCTATAAAGGTGGCAGTTATGGGTTGTGAGGTAAATGGTCCTGGGGAGGCAAGCATGGCAGATGTTGGAATAGCAGCAGGAAAAGGGCAAGGTGTTATATTTAGGAAAGGAGTTCCTATAAAAAGATTAAAAGAAGAAGAATTATTAAATGGACTTCTTGAAGAAATAGAAAAAATTAAAGAAGAAATGGGATATAAATGAAAATTCTCGTAATAGGCTCAGGTGGTAGAGAAAATGCTATATTATATAAACTAAAAAGTGAGAATTGTGATTTGTATATAACTCCTGGAAATGGTGGAAGCATAAATTATGCCAAAAGAATAAAATTAAATAATTTTGATGAAATAAAAAATTTTTGTCTTGAAAATAAAATAGATTTTGTTTTTGTTGGTCCTGAAAATCCAATAGCGGAAGGAATAACTGATTATCTTGAAAGTTATAATATATTTACTATTGCTCCAAATTTAAAATATGCTTATCTTGAAGCAAGTAAAGGAAAGGCAAAAGAATTTATGAAAAAAAATAATATACCTATTCCAAATTTTGGATATTTTGACGATTATAATTTAGCGTTTGATTTTTTAAAGTCCTTAAATCCTCCTTATGTTATAAAGGCAGATGGTTTAGCAAGTGGGAAAGGTGTTAGCATTTGTTATGATTTGAAGGAAGCAGAAAAGACATTAAGAGAATACTTTGAGGGTAAGTTTGGTCAAGCGAGTAAAAAAGTTGTTATTGAAGAATTTATAGATGGTTTTGAAATTTCTGCGTTTATTTGTATGGATGGAAAGAATTATAAATTTTTAGGTTATGCGAAAGACTATAAGAAACTATTAGATAATGATAAAGGACCAAATACGGGAGGAATGGGTTCATATACCCCTGTTGAAATAGATGAAAATTTACATAATAAAATTATTAAAGAAATCATTGAAAGAACTGTTGAGAAAATAGAAGGATATAAAGGTTTTCTATTTTTTGGTCTTATAATAAAAGAGAAACAACCTTATGTTCTTGAATATAATATAAGACTTGGTGATCCAGAGACGCAAGTTCTTTCTCTATATTGGGATTTTAAACTTTCAGAATTGTTTTTAGCTATTAAGGAAAGAAAATTAGAAAATTTTAAAATTAACTTTAAGAATGAGCATTTTTTAAATGTTGTTTTAGCTTCAAAAGGTTATCCTTTTGAATTTATTAAAGGTTATGAGATTAAAAACCTTGATAAAATAGATGAAAATGAAGTTATTGTTTTTCATGCGGGAACAGAATTTAAAGATAATAAATTTATTACAAATGGTGGTAGGGTTTTAAATATCGTTGGTTTTGGTGAGAATAGAGAATTAGCAAGAAAGAGAGCTTATAAATATGCACAAATAATTGATTTTGAAGGAAAGTTTTATAGAAATGATATTGGATTTTAAAAAAACATTATATTTCAAATCCTATCATATTCACCCCAAACTTCCCTCAAAGCATCCGATATTTCACCAAGTGTAGCCTTATTTTCAATTGCATTTAATATATAAGGCATTAAATTCTCATTAGTTTCTGCTTTATTTTTTAATTCATTAAGTGCTTTTACATAACTTTTATCTCTTGAATTTTTATATTCCTTTAATCTATTTAAAATTTTTTCAATTGCTTCTTCTGAAAGCCTAAATATCTCTATTTTTTGATTTTCCTCTGTTCTGAAAACATTAACACCTATTATATATCTTTCTTTATTTTCAATTTCCATTTGATATTTATATGAGCTTTCTGCTATTTCATTTTGAAAATATCCATTTTTTATACATTCAATAGCACCTCCCATTTTTTCAATTTTTTCAAGATACTCAAAAACCTTTTCTTCTATTTCATCAGTTAGTTTTTCAATAAAATAACTTCCCGCAAGCGGATCAACGGTATCTGCAACGCCTGATTCATAAGCTATAATTTGTTGTGTTCTTAAAGCAATTTTGGCGGATTTTTCGGTTGGTAAAGCAAGTGCTTCATCATAAGCATTAGTGTGAAGACTTTGCGTCCCACCAAGAACAGCAGCTAATGCTTCAATTGTTGTTCTTATAATGTTATTTTCTGGCTCTTGTGCTGTTAGTGAAGAACCAGCAGTTTGAGTATGAAATCTAAGTTTCATAGAATTTTCATTTTTTGCTTTGAATTTATATTTCATAATTTTAGCCCATATCCTTCTTGCTGCCCTAAATTTAGCAATTTCTTCAAAGAAGTTTATATGTGCATTGAAAAAAAATGATAGTCTTGGGGCAAATTCATCAACATCAATACCTCTTTTTATTACTTCATTAATATAAGCAATAGCATCAGCAAAAGTAAATGCTAACTCCTGAACTGCATTCGCCCCTGCTTCTCTATAATGATAACCAGAAATTGATATTGGATTCCATTTTGGCATATATTTGGAGCAAAATTCTATAATGTCTCCTACAAGTCTAACAGACTGCTCAACTGGATAAATGTAATTTCCTCTTGCAGCAAATTCTTTTAATATATCATTTTGTATCGTTCCTGACAAGTTTTTAATATCTAAATTTCTTTTTTTTGCTATAAATATATAAAATCCAAGAATTATGCCTGCTGTTGCATTTATTGTAAATGATGTAGATACTTTATCAAGTTCAATGCCATTAAAAAGAATATCCATATCTAATGGATTTGATACAGAAACACCCGCTTTTCCTATTTCTCCTTCACTAAATGGATTATCAGGATCATAACCAAGTTGTGTAGGTAAGTCAAATGCTGTTGAAAGTCCAGTTTGTCCCTCGCTTATTAAAAATTTAAATCTTTCATTTGTTTCTTCGGCACTACCATAGCCTGCATATTGTCTCATAGTCCATAATTTTCCCCTATACATATTAGAATATATTCCCCTTGTAAATGGAAATTCTCCTGGCTTTCCAAGCTTTTCATCCTCCTTAAAGTCTTTTAAATCTTCTTTCGTATATAGCTCCTTAATTTCAATACCTGATGTTGTTATAAATTTTCTTTTCATACTGATTTAAATTTTAAAGTGAAGTTTAACCATTTACTGCCTTGTCTAGTAATTCTAAAATATAGGATTATTTCTTATTTTTCCTACCCACCTTGAAATCAAGCCTTCGGCTTTAAAAAACCCTATTTTTTGACTTGGGGGCTTTGCCCCCTATATTCCCCCGTAAAATAAATAATTTCCTAAAATTTTGATAAGTTATTGATTATCAAGAACTTAACATCATTTACTAGACAAAGCAACTATTTACTGCCTTGTCCAATAATTCTAAAATTACCATTATTACTTTATTTTCCTACTTACCCTATAAATAAGCCTACGGCTTATGAACTTTGCCCCCTAATAGTCCTCCCATGAAATCAATAGTTTTAGAAAATCTTTCATAACTTATTGATTATCAACCACTTAACGCCATTTATTGGACAAAGTACTATTTACCATCCATCTTTAAAACTCTTCACTTTAAAATTTTCATTATGGAAAAAGAAGTTGAGAAAATTTTGGATTTTTACAAAAATAATATAATTTCATTATATCTTTATGGAAGCTATGCTGTTGGTGACCAAATTGAAGGAATTTCAGACTACAATTTCTTTTTAGTTCTTCAAAAGTACAATTTTAGTAAGGAATTGTTTTTAAAATTTCCTCCATTTATATTTACAAAAGATGAGCTTATTTCATCAACAGATACTTTTCCTATTGAATTGCTTGATATTAAAGAAAGGGGGTTATTATTGTTTGGAAATGATATTTTAAGTGAAATTGAAATTAAAGAAAATGATTTAAGAAATCAAATTGAAAGGGAGCTAAAAGAAAAGCTTGTCAATTTCAGAAGAATTTTAAATGCCAATGACAGGCATATACCAATTTTTCTTTTTAGAATTTACAAATCCTTAACACCCATTTTAAGAGCAATTTTATATCTTAATAAGTTAAATAGACCTAAGAAACGAATTTATATTTATTATGAAATTTCAAAATTTTTTGATTTTGACTATCACTTGTTTTTAAAAATTGAGGAAACAATAAGAAATAACTCAATTGAAAATTTAAATGAGTTTGTTTTTCAATTTTATGAATTTTTAGAAAAAATTTCCAAAAAGTATTGGTAATACAAATTTCCATTCTTTTCATAATCAAAATAATTATTTGAAAACTCAAAAGCTCTTTTTGAATAATCAAAAAATAAATTTTCATTTTCAAATAACAAAATAATTTTCTCAATCATTTCATTTAAATTTTTAACCTTAAACCCAACTTTATATCTTTCAAGGATTGAATAATCATCGTTTAAACAAATAGGAACATTTCCTCTCATCATAGCTTGAATAATAACATTTGGTATCCCTTCACCTTCACTTTTACTTGTGCTTAGAATTATCCAAGTTTTTTCAAGAATTTTATTTATTTCTTCATTTTTAAGTTTTCCAAGGAATTTGAAATTTTCAATTTTTTCATATCCTTCAATTAAATTTAAATCACCATATCCAATCATTAAAAATTTATAATTTTTTAGCCTTTGGGCTATTTCAATAAAAAGCTGTGGATTTTTCCATTTTGTAATTTGACCAATCCAAACGACAATTTTTTCGCTTTTTTTTGGATAATTTTCTACCCTAAATTGAAGATTTGGAATAATAATAGCATCTCTTTTCCATATTTTTTTCGCTTCATTTCTTTGAAATTCGTTTTGAACAATAATTAAATGTGAATTTTTTATTCCAATTTGAACAAGGAAATCTAATATCAGAAATGGAAAAAATAACAACATTTTTTTAAGAAAATTCCTTTTACTATAAAAAAGTTTTGATATATGTTTAAATTTTCTTAAACCCTCTTGAGCATTTGAATTGAAAACATAGGGTTTTTTTGTTAAAAATGCTAAAAACAATAAATAACTCCTACCTCTTGTATAAACTAAATCAAATTCTAAATTTTTAATAAAGTTCAAAACTTGAAAAAAATTTAAAAAAACATTATTCCTTTCTTTAAGCAAATAGACCTCAAAATTATCATTTTCTTTAAAATTCCTTGGCTCTTTACTTAAAGAAACATAAATAATTTTAAATCCTTTTTGAGATAAAAATTTTGCTATTAAATAGCTTTGATAAATTGAGCCTGTTATATTAGCATATTCATCATTATAGTAATTTTCAGAAAGAAATAATACCTTCATGTTTTAAAAGGATTTTTTTTATTTCAATTGAAGGTGTATAGCCTCCAATTCCTGATTTTGAAATTACTCTATGACAAGGAACAAAAATTGGAATTTCATTTAAGCTTAAAATTCTACCAACATATCTTGGAAACTTTGAAAAATCAGAATAATATAAAAATTTTCCAAATGGAATTTTTAGTGTTTTTTTTAGAATTGGATTTAATGAATTGTAATCTATAAATTCAAAAGGATACCAAATTTTTTTCTCAAAATAATCAATTAAAAATTTTTCAGCTTTTTCAAGAACTTCACATTTGCTTTCAATAAAGTGAAAATTTACATTTTCATAACTTAAAAAAACTAATCTCTTTAAATAATTTCCATTTGATAAAATTAAAACATTCCCAATTGGTAAATTATAAACAACTTTTCCTTTTATAAAACTCACTTAACTTTTCTTCACTTACATTTAGTTTTTGAATCAATTCAAAGTCAGACGGCTCAATTAAATAAGAGCCATCTTCAAAGAATACAATAGGTATTTTGTACTTTTTGGCTAATTTAACAACTAATTCTCTTGCTTTTTCATCCTTACCGCTATCAACCCACTCGTAATCAATTTTTAAAAATTCTAATAATTTTAAAACCCTTACAGTATCAGGACACCAAAGTTCCCCAAATATCCATATTTTACTCAAAGATTTTGTAGTCATCCTTAATAATAGTTCCAATTTTTCTAACCTTACTTAAAAAATCATCTGCTTTTTTACTTCTCTTTTTAAATTCATCATATGTCCATCCAATTACTTCTATATGTGGAAATAGTGAGCTTACTGAAAAGATATAAGCTTGTCTTTTTTCCATATTTGTTGAAAATTCCTCTGAGATTATAAGTAAATTAGCTTCTTCATCATCTATACCACTTTTGTATAAAACAGCTGTATATTTTTTTAATCTCAAAAGTTCCAAAAGTTTCTTCGCATCTTGTAAAGTTTCTTCAAAGGTAATTTTAATCATAGTGAAAATTTTAAAGCATAAATTATATTCGTTTTTTGCCTTGTCTAATAATTCTGAAACTATTTATTTTTCTATATTTTGCCCACTCACCCTTAAACTAAGGCTTCGCCTTATAAATACCCCATTTTTCGGCAGGGGGCTTTCGCCCCCTTCAATAAACCCCCGATAAATTCGGTAATTTCTTAAAATTTTTATAAGTTATTGATAGTCAATCATTTAACGCTATTTATTGAACAAAGCAATTCGTTTTTACCTTGTCCAATAATTCTGAAATATAGATTATTTCTTCATTTTCCCACCCACCCTAAAAATAAGCCTTCGGCTTATAAACTTCGCCCCCCTTAAATTCTCCCCAAAAATAATAATTTCCTGAAATTTTTAAAAGTTCTTGATTATCAATCGCTTAACATTATTTATTGGACAAAGCAATTCGTTTTTTACCTTGTCTAATAATTCTATAACCATTTATAATTAAGACTTTGGCTTAAAAATGCCTATTTGAATTTATTTAGATTCTCAATTATATAATTTAATTTTTCCTCAATTGTTAATTCTTCATTTTGTGCAATTTGTTTAACAGAGCCTGCAAGTGAATTATATATGAATTTTAAATCTCCTTTTAAAATGTTTTTGTTTATACAAGCTTCTATTAGCGAATAGTAAATTTCATTTTCCTGATTTATCAATTTTCTTATTTCTTTGTTATTAAACGCTTTCGTGAATTTAGAAATAAACTTAAATAATTTTGGATTTTCTTTTGTAAATTCTAAATGAGTTTTTATAACTTCAATCAAACTCTCATAAGGTTTATCATAATCTAAATTAATAGTTTTCATTTTTGAAATCATTTTTTTCCAACCACTAATTAAAATTTCCTTTATTATGTCTTCTTTTGATTTAAAGTAATAATATATTGATGAACTTCCAAAACCTGATTTTTTAGCAATTTCTTCAACAGAAACATCAACAATACCTTTTTCTAAGCATAAATCTATAACTGCGTTTATAATTTCATTTTTTTTCCATTCCCTTTGTTTTTCCTTAATGCTTTTCATAGTTTAAATTGCCCCCAAAGGGGGCTAAAATTATTGCTGAAATTCAATAGCTAATATAATTCCACTATAATCTCCTTGAATTTCACCATCAATTGAGCAATAATTTCCAAAATTATAATCAATGCTTGCCTTTTTAATTTGATCAGTTCTATTAGTAAGAACAACTGCTCTTCTATTCTTTTGGCAAGGACTTGCTTTGCTTAAATCTTGATCTCTATTCCAATTGAACCAATATATTGGAGAATTATCGGAAGTATTTTCCCAAATTGATTTATTCTTTATAGAGCATTCTTTATCCTCTGGTTGTCTTTCACCAAAAGCAAATGTTCTTAAATACTTTTTATCTATTCCGCATATCTGAACAAGATAATTATATACACTTTTAGCTCTTCTGTCAGAAAGTGCTAAGTTATAAGCATCACTTCCTCTTTGATCTGCATGTCCTTCAATTCTCACAGAAAACTTATTTGTTTGACTTTGTACCTCCTTAATTAAATCACAAGCAATTCTTAATGTTGCATCTGCATCACTTCTAATATCTGATTTGTCAAAATCAAAATAAACCTTAAATATACCACTTCTTGCTATTGATAAATCTAAACTTGTATCACCAGGTTGAAGTTGAACAACTTTCGCATTTGGGACATATCCTTCTGAACCTGCCTTTATTGTATATGTTCCAGAAGGAACACTAATTTTAGCATTCCCATTTTCATCAGTTGTTGTTTTATATTCATTTCCTTTGTTATCTTTAAAGCTTACAATAGCATTTTTTACAGGTTTACCCTTATCATCTGTAATTTTAATTGTAGCATTTGTTATTGCGTAATTTAATGAAATAGTTAGTGTTTCAGTTTTTGTTAATTGAATATCTTGTTTGTATTCTTCATAATCTTGCGCAGAAACTTTTATTGAGTACTTACCACTTCTTAAATTGTCAAATTGAACAATTTCACCACTTTTCGTTTCTTTTTTATTATCAGGATAAGTTAGTTCAACATCCGCAGAAACAGGATTATTAGTTCTACCATCTATGGTTCTAATAATGAGACTTTTTATAGGCTCAAGGGCAAGTGTAATTTGCTTATTTTGGGGGCTTATTCTTGTAGAGTCAACAAAGTAATTTTGGCTTTCACCAACAAGAGTAAATTCACCTCTTGATAAACCTATTTTAGCTTGACCACCTTTGGCATCTTGTTTCTTTACAACTTTATCTTGTTTCTTTACAGTGAGAGTTGCATCAATAGGTTGATTTGTTGCCTGATCAACTACTCTAACATTATAGGTCACACCACATCCAACGAGGGCAAGTGTTAAAATTAGCTTTCTCATGTCTTAACCTCCTTTTTTAATTTATGAAATTCCCGTTATGGTTTCACCTCCATCTACATTTATAACATTTCCAGTCATCCAATATAAATCCTCTGAACTCAATATTGCTATTGCTTTTGCTACATCCTCTGGTGTTGTTAGTCTTTTAGATGGATTTCTATTTAAAGTTAATTCTATCATTTTATCACTTCCAGGAATTTTTCTTAATGCGGGTGTATCAGTAACACCAGCTCTAATAGCATTTACAGTTATTCCATAAGGAGCTAATTCTAATGCCAATTGTCTAACATGACTTTCAAGGACAGCTTTTGCTGCTGAAACTGCTCCATAAAATTTTGTAACTCTTAAACTTCCTTCACTTGTCATAGCAAATATTCTAGCACCTGGCATTTTAAATAATTTTCTAAAAAAAATATCTTGTGTCCAATAAACAAGGGTATTTCCCATTAAATGTAAAGTCATCTCTAATTGTTTTTGATTTATTGAATCCTCAATACTTTCACTAATAAATGGTTTTAATGTTCCAAATGCTATGGAATGAACAAAAACTTTAATTTTTTCATTTGGATAATTTTTTTCAAATTCATCAAGAACTAATTTTCTATTCTTTTCATCACCAGCATTAACATTAAAAAACAAAGCAATAGAGCCATTTTTTTCTATCTCTTCCTTTACCTTATAAGCATTTTCAATTGTGCTTTTTGTATCAAAATGAACACCAATTATATTATAACCTCTTCTTGAAAGTTCTATACTTATTGCTGCTCCAAATCCACTTGAAGAGCCAAGGATTAACGCCCAATTTTTCATATTGAAAATTTTAAAGGATAAAAAAAATAATTTTTTGCCTTGTCAAATAATTCTAAAACTATTTATTTTTCTATATTTTCCCTACCCACCCTGAAATTAAGCCTTCGGCTTATAACTTTCGCCCCCTAACAAACCCCCTGATAAATTCAGTAATTTCTTAAAATTTTTATAAGTTATTGATAGTCAATTATTTAGCACTATTTATTAGACAAAGCAATAATTTTTTTCATTGTCCAATAATTCTGAAATATAGATTATTTCTTATTTTGCTCGCCCACCCTGAAATCAAGCCTTCGGCTTTAAAAAACCCCATTTTTTGCCTTGGAGGGCTTCGCCCTCCTTAAATTTCCCCGTAAAATAAATAATTTCCTAAAATTTTGATAAGTTGCTGATTATCAATCACTTAACACTATTTATTGGACAAAGCAATAATTTTTTGCCTTTAATTCCAAAACTATTTATTTTTCTTTTAATTTCCCTACCCACCCTGATAATAAGGCTTCGCCTTAAATCTTTCGCCCCCCTAAATGAACCCCCGATAAAATCAATAATTTCCTGAAATTTTTATAAGTTATTGATAATCAATCACTTAACATTATTTATTGGACAAAGCATAAGCTTTAAAATTTTGAGACTTGGAAAAGTTCTCATATGCTTATGGAATAAACCATTTTGAGTATGATGAAAATTTAGATAAAATCTTGAAATTATTTTGGAGAGATTATGAAAAATACAAAGAAAAAATAAAATTATTTGGAGATTATGTTTCAAGAGATGTTTATGAAATTACAGAATACATAGATAGAGTTTCAAGACCAATTTTAAGATATTATTCACCTATTGGAGAAAGAATTGATTATGTGTGGGTAAATCCATTTTTGAAAATTGTTCTTGAAAAATTGAATGAATTTGAAATAAATTCAAGAACTTTTTTAGATGAAAGCTTATTTTATCATTATGTTCTTGGATATTTATTGGCAGATGCGGGATTATATTGTATTATAACTTTAACTCATCAAACTGCTATTATGCTTTATAAGTATTCTAATTTTGAAAGAATATATAAAAGAATGTTTGGAATAGAAAAGCCTTATGTTTATGGAGGAACTTGGCTAACTGAAATAAAAAGTGGAAGTGATTTAAGTTTAAATGAAACAATTGCCAAAAATAAGGGTGATATTTGGTTATTAAATGGTTTTAAGTACTTTACAAGTAATGTTGGAATTGCAGATTATGTATTAGTTAGTGCTAAATATGATGAAAGTAAAGGTGTTAAGGGTTTAGCTTTGTTTTTAGTCCCAAGGTATAATAGTGAAGGTAAATTAAATTATAAAATTGTAAGATTAAAAGAAAAGAGTGCTACAAATAGTGTTCCAACAGGGGAGGTTGAGCTTAATAATAGTGAAGCTTACTTAATTGGAGATTTAGAAAATGGTATATATTATATCCTTGAAATGCTTATGTATTCAAGACTTGACAATAGTATTGGAGCAATAGGATTAGCACTTAAAAGTTATATTGAAGCATGTGAATTTTCAAAAAGAAGAAAAGTTTTTAACGATTATTTAATAAACTTTCCCTTAATAAAAAGAGATTTGGAAGAAATTAGAAATAATATAAAGAAGGGATTAATTTTAACATTTAAAGCTATTTATGAGTTTGAAAAGGTTTGGAAAGAGAAGCCAAAATTTTCAAGAAATTATGATTACGCAAGATTTTTAACTCATATAGCAAAAAATAGAACAGCAGAGCTTTCAATAAAATCCACATTATTAGCAAGGGAGATATTTGGTGGTTTTGGTTTTTTAAATGAAAGTCCTATTGAAAGATTACATAGGGAAGCGCTTGTAACACCCATTTGGGAAGGTTCAAGTAATATTCAGGCTCTTGATATGCTTGAAGTTTTATTAAAGAAAAATATATTTGATTTATTTATGGAAGACTTTTCTAAAATTTCCAATCCTCAAAGGCTAAATGAGATTGAAAATTATTATAAAAACTTTTTAAAACTTAGTGATTATGAAAAACAATATTATGCCAAAGAGCTTTTAAATAAGTTTTCGGAATTTATTGAAAATGCTTATGAAAACAATTTACAAATATAATTTTTTCATAAATTGACCTTGCTTTATGCTCACTTATATCTTTTTCTTTAATAAGGGCTTTTCCATCTTTAAATAAAATAATTGAAGTTGAATTACATTTTATGTTAAGCATAATGGGATTTAAATTTAGTTGGCAATTTTTAAAACTTTCCATAATTTTTTTAAAGTCTAATTCTATTGGATTTTTTATATAAACTTGTGCAGTATCATTTCCGCATAAAATTTCAATTCTATAATCAATTTCAAAATTTTGAAAATCACTTGAAGGTTTCATTTTAAAAATTTCACCATTTTTAATATATGTTCCAACTTCTAATTTTTCAATTATATCTTCTGAAATTTCAATTTCATCGTTAATTTCTATGTTTTTGTAAAGCTCAATTAGCTCATTTAGGATTGAAAATAAGCTATAATTTTTTGAAAATTTTCCTAATAAATAATTCTTTCCATTTACAAAAAGGAAAATTCCAACATCATCACTATTTTTTATTTTTTCAAAATCTTTAAATTTGCTAAAAATATCAAAATTTAAATTTTTTATCATTTTGGTTTTAATTGTGGGAAAGGAATAATATCTCTAATTGAGCTTTTATTTAATAAAATCATACATATTCTATCAATTCCAAAACCAATTCCACCTGTTGGAGGCATACCATATTCAAGAGCATTTAAAAAATCTTCATCTATTTCTTCTGGTAGCTCTTTATCATCAGATAAGTTTCTTAATTTTATTTGCTCTTCAAATCGTTTTCTTTGCTCTATTGGGTCATTTAATTCGCTAAAAGCATTAGCAATTTCAAATCCTGCTAAATAAATTTCAAATCTTTCAACTCTATCTTTAAAGTTTCTATGAATTTTGGCAAGAGGTGAAATTTCAATTGGATGGTCTATTACAATTGTTGGCTCAATTAAATTTTTACCAATTATTTCATCAAATAACTTATCTATGATTTTCCATTTGTGTAATTTTTCAGTATTTTCAATAAATTTTTTTGCCTTTTCTCTTAAAAATTCTAAGTCTTCTTCAATAGGATTAAATCCAAGAGCATTTTTCAATTCTTCAATATATGAAATTCTCTTAAATGGTAGTTTAAATGAAATTTTTTTATCTCCATAAGTAATTTCATCACTATTGAATAAATTATGAACTAAAAAATGTAAATAATTTTCTGCCAATTCCATCATATCATAATAGTCCCAATATGCTGCATAAGCTTCCATAGCGATAAATTCAGGGTAATGAGTTCTATCTATTCCTTCATTTCTAAAATTCTTTGTGATTTCATAAACCTTTTCAAATCCCCCTACAATTAATCTTTTTAAATATAATTCATTAGCTATTCTTAAATATAGTTTTGTTTCAAGAGCATTTGAATATGTTTCAAATGGATTAGCATTAGCACCTCCATATATTGGCTGTAATGTTGGAGTATCAATTTCAATAAATCCATTATCTTCAAAAAATTTCCTTGTCAATTTAATAATTTGTGATTTTTTCTTAAATGTTTCAATAGCATTTCTATCTACAATTAAATGTAAATATCTTTCACGATATTGTGTTTCTATATCTTTCAATCCATGCCACTTATCAGCAAGAGGTAATAAGCACTTTGATAACATCTTAAATTTCTTAACAAAAATTGTAATTTCTCCTGTATGTGTCTTAAATAAATGACCTTCAACACCTACAATATCTCCAATATCAAAAAATTTGTCAAAAGCCTTTGCGGTATTTTCTATATTAAAAGGATTCTCTGTTTCACCTGTTTTTATATAAATTTGAATGTCATCAGTTTCATCTCTCAAATTAGCAAATAATGATTTACCCATTATTCTAACACTCATTAATCTTCCTGCAAATTTTATCGTTTTATCTTTTAGCTCCTCAAACTTTTCTTTTAGCTCTTTGGCACTATATTCTTTCTGAAATTTATATTCATATGGCTCTATGCCTATGCTTCTTAATTCTTCAACTTTTTTAAGTCTAATGTGAAATTCTTCGGGTTTGTTGAACATAAATTATGAAAATTTTAAAGTTTTATTTAAATATAGTTTGCCTTGTTTAATAATTCTAAAACTATTTATTTTTCTATATTTTTCCCGCCCACCCTATAAATAAGCCTTCGGCTTAAAAATACCCATTTTTCGGCAGGGGGCTTCGCCCCCTTAAATGAACCCCCCATAAAATCAATAATTTCCTAAAATTTTTATAAGTTATTGATAGTTAATTACTTAACATTATTTATTAGACAAAGCATCATTAACCTGCATTGTCCAATAATTCTGAAATGTAGATTATTTCTTTGTTTTCCTATCCACCCTGATAATAAGGCTTCGCCTTAAAACTTTCGCCCCCTAAATGAACCCCCCATAAAATCAGTAATTTCTTAAAATTTTTATAAGTTCTTGATAATCAATTCCTTAACACTATTTATTAGACAAAGCAAATATAGTTTAAAATTTCAAGCTTTTGGAAGCACTTATTAGAATTTTTGTAATTATTTTCATAGTTCTTGGATTATTTATAATTTTAAGGTTAATTTTCTTATCTGCTTTTAGAAGCTCATTTTACATTGATATTTTAAGAAAAATTTTTGGATTTGGAAGTATATTAGCGATAACTTCTTTTTTAACATATTTGTTTTTTCATTTTTCTCAATTTAAATATGGTTTAATTCTTGAAAAGTTAAATGCTTCAATTTTTGTTCTTTCATTAGCATCAGTTATATCAAATTTAACTATTGGATTTTTGAAAGTTTATATTAAGTCAAGAAATATCATTTTGCCTCCTTCTGAATTTGTTTTTGATATTATGAAATTGATTTTTTATATTTTGGGATTTATAACAGTTTTAAACATTTGGAATGTCCCAATTATACATTTTATTACGACATTTGGAATTGGAACACTTGCTATATCTCTTGCTTTACAGGGAACACTTTCAAATTTCTTTGCAGGTTTAAACATTATTGTTTCAAAAAATTTGGAAATAGGTGATTGTGTAAAGTTGGAAAATGGCGAAGAAGGTATAATAAAAGACATAAGTTGGTTAAATACAATTATTGAGAGACCTGATGGAACATATATAATAATTCCAAATTTAAGGCTTTTTAATTCCATTCTTATAAACTACAAGAATTTAAAGGATTTAAAAGTTCTATCAATTCCTGTTAAAATCAGCTTTCTTAATGATATAAAAAAGGTTGAAAAAATTACAAATGAAGTTTTAGAGGAAATTTATAACAATACAAGTTATGTTGATAAGAATTTCAAACCATTTTTTAGATTTGTTGAGTTTTCTGAAAGCTATATTCGTTTTAATGTTTATTTAAAGGTTTCAAATTATCGAAGTAGGGAAATTTTAATTGACCAATTTTTGAAAAAATTAAAAGAAAGATACGATAAGGAAAATATAATTCAATTTTAAAAATTTTCAAGTTTCATAAGGAGATTTTCAATATCCATCGGTAAAGGAACTTCAAAAGTCATTTCTTCATTTCTTGTAGGATGAATAAAAGACAATTTATAAGCATGAAGTGCTTGTCTGTTTATTGTATTTAAAATTTCATTTACAATTTCTTTATAAATTGATGGAACTATTCTAAAAATTTTTCTTGTATCTCTTCCACTATAAACTTCATCTCCAATTATAGGATTTCCTATATATTCCATATGAACTCTTATTTGGTGTGTTCTACCTGTATCAAGTTTAAGCTCTAATAAAGAAGCAATTTCTGAAAATTTTTTCAAAACTCTATAATGTGTAATAGCCATTTTTGAATTTATTGGTGTTATTGCCATTCTTTTTCTATCAACAGGATGCCTACCAATTGGTGCTATAATTGTTCCCTTATCTTTTATATTAGTTCCCCAAACAATAGCTTTATAATATCTTCTCATAATTCTTTTTTGGATTTGCTCTGCTAAATTTTTAACAGCATTTTGTGTTTTAGCAATAACCATTAATCCACTTGTATCTTTATCAAGTCTATGAACAATTCCAGGTCTTGTCCTATCAGTTTGAAATTCTAATAATTTTTTTAAAACAGCATTTACTATTGTTCCTCTAAAATGACCTTTGGCAGGATGAACAACAATACCAGCTGGTTTATTTATAACAATAATTTCATCATCTTCATAAACTATTGGAATTTCAATATCTTCTGGAATTATTTCTCTTTCTTCTTCAACTTCATACTGAACAAAAATATAATCACCCGCTTTAACTTTATATGATGGTTTATCAATTACTTTATCATTTACTTTAACTTTACCTTCCTTTATAAGCTCATTAACTTTACTTCTTGAAAGACCAATACCACTAATTGTTAAGTAAATATCAAGTCTTTTACCTTCACTATCTTTTTGAACTTTTCTTTCAAATGTTTTAAACATAGTTTTAAATTTTAAAGATTAAGTAGTTTTAAAGTTTCAAAAAATTTGTCAATTGTTTTTACTTTATCACTCTCCTCAATTTCTCTATTGGTTATTATAAAAGTTCCATCCGTATCAATTTCAGCTATTGCTCTTCCTTTTTTGGCTGGATTTCTTACAGCAAGATCACCATCTTCATCAAGTGTTATAAAAAACACTCTTATGTTCCTCGTAGTCTGGCTCCCTTTAATTTTCAAATACCAATATCCTACCTGTGCTACTCTTTCTCTCAAAGTCGCTTTTGATGAGATTATAGCTACTGCTTTACAATTTTTTGGATCATAAATAACAATATCAGCATCTGGTAAATGCATACCATATTCTCCAAAATCAACTACTAAACTTCTCTTAACAAAAGCAAGGCAATTATCTAAGTTTCTATCCTCCTTTTCAAGTTCACTACCCTTTATTACCTTCAATCCATTCTTTTCAACTTCCTCATATATTTCATTCATTATAATTTCTTCAAGTAATTTTCCTTTAAAGGCTCTCCAAGACTGTTCAGGGTCAGAAACAAAATCCTTTATTCCTTCTAAGTACTTCTGCCTTATCTCATCCAAAACATCTGAAATATTTTTAATTCCTCTTTCCCTTACCAAGCTCTTTACCTCATTTTTGATCTTTTCAATAAATTCTTGTTTATTCTCTTTCATAGTAATTCCATTTTATTTTGATATTTCTTTTTCTCTTTTCCTCACCATTATCTTTTTTAACAATTATGAGGTACTTGAAACCTCTTAAATAGAAATTATGTTGAATTGCTTTACTATGCCAAAAAGGAGTATTTGAAGACTGGTTTCTTCTTACAACGCAAATAATATCCACTGGTTCAAAATATTTAACTAATCGCTCATAAACCTTAAATCCAACGGGAATAAAAATACCTTTTGCCCACTGGTCACCAATAAGCCAAGCAAGAACTTTTCCATTTTTTAAAACTCTTCTACATTCTATCATAACTTTTTCCAGTTCATCATAAAACTTTTCATCGCTTGCCGGAATATTTCCTATGTTTTTTGGGTGGTCGTTATACTTTACATTATCACCATAAGGAGAATCAATGAAAATCATATCAACAGAATTATCTTTTAGTGGTAGTTTTCTGGCGTCTGCTTGAATTATATCGGATCTTGTTGGAACTATATCAAATGCAATAACTTTTCTGCTTTCCTCTTTACAGACATCAATTGTAGTTCCGGAGCCTGCCATAGGGTCGCAAACAATATCACCAGGTTTGGTATATCTGTGAATTAGGTTGTAAATTATAAAAGCAGGTGTTACGCCTGGATACTTATTATTTCCCTTTGGTTTATCTCCATAACTTTGTTTAGGATAATCCCATAAAGTTGTTGAGAAAATAGGAGGACGATAGTTTTCATCAACAATTTTAATTTTCCCATTCAGGCTAATATCAATTGTATTTTTTTCAATGATATAGGAAAGCAATTTTGCTCCTTGCTCAGTCAGAATATCTTTCCATGAAATACCCATTTTCTTAAAAAATTTACTTGCTTTTTCAAGCTTTTTTATTCTTCCTATTGGCTCAACAATAATATAATAAGGATATTTTCCACCAAAAATTTTTAAATTTTCATCATATTTTCCAGAAGTTTTTGCTTTAAAAGTTCCCCAAAGAATATCAGTATCAAGATTATATAAAAAAACTATATCATCTTCCTTTACTCCAAAAACTTTATAGGAATAAATACGATTTGTGGCAAATACTAAATTTTCTAACATCTCAATTTCACTTTTATTAGTGCAAGCAAATATAAATCCATGTCTTGTCATATTAAGCTAAATTTTAAAGGAAAATAAAAGGCAATTAAAATATCCTGATAGCACCTTTTGTAGAAATTTTCATTTTTGGTGGAAGTTGTTTGACTGCTTCTTTCATTTTTTCTATCTTTTCTAAACCAACAATACCAAAAATTTCTTCTAATGCTTTTTCTATTTTTATTACTATTTCTTTTGTATTGTCTTTTGCTCTATTGCCAGTTGTTATATATAATTGCTTATTTAGTAAAGCAAATATATTACTATTAAGGCTTAGCAACATAGTGAAGGCTTCATAAAACTTATTTAAAAAAAGCGAATAATATAATTCCTGTAAAGAATTTGGTTTTATTTTGTGTTTATTTGCCTCATATCTTATATGAGTTATTATGATGTAATTTCTGTCTTTGAGAAAAAAGGTATAATCTTATCAAAAAATCTTATTGCTGTATTAACAAGTAGAGTAAATTCATATAATTTATCAACTATTAAATTATAAACTGGCAAAGGAAGAAGTTTTAAAAACTTTACTTTACTATCAAAAGGAATTTCTAATCCTTCCTTTATAGGTGGAACAACATATTTTATGTCTTTGCCTATTTGCTCCTTTAACATTTTTTCTTTTGCATAATCTAAGCTTATGTCTTGAATATAAAAGGCAGTAAGATAAACATCTGCTAAATATGTATTTCCAGAAGACAGCAAAGGATTTACTTTTTGCTCATATTCAACGAGTTGTTCTTGTGTTAAAGTTCTAAAAGTTATATTGTATAAGTAAATTGAAAATTGCTCTTCATAATACCCAAGCGTTAGATAATCAAAAGCTATCTTTTTTACTTTTTCAAAATAATCTCCTAATAGTTTAGGATTATCTTCGCTAATAGCTTGATTTATTCTGTTTATCAGTTCTAAATTAGATGGCGGTTTCACAGTTCTAAATTCCGTTAAAACATCCGTTTTTTCATTTTTCTCTAATTCATTTTTTTCTCTTTCCATATTGTAAAAGGTGTAAAATAACCTTTAATAGCGATGAAAAAGAATTTTGAAGAAATTTTTGGAATGTCATACCATGCAATGAAGTATTACATAAAAGCTATGTGGGATTTTTTGAACTATTACAAGCCAGACAAAATGGATATAGAACAAGCTATACAAGATTTTGAAAAAATATATAGTGATAAAGTAAATTTTAGAAGGGCAATAAATTATTTATCTGGCAAAAAAATAACCAAAGATGACCCTAATTCAAGAGTAAAAAGGAAGTTAAAAGTTGATATTTTTAAATTTGTAGAAATAATGAAAGTTCTATATTATGGCTATTATGATTTATTTTGTCAGACACTTATACTTTTAACTCCGAAAGCTGTAAAAATGGATGCTGAAAGTGCTTTCAAATTACAATTGAAAGAAGTAAAAGATGAAGTGGAAGAATATATACTTCCATTACTTACTCCTTATTTTACTCCCATAATTAACTGGGATTATAAGATAAAAGATGGATATTCTTTAAGAAGTTATAGATATAAAATAGCAAAAGTATTGAGAGAACATAATTTAATTACTGATGACGAAATGAGTTATGTGGGAGCTTGCTATTTAAGAAAATTAATTAACCTTCCTTGTAGAGTAATAAGGGGGGTCAAAAATGAGAAGACTAATGCTGTTAATTCTTAGCTTTTTGTTAGGTTTTATCATTTCTTATTTGCTTAATAGAGAAAGGGTAATAATAAAAGAAAAACAAAATGTAAAGACAAGTGAAATTGTGAGAGTGGAAACATTAAAAGTTAATAATCCTTATGTAAAAATAAAAATCAAATACGACACTTTAAAAATAAATGATACAATAAAGATTGTTAAAACAGATACGATATTTCTATTCAATATGAGAAAATGGACTTATACTGATAATATATTGACTTTTAGTTTTATAGCAAATTATGTTGATACTAATTCATTTGAATATAAAATAAACACAAAACAACTAATTAAAAAACCAGATAATGTTATTGGTTTTTCAATAAAAAATGATTTTGATTTTGAAATGTTATATGGCAAAAGATTATTTGGTAATTTTTATCTTTACTTTAATTTCCAAAGACCATTATTAACAAACACAATATACGATTATAAGTTTGGAGTTGGTATTTTACTTACTTTTTAAGCTAAATGTTTTTTAGCTCAAATTTAATTTGTCCTTACAAATTTCATAACTTTGACAAATACTCCCACATTCACAAAAAAATAAAAAACAAATATGATAGTAATGTATTTGCGAAAATATGGGAAGAATATATAGCAAGATACTTAAAAGAAAAATATGGTGAAATTTTGAGAAACTATAAAATAAAATATGCTAATATTATTGGCAAAATTGATATTTATGTATTTGGTAAAGAAGTTTGGGAATGTAAATGGACAACACAATTTGATGTAAAAGAAGTATTTAAAACCTATCTTCCACAATTAGTTTTTTACATGATGGCAACAGGCGTAAATAAAGGATATATGGCTTGTGCTAATCCCGTTTTAGAACAAATAGAGTATTTTTTAGTTGAAAGAAATAGCAAAGAATTTAAAGAAACTTATGATTATATTTTGGAAGTTATAAATAAAAAGAGTCAAGAAAAAAAAGAAGGAATAGGTTGTTATTTTTGTCCAATTAAAGATTGCGAATTTAATAGGTTATTTAAATAAAATACAACTTTAAAATTTTATTTCCAAACGGAGGGTAAAAAATGAGTAAAGAAAAAGTTCTTGAAGCAACAATAAGACAACTTGAAAAAGATTATGGAAAGGGTATTGTAATGAGATTAAGTGATA
>Ga0080007_1038355_pt1 | contig 22950 bp, 40 predicted proteins | sample OctOCTMetagenome_FD_69210 | JGI IMG/M metagenome (GOLD analysis project Ga0080007, IMG submission 69210) | Hot spring and microbial mat streamer communities from Octopus Spring Streamers, Yellowstone National Park, USA - OCT_B (SPADES... | ecosystem: Environmental > Aquatic > Thermal springs >...
GACTGCAGTAATCGATGGAGGGGGAATAAACTTGATGGCTTTCTCAAGCAGTGCCGTCCAGAAAGTGCTGGTCCATTTAATCTCTCCAATAACTTCCGCTTTTTCGGCGGTGAATAGAATTGACTGTTCTGTTGATGACCAGATGTAATGCGACCCGTCGGGAAGGATGTCCCAGCGCGCGACCGCCGAGCGACTGTAACGGGAAACTTTCCTGTCCGCATAAGTCTGGATCGCCTTCTTGAGGTGCTGCCAAGTTGCACGGTCAAACTGAAGTTGCGCATGCGCTGGAGTAAACAGCAAATTGTTCACGACTCGGCAATAATGACTGCTGTTCTGTATGTCGGTGGGAGCACAGACAAAACCGTCATCGAGAATGGCGTAGATGTAACTTCTATCCTCTTTCGAAGCAAGTGCGAATGAACGAATCGGAAGCGTTGTTAATTCTGGTGGGACAAACAGAATTGCTTCATCGTCTGTCAGGACCTCTGCTTGATCTGCTGTGAGCAGTGATGCTGGGAGGATGGTTTGGTCTGTGGCAACTATGGCAGCAACGACTTGTTGCATTGCCCATTCTGGCTGCTGACGGAGTGGAACTACCCAGATATTACTGAATTCCCACTCGCCTCTATAAGGCTTTACTGCGTTGCTGCTGTCCTTCCACGCATTGAGACCTTGGAAGGAGATAATTGGAGACGCTTCGTTCATCAGTTCTGCAGATTGAGCCCGTAACGGGTCGTAGTCTTCTTCGTCCTGTCTAAAGCCAAGCGGCAAGAGGTACTGCGCTTCGTCGCCGAGTTGAACTATTAGCCGTGCCATGTTCTGGTGCGGGAAGATGGAAACTTCGCGTGGTCCGATAGATTTCAGCAACTGGACAAGCATTGGTGCATAGACTACGAGTTTGCCAGTTTCTTCAACGGTTGCTGGAATCGAAATCTGAAAATAGTGAGCTCCGTCAGATGCGTGGATTGTGAGCCTGTCCTGCAGTGCCTCTAAGAGGCATTCTTGCCGAAGTTTGCTCTTGCAAGCTGCATTGAGAATGTCCGCAAGATTTTGCGCATTCACACGAACCTTCATGGCTGACCACCTCCCTGTCCTGTGCGTGTTGCAATGCCAAGCCCATCTTCCTCAAGGACACAACCGAGAGAAGGCGCAGGGAAAGTGACTTGTCTCTCGAAGTCAACAAATTCATGAGAATTGCCTTTCCGAGTGACAGCAAAGAAGTTGTTGTCTATCAGTGCGCAGTCGTGACCGATCAGATGCGCACTTTTAATCCTCCACCCGTGAACGACCCTAAGCCCAAGTGCTTCAATGACTGGTCGAAGTTCAAATTCAGCGGCTCCGTTCAGGATCAAGCCTGACCGTTGGTTTAAGACCAACACTCGCATCGGTTCCATCCGCATATTCAGTCACCTCCGTGTCTTCTTTGAGTTCGAGAATTCCATCCTGACCGAACTGGTTCAGGATGGAGAGCAGTAAAAGCAAGCGTCGCTTGCTTTTCAGCATTCCGGGTGGCTTCTTTGCTGACATTGCGAGGTCTTGGTCAATGCGGTAGATTTGAAACCAGATTTCTCGCTTGATTTCGTTCAATTGGAAACGAGTGATTTCCGCCACTCTCAATCACCTCTGGGTTACGGTTTGTTTGAGCAACTCAAGGTCATCCCGCCTGAGGTAAATTGACTTCCCAATCCGTATTGGCTCGACGAGATAAAGCAAACTGTGCACTCGTGTGCGCAATCTTTTGCTTCTAACTGCCTCGGTCAGGAGAACCCATTCGTCTTTTGGTGGCTGCCCAGTCCTGCAAATGGATAGGAGTATGTGGATTTTGTCATTGTCTTCGTGAATGTAATAACCATTGGACATAAGAAACCGACGCGCTATTCCGAGTTTCTTTGCCCATCTAAGTGCTTGGTAGTTGCGCAAGTTATGCTGGCGACAGAAGTCAGCCAGTCTGATCCAGCCGTTCGGAATTCTTGGATGCTTGCGCTCGTAGTGGATTCTTTTCAGCAGCGGTAGGGCGTCTTCTGGAATCATCAGTCGACCACGATGTTTTCGAACCGGAATTCTCGCAATTGCGTGAAATCTGATAGTGCGATAAATGTCGTTGTAGGGAATATTGAGAGCGCGAGAGACCTGTCGGACATCCAGCTCTCGTCTCTTCGTATTCACGACATTCACATTCCGTTCACCTCACTTGCACTTTCGAGTCGCAGTTCCGAAACGATGTCTTGCAGCAACTGTTCTGGAACTCGCCTGAGCCAGTAGCCGTCGTCGTCGGATGGGAGAGCATAGGAGCGATCAAGAAGTTTCTCAGCAATCGCAGATTCGAGTTCGTCGATAGTCCATTCTCGTTTGACCGCAATTTCTGCTAATTCTCGTTCGAACGGAATTTCCTCGTTGTCCTGCCGATAGGAACGCCAAGCGGTGATGAACCCTGTAACTGGGTCTCCAATAACTGTCCGTGCTTGCAACTGCTTCTCCATCAATGCAATGAGGGTTCGTTTCTGATCTTCAGTCAAGTTGCGGATGTAGCCATCGCCGAAGTGCTGCTTTGCCAGTCTGCCGAGCGCTTTGGTGTCCAAGTTCAATTTTCGCGCCATTGAGAAAATTCGGCTCGTAAGTTCGTCTCGATTCGTTGGTTCCTCCGCTGGAGCTTCTGCTTTTGCTCCCTGCGGTGTTTCTTGTGATGTCGCCTGTGTTGAACTCGGTTGATTGGACTGTTCATCTTTATTTCTCCGTTCGGAGACAGCCGGTGCGGGCTTGCTTTCAGTCAGGATCGGGACTACTGATGGTTTTGGCTTTAGTTCTGGTAAGCTGAGCATCTGCAACAACTGGTTGAAATCCGCTGGAGCTTCTGTGAGGTTCGGAACGCGAGACTTTGTGAGAAGTTGGACTCCGTTTAGTGGGACGATGACTAACTTGCGGTCCTGTGACGGAATTAACGGATCGTTAGGAGAAGCAAGATAGGCAACGACGTCGCAGGACGCGACGAGGTCGTTGCGGATGGCTGGTGTAAGGTCTGGAACTGCTCCGATGATTGGACCGTTCTCCCGACCTCGTTCGTCTTTCTGTCTAACCCACCTCGGAAGTGCTGTGAGAAGCAAGTGCTTGCGGATGTGAAGTAACGGCAATATCGCAGTCCTGATCTCTGCGGTCAGCCGTTGCCACTCATCCCAAGTCACTCTCTCCTTTGAGCGCAACTCCTGAACCCTGCGCTTCACGAAGATTGACAATCCGTCGAAAACTACGCTTCTGAAAGTTGTGTCGGACTGCAACTCCCTGACCACCTGCAGCAATTCTTCGCCACTTTTCACAGGGCAGACCGAAATGTTCGGTCTGCCCATCAGAGCCAGAATACCACCCTCAAAGTCGAGCACCAACACAGGTGGTGGCAGTGTCCCTGCGAGCGTGGTCTTGCCTGCACCCGCTGGAGCATACACCAAGACCTTCAGTCCAATTTCACTGAGCGCTTCTTGAACGGTGAGAGTTTGAACCATAAACATGCACCTCCTTAGCGTTTCAGTGCTTCAAATCCTCAACCGTCGCCAGACATCGACGACTGTGGCGACGGTGACTTGCGGTATTCATCAAGGTTCACGACCTTAGCAAGGGCTTTGGTGTCGAGAGTTCGGCGTTGTTCGTCGTGAACCTGCAGTCCGAACTCTTTTCCGACCCATCGCCCTCGCTTTTTGCCAATCTTCTCCAGTAATTGCATTCGTGCTGCCTTCTCTTGCTCCTCAAGGGACTTCTTCTGTGTCCTGATGGAGTGCAACAGGGCAACGATTTCCTCAATCTCGTCAGGCATGTCGTAGACTGGAAGGTTTTCTTCATTTCCCTCTTCTGGAACTTTGGGCTCTTCTTCTTGCTCCTGCTTCTTTGTCTGCCAGCATTGCTCGTAGAATGGGCACTGGACGACCATGCGAGAAATTCGAGAGAACCACCTGCACGGAAACTTCGTTGCGTCATAGTCAGCAGGAATTGGCGGAAGTTCTCCAGTCTCAATGGCGTGTTTGAGAAGTTCAATGCGAAGGACGAGTTCGGAGTGCCAACTTGGGTCATAGGCAAAGGTGAAGACTTGGAAGAGTCTTGGGTTTTCTCGTGGGAAGTAAACGAGAGCTGCATAGTGCTCTTCCGATGTCATTTCAAACAGCGCTGAGAGGTAAGCGTGGACTTGGACGACATGGTGGTCAACAGGAAGGAATTCAGGAGAACACCTTGCAGCTGCTATAGTTTTGCACTCAATGAGGAATTTTCGCTGCGGGAAATAGAAATCAATGTGACCCTTTACACCTGCGAGTTCAACTTCAAACTGCGGGTAGATTTCTTCGCCCTCAAACGCCTCAGCGATGAAATTCTCGAACAAATGCCCTGCAGCAAGGATGCCAGCAGCCTCGGTTAAGTCCGCCGTTATTCCTGTCCGCACCGAAAGCACAGTTGCGCGAGGGCATAAACCTAATGCCGAGAGTCGCAGGCGTGGCTGGTCTGATTGCGCAACTGAAGCGAACAAAGATTGAATTCGGTTAGCGACACTGTCGCGCAGAGCCACCAACAGTTTGCTCTTGTCCTCCATGCAAACTCACCTCCGCCGTCAGAGGTCAGACTCGCACTAACCGCTTGCACGGGTGCGACCTAAAACGCTCGACGGCATTACCTGCAGACGCAACGACTTTCTCCCGCCATGACTCAGGGTCTTCTGGAAGAAGGACAGCGAGAAGGGCTTCGTAACCACAGTGTTTGCAACGGAGGGAAACTTCAAGCAATTCAGGTCTATCACACAACCTGACGACGACACGGACATCATCATCTTCTTCTTCGAGTCCGACCACCTCAAAGAACTTTCGCCTGAGTTCTTCCTCTCTTTGCTCTCGCAACCGCAACAATTGCTGCAACACCATAGCCAATCACCTCCGAATTTACGCTCCGAAGTATAGCAGATCTATCCGTGAGTGTAAATGACGGGCAAGAGAGAAAAAATGCCGAGCGCCGGCGGTGACACCGGCGCTCGGCGGTGGTCAAGCAACCTTATTGCGGATAAGAGATGGAGTATCCGTCAGGGAACTCAAAGGTCACTCGCTTACCATCAAACAAGATGTTCAGGTTTGGACCTTTGCTTTCCCAGTGGGTTACAGACTGGCGCTTCAGATAGAAGAACAGCTTTCGTGCCGCAGCGAGGAGTTTGCCTTCTGGAGTTGAAGTGTCAATGCGTTCTCTTTCACCGTCACGGCGTCTTGCAGACAGGTTGGCGATGATGTCCTGAATGTCGTCCTGCGACAAGCCTCGTGCGGCGAGGATGCTGGCGAGTGCTTGGAGGAACGCTGCCTTGCGGCTGCCGACTTTGGGCGATTTCCGCGTAGTGCTGTTCTCGTTACCGTCTGATGCAGGAGTAGGTGCTGAAGCGGGTGAAGGAGTTTGTGGCTGGGTAGCAGCAACTGGCTGTTCCGCGAACTCTTCTTCTTCTGCGACTGTGGCAGGGACCTCGGAGATGTGTTGCGTGTCGGCGAAGACGATCCAGACAGAACCGTCGCCGAGCCTGAGCTTGACAGCGCCTTCAAGTGGCTCGGCGCTGACTGCGCTCGGGTTGGCATGAAGTGCGCGGGCGAACTTTGGCAGTGCCATGCTGCGAGACTTGCCGGACGACTCGACCCGAACGAACCCAGCAGGGTTGACACTGATGGTGACGGTGACGCCTTCGAGAGTGGCAAAGTCGAACTTCTTCATAACGACCACCTCCGTTGAAGTTTTTGGTGCTTAAAAATCAAACCGCCCGACCCAGTATCTCTGGAGTCGGGCGGTTCGTTCGCTTAGTTGTGCGCGCAAAATTTGCGTCAGAACTGGTCAGTCAGCGACAGAAAATCCGAAAGCGCTTCGTCGAACTCCTTGCTAAGTGCAAGGAGTTCTTCTTCACTTGCGCTATCGAGGCGCTGGATGATGCTTAGAAGTTTCCGCTTCTTGGACGCTTTCAGAAGTGCCTTGATGATTTCTTCTGGCAGCAGTGAGTAGGACATGAATGCGAGTTTTGCGTATTGCTCCTGTTCAGCTCGAGACAACTGCTCAAGTGGTGTCGTCAGAAGCTTCCGCAGGTTTTCTGGAAACTCGTCTACAAGTTCTCCGAGTTGGTCGAGTTCCAATTTACCCTGAATGACTGCAGCAGTTGCGATGGTGTAAAGGTCAAAACTGAAAGGTTTACTTGGTGGTCTTCTGGCTGCCCGTCTCAGCAAGCTGCCAAAGAAATTGAACACTAACCGCAGGTAGGCAATTCCGAGAGTTTTCCTGCGCCCATCAAGCATTTTGGACAGTGTTCGACGCATCTCGTCTGGGAAAATTAGCAACGCCCGTGCAACCTTCTCTGGCGAAGGCGGTGGCTTCACTCTGCAGATCGCTTCAACGAAGCCTGAGACTGGGTCATAACGCTTGAGGTTGTCAAACACATTGATTGGAAACTGGTCAGGGTCTCGCCCTTGCGGTAGGATCTGCATTCGCAGAACTGATGCAGGAACCAGAGCTGTGAGCATCGCAATGTTTGTCGCTGTAGCTTCAATCCCTGCAGGGTCGCTGTCAAACAGCAGGACAATCTCGGCGTCCTTGAAAAATTTCCTATGCTGCGCATGCAGCTTCTTGAGAAGTGTCGCTTGCGCAAGAGTCAAGTTCGTGGACATCACGCAGACTGCAGGGACGCCGTTGATGAGGAAGTGCATTGCATCAAAGTAGCCTTCAACGACATAGAGCAATTTGTGTTTCGGCAGTTTCTGCGCAGCCTCGTAGGCAAACGCCAGAAACGCTCTTTTCTGGAACAGCGGAGTATTGCGAGTGTTGATGAACTTCGGTTTCTGCTCATCTGAGATTGCTCGTCCTGCGAAAGCGACGATCCTGCCGCGCTCATCACGCAGTGGAATCGTTATCCTATTTTGCAGCAACGGATAAAGCGAGTCCGAGAAAAGCCCGCTTTGCTTGAGCAATTCTGGCGGGAAGTGACTGAGCGCGTTCAACAATGCATCTCTTTCTGGCGGTGCATAGCCGAGTTCAAATAACCCAACAAACTGCAATCTGTCAGTGCGAAGGAGAAAACCTAAGACTGGGTCTTGCGGGTTTCTAAGTCGAGCCCTCAACTGCTGACGGAAGAAATCATGCGCCGCCGATAGCACATCCAACACCGAAACTGCTTCAGCGCGCTCGCTGTCCAGTTGAATGCCGAGGTCTCTCAGCATTGATGTCACAGTTCCTGCTTTTCCGCACCCGAAACAGTGGTAGATCATTTTTTCGATGTTGATGTAGCATGATGGCTGAGTTTCTGCGTGGAACGGACACAGCGTTTTCAACTCGTCTTTGCGGTAGGTCGGCTATAGGTCAAGGTAAATTGAAAGCAGAGCGAGCAGTTCTTCTCGTTCCATCACTGCGCCGCCTCCTTCCAGTCCTCGACTCGTCTCGGCGTGAACAGGTAGCCTGCCTCGGAAAGGTCAGGGTCAGTGAGATTGTAGGCGTAGCCGTAGCCAAATAAGCCCTGTTCGTCATCTCGCTCGATGTCAGTGTAAAGGTAGGCAAGGTAGAAATCTTCAGTTTCAACGCCAGTGACTCGTTTGATGCGCTTTCCGTTGAAGCGCAGATAGCCCACCTGCGCGAAGAAACTAAGTTCAGAGATCACTGCGCGCCAGAGTTTGTCGTGGTCGTGCCTGTAGTCAGGATTTTCACGAGCGACATTCTTCACAATCTCTGCAATCCTCGCTTTCAATTCCTGCTCAGTCATTTGAGACCACCTCCTGTTTCAGCGCATAGTTTGCACCATGACTCCCTACCTTTTCTGCTAAGCCCGCTTCTCTAAGTGCGTGCTCAATGAAAGTGTCTGAGTCCTCGATCCAGATGAGTTCGGTCGGATAGCAACCCATGTCACCTTTCCAGACGATGATGCCCTGAGTGTCATGCTCGCAGTTTATCAAGAAAAGTTCTCGCAGCGCCTCATGCAACGCTTCGGTGTTCTCTCGTTCCTCATCGTCCAACATACCGATCCAGTCCTGCACCATCATCCTGAACTCACTTTCGCTCATCACAATCATTCTGCATGCCATATCGCTTCACCTCCCTTGATGAGTGAAACTTGACTGCGCACAACAGGCAATTTCTTGGCGATAATATTTGCAAGGTCAACAATTGCTTGAACTGCATCACGGAAAGTCTCGATGAGTTTAAAGTAGCGAAGCCTTTCACCAGTCATGCCGGAAGTCTTGTGCGTCAGAACATAGCCAGTTTCAGGGTCGGAGACTTTGAACCAATAAGCAGTCGCACCACTGTCCAATTCCATGTCATCTGCGTCGGCGTCGTAATCCCACTCCAGTTGCCACTGCAAGCCCAACAGAGTTTCAACAGTCTGGACGATGATTTCGGCAAGTGTGTTGGGTGCGATGTCTTCAACACTGCGAGAAAGAGACCACTCGTCAGCAAACTCGTCGTAGCGTGCGACAACTGCACCCTTCAGTTCCCTCTCGGCAGCAGCAAACTTCTCGTCCTGCGTGAGACTAAGCCACAGTCGCAGTCGCTCCATATTACATACCTCCTTTCGTTAGTTATTCATTCTTTTTTCTTCGTGGATATTTAAACGACATATTATTAGGCGACGACTGTACTGCGCAACGAAATTTGGCAGTGCAGGAAATTCACTGGTGGTTCAACGCAGCGTTAATGACTGGAGGCTGCAGGTCAGGATTTGCAGTGTTTGTTTATGACGGACTCAAGAGGCTGAGAAGCGTTCACGACTTTGATTCTGTGCGGTTCTCTGCTTGCCAGCCACAGATAGCCATAACGAACTTGCTCGTGAAACTCCAGTGACCTTCGCTCAAAGATAGTCTTTCGCTGCGACCGTCTGAGCCCAATTTCTGGCTCAATGTCCAGCAGGATAGTTAGGTTCGGAACAAGTCCGCCAGTTGCAGTGTCATTGAGTTGCATCAATTGCTCGACTGGCAGTCCAAGTCCAAAACCTTGATAGGCGATAGTGCTGTCAATGAAACGGTCGCACAAAACTATTTCGCCACGCTGCAGAGCAGGTCTGATTACTTTCGCTACATGTTCGGCTCTGTCAGCAAGAAACAGGAAAGTTTCCGTCCACGCAATTCTCTCATCGGTTGTCATCAGAAGTTGCCTGATGAAAGTAGTGTGTGGCTCGGATGTCAGCAGGACAGGCAAGCCTTGTTGTCGGAGATAGTCTGCAATCAGATTTGCGACAGTTGTTTTCCCACTGCCGTCGACTCCCTCGAAAGTGACGAAGAAACCGTGCATTTGGGTGTGCCTCCCGTGCATTCTTAGTTCGCACGAAAATTTGTCACTGCGCGGTGTCATCGCAGATCAATAGAACCCGATAACGGCGTTGGCGAACTCGTTGATTGCTTCATCAAAGTCAGGATGCAGGATGAGCCGATACTGCCACGCTTCTGACCACCGTTCTCTTGGCAGTTCCTTGCCGTAGCATGTCAAGTGCAGTTCGTTTGCCAGTTCATAGAATTCGCCTTCCGTTGCACAACGCTCCCACAATCGCCGAAACCGACTACGCCAGTAACCGTTCTTGAGTCTCCGAAAGACTTTGTGCCACTCTCCGCAAATGTCTCGAAGAAGTGCATCAACGCTCTTCACTTCGTAGACTTGCCAGACTTTTGGCATCGCACACCACCTCCTGATGCTTGTGCCGCAGAATCGGAATTTTGACTCTCGAGAATTACCCGAACTGAATCGGCAACTCTCAGCAGGAAATCCCGCAGTTCCTGCCAATTGGCAATACCATCTTCGTAGTAGTCCACTGGACAGATTGACACGAGTCCGAGCACTTTGCCTTTGCGAGTCAGGAGCAAAGATGGGAAGCCATCACAGGATGGATAGTTGTAAAGGACATCGTATTGGACTTCGTCACAGTCGACGAGATAGCGGACGATGCTTCGTACTGCAAGACACCACGCGTGCAGGCTTTCCTCGTCTGACGGAAGCGCCGAAGAGAACCTGTCAAACATAAACTCCTTGAACTCGTCTGGGACTCGGCTGGACAGCCACCAGCTCGGAAACCACACTTTACCTGCCAATTCTGGCAGAACAAGTTTCTGCACTTTACGCCAGAAAGCTCGTTCTCGCTTCGGCAAAGTTCGCTGTGCCATGCCTGCTCACCTCCAGTCCAGAAATCCACAAAAACGCCGAGACGCACGGACTCTTCATCCTGCGTCTCGGCGCTTTGTGGCGACGCAGAATTACGCTTGTTGCACTAATTGCAGGAAATACTCAACAGCTTGCACAGCATCGTCGATGCTGAGAATTGGGAACACTACGCTGACTGCGCACCTTTCGTCGTCTGTCCGCTCCGCAGTAAGGCATCTGAGTGTCTCAGGGTCAACACAGATGAAACCAAATTCGCCAGTGTAGTTCCACTCATCCTTGAATGCGTCTTCGTGCCAGCCGAATTTCCTGCCAGTGAGTTCTTCGACTGCCTCTTCAACAGTCCAGGGAATCCAGTACACAGGGAAGTCTGGGTCACGAAACTTCTTGAAGGACTCGAGAAATTGAGCAAATGTTGTAGGCTCGTCTTCGTATTCAGCGCCAGAAATTTCGGCGAACGCAGTCTCAAGTGCAGCGATAATCTTCTCACGCTCCATAGACACCGACCTCCTTTCGCAGATTTGTGCAGAAAGCGCCGAGACGCTGAAGTGCGTCTCGGCGCTGACTTGTTTTGGCTTCGTTCTACTCAGTGGTTAACGCAGACTGGATTTGATTGAGTAATCTGGTGACCAGTCGGACGATGTCTTCGTAGTAGACAACAGTCCCTGCGACATTGATGAAGCGATGAACATTCACGCCATCAGAAGTGTATTCACGATAGGTCAGGCACTTCTGCGTTTTTGGGTCAACCACAACGAACGAGTATTCGCCAGTAAAGCCCGCAGGATCTCGAACCAGTTCGCAGTACCACGATAACGGTCTTCCAACAATCTTTTCGACTGCTCGCATGATGATTTCTGGGATGTCATTGGGAAAGTCTGGGTCATCCCAGTACTTTCGGTAGTGTTCGAGATACTCTTCGAGCGAATAGTATTCGGCATCGACTTCCTGCAGCAGTTCTCGCCATGTCTCTTCAATTGCTTGTTTGATCTGTTCCTCGGTGTAGGTCAATTGCTCTAACTGCATAGACATCACCTCCGTCGCAGAAATTTACTCAACGGCACGACTCTTCAAATTTTGCTCAATCAGTTCGGCAAGCCTCATCACTGCGTCAACGGCATCATCAGCACTCCGAATGCGTGCCCTGAAACTGGCAGACCTGCGACGATAAACTGGGTCGTTGAAGAAGGTCAGACACTGACCAGTCTCTGGGTGCACGGCAACGAAGGAGTACCATCCGTCTGGAATCCACTCTTCGCAATCTTCTGACTCCACAATGTGCACCCAGAGGAAATGCTGGTTGAACAGAATTTCAACGGCTCGCTCGATCAGTTCTACGACAATCTCAGCATAGAGAACATCACCTTCTTCCCAAGCCTCCCTGACGAGTCTGTCAAGGTCCTTGATGTCGTACTCTGCTTGGGCTTCCCTGAGTGCTTGCAGCACTTTCTCCCTGTCCATCACCATACACCTCCTGCGATTTTCACGATTTTGAATGCAAGTGCGTCCAGATCTTCTGAGCCATTGCTGACATGTAGTTCCCAATTCCAGAAAATTGGCTGCACTAAGGGCATGATCTCTGGATCGAGAACTATAGCCACTCTCGGTTTCTCGAACCGAGCAACACTTTGCCTGACGAGTATAAGTGGGCGCAACAATGTCACTGCGCAGGCAATTCGCTCATAGGTGAGCGGGTAAGTGTAGATTTGGAGTTCGTCTTCAAACAAGCGCTCAGCCTCTTCCAGTTTCCCTGCCAGCATCAGTTCTTTCCAACGCCGACGCAGTTGTGTCGGCGCACCGAGAACTGGGTAGCGTTTCGGCTGCTGACTGAAGAGTTCTGCATCCACTTCGTAAAGCACGACACGGTGGAAGAAAAACGCTAAACTCCTCGTCCTGCAGAGGGCATGTTCCAGATCCGACTCGACTACGAAGACGCCAGTGTACCGTTCGCCTTCGGTAAATTCAACTTCGCCGTCCAGTGAAACTAGTCCGCCACCGAGATAACGCACGACTTTAAATGCCCGCATGTGCACTCACCTCCTTGCGACCAAAAACTCGCATGTGCTCAAACTCTTCAATGTCCCGCCACTTGTAGCCGACTGCTTGAAGAACACCATGCCGCACTACATCACGATTGAAACTCCAAGTGACTCCGAGTTTTTGCAACTTGCGCATGAACTTGCCCGCAGAAATGCCACGCAGGAACGGGAATTTCAAGAAGTGTTCGACTCGCAGGTTGTAAGGCGGTGCTGACAGCCCAGTGTAGGCGAGAAAGCGCCTAATCTCTTTCTCGTCCATCCAGATGCGCTCCCAGTCGTCATAAACCTCCGAGATCGGAGTAGTCTTCGCATCCACTTTCTTCACGAACATCACTCATCACCTCCGTTGATGAACTTCTCAATCGCCTTTTCTGCATGCTCAGGGCAGGCAACTACACGCACGCCTACCCACTTGCCTTCGGTGCACTCGTAGACGACTGACTTGCTCTTTCGCCTGTAGATTTCGCACGGCGCAGATGACACCGTTACTGGCAACCAGACCGAACCATCACTTGCCTTCATTACTGACCACCTCTTCAGTCGCAAAAATTGCAAAGCCGTGCGCCAGCACTCTTCGGCACTGGCGCACGGCTATTGCTCGTTGCTGCAACGATTTCACTGCTTCTGTGTCAATTGCGATTGCAGACTTCTGATTGCAGCCCACAAGTCAGAAGTGCTTCGTTGCACTACGCGCTGCGCTATCCGCTCAAAATACGACTGAAGTTGCAGTGCAACAGTCACAGCCGTCTCTAACTCCTGAAATACGCCATTCTTGGTGGCACTCTGCAAAATTTGCTCACACTCGGCAACCAGACTGGACAGCGTGTCATGGCTGTAGAATTTGCTGGGCGTCACCTTAACTTGAATGTCATTCTCAGTCGTCACGAAAGTGATTTGGTCGTTGCCGTTAACTTTGAACGAGAGACTGGAATTCTTGCCGATAATCTCCAACAGCGTGTAGCCGTGCAGCACAAGTTTCTCTGGCAGGAGTTTACGCACTTCACCTAACTCAAAGAACACACTCCCGCCCTTTACTTGCATACGCACTCACCTCCGCACTGAACTTCGCCAGCAATCAGGCGAAGTTCAAGGTGTTTCGCTTCTCGCTGTGCAGCATGGTCTGCAGTTTGCAATATGAGTGGCTTGAGCCACTTCAGCACTTTCATGGCGAGTATCAACTCGTCAAATACTCCGTGCGCAACTGCCTTCCGCAGGACTGCTTCTGGATTGGAGTTCACTGGAGTGATCTTAAACGCTACTGCCTGCGTTGCAGGTAAAACGAACAATTCAATGGCGTCTCCGTCAGGAGTCTCGAAGTGCGCACTGGAGAAGAGAATTTTTCGTAAGTCAGGTTCGTTTCTCAGAACTGGCGGCAACGCATCTTGCACTTCTCTGAGCAGCACAACTACGCTCTTGCGCTCATCCTGCATGCGCACTCACCTCCGCCATCGCAGTCTCCGACGGCGTATAGACACCTGTGTCGTCGTAGTCAAATAACCAGAACTGCTCATCGGCTCTAAACAGGTGACCACTGCGACACTCAACAAGGAGAAATTCGTGGTCACTTTCTGCGTCCCAAGCAATGTCTGCCCACTTCGCACCACACTTCGGGCACTTCTGCCAAACTTGAAGAAATTCCTGCCGCACTCGCCTCAACTCTTGCTTCCAGTGCAAAATCTCCTGCATCATGACCACTCACCTCCATCAAAAAATTCCGCACCGCACAGGTTTTTCATGAGCCTGTGCGGTGCGGTGCTCTCTCTCGCACTACTCAAACTTCGGCATGCATCAGTCGCCACCATTCACGAACATCTTCAACGATGCGCTCAGGTAGCGAGTAGTTTCGGTCATCTGGGTAGATAAGAGACGCCAGAACGACTAACGGCAGACATAAAAGTTTCACCGACAGGATAATCAACGCACCAACAAGAGAAAAGACGACAACCACCAGAATAATCGTTAGCCCTGCAGCGAAAGTCGCAACTGCGCCACAGGTAAGCCCGAAAATTTCACGCAGTCTCCTTGCCCAGTGCTTCGCCTTCTTCAGAACCTTCGCCATCACTGCCCACCTCCGTGCCTGCGCAACACTTCGTTCAAATGCCTGTAGTGCTCCCAGAACATTTGGGAACGCAGCTGTTCGTAGAACTGTGGATTTACAGGCATGACTTCTTTCAGGACATACCTGACCGCACGACTCGCCGCTTCTTCAACACTGATTCCTGCCCGTTCCGCCAGTGCCCTAAGGCTCTCTGCTTCAGGCTCAGTCAATACGACTCTGATTTCCTGCATCATGGGTCACCTCCGTGCTAAAATTTGCTACACGAATAAATATGCTGCGAGGTGACTGAAAATGCTGCCACTGCCACTCGTACTTGACTTGGTCAAGATGTGGGCACTGCAGCAGACTCTCAAGAAATTGCGTCAGTACGCATCAGACAACCGCCCAGATGTCCAGTTCGATATGCCCATAGTTGGGCAGAAAGTGGACATCTGGGTGCGCGCAGAACCTACTCCGCCGCCGACTGCACCAAAAGCAAAGCGTGCAATGGAAATTACTGTCGACGGCGAGAAGTTCTGGCTCTTCTACCTGTTCCAGAAGGCGAAGAAGTAATCACAAAGTTATCGCAAGTGTTCGACTCGTCTTCTGTTCGTCCAAAAGCCTGTCGGCAATCGTCTGCAGTCTGTTAGCATAGCAGAACTCGTTGCCTGCCAGAAAATAAAGATAGGCAAATCGCAACAACCCACAGTATTCACCGAACTCTTCTGCCCACTCAAGGACATCCAGTGCGAAACGCCTTTCCTGCGCACCATTGGCGACTCGCAGTGCCTTGCTCTGCACATAGGCACGCCACTCATTGTTTCGGTCAAACTCTGGCGGTGTGTAAACTGACGCAGTAATGGAAGCCAGACTACGGAGAAACTCAGAAATTTCAACCCATGCGGACTCTTCTGCATCCTGTCTGTCCTCGAAACTGAAAGGTTTCATGACTGTTGCAGACCGTTTCACTTTAGTGTCGCCATACTGCACAACCACATCGAGAAAGAAGCCACTTCTCGGCTCGCAGTAGCCGTTAATCGTAAACGGCGTCGCACTCACTGTCATCGTCCTGCCATAGCGCTCCTCAGTTAACACCACTGTTGCCTTCCTGAACTTCATAGAACATGCACCTCCTCAGCACTCAAAATTTCGCCTCCACTCCCTGCCTCGCCGTCCCTGCCACTAATGCGAGTCGCAGTCGCACCTCGTCAACGCAATGACTAACCTGTGGTTGACTGCTAACCTGACTGCACCAACAAATCCATTCTCCCAGTCCTTCTCCGTCGCAGGTCTGATAGTGAACTTCCCAACTTGCTGCCTGTACTCGTCGATGAGTCGCCTGAACTCTCGCTCCGCTGCACTCTTCGGCAGCGCACGAGTGCTCAACAACGGATGACTCTTTGTGTCAAACACATCAACATGGTAGTGAACCGCTATGCGCTCCATAGCACTCACCTCCTAAAAAAGATTCGCAGGCAGGCGAAATTTCTCCGCCTGCCTGCATCCCACAATGGTGCGATTGCAGAAGTGGCGGCGAGTGGTGAACTCGCCGCCACTGCAGTCGGCTAAGCCAGTTCCTGAGTCTCAAACTTCCACTCGTCAGACAGTTTCGCCTTCTTCATCCTTTCTTCCCACTGCTTCAAATGCTGCGGACAAAAGCGAATTCTGAACTGCAGTCGCTCGTCAAAGTATCCTGCAACACTCCAACGAGCCTTCTTTCTGCACTTCGGCTCTCCGAGAGTCGGAAACTCGCAGCGCAGAATTCGCTTCATGTTCATCCCTCCTTCTCTGTCCACTGAATTCTCACGACTGTAGCAATTCAGCAGTCGCATCGTCCAGTTCCTCAACCAACACTGCCCAATCAATCACCTCCGACTCCCAGTCTTTCGCCTTTCTGACTGCGTCTACGATGTCTGCATAGATTGGCTCTCGCCAAAGCAACTCTGGTGGTGCATACACGACTAACTTCAACCCTGCATACCAAACCTGCGTCCAGACCAAACCTTAGTCGAGCTTTAGAACTGTGAACTCAGCACTGCTGACATCGCCATTGATGACTACATGCGCATAATCTTCACTGAACTGCTTGAACTCGTAACGACTCCTGTGAATTTTCGCATCCGCCAAGACTGACTTTACGAACTCCCTGACATCCATACTGCTCACCTCCGTAGAAAATTTCCCGACGCCCGCACTCTACTGCTGCGAGTGCGGTCTGTTCTTGCCCGCACTCGCCCGCAGGCGAGTGGCGCAGGCAGCCCGCCGCAGGCGCTGCCGCAGGCAGCCCGCAGGGACTCGCCCGCAGGCAATTCCACAATGGTGCGATTGCTGCAGCACTGGCAACGGATTGAACGCTGCCAGTGCCGACTTTTGCGCACTCTTCACTCTTTCAACCATTCGGCATAGTCTCTTAACTGCTTCTGCAACTCCTGCACTTCAGTTGCAGTCAAACAAATACTCTCTGACTTGCCCACCAGAGAAAGCAGCACTCGCAATTTCTCAAGTGCTGCTATCGCTTCAGCCACTTTCTCTGCCCACTCTGGAACTTCAACTGCATCATCGCCTCGCTTCTGGACTGTAAGCAATGCCAGACAAAACTCGCAGATTCTGTCTGCGATCCTGCCAACTGCATAGCCAGTCCGATTCATGCGCCACCCTTCAACTTGCAGTTCTCGGAGTTTCGTCCATGCTTCTTTTCCAGTCTCCCACAGCACTTCTGATCGCACTGACATTACACTCACCTCCGCAGAAAAAAATTCGCAACGCTGCACTCTATTCCTAACGAGTGGGTCTGTCCTGCCCGCCCACACTCGCCTGCGCCCACCCGCAAGCGCAGGCAACCGCCCGCAGGCAGGCAACTGCAGCCAGTCGCCCAGTCGCCCGCCCGCAGGCGTCTGCCGCAAATTTCACTCCTGCTCGCCTCCAAACAGTCGTGTGACATCAACATCTTCACCAACTACGCAGAAAAGCCATCCAGTCTCAATCGCATTGTCTACAAGTAGTGCGTAGAAGTGTGGACGGAAGGATGCCGATGGCAAAATCTCACCAGTCGCCGAGTCAACGACTCTCTCAACCACTGCATCACCAACTCGCTTTACCCAGTGCACTTCACTGTAATAGGGATGCATCGCCTTCAGAACTGCACCATCTGCCAACGCTTCCATCACTTCGTCTGCGTCCTGCAGCACTCCTTCTAATCGCAACATCTCCACTACACCTCCATGCAAAAAATTTCAGGAGTGCGCACCTATCACCCGCCTGTGCGCACTCCCATCCCACTGTGGTGCGATTGCTACCTACCGCCAGCACTGCAAAAACGAAAACGGCACGGCAGACTGCAGTCGCCTGCCGTGCCGTCTCTGCAGCACTGGCTTAGTGCTGCATCAATGCGTCCTGTCAACAATCAACTGCGACACTCTAAACCACCGCTCACCGTCGGCACTGACTTCTAACTCACTCCATCGTCGCTCTATCACTGGATACTTGCACCTCCATGACTTCACTATCTGCTGCCACTCCAGTTTTGGCAATTCTGCCTGCCACTTGCCACAACGGACTGTCACAGTCTCGTCCAACGCAGTCATCAACCACTTACGCTCACTTTCTGGCAACACTACACCTCGTTGAGTGCCGACTGGCGTCAACACCGTAGTTTTGTTTGGCTCAGAAATTACTAACCTGACCAATTCAACTTTCTCTGCCTTTACCTGCTTCAATTTCTGCGCAATAAACCTGCGATTGTAAGGACTCTGCCTGCCGATACTATGCCTAATCTCTGCCATAGTCACAATGCCATTTTGCCGAAACACCACAATTGACCTACTCGGAGAAATTTGCACGCCAGTCGCCTGAAAATCTGCTTGCAGGCGTCTGCGCACAGATCTCTCCCACTCTCGCAATAGCAACTGCTGCCTGAACTGCTCCATAGTCGCCTCGTCAAGTTTCTCCGACTTCACCAACTTTGCCCTGCTCCTGCGTGATGACTGCGAAGTCTTCGCAGTCATCTGCGCAGTGGCAAGAATTTCCGAAATAGTGGCGTCATCAAGTCCTCTTTCCCTCAGCACTTTCGCCAGCACTTCTGCTTGCACTCGCATCGTCGCACACCTCCGTGCTGTAGTGTCAAGACATTGTGCAGAAAATTCTGCACAATGTTGCGTGTTATTGTCGCAATAAACGCAGCAGTTCTGCTGGATTGAGTGCTGCTGGCACAGCAGGATTAGTGCGCCGCAGCACTGTAGTGCCGTTCTGGCGTCTAATTGTGATTTTCTCGCACATAGTGTTATCGTCTACAAAATCCGTCAAAATTTGCACTTCTGCCACAATCTCACTGCGATGCAGCACTCTGAACCAACTGGTCAAGTGCCAGCTCTGCAGGACTGTCCATTCGCCGTCCTGCAGCACTGTGCGCCACTCTGGCAACTTCTGCCTCGCTTCTGCCACTCGGCAGAATACGCACACCTGCGACGCACTCGGTCTGCCACACTTCTGGCAACGCACTGCGCAGCACCTCCTTAGTGCAGATTTTTAAACTCACTTAAAAAATTCTCACAACTGCGCATCTAAACACTCTTGAAAAATCTGTATGACTATACTGCGCCACTGTGCTGCGTCTTGCCGTCCTGCGTCCTGCTGCTGCCGATGCCAATGGCATGCCGATGGCATGCCTTGCCGATGCCGATGCCGATGGCATGCCGATGCCTTGACTTGCCGATGCCTTGACCTGCCGATGCCGATGGCAATTGCCGATAATGATGCCGATGATGGCATGCCGATGCCTTGCGTCCTTGCGTCCCTTGCCTTGCCGATGGCATGCCTTGCCGATGATGGCATGCCGATGATGGCAATTGCCGATGCCTTGCGTCCCTTGCCATCTTTGCCTTGCCATCTTTGCCTTGATGCCTTGATGCCTTGCCATCTTGCCTTGCCTTGCCATTTTCTGCATCACCTTGCTATGCCATCTTTGGTGTAGTCTATTTTGGTGGCATTAAAAAAGGGTAGCCGATAACCTTATCGGCTATCGGCTACCCTTGATGGCAATTGGTCAGAAGTTAGGGTAAAGTGTCAATATATGAGGCAGAATGGTCTTATGGAAGAACTTGATGGCATCATCAATTGTCCGAGGATAAACCCGCACCATTTTGTGGTGTGGCATATTGATGCAGCCTCTGCCATGCACTACCCAATTGCCATTGTTCCACCGTCCAAATTTCCATTCTATGTCCCTAAACCCTCTCCCATGAATAAACAGCACTTCCCATTCTTTGTCACCACTACGCACCAACACTCGCCAGTACAGTGAGTACCTGTTGTACTCGGCACTCAACACTTCGTACTTCTGCATCATCATCTACCTCCTTTGGTGCGATTTTTGCGTCCCAATCCCACAATGGTGCGATTATTGACAAAATTGGGTAGCCGATAGCCATAATCGGCTATCGGCTACCCATTGTCGGCATCATGCCGAGGCATTTTCGGCATCTTGCGTCAATTGTGGCAATTGTGGCAATTCTGCCTTCCTTTCAGGATGCCATTCTGCATACATCCTGACAGCATCCTGAAAATCGGCATCTTGCAAGATGCCATTTTTGGTCTCCTTGATGAGGGACTTGGCAATTTGTGGGAAGTGGAAGGCAATTGACCTTTTCTGCCATTCTTTCAATTCAATGCCGAACCTTTTTGCTGCATTTTCCAGTTTAGACACAATTTCTGGTCCTTTGGCATCCCTCTTCCTCTTGCCGTCCTCTTTGCCATCATCATTTTGCGTCAATGCCAAAGATGCCGTCTCCGTTAATGTCCCATCATCCCACCACACCGTCACCGTGTTACCCTCAACCTTTACATCAATCCTCACCAGACCAAATTCACCGACAATTTTTGCTACCCTCTTGCCAACCTCCGTCAAGAGACCGACAATGTTCTGCCGTCTCTGTGCCTCGGCAAGTACTTCCTCTGGATTGAGTCCCTTTGCCTGCAACACTTGCATCAAAATGTCCTCTCGCACCGTCATGACAATCACCCTCCTTTTAAATTGTCAAGGTTCAATTTGCTATCGGCATCTTTGCCGATAGCCATCAAGTAAGATAGCCACGATGATGCCGATGTAAGCCCGCCCTACGCTTACCAGACTTTTCTTTTAGTCGCCGCGCCGAAAGCGCGTTTATTAACGCCAGACCCGCCAAGCCAGACTTGACAAGAAACTGTTCCCGTGATATAATCATTCACGAGTATAAGGTGAACTTGATATGCTGTTGACAGTCAAGAAAGTATCAGATTTACTCGGCGTCGATTGGAAAGTTTTGCGTGTTTTGTATAAAGTTGGTCTTTTGAAACTTTTCAACAGTTGTTATGTTGATATATTTCAGGCAAGAGCGTTATTGCTTGACGAAGATATACGCTATGCTGCGGAGAAAATCGCAAGTGAATTTCCGAAAATCACTGACGACAAGCGACGGTTGAGAACGAAGTTTGTGAAATTTCTTCTTGAGAACCGAGGCTATGTCAGGACTTCTGCGCTGGCTAAAATGTTCGGAAAGAGTTACCAATGGGCAAATGTAGTTGCGCGAAGGAAACTGACGACGATTAAAATTGGTGGCAGGTTATACATCCGCGTTGGCGACGGAAAGTGGCAGGATTTCATGGCTGAGATGGAAGAACGCAGGGCAACAGGAGGCTAAGCGCACGCGAAGGAACAGTCCAATGTGGAAGCTTTTCGCTGCAATCAAAATGGACGGAGCCGAACTCAGGAAATATATTGAACTGGTGCGAAGCGTAAACCTGAATTTCAATCCATTTGAGCGTGTAATCGTGACGCCAGTGGTTGCCAAGCGTCACTTGATCAGTGCAGTCTTCGAACTACGCGAACGAGGCGACATCGAAGTTGTGATGTTCGATTCTGGCGGTTATCAAGTCCAGTGCGGTCAGATTGAAAGTTTCGAGAAACTGTGCGTTCGTTTGGCGAATGTCTGGCGCAAACATGATTGGGCAGATTACTTTGTTCTACCTGACCATGTTCCGAAAACGAAGGATTCCGACGAAGAAGTTGCGCGAAAGGTCAAAGACACTTTGCTTGCAGGTGAGAGGTTTTTGAAGTTACTGCCAAAGCATGGTGAGCCGATCGGTGTTGTTCACGGCAGGTCTGTTGTGCAGGTTATCAAAGGCGTTCGCTGGTGGTATTCGCTCGGTGTCAAGTATGTCGCGTTTGGGAGCTTTGAGACTGCAGGTAAAGACGAGAGCGTGAACTGTGTCAGCAGCAGGTCAATGGTGGTTCTTAGAGCGCTGACCGAGGAAGCGTTATCACTGGGCATGAAAGTTCATGTCTTCGGAATAGGAAGCCCTACGAGTTTGGAGAAGATTTTCGTTGCAGCACCGTTCGTTGAGAGTTTCGACAGTGCAAGTTGGCGTAAAGCTGCAGCGTTTCATGAAGTCTTCTTTGGGCTTAGTGTCAAACGCAGGTTTGGGACGCCGAGAGCAATCACGAACAATCTCGTTCTCGATGACGAACTTCTTCGCGCAGTCAAAGAGTTCTCTGGTCATAATTGTCCGTTTTGCAAAAGTGCGACGCAGTTAGATGACTTCGATTGTCGCGCATTGCATAACTTAGTCGTGATTCACGAGATTGCGAACGAATTCAGGGTGCATATGACTTCGATGAATGGAGGTGCGTGCAAACATGGAGATCAGAATCGATCCGAAAATCGAGAAGTTGTTACCGCCGCTGGAAGGTGAGGAGTATGAGCAGCTTGCTGAAGACATTGCTCAGCGTGGTGTGCAGGTTCCGATCGTTGTTGACCAAGATGGCTACATCATTGATGGTCACACTCGCTACAGGATTGCGATGGGACTTGGGATTGAAGTCCCGTATGTTCAGATCACTGTGACTGATGAAGATGAGAGGCTTGAGCGTGCGTTGACGCTGAACATGCAGCGTCGGAAGCAAGTGTCTAAGGCGAAGTTGAAGACGCTTGCGAAAGAGTTGCATCAGCGTGGCTGGTCTTACAACAGGATTGCTAAGGCGTTGAACCTGCCTGTGGGACTTGTTTACAATTGGCTTGCCGAGAGGAAGCCGAAGCCGATAAAGCAGCATGTTCGGGTATTCAAGCACTGGTTCGTTGACTTTGTTGGTTTGCTTCATGACTTTCTCGGCAAACATGAAAGTTACATTCTGTTCCTTGATCGTGCAAGAGACACGGCTCGGTTAGATTACACTGAGTCTGATGACGAGCACAAGGTGATTGAAGTCAGTCGCGTAGGCGTCGAAGAAGGCGAGGAAATCTTCTTGGTTAGAATTCTGACCGTTGATGAAAGCGAAAACGAGGTTGAAGAGTTGCGTGAAGAAGCTCCGTTTTCCATTGCTGCTCGGATAATCAGGAATGTCCTTAGACCGCCGCTGCAGGAGCTTCTGGAGAAACTTTGATGCCGATTCTTCGCTCGTTGCTGTGCTGATTGGTTGAATTTTGTCGTGGCATGTTATAGTTATTGGGCGAGAATGGACGATCGTAACGAGGTGTTGCGACTTATGAGAGCGAGAGAGCGATTTCAGCTCAGGGTGTATTTTGTCAGGCGTGAGTGGTTGACGCATTACTATGATGGCAAGGAATGGGTTCGTGGGACGACTGAGGGCAGGGTAACGAACCTGTTCTCCAGCGCGGTCAAAGATTACAGGTATGAACTCATCCCGCTAATTCCGCTGAACAGATTGGCAAAGTCCCTCGGCTACGAGAAAGGTTCGGCGTTGATGCTTCAACTTGCGCGTTA
>Ga0080007_1064193_pt1 | contig 22783 bp, 24 predicted proteins | sample OctOCTMetagenome_FD_69210 | JGI IMG/M metagenome (GOLD analysis project Ga0080007, IMG submission 69210) | Hot spring and microbial mat streamer communities from Octopus Spring Streamers, Yellowstone National Park, USA - OCT_B (SPADES... | ecosystem: Environmental > Aquatic > Thermal springs >...
GGGGAAGGCTAGAAAGATAAAGCCGAGGATTAGGAAGAGATTCGCTAGGCGTAAGACCACGCTTATGAAGATAGATTATCAGGCTAGAACCATTAGGATAACTCTAAGGCAAGGAGAATATCCCTCAATATCCTGGAAATCAACATGGTTTGAACACAGAGTTAGAGGCTGGGCTGTTGGCAAGGCTATAATCTTTGACGATAGAGTAGTTAGTCCTTTCAATGGCTTTAAGGAGATCTGTGTTAGAAGGGTTATTGGATGGGATAGCGACGAGCTTTCATTGGATGGCTACGAGCCCTGTATAGGTTTTATACATGTAGATCTAAAGTCTCTCCAGAGCATTAAGATCTTGTATGGGCGTAAAAAGGCTATAGCACAGAGCAGGAGTAAGAGGGAGCTTTATGAGAAGTATGTTAGAAGGTATGTCGTGGAGACCCAAGAGGGGCATTTCTTCGAATGCCCTAGATGTGGATTAAAAATGAATAGGCATAGGGTTGCATCTATAAACATTAGGAGGAGATATCTAGAAGGCAAGAGAAGAGCCAGGATGCGGGGGTATCCCCACAGCAATGAACCTGAGGAAGCTATGAAGGTGGAACTGTGGGTCGGGGTCTCTGAGCATGCTATAAAATAAATTATATAAATTTAACTAGATTTACCAAGCCTATTGATTCTCTCCGGTTCAATAAGCTATAGCTTTCAGCCCTCCTTAAGATGCTTCACATTTGATGTTAATACCCATTACCTGGTATCTATATGTTTCTCTGGTGCTCATCTTTTGAGGTGGGGAGAGGGTCAGACGCTGATCACCTCTAGCCCAAGTCTTTGCGCGACTCTCACCTGGCGATCGTCGCTCGTTAGGAGCCTGGCTTTTCGCTTCATCGCTTGAGCTATGTATAGCGAGTCATAAATTGTTATCCCCGTCTGCAAGGCTGTGCTGAACGCATCTTCAAGATAAGCCTTCTCGCTCTCAACTACAACTACCCCCTCCTCCACAAGCCTCACTAGGATCATATACTTTTCGAGTGCTACTTCCTTAGTGAAGGTGTGATGGATAATCGTGTGCTTCCACACAGCATTCAAGACCTCCTTTAAAGCGAGGTCTAGCGTGAACACATCATCGCTTAATAGGTGGTTCTCGATATTAACCCACCCCTCCTCCCTAAGCACGTACTTAGCTAAACTCGAAGCATCAATGACTATCACGATCCTCCCTCACCACATGAACTGCGGCTCCCTTAGGGAGTGTTGGATGGCGCTCTAAAATCTCGCTAACCTGCTTGAGCACCACCAGCTTCCGATAGTATTTAACCCTCTGCTCAAGAAAACTTATAATCTCCTTTCTCCAGTCTACAACCTTCTTCAACTCCTCAATCTCCTTCTTCAAAGCCCTCGGGATCCGTATGCTTAAAACCTCGCTCAACGCATACTCAACCCTTAAGTACTAATGTCTACGATTAATTTAAACCTTTCTGTATATGGTAGGCTTGCAGGCTTAAGTTTACGCTGTCGAGCTAGGAAGTATAAATCATATTACTAGCTCTTATCTATCGTAGATGAGTGTTCACAAACTAATAGATGCAATTACCAATTTTCGGGACAGCTGAGATCCTACCATATATTAGATCCCTATTAATAGGCATGTTGAAACCCTGGATCACATCATCCCCTTCAGAAGTTACCTCTGCAGCTGGCTTGGCGTGGCATTTCTTAGTCTCTATGGGCAGGTGTTGAGGTGGCTAAAAAGCTATAGAGGTTATCGAAAGAGTCATAAGTCTAGTTGGCAGGGACTCGACTCTGTAGATCCTAGCTGACCTCCTCTCCCGCCTTCAGGCCTTCATCTTGATCGTCATCCCTTTCAGGCGGATCATAGGTTCCTCCCATCTATTCGGGGAAAGCTAGTAAAACCATCCCTACCCTAAAGAGCGGGGCTTTCAGTTGTAATAGTGCCTTTTAAGAGAAAATGCTTAATATGGGCTTAGCTAAGTTTTACTATAGGTGGGTTAAGCTTGACCCTTAAATTATGAGTGGAGAGAAAAGGCTACATAATTTTGCCAAAAGCTGTTCGTGAGATTTTTGGTATTGATGAGGTTGACGGCTTCCTGCACCCTCTAGGGCTTTCCCTCATCTCTTGGGAGCCCCTCACGAGTGCGACATCACTTTTTCAGACCCCGCCGTCAGCCTGGGGAGGCGTGGGCTCATCACCTGCTAAGCTCGCCCACACCCAACACCAACAAAAATACACCAAAAAGCCTATAAATCTTTTGCTTAACAACCGACCTCTCCCCGCCATGAAAGACAAAGCTTCCAGTTGATGAGGGTGATGAGGTTATTGTTGAGATTAGAGATGGTATCGTGATCAAGCCTGCTAAGAAGGGTATAAATGTAGAAGAACTTAGAGACTCCCTAAGGAGACATGTTGAGAAACTTAAAGATATCTCAACAAGGAAAGAGCTTAGACCTGGTGAGTTAGCAAAGATCTATCTTGAGGAGGAGTTCGAGGAGTGAAGGTCTTCATAGATGCTCCGCTCCTCATATATCTCAACACGGTGACAGATCCTAAAACCAGAATCCTGTACGAGAACTTCTACATAGATATTTTGACTAGATATAAATCCTATACAGATGTGCTTGTACTCGACGAACTAATCTATATCTCTAAAAAGAATGGTATCCCACAAAGAATAATAATAGAATTTATAGAATCAAATACTCTTCCATACATAAATATAATAAATCTAGGTGAGGAAGAATATAGACAAGCAATAAAATTCTTGTTAGACTATAACCTCAAACCATCAGACTTTCTTCACCTAGGAGCAATGATTAACAACGGTATAAATATAATAGTTAGTAAGGACGGTGAATTTGATAGAGTACCTATTGTGAAAAGACTATGGATATGAAAATTTCATGGATTCTAGTAAGAACAAGATGTGACCCCTCCCCGCTCTAATGGGCGGGGCTTCTATCGCTGGGGTCTCGGGTGTTAGCCCTCTGGTGGGGGTTTATTGGCTTCACACCGTTATGTGTTACATGGTAGCTCTCAATCTTTTTTGCTATTTTTATCCTGTATCCTAGTCTTCTCGCTATGTCTAGTGCTGCATTAATATCTGAATTGATCTTCTTCCCAGTCTTACTGCATATGTATAGTCCTCTATATATCCTCCCATTCTTATGTCTGATTCCACATATCGAGCACTCCTTGCTTGTGTAGTCCTCTGGGAATATCTCAACCTCTATGCCATACTCCATGAATATATCCACAATCCAAAGAACTATCTTCCTGAACCACCATATATCCATGTTATACTCATTTCCATTGTTCTGTGAGAGCATTATTGGATAGCTTATGTATAGCTTTCTAACACCTCTTCTATATAGCTCATCAGCTAAAAACCTGATAGCTGTCATGTAGAGATGCCTGAGCCTCTCGTTCTTCTTATACATAGCATCTAGGTATTTCTCGTGATAGTATATCCATGTTGATACCCCAAGCCTCCTCAGCATGTCTCTTACAGATTGATATGTAGCTATCTCCCTCTTCCACCAATAATACTCAGACTTAATAGATCCGCCTTTGATGAGCATTACTGATCCATCTGTAGCTACCACTGCGAATAGGTTATTCAAACCCATATCAATGAATGCCTCCTTATACCCTATGGGATCCCTCTGCCTAGTGCTCTTCGGATTTGTGATCCTTTGTTTCTTCTTTTTCTCTTCATTATCGTATAGGGGCTTTACATAGCCCTTTAGATTCGATTTAGGTGGATCTACACCAACCTCTATTGGTAGGTGTGCGAACCACCTGCCATTAACATATATTATTTCAAGCCTACCCTGTTTTCCTTCCCACCTAATCCTGCCAGCATATCTTATCCTCAGATCGAAGTCTTCTAGAACTATGTATCCCTCGTTCTTGCTAACAGGCTCAACATGATACCTATCGTTTCTAATCAACATATGTATACTCTTCTCTCCTGTATTCCTAATCCTTCCAATATCCTGGTGGAGATAGTTTCTTCATGAATGGTGGTAGTTTACCTTGTTTCCCAGGCTTTAGGAGCTTAAAGAAAGCGTTCCAAGCCCCATCATTCTCATTAACAACATGACCAGCATTAACACCGATAACCTCCTTATACTTGATGATAGTATTTCTTGTTAATCTCATCCCTCTTCATTATTGTAAGCTCTCTATTGAAGAACACCCGCCTATTCTCATAGCTAAGCTCATTCCACAGCCTAGCACATGCCAAGCCAATATCGAATAGCGTTTCTTGTTGATATCTATTCGGGAATAGCCTCAGCCTAACTATTCTCTTATTACTCCTCTTCCTCCTCTTCTCTATCTCTTTTCTGAATGCTTGGAGGGGGTCGGAGTCTCTGGCGGGCACGCCTCGGGGATTCCCCTCGCTGGAGATTCTACTAATACCTCTGCCCACCGAGACCCTGGCCTCAACTAAATACCATGGCCAGAAGCTTAAAAACACCCCGCCCTAAAGGACGAGGCTTGTCCTGTTGTCAGGTCTCTCCTATTGGAAGTTCGATAGTCCAAGTGCCAAGGCTATCTGCTGGAGCTACGATGGAAGTCCCTCTACAGATATATGTCCTCCCAGCTGCTTCTCCATCAGCAACGATTCAGGTGGATCTCAGCTATCATATAGGAAGAACACTATTCCATGAGATAAGGGGTATCGGCGTTGTTTCCAAGGGTATCATAGATATAAAGGTAACTGATCTCACTATAATACCTGGCAGGCCTTCTCCAGGGCAGATATTCTCTATAACGGTGACCCTGACCAACTAAGGAACAATAACCGCTCCAGCTGTAACAGCTACTCCTATTGCGACTCCGAATATAAGGGTGTTCGGCTCTAGATCGGTATTCATCAAGGATATGCAGGTTAACTCACCATCAACATTCACAATAACCCTTATAACCTCTAACTCCACCCCTCCGGGGAGATACGAGATCCCGATACAGATAACATATTATGACAATTTAAGAACCCTATACACAATAAATATATCTATACCAGTATTTATAATAGGGGGCCAGCAGACCACGACAGCTATGCACAACAGGGGAGTGCTGCAGAGCTTCTTGATATTCAGTGGATCTACCATATAGCTATAGCTATAATCTCACTAGTTACAGGAATATATATGGGGAAGAGGTATAGATAGAATGAACATATCAGAGCTCTTGAGATTGGCATATAGAGACATTAGCCAGCGTAGGCTCAGAGCTTCCCTTACTATGTTAAGTGTTGCAATAGGCGTTGCAAGTATAATAGCATTAGTATCGCAAACAGCAGGGATCCAGCAGAGTGTGATAGATACTCTATATAAACTTGGACCATCAACAATGATCCTAATGCCAAGGGGTTATCAACTCACACGAGCGGATGTTGTAAGGATCTCAGAGCTCCAGGGAGTAGCTAAAGTAATACTGGTAGTCCAGATGCCTGCAAGTATATATAGATCTGGGCAGCAGATCCAAGTAACGCTTTTAGGGATTAGAAGTACCGCTCTCGAATCGCTTGTAGGAGATATAAAGATCCTCGAAGGGAGTATATATCCAGACGCACCTATACCAGTATAGCTATTGTTGGATATACAATAGCATTTCTACCTGAGCAGGGGGCTCGCAATCTATATATGTGGGGCAGCCCCTTCTGATTGAGATAGGGTTTGGAGCGTTTAGACAGAGGATCCAGCTCCAATCGTGGGGATACTAGCCCAATACGGATCTACACCTTTTGTGTCTCCAGACAGTTCTATTGTGATTCCGTTGGATGAACTGATGAAGATCTTAAGTAGAAGATCTTACGGTATGTTAATAGTGAAGGCTAGTGATGTGGCTACCGTAAATGATCTGTCAAACACCCTTAACACGATCTATAGAAACAACGTTCAAATCCTAACCGTGCAGCAGCTCAGCGAGACAGTATCGACAATAATAGGCCAATTCGGCATCTTCTTAGCATCTATAGCTGGGGTATCTCTTAGCGTTGCAGGTTTGGGAACAATGGATATAATGATGATCACAGTTCTGGAGAGGGCGAGAGAGATAGGGGTAATGAAGACTATAGGTTTCAAAAACAGAGATATATTACTGCTATACATAGTTGAGTCCTCATTAATAGGGATCATAGGGGGCTGATAGGAATAGCACTGGGCATAGGCGGCTCCCAGATATTACCCCACCTCCTCGGCTACACATTTCTGAGGACCCCACAACAAAGAGGCCCTGGCCCGCAGATGCAAGGGCAATAGCGGATCAGTCTATCCTATACACCTATAATACCGCTTGACATTACCCTGATAATATATTCAATAGCTATATTGGTGAGCATTGCAGCTGGGCTATACCCTGCATGGAGGGCCTCTAAAATGGAGCCTGTTAGAGTCCTGAGATATGAGTAGCTATATTGTTAGCTGCTCATCCTGCACATATCTTTTTCCAAGCTTCAGGGCCTCATAGGCTCTTGCGAGCTCTACCCCGAGGTAGAGGGCATGCTCAGGATCCTGGATCCCTGAGAGTCTAAGTGCGATTCTCCCAACGCTCCTGGGATCTCTTCCCCTAACTCTGTATATAGCCCTATCATTCCTCTCATGAAATATATATACCTCTATATATTTATTCTCATAGTCTAGCTGTACCAGGAAGAATCTTTTTTTATCGAGCCTAAACGGTGGGATATATCTATCTACAACCACATCTTCCTCAAACCCTATTGGGATTCTCACAGGCTTTTCTTTTGACTTAGCAACTAAAAGATCTATCCCTAGATCCTTTGGAGGGGATTTCCTAACATGTGATATAGAACACATTTGAGAAGCCCTAACAACTTCTGAAACAGAGCCCCTGGTTTTCCAGCTATCCTCGGTAACAAGGATCACCGAGGCTCCAGACTCTAAGGCGAAGCTTGCTATAAGGGCGTTTATCCCTACCGAGTCTGCATCTATCATCTCCACAATATTAGCAGAGCTAATTAGCACAGGAACTGATGGAATATATCTCTTAGCCAAGCTCACAGCATATAGCCCTTCTAAGGTCCCAAAGTTGGGTGGAGGTATAACAGGGTCTAATATGACCTTACTAACCCCCATGGATCTTAGCTCCTCTAGATCTCTTGTCAAGGACTTCACCCTAGAATATGCCGAGGGATCCTCAACGCTTTCTGGCACCAATACATATGCTATATCCCTTGGCAATCTTTCGACAATCCAGAAATAGGATCTGCTTATATTCATTACAAGCTGCGCACCCGAGCCAATACCAGCCTCGATCTCCCTTGGATTTATAGAGTCGATCCCTATAGGTTTATCGAGATGTTTAGAAACCTCTCTAATAGCTTTTGCAACCATATTCGGATTATCGCTATCAGCTGATGTGCCAAGCACAATTATATTCGCCCCTTCTCTCGACATTCTAATCGATTCTTTCACAACATGTTCTATAGGATCTTCGATGTTAACCTCAGCAATGATTCTAAATGGAGGGGGGTTAAGAGGAATAGATATAGATCCTATGTTAAAAGCCCTCTCAGATCTTATCTCTATATCCTCAAGAATCTTTTTATAATCAGCCTTTCTAGAGAGCTCTAAAATTGAATCGGCTGGTTTAGAAGTTGAGAGCCTAACACCTCCCATGATAATTTCTCTAACAACAAGAGGTAGATCTCCTACGTATTTGCTACCCTTATAACATCTAACACCGAGGCTTCTATTAACGACCTCTAGATCTCCTATTAAGAGGCCTGGAGCTATGATAACATCATATTGCCTTGCCTCCGCAGCTTTTTTAGAGAGGTGCTCGAGAACATCTTTTACAGTCATAAGAGCTGCTACAGGTATATCTAGAACATCTACGTCTATCTCTACGCCCAGGGATTTCGATATCTCATTGGCTATCGATTTCGCTAGCTGTGATGCCAGCTTCCCTGTGAGGATTAATATTTTCAATCCAATCCGCCCCGGAGCTATCTATTTAAATAGATATAGAGACTTATAACAACGCTACCTCAGAATCTTCTGCTATTAATGCCGATAAATCTCTTTAGAGATTGCTAGGAGCTTTGTGTCCTCGCCATACCCTGCTATGAGTTGAACACCTACGGGGAGGTTCTTAACCTTCAATCCTGGGATCGAGATCGCTGGTGCACCTATATAGGATGCATATATAGTCTCATATGTGAGAACACCCCTAATAGGGCCATCCTCTCTGCCCAGCACATCATCTATCCTTGGTGCTGGTATAAGGGTGGTGGGGGTTACAAGGACGTCAAACCTCTTGAGAATCCTACCCAGCTCTAGCCCTACTTCCTCTCTAGATGCGAGTGCCCTTAGATAGTCTAGAGCGCTGTAACCCTGTTGAAGCCCCCTTTCAATAAGTCTTCTAACGTCTGGGAAGTATAGTTCCCACTTATCCCTATATTTTAGATGTATATGGGTTCCCTCGCTATATCTTATAATCATAACCTCCCTCCAGGCCAGTCTCTCTGCTACAGGCATATCGACCTCCTCATACTCATACCCAGTAGCAGATACATAGTCTAGAAATCGATTTTCAATCTCCTCAACAAGGTCTTCAAACCCCTTTATAATCTCGTGTGGAGCTCTAAACCACTTAGGTATAGCTAGCCTTGGTCTGCTCTTTAGCTTAACCTTTCTAAGGAGTCTCGGGGCGATAGAGCTTATTGCCTTCTCTATCCATGAAAGATCTTTTGCTATGACACCTACAGTATCTAAAGATGGAGATAGGGGGAAGACACCGTCGGTATCTATATAACCATAAGAGGGCTTAAAACCGAAGACTCCGCATAGCGATGCCGGGATCCTCACAGATCCAAGTGTGTCTGTACCAAGAGCTACTGGGACTATGCCTGCCGCGACTGCCGCAGCAGACCCCCCGCTACTCCCCCCAGCGATCCTTGATAGATCATGCGGATTTCTAGTAGGCCCAAAAATGCTCGAGGTGGTTGTAGGGCCCATGCCGAATTCGTGGGTATTAGTCTTACCAATAATGATCCACCCGGTTTTCTTAAGCCTTTTAACAACCCATGCATCCCTCCTAGGCACATAGTCCTGGAAGACCTTTGATCCCATGGTAGTCCTGATCCCTGCAGTTTCTATAAGATCTTTAACAGCTATCGGCAAAGGCTCTAAACCCTTCTCAGCTAGGTGGGATGCTTCATCAACAGCTCTCTCGTTAAATGTAACTATAGAGTTGGTAGCTCTATTGAGAGCCTGGGATCTAGGTGAGAAAGCCTCACTAACCAGATCCATATTAGGCACCATTAATGCTATCTTCTAGAGCATATATATTGTATATCGAATCACTGCTCCTGCTTCGATGCAGAACCCTCTACAAGGCCCTTAAGAAGCCTTAAAACCCTCTCCTCCCTCTCATCTCCGAGAATATCCATAGCTCTCCACAGGAGCTTTATAGCCTCTCTCCGCCGCTCAAGCCTCTCCATCATCTTTATGAGAACCTGATCTTTAATGCTACCAACAACCACATCGTTCTCTCCAGGATCGTACCTCATATATATCGAATCACCTATGTAGGGCGAAACACCGGGATCAACCGCCGATGCTAGGGAAATCATAAACGCTGATAAAAGACCCACGTTTAGCCCTATAGACTCTAGAGGTGAGTAACCAACAGCTCTGATAAAAGCTTCCGCAATAGCTACAGAGGTAAGAGATCCAAGCACTATATATCCAGGATTCTGGTGTCTAGGAGATGCAAGGCCCTTTTCATTGAAATAGTATAGCTTTGGAGAGCCATCCTGGGTTACTAATGCAAGCGATAGCTGGGCATTAGGGGTTATACCCAGATTCTTCAAATCCTTATACCTCTCTAAGATCCTCTCCTCGATCTGCGAAACTATCCTTCTAGTCTCCAATTCACCCGGGTTTCTCCAACTCCTTGAGCCAGCTGTATCAAACCACTCTATGAAAACATCTTCAGCTATCTGGAAGAGAGATGATAATAGAGAATCATCTCCATAGCCAGAAACAACTGCTAGGGGCTTATCCCTACCGTCTCCCCGATATATGATTACCCTTACATTCCTGGGCTCTGGAAACCCTGGATCCATAGATCTACTGTCAACAGTGACCAGAATACCCTTACCCCATACGATCGATATTGAAAACATACATCAACACCCATTGAATATATTAAAAAGGGTATTTAGGACTGACCATAGCGATGCGGAGCCCACGTTATATTAACATCTTTTTCATCCACATCCTCTTCCCGATTATAGACAGCATAGGAGGTAGAACCAAGTAAGAGACTGCAGATGCTACAAGCAATACGCTAACAAGTAGTGAGAACCCTATCTCTCTTAGACCTATTGATGAAGATAACATGAGGGATCCAAAGGCTGCTGCCATTACCATTGCAAGACCCATTATGAGCCTGCCAACAATTCCAGAAGCCCTTGCCACCCCTCTAGAATTACATTCACCCTCTGCCAGACAGATCTCTCTAGCCCTTGCCATATAAAAGCTATTATAGTCCATACCAACACCTAGCATCGCTGTGAATATCACCTGCGGGAGGAACCAGAGCACGGGCGATGAGAAAGCATTGTTAAATATCACCCCGGTGAGTACCATCGATATAAGCGATGATAGGATTACGAGTAGAACTGCTAATATTGAGGCTAAGAAGCTCCCAAAGACAAGGGCGAAAATCAGGATCATCGTTATAATGGCGAAAGGTAAAACCCTATACCAGAATAGATTATTAACAAGTCTATCCAGCTCCTCAGACGTAGCCGTAGCTCCCCCTATATAGACTGAATATCCATTGCTAGAGGCCCACCTCTTCGTCATTTCTCTTATCCTCTCAATGAGATCTACTGCTTCCGAGCTAAACGTATTATACTTTATAACCACTCTCATATATGCTATGTTATTCGAGATATATGCAGAAACCGCGGGATCCTTGATAGATACTGTGGAAATATTTACTGGTGTTCCAAAGGGTCTTGTAGGCCCTTCAACACTCTGCACACCGCCTATGCTAGAGATCTTCGATGCTAGATCCTCGATCTTTAAGAGATCATCTATAGATATAGTTGAATCCTTAACAACAACAATATAGCTCGGAAATACCTGGCCATACCCCATGTCAGACGCTATTGTGTCTAGAGCAGCTATCGATGGGCTATTCGATGGTAGGAAGAGCCTTAGATCATGTGAAAAGGTGATCACGGGATACACAGCTATCGATGTGATCGATATAATTGCAAATACTATAGGCATTACAGGGCCCATCCCTATAAAGGTTCTTGAGACCCTGCTTACACCATGTTGAGCACTATCTATACCTATGCTCTTTCTAACACCCCACCAGAATTTTCTGGATCCACCGGCTATCGAGAGGATTGCAGGGACTAATGTGAGACACGATGCAGCTGTAACAGCAACGACTAGGGGCATATATATTCCTAGGCTTCTAAATAGAGGGAACTCCCAGCCAAGTGCGAGGGAGCCGAAACCTGCTATTACTGTTAAGGCGCTAGCTACAATAGCTGGTCCAGCCCTCCTCAGAGCCTCCTCAGAAGCCTTCCTCGCATCACCTAGCTTTGCATATTCCTCCCTAAACCTATATACTAGATAGGCAGCATAGTCAGATCCAAGTCCAAGGGGTATGACATATATGAGGGTCCTCGTGAGTGAGAGCATATCAGCAATACCACCAGATGCTATGAAGAACGCTATGCCCCCGCCCACTACTACACCTAAAACTATACCTGCGTATGGAAGGATCACCGCTGCCACGCTACCAAGTATCGCTAGAAGCACCACGAAAACAAGGATCTCACTAACCCTGGAAATTCTCGCAACATCTTCTGAAGAGATCCTCTTGAGATCCTCGTCTATAACGTTGCTACCAGTCCAGAGTATAGAGGCCTCTGGATATTCCTTTTTAATCGCATTAGATACCTTTGAAAAGAAGTCCTTACTAGTTACATATGGATCTGAGCCAGTTGGTGTATATATCACAATAAAGGATTTTCCTCCTTCGCCTACGATCTTACCTATTAAGATATCCAAGGTACTTCTATATAGATCTCCGAAGATCTTATTAGAAGCATTCTCAACAGCCTCTTCTAACCTTAGCTCGCCTAGTGCTACTTGAAGGGCTAGCTTTGAGATCAGCTCTGAATATGAGGCGTTGATCGTATAACCCCTTTCCATAGCCTCCTCTTCAATAGAGATCGATGTGATGTTAACTATATACATATATATATTTTCCGTAGTTTGGTTGGGATATGTATTCACAATATATGAAACCAGCTCTTTCAAGGATTCAACAGATTTTTGCGGATATCTGTTACTACCTAGATATCCCTGGATCTTCTCAAGTGCTTGTAATAGGAAAAAGGTCTTCGCAATATATACAGGGTCCTCGCCTCTGGCTAGGCTTTCCAGCAGACTGGCTGGGATAGAACTTAGCATCTCCCCATATGGAGTGCCCTTTGACGTGATTAGAAATAGATCTACTGTAGCGTTAACTATAGCTATCCTGGCAAGAGCTCCTGTCGCGTTTGGATCGTATTTCTCTAAGATATAGGATATATCAGATGCTTTCAGAACTCCTTTACTCATGTTTTCAGCGGCGATCGAAATATATGATCTTATAACCGGTATTATATCCTCTTTAGAAGCATTTCTATATCCAAGATCAACTATTGCTCTCGCCACACTATAATCGATATTGCCCATCCTAGCTACTAGAAGCGATAAGGCTTCTACAGCCTTATCCCTATTTCCCCATATAGAGCCTCTTGCATCCGGATCCAGCAATACTATGATTTCAGATATATATGCTGAGTAGCCGGATAGATCACTCATATACTTTGTTGCCTCTCTAATAACTATCTCGGCCACATATCTCGTTGTTACGTTGCCATGTACTATTATTCTTGCTAAGCTCTTGGCAAGATCCTCGCTTACTCCCTGCGAAACAATGGCTCTATATACTATATCCTCTAAATAAGTTCCACCATTATCCTTAATCCTCGATGAAAGCCTATCGCTGAGTGAGAGCATTTTATTAAGAAGAGATATCTGAGATATTATGTGAGAGCTATTCTGATCTGGCGGTGATAGAGAGCAGTAAAGACATGTAGAGAGACTCCCATATATGTCTTGCCACGCCCTCGACACGATCTCAATCAACACTAAGATCTCTTCCTCAGAGGCGTTCGGGATGTATTTACCTAAGATCCTTGGCATTAAGATCTCAGACGCTAATCTAGATATAGCTATATCAGGGTGGACTCCTAACCCGGTTAGGTTGGCGAAACCTCTATATAGTGTGTAAGCTATGTCAGGAGGTAGAGGAGCCAGATTCGGATTTATTGTTGTTAGATTTGTATAGGCTATATACTCTGTGCCCGATATATTGTAGTAATATACTGTTCTCGCTGTCTGCCACCATGTGAATAGATATAGTGTCGATATGTTGTCTCTATTTACATCGCTATCTATTAGACCCTCCCTTAGAATCGAGACCCTCTTTGAATAATTATTTGCCTGCCAATAGAGCTCTGAGTATATTTTATCAATATTTCGTAATCCATTCTCGTAATTCGATATATTTCTTGAGAATCTATATGCAAGATCTACAGCGTAAGTGAAGTTGGCATCTATAGTTGTGAGTGCTTCTCTAATATATAGAAGGGCTTGTGATATATTTTTGAATCCACTAATAGTTATTGAAAGATTCTTTTCTAGATTATGGGTAAGCTCTAGAAGATCTTTAGTACCTATAGACGCTGCCACGATAGAGATGTTCGATATATTCTCTACATTTCTATATAGCTCTGTAACCGCCTGCGGATATCCACCGATGCTTCTGATATTACCCGAGATATCTATGCTATAGATCAGTTTAGAGATATTTAGCGCGGTTCTCGGATCACTTATATTTATATTTGAAACATATATTATATCAGATCTACTGCCGCCTGAGATCATAGATAATAGGGAGCTAGCTTTAGAACTCTCAGAATCCCTTGGGAGGAGGCTCTCCTCTGCTGCTGAGGTAAGCGATTCGAGAGATGCGAAGAAGGGGTATAGAGATACCAGGGCTACAATCCATATAGCTATTACTAGATAGGGTCTCTTAGCTGGGATCGATGCCATATCCGGGATTATACCCACCTATTTAAAGAAAATAGAAGTAGACTTATATATAAACATATCAACACCTAGAATATATTGTTTATCGTCCCCATGCCTGTATTTATTATTAATTTTATGAAATAACGATGCTCTCAAGCCTAACAACTGCATGGGCAGCATCTTCTGTAGCATCTGCTATGTCGTCTACAACTCTGATTAACTCTATAGCGTGGAAGATCTCTATAGGTCTTAGACCCTTGCTCTCATAGATTTTATTGAACGCCTGGTTCTTAACCTCATCTATTCTATCCTCGATCACATCTATCTCAGCCCTGAGCCTTATTGTGTTCTCTTTATTCTTAAAAGCTGTTATATATAGCTCTTGGAGTTTCTGAACCCCAGATTTGGCGAGACTTATCATCAACACTATGTCGGCGTAGATGGTTTTCAGCTCTTCATTATATACAAGTCTATTCTTATAGGCCCTGGCAAGCTCCATACCTATGAAATATATTCTATCCATTATATCGTCTGTTTTATCCACTAGATATTGAAGCTCAGATACAAGGGCTGGAGGGATAGATCCCTTGAGGATCTTTGTGAATGTCTCTTCGGTAAGATTATCTGCCTCCTTCTCCATTAGGAGAACCTCGTTAGCTTTTAACGTAGCTTCACCATAATCCTTGCAATCCGTTATCAGGCTATATATTATATCTATAGCCTTGAGAGATAGATCTAGGTGTTTTCTCAGGTTCTCCATAATCTCTATCTCAGGCGTCTTTGGAACCATTTTTTCAAATATTCTCTTCAGGATTTCCAGCCCAGCTATATCTACCATGAGGGGATATATAAGCATTATAAGCATAATGATTAAATATAATAAAATTTGTGAAAAAACCATGGAATCCGTCTTTTTAGGGTTGGAAAGAGATCAGAGGCGATCTCGGGAGCCGGTAGTCTCATAGATGAAGTTATCGCTATATATGCTTTCTAGTAGGATTATAAATTGGTAGCTATTTTGTCAAATCCATATAGGATAGGAGGTATAGGCAGTAGGGGAGGTGTAAGGATCCAGCAGGGCGGCGGCCCCACACTCCCACCTCCACAGCCTAGCACGAAGGCTTTTGAGAACCTCAGGGGTGTGGGCAACATATTAGCCGTTTTAAGTGGGAAGGGGGGCGTTGGGAAGTCATTCGTTACAGCCTCTCTTGCCATGGCTCTCAGTAAGATTGGGAAAAGGGTTGGGGTGCTCGATATGGATTTCCACGGGCCATCGATGCCGATTATGCTGAGTGTTAAACAGGACCTCCTAGAGGTTGTTGCGAAGACCCCTGGGATGCCTAGGATACAGCCTGCTGAAGGGTATGGTGGCGTGAAGGTCGTATCTATAGATCTTATGCTAAGCGATAAAACAACCCCTGTAATTTGGAGGGGAGCTATAAAAGTGAGGGTTCTCCAACAGCTTTTAGAAGATGTCGAGTGGGGTGAGCTGGACTATCTATTAATAGACATGCCACCAGGCACAGGTGATGACGCGCTAAACCTTGTGCAGACAGTGCCTAGAATCGATGGCCTCATATTTGTAACCCTTCCATCCGAGGTAAGCTCCCATGTAGTTGCAAAATCTATAAGATTCGTTGAGATAGCTAGAGCAAGCCTGGATAAGGAGATACCAATCATAGGCGTTATAGAGAATATGAGCTACTTTATATGTGAACATGGAAAGGAATACTATATATTTGGAAGGGGCGGTGGGGAGAAGCTCAGCAAAGCCCTTGGTACAAAGCTCCTGGGAAAAATACCTCTAGATCCCAGAATAGCTGAGAGCAACGATAGAGGTGTCTCGATTCTAGATCAATATCCAGAGTCTCCGGCATCTAAAGAGATAATGAGAATAGCGAGGGAAGTCGAGGAGGTGATCAATAATAAAAGGGATAAAAGGCAGCCTTGACCCCTCATTCTAAGCCAAAACCATATGGCTATAATCAAGAGCCTCAAGAAACTGGTTTGGTTTTCATAAAAGTTTATAAGGGTTGATATATCATTTTATGGAGCGGTTTTGCTGAAGATCCTTGAGCTTGTGAGATCATACTCTGTACCTATAAGGGATGATAGGGTCTCTAAGCTTATAACATGGTATGTTAAGGCTCTGCAGAATGCTATAGATATGATCTGGGATAATATTGAGTGGAGATATTGGTTCCAAGAGCTTGTTAGAGAAGGTAAAAAGCTGGTCGTGATCAGAGGTTTGAAGGTGAGAATCCCAGTAATACCGAGGGGCAGGGCTTTTAAGAAACGCCTCAGGAATGAGCTTATGAAGGATAATCCCTACGCTGCACACTGAGTTGATGCTGTTATTAGAGCAGCCTACTCCATAATCGAGTCTTGGGAAAAAGATATTTGAAGGGGAGGGCTAGGAGGGTAAAGCCGAGGACTAGGAGGAGATTCGCTAGATGCAAGACCGCGCTTATGAAGATAGATTACCAGGCTAAGACCATAAGGATAACTCTAAAACTAGGGGAATATCCCTCAATATCCTGGAAATCAACATGGTTCGATCACAGAGTTAGAGGCTGGGATATTGGCAAGGCTATAATCTTCGACGATAGAGTGGCTATTCCCTTCAAAGCTCTGAGGAGATCTATGTTAGAAGGGTTATTGGATGGGATAGCAACGAGCTTTCACTGGATGGCTACGAGCTTAGTATAGGTTTTATATGTAGATCTAAGGCCTCTCCAGAGCATTAAGATCTTGTATGAGCGTAAGAAGCCTATAGCACAGAGTAGGGGTAAGAGGGAGCTTTATGAGAAGTATGTTAGAAGGGAGAGGAATAGGGAGAAGGACTTTATAAACAAGCTCTCAGCAGGCTTGAGGATGCTATTCCCAAACACTATCCACGTCTTCGAGGATCTTGATAAGGAGGATCTCGTTAGCAGGAAGAAAAGGGGGAAGAATAGGAGGAAGAAGAACTATAGAACACCATGGAAAAGAATACATAAGAAGAATATCAGAGGTGGCTTTAACAGCCTATGTAGATCCTAGCAACACATCTAGAGAATCCCCAGATGCGGGTATGTTGTGGAGACCCAAGAGGGGGAGATCTTAGAATGCCTTAGATGTGGATTAAAAGTAAGTAGGCATAGGGTTGCATCTATAAACATTAGGAGGAGATATCTAGAAGGCAAGAGGAGAGGGAAGAGGAGAGCCAGGATACGGGGGTATCCCCACAGCAATGAGCCTGAGGAAACTGTGGGGGTGGAGCTGTGGGTCGGGGTCACCTAAAGCGGGTGGAGCCCAGCGATATGGATCCCGATGAAAAGGGATCCAGAGGGCTTTGAAGCCAAGGGAAAAGAGCTTGATATCAAACAATATCAAGCCCAATGAAGCCCGAACTCCCATAATCTATTCATCCCATTATTCGTAGAATGCTGCCCAGAGCTAAACATCAATATTAAGTTATATATTGGTGTTTCAAACTTCCTAACAAGCTCATTAAAAACAATACAAAGCCGCTACAAAGGTTAGATGATAAAGTACTCTAATAATGATAAATAATAATATAATGTTGGAATGTTGGCTGCCCAGCTGGTGTCCATTAGTTATATTCCTAATAAACATGTAAAAGGGATCTGATCAGATTTATAATGATCTGAGCTCCTTTCAATTCTATATAAGATCTTTTGCTGGGGTCTCCGGCTCATCATCCCTATCCCTCTCATCGAGGAACTTAGGGCTATGGACTTTATCATAGCCTTGAAGGCATATGTTTAACCTAGTGTATCCAGCATCTTGAGTATTGCTAGAGGTGGCCCCCGAGACTTTCATGCATCACCGTCATCGAGAATACCAGAGGATACAGGGCTTATAGACGCCATCCCTGCCTTGAAAGGCGAAGCTTTCAGTTGTAACAAAATTAAAACCAGTATTAAACTAGAAAATGTTGGGGTTCTTACTATATGTATTTTACCCTAGTTCCCATCAGATAAAGCTTATGTGTTAGTATGAGTTCTTATGTGTGGGTGCAGATGTTTGGAGGAGGAGATCAACTTCATAAGATCTGTTATAACACCCATCGTAGAAAAACACTACCCCTCAAAGGCAAACCATTAGAAGATGAGCCTCTACGACCTCATAACGTTCGGCGTAATGGCGCACAAGCACTTCGACGGAATATACAAGAGAGCATACAGAGTCCTAGTAGAAGACCTCAAACTCTTCCCAAAAGTAAGATACAACAAGGTAGTTGAGAGACTCAACAGATACGAAAAACTCCTAATCGAATGCCTAGGACTCTTCAAGCTCGAGAAACTGAGGATCGTGGACTCCAAACCAATCGAGACGAAGAAGCTCTCCAGGTTCGGGAGGCATGAGAAGAGGGGGAGCTCACACCTGATTAAGGAGGGGGAGCGTGTGGGGTTTAATCCATTAAAAGGGGGTTCTATGTAGGATACAAGATGACGTGCTGTACGGATGGGAGGTATTTGAGCCTCCTCTATGTTGATCCAGCTAATAAGCATGATATAACTATTGTGAAGGAGAGGGTGGAGGATTTTTGTGAGAGGTTCAGGGGTTGTGTTGTTCTTCTTGATAAGGGTTATGTTGATGAGGGGTTTGCGGAGGTTATGAGGGCTAGGGGGGTGTGGTATGTGGCTATAAAGAGGGTTAATATGATAAAGAGTGAGTGTGAGAGGGTGTATTATCGGTTCTTATCTGTGGTGAGGAGAATTATTGAGACGAGGTTTTCTCAGTTGGATGAGTTTGGTGCGAGGTTTATGAGGGCGGTTTCGAGGAGGAGTTTAGCTGTTAAGATACTCCTGTCCATATTATCTTTCAACATATATCAGATGATGAGGGGAGCCTGATGGGAACTAGGGTGTATTTTAATATTAAATGGAGATGGATAAAATACTCTGGTATAATGGCTTCAATAATCTTCTGGGCTTTCACATTGATCTCTATAAGTATTAATAGATGGTTTGATTTCTACAGAGATGCTTTCAGCGATCTAGGTGGTCCTAGGGCTAACAATGCTTGGATCTATAATATGGGTCTCATCATTTCCTCAATATTTTTAGAGTTGATGTCTATTCACATGATATATTCATCTAGATCTAGAGTAGGAGTAGTAGCTGGTTCTTATTTATCAATAGCGGGTATGTTTCTAGCCTTAATAGCAGTTTACCCAACTGGTACGAGACCTCATGTGTTCATCTCGACATGGTTCTTCATACAAGCTTTTCTCGCTGTTCTGCTATATGGAATATCGAGGTTGAGAGACGATATGATCTTCTCAGCATCTATTTTAATTCTATTCACACTAGCACTGCTTGGCCCAATACTTAGGTGGCCCTCAGCAGCATCTCTAGAGACATACGAGATTATATTATTAACTATATTCGCAGCTATATATGCATTTAGATCTTGAGGTTTATTGAGAAAGGTGTTTGGTTTTCTCTAGGTAAGCTATGAATGTGTTCTTAGAACCCATATTATTTTAACGCCAATGATTTATCTTATCCCGCTGTCCTTGATCTCCTGTATTACGATTTCTTCTATTTCTTTATCATTTAGAGGGTCTCTGGCTCCGTTGTTATATAGGTCTATTATCCTCATATATACCTTCTTCACAAGATCGCTATCTTTGCTTATCTCTATCCCCAACCTGGTTTTTATCCAATAGGCTATGCCTGATGTCCCTGAGTATGGGCCTATCAAGATCTTTGGTTCTCTCCCAACTATCTTGGGATCCATTGAGAGATATGTTGCTGGATTCTTCATCTGCGCATCTATATGTATCCCAGCCATTGTTGAGAATGCGTTATCACCTACTATTGGCTGGTATCTTGGGATCTGATAGCCCAGCTCTCTAAAGATCTCTGCTATAGATCCTATGACCCTCGGATCCATACCCCCGAAATCTCCTTTAAGCCTAGCATATAGCAGCACTAAGGCTTCTATAGGCACATTGCCAGCCCTCTCACCAATCCCTAAAAGGGTGCCGTTATTGATTGATGCACCATAGATCCAAGCTGCTAGCGCGTTTGCAACACCTAGATAGTAGTCTCCATGTCCGTGGAACTCGATCTGCTCAGATCTAAGTCCAACAACCCTTCTAAGAACCCATACGATCTTGGGCACGGAATATGGTAGTGAGACGTGTGGATATGGGATACCAACCCCTGTTGTGTCCGGCAGCTTCACTACAAGTTCTACACCGTATCTCTCGCTAAGCCTTAGAAGTCTTCTCACAAACGGAACCACGAGACCTGGTATATCTGATCTGGTGATATCCTCCAAGCTACATCTAAGACTTATACCATTCTTCATAGCATACTCAGCCGCCTCGAGATACTTTGCCACAGCCCTATCCCTGGTCAGGCCAAGCTTATATCTAATATGTATATCTGATATAGACATTAGCATTACCATCTCATCAAGCCCAGCATCTATAGCCCTTTTAACATCCTCTATAGAAGCCCTACCCCACCCAATCACCTTCGGATATCTATACCCAAGTCTCTTGATCGCCTTTACGATCTCCTGATCCCTTATTGTGTATAGAAAGAACTCGCTTCTAATTATCCTACCACTCCCGTTATCTAGATTAGCGAGAGCCCTGAAGATCTTTATAGCCTCATCCACATGTAAAGCTCTGAATGACTGCTGACCATCTCTAAAGGTTGTGTCAGTTATATAGAGGTTTTTTGGAAGATCTGGCTCGATTGATATTCCATCAAACCTAACGATAGGAGGATATGGCCATGGTTGTTCCTGAGGATCTATCTCCCTGATATCATCTATACCCTCTTCTTTTACCAAGTTGAGAAACGATTCTCTAGCTCTCCGATCGATGCCCTCTTCAATAACAAACCCCCATTATTGATAGCTAAACACACTTATTAAGATTATCACTAGAGATTCCATCGGCCGATGGGCTTGAAAGCTTCTATTTAAGCTTACATAATTATCAGCCGATCTTCTCAACTCTTTCCACAAGGTCTATTATTTCATTTGATGCGAGGGATTTTCCCTCAAATATAAGGGCTAGGATCTTCCTAGCTATTCTCTTAAAATTACCTGCAGACAGCTCACTAGATATCTCTTCCTCATCTATTACCTCACCACCCCTAACGGATCTCACAAGCTCTGAGACTTTCCTAACAATATTCGGATCATATTTTCTCTGTGAGAGTGTTTCATATAGCTTTCTATATGCCCTTTTAATTCTCCCGATCCTTTCAGCTATCTCTTCACCCACCATTTTTTTCAGATGATCACATAGCTCTTCAGAGCATAGGATGAGGGCTGATTTAGCGTCATTTAGATGCTTAACCATCATGGCATCGTAGTAGTATTGGGAGGGTATCTCAATAAGCATGGGATCTTCTGATCGGGTGCTACCCAGCACCCATGCTATGAGAGATCTCGTATCTAGAGAAGCCCTTATCTCACTATACAGGCTCTCAAAACTCTTCGCATCTATAGATTTTGGATAGCGATCCCAGCCTATCTCTTTAGAGGCCTCAGCTCCATTGATCAGCATTCCATCAGCTTTCCTAGCAGCCACTAAGTACAATGTGTATTCAGAGGGGTCAGGCGCTATAGGATAGGGAGGAGATGTAATAGTAGGCTCAGGGCCCAAGAGGGAGAAGATAAATGTCCACCCCTCATACCCCCTAGCCCTATCGTATAACCCTTGTCTCGATGCTATTGTATCGGCTAGCGATACTATTGGATTGCTGATCTCGCCATAGGGATCTATATTGAGACTCCCCCTAACAAAGTACATGTTGTGGAGCACATACCTAGTAGAGAAAACCCATCTACCTAGCAGCTCGTCAAAATATAGATTTACCTGCCACCCATCTATCCTAGGAGATACATAGGCTGGAACTGTGTTTGGGGATACATGGTCTAAGGCCTCTGAATAGTCGAGAGCTTTTGGCATTGGGTTGGACATCACCTTCACAGGCTCCTCACCTCTGAATAGAATTACTGTTCCAGTTGCATACATCGATACTGGAAAAGCTTTGAAGGCCCTCTTTCTATTCCAGGAATAGATACACACACTGTATTGAGGATTAGCCTCACAACACCTCTTCTCAACAAACCTAGAGAACACCTCGGAATACCTAGCCCTCAGAGCATCAGCCCTCCTAGTCGGCATACCCATAAGCTCCCCAGCTCTTCTTATACTCTGCTCCTCCAGCTCTCCCCTCTTTAGGAGCCACATGATCCTCTCAACATAGAATATGGGATTTTCCATGGACTCTCCATTTTAGTAAATAGCATGTTAAGTAAAAATCCACATGCCGATTCTACGAGCTTAATAAATCATAGCTAAGGCTTAATAGCTTTGGAATACTTTTATAGAAGGTGAGAATAAATGGTTAGAGCTCTAATAATATCCGCCGATGGATTTGAGGATCTAGAGCTTTTCTACCCATACTATAGGCTTCAAGAGCTTAGAATCGAAACAATTATCGCTGCCCCCCAGCAAGGGGATAGCGGTGCTGTTTCATAGTTTATTGATAGAAGTTAGATTTATAGGCTCTGATTCTGTTTATTATTACTGGTATTAGCTATTCCAGAGCCTTTGGAGAGGTTGTCTGATCAAGGA
>Ga0080007_1078994_pt1 | contig 22716 bp, 17 predicted proteins | sample OctOCTMetagenome_FD_69210 | JGI IMG/M metagenome (GOLD analysis project Ga0080007, IMG submission 69210) | Hot spring and microbial mat streamer communities from Octopus Spring Streamers, Yellowstone National Park, USA - OCT_B (SPADES... | ecosystem: Environmental > Aquatic > Thermal springs >...
ATATGAAAAGACCAGATTATCAAAAAAAGAAGAATTTGAATTTACTTGCGAAGATTTGAAACCTAAATGTGTTGAGGGGAATGTAGAAAAAGCAGAATGCAAGAAAGACCAATCAACAAAGAGGCTCTACTTTGATATAAGTGTAAAAGATTGCAAAGAAATAATAGATGAGCAGAAAGGTGATTACATAATATCAACGGGTTATGCGAAGGGGTATGTAGAATCTTCAACAAAATTTTCACAAAATAGCTTTAACGCAAATATCATCTCCTTTATAGAACAAGGAGAATTACTAATAAGAGAGTTCAGAAATAATAAGGAGACAAATAGAGTAAAAACGAAATCATCGGGATACAAGATTGAGCTCAATATTGGTTTTACTTCAAGAGAGAAAGATATAGAATTGAAGACCGGAACAAAGCTTTCGGGTTCGTATTCAGTAAATGATGAGATAGGAAATAAGATGGAGGATTATTCATTTAGTAATTTTGCTGTGGAGCTGGTAATTAGATTTTTAAACTCTGGCGGAGAACAACTAGGAGATTTACAAAATATCCAAATTTATGCGAGCATAAACGGGAGGTATTCTTTAAATACTACACCGGATGTAGATTGTATAGAGGGAGTTTTCAGTTTCAAAACAATAAAGCCGATAAAATCAGGAGGTGAAGGTCAAGGCTATTGTGGTATAGAATCAGGTGAGATAGAAGTAAATAATGCAAAAATAGAATTTTCATCTGGAAAGGTGAAGGTATCAGTTGAAAATCAACAAAAGGAGTATGGATGTGAAGAAGTTGAAGGGCTATGTAAATATGAGCCAATAGAAATGCCACAAATAGAGATAATAGAAGAGATAATAGAAGAAGGTGGGGGGGAAATAGGGGCATGTCCAGAAGGTAATGTTTGTGCACCTGCCTCTACTTTCGCTAAAACTATCGGCGGGAAAAATACTGATGGAGCCCTTTCAATCATCCAGAGTAGTGATGGAGGCTATGTTGTCGCTGGTTATACTACAAGTTTTGGAGCAGGTCAGTATGATTTTTATGTAGTGAAGTTAGATTCATCAGGAAATGTTCAGTGGGCTAAAACCATCGGCGGGAGTAATGACGAGGTAGCCACGTCAATCATCCAGAGTAGTGATGGAGGCTATGTTGTCGCTGGTTGGACTGAAAGTTTTGGAGCAGGTTATAGGGATATATATTTAGTGAAGTTAGATTCATCAGGAAATGTTGTATGGACTAAAACTATCGGTGGGAGTGGTAGCGATGTAGCCCTTTCAATCATCCAGAATTCAGATGGAGGATATGTTGTCGCTGGTGAAACTACAAGTTTTGGAGCAGGTGGTTGGGATATATATTTAGTGAAGATGGATGCTAATGGGAATGTATGTTTTTCTCAAAATATTATAGACTACTCTGTATCATCAACTGTTGGTAGTTTTTCATCTCCATCAACGGTTGCAATTTCCCAATATCCTACGGTTAATACTGTATCTCCTACTATAAGTTCTGGAGGTTCCGTGCTAGATGTTTGTGCATCGGCATCGGCTCCGCATTTATGTTCTGCAAGTCAAGATTGTGGTTTCAGCTCTGCAGTTGAAACAAACAAAGAATATGTTAAATCTTATGGGTATTCAGCTGGCGGAGTTCTTTCAAGATTTCTCATCCCTGCTTCTATGCTGATTTTTTATGGTTGTTTGAGGGGGAAGAGGAAGAAAAAGAAAGTTTTCTGAAAACTTTGGAAAAATCCTCCCAAGTTTCTGCTTTTATTACTTCTTTTTTTATTTTCTCCAAACGGTTTTTGTCGTTTATTTTATCTAAAAGGTTTTTGATTTGCTTTGCTTTCTGACTACCAAACTTTAACTTAATGTCCAGAAAGATTGCTTTTTTTAGACCTTTTATAAGACCTCTCAGTTCTCCTTCCCTTAATCCCTCTTCCCTTCCCCATTTGTAGAAAGGTGCTTTCCTTATGTCTATCTGAATTGGCATAGGCTTTAAATTTATTTCACTTATGGTTTCTGAAAACTTTGACAAAGTCATCCCATGTTTTTGCTTCTATTATTCTTCTCTTTATTTTTTTGAGGTGATTTAAATCATCTACTTTTTCCAAGAGAGTTTTTACCTCTTTTGTCTTTGATTTGCCAAACTTGATTTGAATCCCTAATAGAATTGCCTCCTTTAATCCTTCTTGTTTTCCCTCCTTTAATCCCTCTTCTTTTCCCCACTTATAAAAAGGTGCTTTCCTTATGTCTATCTGAATTGGCATAGGCTTTACCTTTATCTTAACATCAAATAAACTTGCCAAAAAATTTATATCATTCATATATTTTAAAAGTTCTTTTTCATTTTTGACAATCTCTGAAATCTTTTTCACAACTTTACTGAATGCCTCTGGTTTTTCTCTGTATTTGCCAGCTAAAACTCCGACGACGACTTCCTCCGGCTTCCGGCTCCTTATTAAAACATCAGGGTCTATCCTCTTCATATCCAGAACTTCATATTTTAAAGTTAGTTTAGGGGTTTCGTACTCTGATGGCGGAGGGTTTCCTCTTCCAACAAATAAAACAATTTGTGTAGGTTCTTTTTTGTATTTTTCTACTATTGCATAGTAATACTTGAACATTCTTTCAGGCATGGTTTTATCCTGCTGAACTTGGATTTCAATCTGAAACATCTCACCTCCTATCTCAAACAAAATATCCGTATAGAAAGATTTTGCTAATCTTATTTCTGCTGGAAACAATTTGAGTTTGCCTTCTACTTTTCTACCCGTCGCTAACCAGATAATTTTGCTTGCAGCCTTTGAGATAATCTCTTTCAGTATTAGGTCAAATCTTTTGAATTCTTTTTTGCACTTATATTCTCTTTTCTGATTATACTTTCCTCTTTTCTTTTTATGTTTTCTTTTATTCTTCATTCTAAAATTTTGCATTTTACTTATTTAGTACAAAATTAAAGTATCTTGTTTATTAGTTAATTTTAACCTTTTGTTTGAGGTGCCTATATCATTTGTTTTATCTCAAAAAGCTTTTTGATTTGTTTTGCTTCTGAACCCAGATTTCGCATGGGCAATCCCAGAAATTCCTCTTTTTATTTGAAATTACAAAGTCTATGCAATTTTAACAATAGGCTGTTAATCCTGATTTCAGCTCTTGCTCATTTTAGCTCTTGTTTCAGTGGCTCTTTTATTTTCATCACAAAATCCAAAAAATTTGAGTGATTTTTTAATACATAATCCAAATAACTAAATTTGGAGTAGGAAAATCGTAAAAAATATGATAAGCCTTGAAAGCTTGATCGGTATAGCTGAGTTTCTTCTTCTTCCATTAATTTTCGGAGTTATATTCCACTTTATTATTTCCAAGATATCAAGGAATGAACTCAATTGCGTCAGCCCAACACCTGCAATAGAAAAATATGATAGAACGGAATACATCCCAGAAAAGCTGATTTTTCCTTTGAGCTATTTTTTGGTTTCAACAATAGGAATACCATCAATATTAAGCGTGTATTTTGGATTAAAGTTTGGGATCAGAGCACTACTGCCTTATATTGTCTTTGGATCAATCTTTATATCTTTTATAACAAACTACATATCACTTTTTGTATCAGTAAAAAATGAAGGAAAAGACCTAATAAGCATTCTAAGAAAATACGCAGGAGAAAGAGCAGGAAAAATTTTTTTGATTTTCAGCATAATAAATTTGCTTGCATTGTTCTTCATATTAACCGATGCAGTCTCCAGAATTTTTTTTAAGTATCCTCAAATATTATATTCTGTTGGAATATCAATTTTCATCTACGCAATACTTGGAATAATAAGGCAAACCTCTCAAACACTTTTAGGAATATCAATCATCTTATCTGTTTTGGTATTTGCAATTTCCTTTATTCTGGGACAAATTATCTATCATAATACCCCTTATCAAAATAAGATATTAGGTTCTGAAACGATACAAATTTTTATCATTCTCTACATCTTAACTATATCACTTATACCCTACTGGGGTGGAACCAAAATAAAATCAACTTCACATCTCATTTCGCTTGCAGCAGTAATATTAATAGGATGTATTGTGGCTATAAAAAATATTCTAAATACTCCTCAGATATTCACAGGAAAAATTTTAGAACCTATTACACTATATCAGAGCGATATATTTCCTTCAATTTTTGTTTTAGCAATATCAGCATCGTGGGGAGGATTTAACTCATTAATTCTCTCATCAATAGTTTCAAAGAGAATAAGATCATACTGCAATATACCAAGCATATCGTTTTTAGGTTCAATTGCGGCAATGCTTTTCGCAATAGCGGTAATAATAACAACTATACCTTTTGATAACCTATTTAAACAGCCATCAGCAGAAAAATTCATTTTAAGTTTCATACCAGCACTTTTTGAATCGTTTCCTCAAAACCTCAGATATAAGGTAATAGAAGAGTTTTTAGCTTATTCTCTCATATCTTTTACAATACTATCTCAGGAAACCATCGGTAGATCTTTAAGGTTAATATTAAAAGAAAGTTTGAGTTCAGGAAACGAAAAAAAGAAGGATAAAAAAACATCCAAATTGAATATAAACTTTATAAAAACGGAGACATTTACCTTCCTCATAGCAGCAGTTTTTTTCCTTATTGAGAGAGAAAAAATAGATAAAATATGGATCATATTCGGAACATCAGGGTATCTTGTTCTATTACTTTCCTCCATTACAAGCTATGTATTTTTAAGAAAGGAAAAATCTTCTCTCTTTATCAGGACACTCAAATTATTCTCCATTCTTCTTTTTATCTTCTCATCAATTGTAATATTTTCTTTTTTGATGGTAGGAATAAAAAATTATGAAGGACTATCTGTATTATTTCCGGCAATAACTCTAATCTTAACCTTGTATGTTATATCAGTTATAGCGAGAGCGATCCGTATGAAGGAAAGCTGAAAAATCTTTTTTTAATTTAATCAACAATATCAGGAAAAATATAAATCCGAAGAGAAATTCATTATACTTTTAATTTTAGGGCAAACCATGAATACAGCAGGGAAAATATATAAAGAGGAGAAAATCTACAAGGGTGAAAGAACACAAGATATAGACAAAATATCACTTGAAGGTAAAAAGGTTTTTATAAGGACTTTTGGATGTCAGATGAACGAAAAAGATTCAGAAAGAATGATAGCAAAACTCGGAATGATACCAGCTCAATCAGAATATGAAGCAGATGTAATAATAGTGAACACCTGCGCAGTAAGAGAAAAACCAGAACACAAAGTATATTCAGAGGTCGGCAAATTCATAAAACTAAAAAAAATAAAGAAAGATTTGAAAGTAGGAATAACTGGATGTGTAGCGCAACTTAAAGGTTCAGAGCTTTTGGATAAAACTGGAGTTGATTTTGTAGTAGGAACACATGCAATACACAGAATAGATGAAATAGTAAAAAGAGTAATTGCGGGAGAAATCGTAGTTGATACATCACTCACCACAAATATAAACGATAGATTTGAAAGCCCAATACCAGAGACCTTTTACGATGGCTCAAGAGTAAAAGCTTTCGTCACAATACAAGAAGGATGTAATCAATTCTGCACTTTTTGTGTAGTCCCAATAACAAGAGGGAGAGAAGTCACAAGACCTTCTCATGATATAATAAGGGAAATAATTGAACTTGCATCACGAGGCGTAAAAGAAGTAACTTTGATAGGGCAAAATGTAAACGGTTATGGATGGAACACTCCCGATGAGATCTCTTTCGCACAACTTCTCAGAGAAATTAACAAAATTGATGGAATATTGAGAATAAGATTCACAACATCAAACCCAAAATATATGACAGATGAACTTATAGATACCATGGCAGAATGTGAAAAAGTATGCGAACACCTTCATCTGCCAGTTCAATCTGGCTCAAACAGAATCTTAAAAAAAATGGCAAGAAGATACACAATAGAACAATACTTGGAGATAGTAGAAAAACTCAGAAAAAAAATCCCATCAATCGCACTCACAACAGATATAATTGTCGGATTTCCAGGAGAAACAGACGAAGATTTTGAAGAGACAGTCAAACTTATAAAAGAAGTAAAGTTTGATGATATTTTCTCTTTCAAGTTCTCTCCAAGACCTGGAACCGCAGCCGCAAAAATGGAAAATCAAATACCAGAAGAAGTAAAAGCGGAAAGATTAAGATACCTGCAATCTATACAAGATGAAATCACTTTAAGCAAAATGAAAGAATACATAGGAAAGGTTGAGGAAATACTTGTTGAAGGTCCCGCTCAACGAAATCCAGATAAAGATTCAACAGGAAGAACAAGAACCAACAAACCTGTAAATTTTGAAGGGAAAATACCTCCTGGAGAAATAGTCTATGTAAAAATAACAGAAGCTTTCAGAAACTCTCTCAGAGGAGAAATCGTAAAATCTTCATAAAACAAATTGATGACAACTTCACTCATAATAATATCAAATTTAATTTTGGGACAATTCAGTTTAGGAGCCGAAATCAGAAACTCATTAGCATTCTTTTCAGGAAATGGGAAAAGAACAATTTTTCTCCAAGATCAAATACTTTTTCCAAACTACGAAGGATTCAAACTCTCGGAGGGATTGAATACATACAACTCTATTCTCTTCGGAATAACATACGGCGATGAGAATATAAACACAAAAATTTTAGCAGAACCTTTCTTTTCACTCCCAAGATATGAGCCAATATTTCTTCACAGATTATCTTTTGAAACAAAATTCAAATATTTGATTTTTTCAGGAGGCAAAGATTCAATATCCTTGGGACCAGGTATTCATAATTCAGTTTTACTTTCACACAATATAGAACCACAAAAATTTTTGTCAGGTCAAATAAAAAATTTACCCTTGCCATGCATAGGTGATTTTTGCTTTGGAGATATATCTGGGCTTTTAGGATTAGTGTTCGTAAGTGATCCAAATTATAAATATCCCGATCCAAATTTCCTTATAATGAGATTTGAGTGGGGAATCTTGTTTTTTCGGTTAGGTGCAAACAGAATTATTGCTTTCGGAGGAAAAGGAGGAGTAAAACCAAAAACATTTCAAGAATACCTTGACCTATTCACAGGAAGATTAGAAAACGCCTCAGGAATCTGCAAATATGAACAAGATGAAAAGAAAAGGAAAGAATGTGAGGAATACTGGGCAAGTAGAGACACAAATCAGGCAGCAGGGTTTTATTTAATCACAAACATAGGTCAGATATTAGATAAGTTAGGAGTTCAACTCTTTGATGAACTTGCAGGCTACATTGAATACGCCGGAGATGATATTATGGCTTGTTGGCAACCCGAAGATAGAGCAGCAGGTATGAAATGCTTCCCCTTTCCCTTTGGACTTTTAGATATAGCTTGGCTACTTGGCATATCAGGTAAAATAGGAAGATTTTCATTTATAACAGAATTTACATCAACAAATAAAAACAAACCTTTCTATGCACATCACAACTATCCACTTTCAGTAGGAGGAATGTACACGGGCTCGCACGCAGGACCTTTTTCTGATGACCTATGGATAAAAATGTCAGGAGAAATTTTAGATGGTTTCTATTTGGGAACAAGATTTCATTTTACAAGAAGATGGGCTGAAAAAAGCTCAAAATCAGAAGATCAAGAAAGAATATATGAATTCGGTCCAATTTTGGCAATAGATTTAGATGAAACCACAACAGCGGGCATATCTTTTATGTTCTTTCTCTTTGAAAATCCAGATTTGTCTTCCAACCCATTTGAACCTCAATTGAAAAAAGGGAAAAAATTTCTTGATTTTTCTTTTTCGCTTTTCTTCTCAAAGAGATTTTGAAGTTTAAAAATAAAAATTGTTCTAATAAAATTATTTTCAATATATGGTTGGGCACTTCCATACACATACTCATTACAGCATACTTGATGGTGCGATGACGGTAGACCAACTCATACAAAAAGCTTGTGAGGGCAAAATAGACGCAATAGCTATAACAGAACACGGAAATATTTTTTCAGCAGTTGAATTTTTCTTCAAGGCAAGTGAAGCGGGAATAAAACCCATAATAGGTTGCGAAATTTACATAGCTCCCGGAAAGCTCACAGAAAAAAATCAGGATGAAAAAAACTTTCACGCAACACTTATTGTAAAAAATGAAGAAGGCTACAAAAATCTCTGTATCCTCCTCAAAATCGCAAATATGGAAGGTTTTTATAGAAAACCAAGAATTGATATCAAAACCCTGATTGAATATAAAGAAGGTCTTATAATGCTATCTGGATGCCTTAACGGAATCATTCCACGCCTCATAATTGAAGGGAAAATAGATGAAGCAAGAAAAAAGGCTGAGGAGTTCAAAAAAATCTTTGGGAGAGATTTCTACCTTGAAATAATGAGAGGAGAACCGGCTGACCCAAACAGAAAAGAAGATATTCAAACCTGGGAAACACAGAAAAAAGTAGTAAGTTATCTCCTTGAATTCTCAAAAGAACTTGATATTCCTTGTGTAGCAACAGCAGATTGTCATTATGCAACCCCAGACGGATACGAGATTCAAGATATGCTTGTTTGCATAGCATACGGGGAAAAAATAAAATCAGAAAACAGATTCAGGTACAAAATAAAGGGTTTGTATGTGAAATCAAAAGAAGAAATGATAGAGATATTCAAAGATATTCCACAAAGCATAGAATCTCACGAAGATATTATAAAATCTGTTTCATTTGAATTCAAAAAACCAGACCATCTGAGAATTCCAAAGCCTCCAGAGTTTGGAGATCCAGATGAAACGCTCAGAAAAAAAGCATATGAGGGGCTCAAAAGAAGGTTAAAAGAAAAGAGAGATAAAGGTGAAGAATTTGATGAGAAAATATATTATGAACAACTTGAAAATGAGCTTGATGTCATATCTAAAAAAAATTTTTCAGGATATTTCCTCATAGTAGATGACTTTATAAGCTGGGCAAAAAGCAAAGGCATAATGGTTGGTCCAGGAAGAGGTTCAGCAGCAGGTTCATTAGTATCATACTCGCTTGGAATAACAGAAATAGACCCGATAAAGTACGGGCTCATATTTGAAAGATTTCTAAACCCGGAAAGAGAAAAGGCACCAGATATAGATGTTGATTTCTGCAAGGAAAGAAGAGATGAGGTGATAGAATATGTAAAAAGAAAGTATGGTCAAGATAACGTTGCCCATATAATAACTTTCGGAACATTTGGAGCGAGACTTGCTATAAGAGATGTCGGGAGAATATTAGATGAGCCTCTGGAAAGTGTTTCAGAACTTGCAGAACTTGTACCACAGGAGCCATCAAGAAAATGGACCCTTGATGAGGCATACGCAGAGATCCCAGAGTTCAAAAATAAAATTGACTCAAACCCAAGATTTAGGATGATTTTTGAAAAAGCAAAGAAACTTGAAGGATTAATAAGACATATTGGCTCACATGCTTCTGGATTTCTCATATCAGATAAACCAATCACAGAATACACATCTATCGCAAGGGCAAAAGATGAATTTGTAACCCAGTTTGACATGGAATCTTTGGAAAAAATCGGGCTTGTAAAATTTGACTTCCTCGGTCTTGATACGCTGACCGTGATAGATAGAACATTCAAGATGATAAAAGAAAATCACGGCAAAGAACTCTCCTTTAACAATATACCTTTAGACGACAAAAAAACCTATGAGATGCTCAAAAAGGGAGATGTATTTGGCGTTTTCCAGTTCGAAAGCGCAGGTATGAGAGAACTTCTGATGAAACTCGAACCAGAAAACATTTCAGAACTTATAGCAGCTGTTGCACTATATAGACCAGGTCCCATACAGTCTGGTATGGTAAACGATTTTATAGAAAGGAAGAAGGGGTTAAAGCCCACAGAATACATACATCCTGACCTTGAAGGTATATTGAAAGAAACATATGGAAACTTCTTATATCAAGAACAGATAATGTTTGCAGCAAATATACTCGCAGGATTTTCTATGGGTGAAGCAGATATACTCAGAGAAGCTATGGGGAAAAAGAAAGCAGAACTTATGGAGAAAGTCAGAGAAAGGTTCTTAAAGGGTTGCGAACAAAAAGGGATTCCAAAAGAGAAAGCAGAAGAAATATTTGAAATCATGGAAAAATTTTCAGGATATGCATTTAACAAATCTCATTCCGCTGCATACGCCTTCCTCGCTTATGTTACTGCTTACTTGAAAGCCAATTTTCCCCTTGAATACATGGCAAGCCTCCTGACATCTGAGATGAACAATCTGGAAAAGCTCTCAAAATACATAGAAGAACTATTAAGACTTGGTTTCAAAATTTTGCCGCCATCTATAACGAAAAGCAAGAGCGAGTTTTCGGTTGAAGGAAATGCAATAAGGTTTGGTCTCGGAGGAATAAAGGGATTAGGAGAAGCAGCAGTAAAAGCAATAGAGGAAATGAGACAGAGAGTAAAAATAACGAGCTTTGAAGGTTTTATAAAGAATGCTCACAGGTTCAAAATAAACAAAAAAGTTATAGAAACACTTGTAAAAGCAGGAGCATTTGACGAATTCATATCAAGGGAGAAAGCTCTGAATTTGTTAGAAGCTCTCCTGTCGCAAAGAACAAGCCTATTTGATAATGGAAATAAACAAAGACAATACGAAATAGAGAAAATGGAAATAGAAACAATAGGAGTTCTTCTCTCAAAGAGTGAAATAAAACATCAAATAGAATCCATAAGTTATGGAATTTTCCCAATAGAGTTCAAAGATATAGCAGAAATCATAGGAAGAGTAAAAAAAATTATTCAAACTCCATCAGGAAGTATTCTGACTTGCGAAGTATCATATGACCCCAGGGAAAACTATGAGATTCTCCTCATAAGAAAAAATGGAAAAGAAATAAAGGAAGGCAAAATATATGTGTTTGTTGGAAAGAAAGTTCAGAGAAAAATGATATCTTTTTTATTTTTTGAACCATCTGAAATGTCTCTACTCATAAAGATCCAAAGCTTATCTTATCTCTCAAAAATACGGGAAATACTGAGAAATCAACCAGATGGCAACCTTGAAGTTTTGTTGGAGGTTGGGAAGAATGTTGTAAGATATAAAAGAAAAATTTCTGTCCTCCCACGTTTCAAAGACGAGCTATGGGAAAATGGAGCTATTCTTTTTGCTATCCCATCAATCCAAGAAAGAAAATAGTATAGCAAATCTCTATCAATCCTACATCAGAAAAAATAATCAAACTTAATCTGAAATATTAAAATTAAATTATGAAACTGAATTCAATTAGGATAAAACTTATTCTTTTCTTCGGGCTGGGGATTATTACGATATTCCTTGCTATTGGATTTGTCGTATTCATAAACTTCCGAGAGATGTTCAAAAAGCAAATAGTACAGAAAGGACAACAAATATCCGAATTCTTCCGTAATCACTCATCAATAACATATGGGTTTATTCAGGAAGATAAGGTTCTTTTGGGTGAGGTTATAGATCTATTTATGGGGAATGAAGATGTTGTATTTGCAGGAGCGATAAATAGAAATGGTGAAATCATAACTTATAAAACAAAAGATGAAAAGATATCACAGGATCTTATATGGTTCATAAGAAACTTAACAAAATCTGAAAACTCTATCCGCTACGACTCCACGCAGAACATATTGAGCAAGAAAACTATAACTGGTGATGAAGTAATTTTATTTCTTAATCCTGTAATAATACAAAAACAGACTTTTCCGGCTCTTGCTGAAGGAAAAAATGAAGAGAAGGAGTTTAAAGGTTTTACTGTTTTAGCTGTATCTATGAGGAACTTTGATGTAGAGTTTTGGTCAAAAATCACCCACATAGGTTCTCTCGCTCTATTTTTAACTTTGGTTTCAGCTATTATCTTCGTGATAATACTAAACAACTTAATCTTACCTCTGAACAAAGTAAGGGATATCTCAAAAAAAATAGCAGATGACTTGGACCTTACTGAAAAACCAATTTCAGATTCTTCTGATGAGATAGGAGAAATCTCCATGGCATTTGCAAAAATGGTAGATATCCTCAGAACCGAGTTAGAGGAAATAAAGAGATTGTCTGGAATTTTAGTTTCCATAGTAAAAGATATAAACAGAATGACAGAAAAGATAAAACAAAATAGCGATAAACAAGAAAAAGAGATAGAGATAGTATCCGAATCAACTGAAAGTGTATATGAATTAGTTCAAGATGTTGTAAGGTTTTTAGAAGATCTGGCATCTATTATAACTCATGTGATTCAGGGAGTAGAGAATACTGAGAAAAAACTCAGCGAAACAAAATCCGAAGCCGAAAGGATACTGAAAGATTCAGAAAATATACACAGAATCATAGAAAATGTTGTGAGAAATATAAAAACTATAAAAACTATATTAGAATCAGAAAACGTATACTCTGATCTATCAAAGATATCGGATGTGAAAGCAGAAATTGAAGGCAAGCTTGAAGATATACAAAATAAGCTAAAAAAATCCGAAGAATCCGCAACGGTTATCACCGAAAGCGGAGAAAACATACGAGCACAAAATGATTCCCTTGCAGATTCAATAAGCAGAATAACCTCTGCTAAAAGTAAAACTCTCAAATCCCTCAAAGAATCCCTAGAAATAATAGAAAAACTAACCGAAGATATATCAGATCTTATTGACCACATGGATGATATGAACATACTATCAGTTAATGTCCACATAGCTATCTCTCATGAAGAAGCTCAGACGGAAATAGGAAAGGAATTTAAAGTGATAGCAGGAGAGATAAAAGAACTTTCAAAGAGAGCAGAAGAAAAGTTAAAGAATTTAGTAAATGAAATCAGAAACCTAAACAGCATCATTTTATATGCCGCTGAGGTAATAAAGAACGAAGTTGAAGAACCTATAAATACTCTTGATAAAACAAGAAACACTATTGAAAATAATGTAACAAAAATTATAGTGCATTCAGAGGAAACGAAAAGAGAATTAAAGGAGGCTCAAAAAGAAGGGAATGAGGCAATAAGTCAATTTCAAGAAACTTTCATGAAAGTCAGAGAAATCATTCAAGATGTCCAAAAGGTGCATCATATAGCTAAATCTTCCTCAAATGAAGTATTATTTTCTTATGATGATCTCAAAGAGATCAAAAACAACGCCTCAAAACTCATAACTCTGATGTCCGATGAATTAGATAACATAAAAACTCTATTCCACAATATATCTCATTCATATGAGATGATAGAAGGTGTAAGCAGGAAGCTGAAAGGGGAATACAAAAGCGTTGATATAGTGAGGAAATCAGCAGTTGAGCTATCTGGGACAACAGAGGAAATAAGAAGAATAATAACAATCCTAAAAGCAAGAGCAGATAACATCCTGGGAATTGCCGATAAACTTGGGAAAATGACTCAAAGATTCAAGCTATCACCTTGAGTATGTCCCAAAAAACTCCGCTTCGCCCAAAACCTTCCCCTCAATTGCTTTGAGAACATCCGATTTTGATGCCCCCGGAGGAAGATTTAAACTTTCCTGAGATATAGCTCTTATTTTGAAAAAATATCTGTGAGTGCCATGCCCACGCGGCGGACATGGTCCTCCCCACCCTATTTTACCAAAATCATTCCTTCCCTGCTTTATTCCACCTTCAATTTCAGGTTTCTTCTGAACTCCTTCAGGTAAAGAATTTTTAGAGGCAGGAATATCGTAGACCACCCAATGATTGAAGGTTCCTATTGGGGCATCTGGGTCATCAACTATTAAAACAAAGCTTTTTGTACCTTCTGGGGCTCCCGACCATTCAAGAGGAGGAGAAACATCTTCTCCCTCACAAGTATATTTTTTTGGTATTCTTTCACCGTTTTTGAAAGCCGGCGATTTTATCTGAAATGTCTTTGTCCCTTTTTCCTTTGTCTCTCCTGCTTCCATACAATCTATTTTGCCCAAAACAAAAAAGAAGGAAACAAAAACAGAAAAAATAAAAATTCCCCTCATTATATCAAAAAAAATAAATAAATCTTCAAAAGTAAATAAATAAATTTTCAAAAGACTGAAAATAGCCCATTGTTAAAATATTTTGATCGCCATTTTAGATAGCGCGACGGAAGGAATAATAAATAGTTATCAGCATTTCTATCGATGATTATAAAAATTATTTTCTAATTTTCAAAAATTTTTAACAATAGACTAAAAAATTTTCTGTAAAATTGCCTCAAAAGCTCAAAAATTGCTTATTTTAAATTAAATACAACGATTGAAGAAAAGGAGGTGAATGCCTTCTTTTGGGAAGAAATAAAAGGTACAAACGGCAAAGATGGAGAAGTAATTTTTTATTCAGAGGGGGATAATATAACCAAAAATCAAAGCGGGAAAAGGATAATAAAAAGAGCAGTTCTTGCTCTCAATAAAAATTTTATTCCTTGCTATATTACTAATTTAAGGCATACATTTTCTCTGCTTTTCAGAGAATCCGCAAAAGTCCTCACAGAAAATTTTGAAACCCTTTCAATTTGGGAATGGATTAAATTAGAACCACAGGATGGAGAGGAATATATCTCAACCGTCTCAAGGAGGATAAAAATTCCTAAAATAATCGTAACAGATACAGATATTGACCCCAAAATTTCAAAACCAAAAGTGTCAAGACTTGGAATTTTCATAAGAGATGGATTTACATGTCAGTATTGCGGGAAAAAATTCTCTCCGAAAAATCTGACGATAGATCATGTAATACCAAGGTCAAGAGGAGGAAAAACTGAATGGTTAAATGTAGTAACAAGCTGCATATCATGTAACCTGAAAAAAGGAGATAGAACCCCAGAAGAAGCAGGATTAACTTTAATCAGGGAACCACGCCAACCAACAATAAATATTATCAACGCAAGAGAAATAGACTTAAAATTTTATCCTCAATGGGAACCATATTTGATGAGATAAAAATAAAAAGCCCACAAGAAAAAATAGAAAGCACAGTAAAAATAGAAATCAAAGACTTATCTGAATTTGGAATAACAGATAGGTTCTTTGATGAGATTACAAAAGTGTATATGAAGGCATACGAAGGTATGGAGGAATACGGGGAACCGACGGAAAAGCATGCAAGAAAGTATATAAGGTGGCTGATAAATCACTCAGATTTTTTCAAGATACTTTACGACAAAAAAACAGGTATAATAGGATTCATAGCTTGTAGCTCTGAATGGTGGTGGAACGGAAAAACAGGAGAAATTCATGAGATATGTATAACCCCAGAATTTCAAAAAATGGGATTAGGAAAATTTCTTATAATGCAGGCTATTGAATATTTTAAAATCAAAGGTGTTAATAAGGTAGGATTATGGGTTGGAGCAAATAATGAAAAAGCCATAAGATTTTATAAATCTTTAGGTTTTGATTTCACAGGAGAAAGCTTTCCAAGGTGGATGAGGATGGAAAAAGAAATAAGTGGTGCGCCTGGCGGGACTTGAACCCGCAACCTTTGGATTCGAAGTCCAACGCTCTATCCTTTTGAGCTACAGGCGCAAACACTAAATCAAAATAAAAATTAATCCTTTGATATAAAAACCTGTAATTTTACATAAAATTACCAAACATAATTTGCAAACCTGACTAATAATCAAAAAAATTGCAATAAACCAAAAGAGCTTTTCCAATAAATAAGCTTAAATCGTTAAATAAATAATAATTAAAAACTTCCTTTTTATCATTATCCCAATTTATGAGTAGTGAAGATAATAATTTGAAAAGCTTTGCAAATAGTAATTATAGAAGATGGAGAGGAATAATTCACGAATACCGTAATCTTATATCTGTTGAAGGAGAAAAGATAAATATAGAACCAGTTACTTTGCTGGAGGGAAACACACCGCTTATAGAATCCGTACATCTTGTAAAAGAGTTAAGAGAGATGGGATTTTCTGGGAAAATATATTTCAAGCATGAGGGGTTAAATCCAACCTCATCTTTCAAAGATAGAGGAATGACCGTTGCAATAACGAGAGCAAAAGAAGTTGGGGCACGAGCAACAATATGTGCATCTACCGGAAACACATCAGCATCAGCAGCTGCTTACTCAGCAAGGGCTAATTTACCAGCATTCGTAGTTGTACCGGAAAAAAATGTAGCAACCGGCAAAATCGTTCAAGCAGTAGCATATGGAGCAAGAATAATCAGAATAAAAGGTAATTTTGATGATGCACTTTCACTTGTCAGAAAAATATCAGATGATTTCGGACTTTTCATAGTGAATTCAATAAATCCCTGGAGAATAGAAGGGCAAAAAACAGCTGCGTTCGAAATATGTGATGTATTGGGATTTGCTCCAGATTACCATTTCTTACCCGTAGGAAATGCAGGAAACATATATGCATATTGGTTAGGGTATAAACAATACAAAGAACTCGGAAAGATAGATCAAATTCCGAGAATGTTTGGGTTCCAAGCTGAAGGAGCAGCTCCAATTGTAAGAGGGCACCCAATAGAAAATCCAGAAACAATTGCATCCGCTATAAGAATCGGGAATCCTGCAAACTGGAAAAAAGCAGAGCTGGCAGTAAAAGAATCAGATGGTCTAATAGATATGGTAAGCGATGAAGAAATAATATCTGTATATAGGTTCATGGGAGAAAAGGAGGGAATATTTTGCGAACCTGCTCCATGTGCAGGAATAGCAGGACTTATAAAAATGGTCAAAAACAAAAAAATTAAAATGAAAGATCAAGTTATAGTCTGTACTATAACAGGTCATGGACTTAAAGACCCGGAAGCGGCTTTGAATTTTATGAAAACAAAGCAATTTTTTGTAGAACCGAAATTCAGCGAAATAAAGAAAATAATAGAGGAAGAAATTAAAAAATTTTCCTCCGATTATTCATAAAATTTTCAGAATTCTAATTTTCACAATCTTTCATTTATTGTTTTTTTGTTCCTCAATAATCGCCTCGCTCAAGTAATTTTTTATTTTCATCATAGAAGAGTTTATATCTTCAACTATGATTTTTACATCGCTACAGATTGGCATAAAATTTGTGTCTCCTACCCATCTCGGGACGACATGAATGTGGATGTGATCTTCAAGACCGGCTCCCGCAGCACGCCCCATATTTATTCCTATGTTAAAGCCATGAGGTTTTATAGCTTTTCTCAAAGCTCTGATTGAAACTTCTAAAAGTTCTAAAAGTTCCATCTTTTCATCAGTAGGTATATCTTCAAGCTCTGCAACATGCCTTTTTGGACAAACCATAATATGTCCAGAATTATAAGGATATTTATTCATTATCACAAATGCACTTTTACCCTTATATACCACAAGGCTGTCGCCCTTCTCCCATGCTTTGCAAAGAAAACATTCTTCCTTTTCTCCCGATTTTGCCTTCTCTATATACTCAATTCTCCACGGAGCCCATATTATTTTCCTCATAATCCACAAAAAGATTTAATGTGAAAGAAAAAAATCAGGTTTTTATCAAACCAAGTTCCCTAATGTATCTTGCAAAAAATTTTCTCTGACATTTGAATGAAACTCCAACAAAATTTTGAAGATAGGAAAAAATTTCCTATGGAACGTTTTTCGCTTCAAAATTTTGATGGAAAATTTAGAAAAAGATACAAGACTTTTTGGAAAAGATTTCGTCTTTTACAAAAATGCCCTTGATTTGCTTTTCCAAAGACACCTTATTATAACCTCAAATATTGCAAATCAAAATACACCAGGATATAAAGCAAAAGATTTGAGCTTTGAACCATATCTCAAATCAATAATTGAAGAAAATAAGGTAAGGGGGAGAAAAATTGAGCTTGCAAGAACTCATCCTACCCACCTCCCCTCCCCCTACCCACCCCCTCCCAAACCAACGGTTTTTTACGAAACCACTGCATTCGGACCCGACAGAAACTCTGTTGATATAGACAATGAGATGATAAAACTTTCAGAAAATGCTCTAAGATATAGAGCAACAGCAGAGTTTGTATCTTCAAAATTTGAGAAAATCAAAAGCACACTTGAAAGACTGAGACCATAATTGAACACTTTAAAACTACAAGATTTAAACTACACAACTACAACTCTTGTTTTTGTAAGAATATCTTGACCTGATTTTCTCAGAAAAATCATAGGTAAAATTATACCAATACCTAAAAATATGGTGAATGCAACAGATAATAAAGCTCTTAAAAAAGCAGTGGGAAAATCAAGGTTATCGCCATTTATCTTCTCAACCTTCAAAGAACATATAAAATCTCCCGGTGTTCTGCCCTTTGCAAAATACCAAAAGAGTGCAAGATAAAGAATGAAGAAAAAAACTTGCGATCCACCAATTTGTATGTAAGATATTGAGATTTCTTTCCCAAAAAACATAAGTTTAACTCTCCCGGGTTCAGCCTCTATTTTACCTTTTGGTATATGAACTTCCAACTTTCCCCCTCCGCCTTCTATACCTACAACAGGACTTTTCAGCTCTACAACTTTCCTTTTTTCTCCTTTTTCTTTTTCTTTTTTTTGAGTTTCTGATAATTTTTCTTCTTTTTGTTCTTGTTGAGTTTGTTCTTGAGATTGCCTTGTTTCTTCACCTTGACCCTCCACAAGTGAAAAATCTAAATTCTTTCCCCATATAGAGTATGAGATTTTAGGTAAAAGTTTTGCAATAGCCAAACTTGAAAGTACTCCAAAAGTGCTTGAAAAAATAAGTACATCAATATAAAACGAAATAACTCTGAGCCACCATGGAGCTTCCTTTATAAAAAATTTCACATCATCTGTTTCCTGAAACTTTATTTGAGATTTTGGAAAAAAGAAAAATCTTACAGGATGAGAAACTCCTTTGACTGAAAGTTTTGGAGATTCAGCAAAATCTTCCTTTTGAGTTATAATATGGTAAAGAGGTTCAGATACACCGAATATTCCACCCGGTATAAACCCTAAAAGTCTGAAAGCAAAATTTACATGAAAACCAAAGACATCTTTTTTCTCTCTATCTATTATGAAATCTCCAATATGTGCAAATGCTCTTATTTTGAGTCCCTTCAAATTATTTTGAACTATTTCCCTCCCAGCTTTAATAGAATTTTCTGCATTATCAAAAACCATCAAAGCACCATCGCCCAAAATCTTTATAACCTCACCCGAAAATCTCTCTACAATTTCATTTACAAGCTTTTCAAAACTATCTATAAGCTCTTTTAACTCATCTTGGCTGTGAGTTTCTGAAAATTTTGTGAATCCCTCCAAATCAACAACCATCAAAATCTTTATCTGCGAGGGCATAAATAAAACAGAAAAAAAGAAAATATAAAAAAACAATAAAAAATGTAAAGAAAGGTAAAATCAATTTCAAAAACTCAAAACTTAAACCACCCTGAACCCCAAAGGAGCTAGTTTTTCTTGGAAATCATTCTTTGATAAAAATCCTTCTGAAACAACTTTCACAACATAATTTTCAATAACTTCAATATAAGTCGGGAACTTTGCGGGAGAGAAATTTTTAATTTGTATTACAACATCTACAAAATCCACAAGATCAGGATTTGAAACAGGAACTCCATTCTTTATAGCTGGGAAGCAAAGAACAACTCCACCCAATACCCTCAAGACATTTTTTATTTCAGGGTCAGAAACTTTAACTCCGATTTTTCTATTTTTCAAAACAAAATGAGGAAACTGGAAAGTAGGTTTCAAAAGTAAAACGGCATTCACACCAGAATTTTTCAGAAGTTCAAAAATTACCTTCTCATATTCGGTAGCAAAAACAAATCTTGGTAAAAATAATTCTTCTGATAACATAATATAAGGTGCTATGTTATAGTTCCCACCTGAAAATTCTTGCAGCAAATCAAAAGTTTCTTTTACTGCATTTTTTGAAAAAGGCAAAACCGCAACGACAAAACAAGATATGTCAGATAAAAGTATTTTTCCTCCGCCTTCAAAAATTTCTCTCAACTTTGATGCATGACCTAAAACATCATTTATACTACGAAAAAAAATTTTCTCCATATAAAGAAAATTTTATAAACTCTCAATTTTCGGGAGCTCCTCCCAAAATCCAATTTTTTATTGTATCTATTTCGCTTTGAGAAAGAGAACCTCCCGGAGGCATTTTACTACCACAAGGGGGATTTGTTATTTTGAGGTAAATAAGACTTGAATTTGGCTCTCCCGGAACTACATATCTGCGACCTGAACAAGAACCAGTCCCCACTCCATTTACAACTCCGTTATAACTTGAAAATTGGCTGTGGCATCCTACACATTTACTATCTAAAATAGGCTTCACATCTTTATTATATGTTGGAGATTGAGCAGTTTGCTGCTGATTTTGTTGTTGAGCCTGATTTTGAGATTGATCCTTTTGGGATTGCTGCTGTTGAGATTGATTTTGATCAGATTGCTGTTGAGAAGAAGTTTGTTGCTGAGTCTGTTGTGTTTGTTGCTGATTTTCACCCGGTTCCTGAGCACAAGACGAAAAGAAAAAAATAAGAATACAGGAGCTTAAAAAGAAAGAAAGAGCCGCTAAAATAAAAAATATTTTTCTACTCTTTTTTATACTTTTCATTAGTAAAATAAATTTAATCACCAAAAAAACACAAAAAACAAAGAAATTATTTTTTCATCTCAATTAGTTCAACTTTTCCTCCTTGCGATTCAATTTTATTTTTGGCGGAAGAAGACACGGCGTGAACTTTTAGTGTAATTGGTCTTGAAATTTCACCTTCACCAAGAACTTTTACAGGTTTTCTTAAGGAATCAATCAAACCTCTCTCGTAAAGGAGTTCCGGAGTTATTTCGTTTTCTTCAATTTTAGCTAAATCTTTCAAGTTGATAATTTGATATTCAGTAGGAAATTTTGATCTAAAACCTCTTTTAGGTATTCTTCTTATAAAAGGTGTTTGACCTCCTTCAAACCAAGGTGGGGGAAGAGTTCCTCTTTGTCCTTGACCTTTATGTCCTCTTCCAGATGTTTTTCCGTGAGTTCCATATCCTCTCCCAACTCTCTTTTTTCTATGGGTTGCTTTGTAAGGGGGTCTCAAATTGCTCAAAATACTCATAATTTTTCAAAAATATGAAAATAAAAAAAATTTGGGTTTTTTCCTGTTATTTTCATCCAAAGTTTTCCCTCTCTGGTAAAAAAACAAAAAATTGCTTAAAAAGAAACAAATCTGAAAATAAGAAAATTACTTCATAAATTGATTAAAATCATAAGTAATGATAGAAGAAGATCCAGCAGGTGAAATAAGAAAAAGGGTTCAAAAAATAACGGTAAAGTTTGCAGGAGATTCAGGAGATGGGATTCAGCTTATTGGTTCCCAATTCACATTAGCAACAGCAATATATGGAAATGATTTTGCTATTTTTCCTGAGTTCCCAGCCGAAATAAGAGCACCAGCAGGAACAACTTACGGAGTTTCCGCGTTTCAAATACAATTTGGTTCAATTGATATATTAACTCCCGGAGATGAACCAGATGCACTCGTTGCATTCAATCCAGCAGCTCTAAAAGTGAATCTGCCCTATCTGAAACCCGGGACCCTCGTTATAATAAACATAGACGAATTTGATGAGATAAACTACAAAAAAGCAAACTGGGAAAGCATACTAAAAGGCGAAGAAACATTAGACGAAATACTTTCAAAATTTGAAGTGATAAAAGTGGAATTTAATAAACTCACACTTGAAGCTCTGAAAGAAATAGAAATTCCCCACAAAGATAAAGTAAGAACAAGAAACTTTTTCGCTCTTGGTCTGGTATCGTGGATCTTTATGCGACCAATAGAACCAATAATAAAGTTCATAAGAGAAAACTTCGGGAAAAAACCAGAAATAGCAAAAGCAAATGAAATTTCACTAAAAGCGGGATACAACTATGGAGAAACACTTGAAATAAAACACAAATTCCCAAGAATAGAAGTTCAAAAATATACATTTGAACCGGGAAAATATAGGTATATCTCCGGAAACGAAGCATTTGCATACGGAATTTTAGCAATAAAAGAAAAAACAGGAATCCCCGTGGTTTTCGCTTCCTACCCAATAACTCCCGCAAGTGAAATCCTACACTACCTTGAAGCTTTCAGGAATTTCGGAATAATCGCATTGCAGATGGAGGATGAAATAGCAGCTGTGAACACAGCAATAGGTGCATCATTCGCAGGTGGATTAGGAATAACAGCAACCTCCGGACCTGGTCTCTCTTTGAAATCAGAAGGAATAAACCTTGCTGTCATGACAGAACTCCCTCTGATAGTTATAGATAACCAAAGGTCTGGTCCATCAACAGGAATGCCAACAAAGACGGAACAAACAGATTTGCTCTTTGCTTTATACGGAAGACACGGGGAATCACCGATTATAGTTATAGCACCGCAAAGTCCGGGCGATTGCTTCTGGGCAGTATTTGAAGCAGCAAAATTTGCAATAAAATATATGACACCTGTAATTGTTCTATCTGATCTATACATAGCTATGGGTTCTGAACCTTGGAAAATTCCAGATATAGATAGCATTCCAAAAATAAAAATTGATTTCTGGGAAAAACCTAACGGTTTCCACCCTTACGCAAGAGATGAAGTAACATTAGCAAGACCTTGGGCAAAACCCGGAACCCCCGGACTTGAACATAGAGTCGGAGGACTTGAAAAATCACACATATATGGTAAAGTATCTTATGACCCACAAAACCATGACTTTATGGTAAAGTTGAGAGCAGAAAAAATAAGAAGAGCACAAGCAGATATTCCTGACATACAAGTCT
>Ga0080007_1052282_pt1 | contig 22644 bp, 18 predicted proteins | sample OctOCTMetagenome_FD_69210 | JGI IMG/M metagenome (GOLD analysis project Ga0080007, IMG submission 69210) | Hot spring and microbial mat streamer communities from Octopus Spring Streamers, Yellowstone National Park, USA - OCT_B (SPADES... | ecosystem: Environmental > Aquatic > Thermal springs >...
CTTTGAGTTGAGCTTCTAGTACTTTGTAGTTAGTTTCAGCTTCAATAAGATCACTTTTTGGAATTGCTCCTATTTCATAAAGTTCTTTTTTCATTTTATAAAGCCTCATCGCTTGTTCAAGCTGAGCTGAAAGATAAATCTTTTGTGAGTAAAGATCAGTAGTATCTGGAGTTTTTATCACTGCTAAAACTTGACCTTTTTTGACAAAATCTCCTAACTTAACATTTATGCTTTGAACTGTTCCTGGAAGACGCGATGTTATTTTAACTACCCCTTCCCTATCTGGCTGAACATAAGCTACTGCCTTTATAAAATCTTTAACCTTCTCAAAAACTGCCTCTACTGTTTGAACACCATTTGACACCGATGGGTTTTCAATTTTCTTTTTATTCTTCCCACAAGAGAAAAATAGAGCCGAAGAACTAAAAGTAAAAAATAAAGTAAAGAATATCACAGAAAACAATTGATGCAACACAAATTTGAACTTTGTTTTTCCCAAATCCATAAATTTTTCCTTAAAACTTTTTCTCAAATTACATTTTTTTGTACCATTCATTTTTGTTCTTTATTCATTTTTGTTTTTTGTTATCAAACTTATTTTTTGCTTTCAAAATTCTGCTCCTCCCAATATTTTCAAAATATAATAACTTGCAATATATTGATACTTAGCTCTAAAAAATGCGCTCATGAAAGCCCTGTAAGTACGTAAAGTATCTATGAATTCAATAGTAGATATTCCTCCAATAGAATGAGCCTTTTTGGTTCTTTCCAAAAGTTCATCCATAATACTTTTCTTTTCAGCATAAGAAAAATATATATTTTTTGAAGCTTGGTAGTCATCAAAAGCTTGGAGAATTTCTTTTTTTATTCTTTCTTCCTCTCGCTTCAAAGTTGCTGAAATTTGCTCCCTTTCAGATATTGCAGATATAAGGTCTCCCTGTCTGCGATCAAAAATAGGTAAGCTTACAAAAACTCCGAAACCAATCCCGGGTTTGTATTTAAAAGAGCCTCCAAATGAATCATACTCCACACCCAAAGAAATATCTGGTATAGAATAGGCTTTTAGCAATCTTATCTTGTAATCTACGGATTTTTCTTGCTCTTTAAGCGATTTCAAAATTTCACGCTTTTCCACAGAATCTTGAATTAAGTTTTCAACAAAAATTTCATCTTGCGGTTCTTGAACTTCTTCTGGTTCATAGTTTCCACCTCCCAAAAAAAAGTTGAAGTCTTTCAAGCTTTTTTTATATGTAGAAACTGCCTGAGTGAGTGCGTTTTCAAGTTCCAGCTTATATAATTGAAGTTTCATAAAATCTATAAGACTTAAGAAACCTTCTTTCTGTCTCTTTTCCTGTATTTTTAAAATCTCATCAAAGTCATCAATATCACGCCGTAAATATTCAGCATATAACCTATCAGCCAAAGCACGAAAATAAGAGGTTATAAGCCCAACTACAAGCTCTCTTGATATTTCCTTTGTTTGAAAATCAACCGCCCTTAACTGATAAAAAGCTGAAAGCCTCCTTAATCGTCTTTTTCCTCCAAGCTCCAGAGGTTGCTCAAATCTTGCAGAAAGTAAAGTATTATCTGTATCATAAATTAGATTTTTCCCAAATGAAAGCCCAGTATAATTTATTGAAAGAGCTGGGTTTAGTAAAAGTCCAGCTTGAATATATGCTCCTTCACTCTTTTTTATCTCGTAAGCGGCTATTTTGACATCATAGTTTTTCTCTTTAAAAATCTTTATAGCTTCGCTCAAACTTATTCTTGAATTGCTCACTTCATCAGAGGAAACTAACTTACAATAAAAAAGTAAGAAGAAAGAAAAAAGAGCAAACACCAGGAATTTTTCATGCGCAATCTTAATCCCCCGTCTCAACATATTATAAAATTTTAATTTTAAAACTCTACCCTACTCATTCTTTTTTTTCTGCTTTCCCCGATAGAATTTTTTCAAGTAGTTCAATAGAAAACTTTGCAGCTTCTTTGGCTTTTTTTGCATCACTTTCTTTATATTCTTCGGAAGGTAAGAAATCAATATCACCATAGAATGAAAGCTCTCTTTCTTTTCTCAGCCACTTTGAAAATTTGGCATACTTTTTGAAATCTTTTTCAAACTTTTTGAAGTCTTTATATCTTTTTGCCAAATCAATTATCAAATCAGAAATATCATGCCACTTGGGAGGATCTATTCCGCATGCTCTTAAAATACCTTTGCCACACAATTCAACTATCTCTTGCGCCTCTCTAACTACATCTGCGTAGCTTTTTTCTTGGTAAAGTAATTCAAGAGCTTTTAGTCTCTTCTTACATCTTTCAAGATATTCTTTTGCAAGATCCTTTGAGTTCATAACTCAACTCCTTTTTTGATGTCAATCTTATTTTTCAAAATCCAATAATATCCTCCCTTTTTATAAATTTTCTTTGCACCATACTTTTTCAACTTCCCCTTGAGCTCTGATAAATAATTTCTGAAAAAATCATTTCTATCGTAGAGGATAACCGCATCTTCAATCATATCAAGGAACAGAAAACTTCCCATCTTAACTTCATCTGGTTTTTTGATTACCGGAGAAAGTTCAGTGAATATATTTTTCTTTCTCAGATTTTTAATGTAATCTTCAACCTTAACTTCAACATTTTCAATAAAATCAATGATTCTTTTTGATCTTCCATCCGGCAAATTTTCACAAATTATAAGAAAATCAATATCAGAACAAGGAGAGAAAGTATTTCTCGCAACTGAACCAAAAATGACAAAACTTACGAGATTTTTCCCATAGTATTTTTTAACCTCTCGGAAAACTTTACCTACCAGAACTTTAAATTCTTTGTGCATACAATAATTTTTCTCCTGATTTTTTTTCTTTCTTTCAGATTCAAATAATTTTTCTTTCTTTCAAATTCAGAAAGCTAATTTTGAGTTAAGAAGTTATGAATTTCTTTATTTACTTTATCTGGGATTTCTGGTGTGAAAATATGCGGAGCTCCCTCAAATATGACAAGTTTTGAATTCTTTATTCTTTCTTTTATCTTATATGATTCTTTTATAGGAACTGCCAGATCTTGATCTCCTGCCATAATCAAAGTTGGTTTATCTATATTCTTGATTTGTTCAAGAACGCTATCTCTTTCTATTATTGCCTTTGAGACATAAATTGCTCCTTTTCCTTGAGATTTTAAAGCCTCAGATACCCAAAAATCAAAATTCTTTTCAAGATAGCTTTGAGAAAAGCAAAGTCTTACAACATATTCAGCAGCATTTCTGAAATTCTCTTGCAAAACCTTCTCATCTTTTTCTTTCTCAACTACTTCAAGAAGATTGTTTATCATCACAGAATACCTTTCTTTGTTTGGATCCTCATCGGCTGATGTTCCCATCAAGATGAGTTTATCTGCTATATCTTTGTTTCTTATAAGAAGTCTCATAGAAATCATCCCCCCCATCGATATCCCACCGATTGCTGCAAACTTTTTAATTCCAAGCTTTGAGATGAGTTTTTCAATATCAAAAACGAGATCCCATATATTGCATTCCGAATCAGGTTTATCTGAATCTCCATGACATCTTACATCAGGAGCAAAGACTCTGTAACCTTCGCTTGCGAGGAAATCTATTTGATGATCAAATACTTTATTTGATAGCCCAAGACAGTGAATAAGCATTATGTCTCCCTTTTTCCCGTCTCCCTCTATCCTTACCGACAGAGAAAAATCTCCTATATTTATTTTCTCCTTTGCCATGGAAAAATTTTATGCATCACAAAATTATTTTTTAGATTTAAATCAAATTTATTGAATCTAAGGAGAGATAAAAACGAGGAAATAAAATTCTGATACTTCACCCCTTGCAAAACCAAAAACTATATCAGATGGCACAATAAAGAAAAATTTAGATTTTATTTTAAACTCTAATCCGTAACTTATAAAATCCTGTTTTGAATCTTGGAGAAAACCAAAAGAAAAAAATGGTGAAATATTCACAAAGTCTATGTGGTAGATATATTTTGGGCTATGATAAGATGAAAATAGGTTGAAAATAGGTCCGGTCTTTACAACTCCACCGATATTTCCTTCTCTTAATCTTACTCCTCTTATTAGTCCGACATCATATTTTAAGTTTTCGGGAAAGAAAGGGAATGCTCCGAACTTCCACAGTGAAGAAAAGTTATCAGCAGGATCAAAGTAAGAAGGAATGGATTTTGACCCAAAAAACATTCTAAATCTTCTATGGTGAGGAAAAGATATAAATCCGTTCAAGTTTATGTATCCTAATAATAATGAAGAAATAGAAGGTGTAAAATAAGATAAAGAAAAAGTTGAATAAGGTGAAATTGGTAATTTATCTTTCTCAAAGAAAGATTGAGCTCCTAAAAAAATTCTTATATCAAATCCCTCTTGCTGAGAAAAAGTTTTATAGGTATTGTTCAAATATATTCCTGACTCAACCTGAAAGAATTTACCGTACCCCACTCTTTTATACTCTTCTCTTACGAAGTTCCAAAATGCCGTATCAAATGGAGGAATTGAATCTGCATAAGGCAAAATCTCTCCAAATTTTCCACCAAAAATCAACCAAAGCTTTGCTACACTCTTTTGGAAAAAATAGAGATCTCCTGAAAATTGCCTTTCTGGAATGAAGAAAAATTTGTTCTCCCCTCCCTCAAAAACCTGCCTTACGAAGATTCCGGAAAAAGGATAAAGTAAAAGCCTCAAAAAAATGTATGGATAAAAAGCTCTTAGGAAAGAGAAGAGAGAAAAGCCAAAACCCCTGAGGATACCTTCTGACTTGAGAGCCTCCAAATTTGAGATTTTTGGTAAATTTGAGTTTGAAGTTTCAATAAATTTTATATTTTCTGCTTGCTCGTAAAAGTTGATATTAGAGCCAAAATTCAGACTCAAAAAAATCGGAGACCTATATATATCATCTGCTAAAAGAAAATAAAGTGTAAGATCAAAAAACCCGGAGCTATCAACAAAAATTCTCGGAGTTAGCAACTTGAAAATATTCAGATTATCAAAAAATTTTACTTTTGAACCTTCAAATTCTGTCACAACAAAAGAAATTTTTTCCCGCTGAAAATTAGCACTACCAAGTTCTACTATTTGATGTACCCCAAGATAAGTTTTTCCTTCTTGAACAAAAGTAGAATATATTTTCCCATTATAGATTTTACCCTCCAATGTGCCTTCCGGATTTTCTGATACCTTGAAAAAATTCCCGTTATCATAAAGATATAGAAGAAATCTTCCCTCTCTGAAAGATGTAAATAATATTTTATCATCTTGTGTAAAGGAGGGGAATATATCTGGTTGAAGGTCTTGTGTTATAAAGCGCAAACTGTTATCTTCAAAATCAAAAACTGCTATATCTAAAAAGCCATTTTTTCTAAGATACGAAAAAACCACCTTCTTACCATCAGGAGAAATGTCAGGAGTGAAAAATTCTTCAAGTTCTCCTGATCTGAGAGGGCAAAACAAATTATCAAATTGAAATTTTTGATTTACGAAAGCAAAATTCAAGATGCAGAGTTCATCGTAAAATAAATTTTTTCTTATGAACAAAACAAAGCCTGTTCCGTCCTCCCTTGAAAATATATCTGGGTACCAAGCTCTCTTTTGAGGTAATTTGAAAACCTCATAATAAGGAGTCATTATAAAAACCTCAAATAAATTATCTTTTTCGTTCTTTGAGTCAAAAACTAAAAATCTTCCGTCACCGTTCAAATATCTTCCTCCATTTCTCTGAAAAATATTTCCTGCTTTTGATGAAAAAATCCACCCGTCCTGTTTCATAGTAAATAACTCTTCTCCCCTCAAATGAATTCCCCATGCCGGAAAATCAAAAATTTTATCAGGATATAAATTCATTCCTTCATAGTTTTTACTAATGGCTTCTCTGACAACTTCTAATCTGCTTTTTTCCCAACTCTTGAAACTTTTATAATACTTACTTTTTGATTCAAAAAAAATTTTCCCGTTTATGAAAAGTTCAAAGACCTTTCTTTTTCCATAAAAAAGATCAATATATTTTATGAGTTTAGAATCATCGGAGTATAAAATAGAGAATGGATAGTTAAGAAAAATGCTATCGTCAATTTCACCGAATTCCGCAAAAGATAAAATCAAGTTTGGATTGGTAAAAAAATCCGGTCTCACGATATAAAAGTTTTCCGCACCAAATAAAGCTGCAAGCAAAACCTGTCTTACTTTGTGAGATATTGAAATTCCGGAAAGCTTCTCATCAATTCTTGTTCCACCCCAATTTACAAATATAAGTTTAGAGTGTGTAAAGAACCTTTCAAAATAAAAGGAGTCTGAGTCAAAACCCAAGTAAATTGAAAAGTCTCTTGCCTCCAGACCTACTATGTCTTTTACAAATCTATTTTGCCCGTAAATTTCAGAGGCAAATATCTGAGCCAAAGGAGATAGTTCTTGTGGGAAATATATTCTTATGTTGTATTTTTCAATCTCTATACTCAAAGTATCCTGAGCTACATCAGGACCAAAAAAAGATTTAAGAAGCAAAAAAAGTATTACTATGTTATGTTGTAGCAGCATCTGAACTCAATATAAATTACGAAAGTTAAGTTTCGTTTTAAATTTTTTGATAATTCAAATTTAGGTAATTTAGTTTAGGTAACTTAAAGTAGGAAATTATCTAATTAGCTTAAATATTGATTGAGGAAAAATTTTGTCTCAACTCTGCTGAGATGAATCTTTCTTTTGTTGAATATCAAGAAATTTGAATAATTCTATTGGAACGGGTAAGACTAATGTAGCAGTTTTTTCTGTGGCAAGTTCTGAGACAGTTTGTAGGAATCTCAGTTGCATTGTTATTGGATTTTGAGCAAGCATGTCAGCAGCTTCTTTCAGTCTTTGAGCGGCCTGAAACTCTGCCTCAGCTAAGGTTATTTTTGCTCTTCTTTCTCTTTCAGCTTCTGCTTGGCGAGCCATAGCTCTTTGCATCTCTTGTGGCAAATCAATATGTTTAACTTCAACTGCTGAAATCTTTATACCCCACGACTCTGTCATTCTATCTAATATACTTTGTATTTTCAGGTTTATTTTTTCTCTATGAGCGAGTATATCATCAAGTTCAGCTTCACCGCAGACTGACCTTAAAGTTGTTTGTGCAAGCTGGCTTGTAGCATATATGAAATTTTCCACAGCTACTATTGCTTTTGCTGGATCAACCACTCTAAAATATACAACAGCATTTATTTTCACGGATACATTATCTTTTGTTATAACATCCTGTGGTGGTATATCCATAGTTATTATTCTGAGTGAAACTTTTACCATTCTATCTATTATAGGAATTATGAGTACAAGTCCTGGACCTTTTACCCCTGCAAGCCTTCCAAGTCTGAATATTACACCTCTCTCGTACTCCTGCAGTATTTTTATTGCTGAGGATAGGACAAAAATCCCGATAATTATGATTGGGAGCCAAAAAGACAGATTTTGCACCTATAAGATTTTGTAGGCCGTGCGGGATTCGAACCCGCGACCCCTGGCTTAAAAGGCCAGTGCTCTTCCGCCTGAGCTAACGGCCTAAATTCAATTTATCTTATTCCGCAAAAACTGCGAAACTAAAAAAACAGAAAAAATTGGGATAAAATAATGTAAGGAAAAATGAAAAAACATATTCTTATATTATTGCAAATTTTAGTTTCTTTTCTATTAATTCAAAGCTGCAAAAATAAAACTATAGAGTTCGCAGAAAAATTTGAAGATGTTTCATCAGAGTTTAACTCTTTATTTGAGAAAACAGATTTTGCAAATATTAACTTTAACCAAACCCTTACAATATGCTCCCTACCACTATCACAAAAAGATGTGTCATACTTTCTTGATCCAATATCTCAACCTGAAAAATTACCCATGGCAATTATTGTATCGGAGGAGCTAAAGACTCCTATATTTGTTTCGCTTTTATTTGCAAATATGTTAGACACATCCTGTGAAAAAACAAAATGCTCATTTGGAACAAATCAGATAAGCTACAATATAGAAAAAGAAGAAAAAAACATTCAAGAAGGATATAAAAAAGAAATAGTAAAGATAAACACAGATAGGGGTAATATAACAATAACAAAATATATAAATCCCCTTGCAACAGAGATAGTTGCAAATATTTCAGTAGAGCTTGAAAATAAAGTAGAGAACATAAAGTTTGCTTCAAAAATAACACAAGCTGGAGAAACAGTAGAAACATACGAAGTTGAAAACATAGTTTTTCAAAACGGAACAAAATGCAGGTCCAAAACAAAAATATATGGTGGGCAGAGAGAAATAAACATAAGTTTAGTTTCACCCGAAGGAAAACAGAACTTTTACGGCTACATCAAAAAAGTAAAAGGTTGCCAGCAAAAACCAGTTATGAATTTGAGTTCAAGATTTGGATTGATTGATATAGGTTCAGAGTGCGACTTTATATTCCCAACCTCAAATATAGAGTTCTTTTCTTTGCTTATAAAAAACAGAGCAGAAAACTTTGATGATTTTTCCATATCTTTACTTGAGAAGTTATCACAGAAATTTGAAATCCTAACCGAAGAATTGAACCTTATAAAATTTGCAAAATTGGTAAATGACCTATCACAATCCTTTTCTATAATAAAAATGATGTATGACCAGAATTTTCAGGAAAGTATATCATTAAAGATACAAGAGGCAGAAAAGCTTTTAGGGGGAATAAAAATTGCGATACCAAGCAGGTTAAAACTTAAATTTTCAGAAGATTTTTCAATTGATATTACCAAACCAGTAAATGAACCATCGCTTTTATTTCTGGAATTATATATTCAAATCTTGAAGGTTATTTTTCTTTACATAAGGTCTCTGGATTTGAATCTACCTGAAAACCTCAAAAATCAAATAATTAACGAGATTCAGCAGAAAATATCTCTCAAAATGAGTGATAAGATGGAAATACTAGCAAAATCATTAGAAGGAAGCAAAAGTTTCTTGATGACATCAGATAATTATAGAAGAGAAATCGCTTTCTTAGGAATCAAAAGACTTGTGGAAATCTTTCTAGAATTTCTGTCAAAAATTCAAAATTACAGCTTTGGAGTATTCGCAAAAGATACATCCGGTATATACATTCAAACTCAAAAAGGAAAATTTTATTTCTCGCCTATTCCAAAATATCCAGATGTTATAACTCAGATACTTCAAGGTGGTGTAAATTATAACGAAAACTGGCAAATTCAGCTTTTTATGCGGTTTCTGGAGGATTTTATTCGGAAATTTTATATATCAGGTGAAGGAGAAAGCGAAACTCTTGAATTTATAATTTACATCCTAAACAAAATAAATACGAATTATCATTTAATTGGATATGTGGATTTTCCAAAAATTTTCTTTTCAAATTTGAGAGAGATTTTTCCTGCATGGACAAAAGATGGGAAATTAGCAATTGAATGGGATTGCGCATTTCCTGAAAGGATAACATGTAATGCAGAAGTTTTTGACAGGGAACATTTTTCGTCTCAACTAATCTTTTCGGAACCTATAACAGAAAATATAACAGTTTGGGATTACAAGTTCCCACAAGATTCAATAAGAACCCGGTTCCCATACATAATATACAAAGAACCTTCTTTTTTTGGAGCAATAAGAATAAATCTAATAGAACTTGGAAATAATAACCTTATATCAAAAGTATGTGGAGTTTATATAGACCCCCTTTTGCTATCAAGCTACCTACCACAGGGTAAAGAAGGAATTTGCATTTTAAATCTGTGGATTGCTTATTTGACAAGAGAAAATTAGGATGTATTTTTTTAAATATATCTTAACCATCTTGTATCAAACCTATAAAGACCAGCCTCCATAGCGCACCTTATAGCATAATCGTACTCTTCTGCTGTTATACGTCTGTAAAGTTCTGGATAATTTTTGGGCTTCATAGCTACGAGACCTGCTGGATAATATTGATCCATTATATTTACATATGTATGAACAGATACTTCCTTTGCAATAAATTGCATTATTTTATCTGTTCCAGCTACATTCCCTGGCATAACAAGATGCCTGACTAATAGTCCTCTCAAAGCAAGTCCATTCTCATCAAATTTCAAATCACCAACTTGCTCCCACATCTTTTTTATTATCTTTCTTGCAACCTCAGGATAATCCCTTACGCCAAGATATTTCCATGAGATCTCCGGATCCCATATTTTGAAATCTGGCATGTATATATCTACTATTCCGTCCATAAGTTCTATTGATTCCTCTGAATCATATGCACTTGTATTATAGACTATTGGAATTTTTAGTCCCATTTCTATTGCATAATAGATAGCTTCAAGGATTTGAGGAACAACATGTTCTGGGGTAACAAAATTTATATTGTGGCATCCCATATCTTGCAGTCTTATCATTATCTTTGCAAGATCTTTTGGAGAGACTTCAAAACTATCTTCTCCTTTCCAAGATATATCAAAGTTTTGGCAGAATACACATCGCAAGTTACAAAAAGCAAAGAAAATTGTTCCTGATCCATTCCATCCGCGTAAGCAGTCCTCCTCGCCAAAATGAGGGAAAGCACTTGATACAGCAGCGTATCTGCCGACTCTACACACTCCTTTTTTTATGTTTCTATCTACATCGCAGTTTCTCGGACAAACCCTGCATCTTTTTAGTGATTCTATTGCTTTCTCTACCCTTTCTTTTATTTTCCAAACCCCTTCCTCTCTCGTCTTAATATATGCTGGTACAAAATCTTTTCTCCGTATCGTAAATTTTTCATCTTTCATATACCAAGGAGGCTCACCAAAAGGAATGAATTTTCGTGAAAGCATAAAAATAAATTTATTCATTCTGTTGAGAATATAGTTTATCTTGAAAATAGTAAGACTTTGTCTAAGCTTTTGAAGATTGTGATTATATATCCTCCTTTTGATTTTATACCTAAAAATTTTTGTCCGATTTCAAACTCGTGAGAAAAAATCTTCTCTTCTAATGTGTAATCTCCTATTTTCATAAAGAAATACTCGCCTCCTTTACACAATCCATCATACCAGCAACCTTTACTATCTGTAAAGATTACAAAAAACATATCGGGAGAAAATTTTTCTATAATGAAAGCTTCTGCCTTTTTAGATGTAAAAAATTGATTTTGCTTTGATTTTTCAAAAGAGAAGAAAACAAGATAGCCAGAACTGACAGAAAAAATTAAAAGCTTATTCCCATCAAATATAAAATCTTGAGGGTTCCCAAAAAATTTACCCGAGAACTCAAATTTTTTCTTCCCTTCCCCCCTATCTAATATAACTCCGTTTCCTAATGCATTTCCGAAATTATCTTTCCCATACGAAAAGATAAGATAATGTTCTCCATCCGCTTTGAAATAAAATTTATCATAAGAATGTATGCTGAAATCTTCTATTTTGCCATTTTTATCAGCAGATATGAATAAAGTAGGGAAATTACTAGAGATTTGAAAGTAAACAAGAACTTTATCTTTTGATATTGCAGAAAAATTGAAATTACATCCTACTGTTATTGGTAGATTAAAACTTATTTCCTCCGGGGCAGATATATTGCTTCCTTCTATCGTTATTACGGAAACGGAAGTTTTTCTAGGTATAATTTGGCAGTTCTTTTTGAAAACATAAAGTTTATTCTCATCTTGAATTATATCAAATTCAGGTCCAAGATCCTGAATTTGGATTGGTTCTGTTAATTCACTCTCAAAGTAGAAAAGTTTATTTTGCTGAACAAAGAAGATTTTTTCATTCAACCAGAAATATTTATCACAAATTACATCTTTGAAGTCTAAATATTTTGCTTCACCACTGTTTTGGACAACAAAGAAGCTACTGCAAGATGAATTCATAAATATTTTTGAATTTTTAGCTTCAAAAAATGATAATGGGATAAATCTTGTGCCCGGTATATTCCCGAAAGATTTTGCATTTTCACCTGATACAGAGATTACTTCCGTTTTCTCTCCGTGAACGAATATAAATAATGTATCTCCAACTTTGATCGCGTCTATTTTTTCTGCTGGGACCGAGGTTGAAGCCAAAATTTTCGGATCAGAAAAAGAAACAATTTTTGGGAAGAAATCAAAAGATACAATTTGGGTACCTGATACGGAAAAGAATCTTATCTTATCTTCTTCTTCCAAAAAAGCGAAATCAGAGGCGTGAGTAATTTGAAAAGATGATACATTTTTCCAAGTTTTGAAAATATCCCCAAACCCGGGAAACCCAGATGAGACAAGGATATTTTTTCTTATATAAAACGGAAGATCGTCTGTGATTGAGGAAGAAAATGAAATCTCCATAATATACTGTCCGAATGTAACATCAGACGGAAAGGACAGGCGAAATACCTCATAATAATCTCCAAGACACAAGAAAGATGACGGAGTTATGCTTCCCGTAAATCTCTGGTTATCTTTTATGAAATATGCTGAAACAGAAATTTCCCTTGAAAAATCCGGACAGAAGAAGGATACTTTGAATTCAACTTCCTGACCCGGCACAAAAAATGAAATCAAAGAAGGATAGAAAAATTCAAAATCAACTACTGTAAAACTTCTCTCAACTATTTCTGATTCCTTTACAGGAGGCTGAATTTCAACCTTCTTTTCTTTACCGCAAGAAATAAGAAATAATAAAAGACAAAAAAGCAATAGAATATAAATTGCTGTTGAGGAAATGTGGTTTATCAAGGTCAAAATGTTAGCATTAGAAAAACGGACATTAAGATAAGAATTTCTTTTTTTAGGATTCATGCACTCTTTGGATTTATCAGGGGATTGATTTCTCAATATCATCAAGAAATATTTTATCAACTTTTCAAAAAATTTGCTTTAAACCTTGTATCTCAAATTGAATTGAAAAAATTTAGTTTCTTGTAGGTCGCTCCCAAAAACGATTCTTATCTAATTTACTTTTTTTATACTAACAAAAACAGTAGCAGTTTGTGGATATACCTTAATATTACCTGTTTTATATATTGGTACCTCAATAGAGAAGTCTGATGTTCTTCCTTGAATATCTATCATATCTGTAAATATTCTATCTCTACCTTTAAGTTCATCCTCTGGACCGGATATATTTACATACTGGGGGTAGACTGATACAGAAACTATGTATCCATCTGGCACATTTCCCACGATATCAGGTACTACTCTGACACTTCTTTGAACTATTTTTTCAAATTCCAAAGTTATGAATTTAGGAGAGACATTTACTAACTTGCATAGAGGAGGAGCAATAAACTTTTTACTTAACAGCTCTTGCAAGTTTATGCTATATACAGGCAAGAAGTTCTTTTCAAACTTTATAGATATGGTTTTGTTTTTATTCTCCTGCAAAACAGAGTACAGTATTTGTGGGCAATCTATTTCTAAAACTACATCTAAATTTTCCTGTTTTAAAATTACATTTTGAGGTATGTTCTCTACGACAATACTATATCTTATGGTATAATTACCTCTGAAAGCAAATAGTGAGTAAGCAGTTATAGATAGGGCAAAAAATAAAGAAATTATTTTCAAGTAAATAGGCTTCATAACCAAAATATGAAATTAAAAAAATAGCAAAAATTGAAATAAAAAGAAGAAAATTATGAAAGACTAAAAAGAAAGTCTCACAGAGAACATAATTGATGAGTTATCTTTAAAAAAGCCAAAAGGAGAAGTTCTTTTACCGGAAAGCAAAAATAATCCTCCGGATATCTCAAGGAAATCATAAGGTTTGAATGCCCCCGAGAACACAAAAAAGTTTCCTCTTATTTTTGGAGATTCAATTGGGATATCCAATATGAATGCCGGAAGTAAAGAGAGAGAGCTTTGTCCAAAGTAAATTTCATATCTTAACGAGATTGAAGGTAATATTATTCCTCTTTCTAAAAACATAATTTTGTCCCTTGATAAGTTTATTGTGGTTCTTGTTCCAGCGATAGAAATAAGATTTGAAATTATCTCTTTTTCAATATCAAACGCAAGCGATATGATTGGGAAATTTTTAATATTTAGGTTTGAATCTGGAAGAGGAGAAAAGAAGAAAGCTAAATCGTTTTTTAAGAGAAATCCGGATATATCGTAGGACCATCCCCCACCAAGCATATAATATCTTTTTGGTTCAAGCTTCAAGAAACTTTCTCCTCTTGAAGCAGGTTCAAGAATTTCCGCAGCAGATATATCTAATTTTTGCTCCAAGCTCCCGGGAGTGCGCGCAAACTCCTGAGAAAATACTGGATCAAAAAAAGGAAGAGGGAAGCTGAACCCGGTATACCCCACAAACGCAAGCTGCAAAAGTTCTAACCTTGATGAAAAATAAAATCCCAGTCCGAAAGATTTGAGCAAATCAGAAAACAAAGAAGGATATTTTTTGACTATCGGTTGAAACTGACCATCTAAAAGCGTTTTTAGTTGATCTGAGTTTTTATCTCCCTCAAATGCAACATATAAGGACCGCCAGTTCATAATTGCCCAATCTCCCTTTACATCAACAAATTGAGGCGGAGTAAAAAACGGCTCATAAACAACTTGAAATGATGAACTACCAAAAAGTAGAGAAAAATCAAGAAGTATCCCAGGAGTTTTAAGAAATCTTTGCTCTGCAAATATTCCATCTCTGAAATCAGGTCTGTTTACAACATCCAAAGGAGAGCCATCACATATTCCCCAGCTTACAATTTTTCTACCACCAGATATCAGAAAAGATTCGCCCGAGAATGAAAAATAAGCTTCATGAACATCAAAGAAATTCTGGAAACGAGAAAACCCTCCGTAAAAATAGTTGAGGTCAAGCTTTCCTGAAAACAAAATAGAAAATTTTTCAGAAGGTTTATAGTTTGTTTGAAGAAAGAGCCTTTGTTTAAACTCTGCTAAATCCTCAAAAGAATTATCTTTTTTCAAATCAAAAAAAAACCTTGTAAGCGAATAGAATGAAGAAGATGAAAAAGGAGTAAATTCTTCTTCTGCATATAAAATTATGAAATTTGGAAATATAATTGAAATTATAAGAAGGTAAAAAAGTAGGGAAATAACATAAAAAATTAGGGAAAAAAATTTTTTCATTTTTCACCTTTTTTGTTTTAAATTTACCACTTCCCAAGAAAATCAGGAGAAAAATACTTATCCTGAACCTTTATATCAACTTTTATATTTTCTATTATGAGTTCAGTTTCGTTTCCGTTCTCAAGATTTTTGACATAGGTCCTTGTGGGGATATTGTATTTGCCATCAACTTTTGTTATTTCATTCTCAATTACTTTGAAGAGTTTTCCATCTTTGTAAAGCTCAGTTTTCAAAACTGCGTAGTCATCTTTCCTTACATAAAAAACAGCCTTTGAATATTGTGAATCCACACCTTTTTTAGGAGTTGATTCAACAACATATAGATTTTCATCTTCTCTGATGAGTTTATATTCGTAGTCTTCTATTTTCTTTCTTTCCATATCCTCATATGTTAGCTCACTTCCCATAAAAGATGTTTTTTTCTGTCCCCCAGCTATTCTCCTTGATTTATTCAGAGATGGCAAAAACAGAAACTGCAAAGTTTCATCTTTCTTTGATATTTGCAAAAACTGAGTCCCTCTCACATCTGCCGGGTCAAGGAATTTGGAGACAGAGTATCTTATATCTCCATCTGATTTAGTATAAACTATCATTTTTCTTTCTCGCACATCACCACCTTTTTTTATTATCATTTTCACAGAACTTTCAGAGGAAGTTGGAATAGCTTGGGAATCCACCTTTTTTATTACTTCGTCTGCTGTTATAAGTAAGAAAGAAAGGATGTAGACACCAATCATGGTTAATTCACCTCCATTAACTTAAATTGCTTTTTTCAAGAATTTAAGAGTATAGCTGTTTGCGTTTCAATTTTCAAATATGTCTAAAACCATAAAGATAAATGAACCACAATTTTAACGGTCATATATTCCATACAATATTTGAAATTGCAAAATCTTCAAAATACCCAAAATAGACTATTAAATATCTAAAAACTATGAAAGAACGGGAGCATGAAGGCATGAGAAATGAGGAAAATATCAGCAGATCAGAAGAAGAAGAAAATAAGGAAGAGCATAGTATCACAAGCATAAATAAAGAGATAGATAAAATGAAAAGAGGACTCACTTCAATAATAGAAGAGCAAGATTTTGATCAACTTTTGAAAAGCGGAAAAACTTTGAGGATAAAACTCGGAATAGACCCAACTGCATCTTTGATACATCTTGGGCACCTTGTTTTAATTTTCAAGCTCAGGGAATTTCAGGAAATTGGACATGAGGTTTGTCTCATAATAGGAGATTTTACAGCGCAAATAGGTGATCCATCTGGTAGAACATCTTTGAGACCAAAGCTATCAGAGCATGAGGTAAAAGAGAACGCAAAAGAGATACTAAGAAAAGTAAAGAGGTTCCTTATTGAAGAAAGGACAAGAGTTTATTTTAACTCGGAGTGGTTCAAATCGATAGGAACAACAAAGCTTTTTGAGCTATTTTCAAAAGGCACAGTAGCTCAAATCATAGCGAGAGAAGATTTCAAAAAAAGGATGCAGGAAAAATCTCCTATATTTGTTCATGAATTTTTATATCCTTTCTTACAGGCTTATGATTCTGTGGTGGTAAGGGCAGATATAGAGCTTGGCGGTAGCGATCAGCTCTTCAACTTATTGTTTGCAAGGGAAATAATGAAAGAATATGGACTCCCCCCAGAGGTTTGTATAACAACCCCTATCTTGGAGGGAACAGATGGAAAGCTGAAAATGTCAAAATCGTATGGTAATTACATAACTCCTGATGAAGCGCCAGAAGATATATATGGTAAGCTTATGGGGGTAGATGACGAGCTGATATTCAAGTACGCCGAACTATTAGGTGGATATGAAAATAACGAATTAGATGAACTAAAAAAAATCCACAGGTTTGAGGCTAAAACACAAATAGCTTTTAAAATAACAGCAAGGCTCAAAGGAGAAAAAGAAGCTTTGAGGGCAAAAGAATGGTTCAACAAAGTTATAAGAGAGAAAGAAATACCAGAAGAAATTCCTCAAATATATGCAAAGGAAGGGGAAATATTACAGAAAGTTCTCAAAGAAGCTGGTGTAGTAAGTAGCGTATCAGAAGCGACAAGATTAACAGAATCTGGCGGGATATATATCAACGGTGAAAAGGTCAAAGAAAAATTTTTTGAATTGAAAAAAGGAGAATACAAAATAAGGGTTGGTAAAACAAGATTCTTAAAATTAATCGTAAAGTGAGACTTCAGTATTATAGATAGAAAGAATTTAGAAATAAATTGAAATTTTTGGTATCATTTATCGCCATTCTCTTGATGTGATTTGTACAGTAGGTCTAAATCTCCATCTAATATATCTTCAAGGCGATACAAGGTCACCCCAAGCCTGTGATCTGTTACCCTGTTTTGCATAAAGTTGTAAGTTCTAAGTTTTTCCGATCTTTCTGCTGAACCTATTTGTTGCTTTTTCTTTTCAAGAATTCCTCTTTCCAACTTTTCTTTTTCTATCTGGAATAGTCTTGCTTTGAGCAGACGGAGAGCTTTTTCTTTGTTCATGTGCTGTGATCTTTCATCTTGACAAACTATAACTATACCTGTTGGAATATGTTTTACTCTTACAGCAGAATCTGTTTTATTGACATGCTGACCTCCCGGTCCTGATGCTCTGAAAGTTTCAATTTCTAAATCCTTTGGATCTATTTTTATATCAATATCTTCTGGTTCTTCAAGCACAGCAACAGCAGCGGTTGAAGTATGAATTCTACCAGAAGCCTCAGTGAGCGGAACTCTTTGAACCCTATGAACACCAGCTTCATTTATCATAAAATCATAGACATTTTTCCCCTCCATTATAAAAGAGATTTCTTTTATTCCACCAAGATCGGATTTTCTTTCATAGATCAGCTTCATTTTCCAGCCCATTTTTTCTGCAAACTTTGAGTACATTCTAAAAAGGTCCGCGGCGAATAATGCGGCTTCCTCACCTCCAACACCTGCTCTTATTTCAACTATGCATGTATTTCTTTTTGCTTTTCTACCACTTTCCTCTTCTTCCTCTATCTCATTTAAAAGTTTTTCCAGATTCCTCTCAATTGATTTTTTCTCCTCCAAAGCCAAAGCTAATATTTCTGGATCGCTTTCAGAAGAAATTATATATTCGACCTCTTGAAGGTCATTCACAAGCTTTTTCATTTGCTCAAATTTCTCAACCTTCTCTTCGATTTTCCCTCTTTTTTCAAGCAAAGAAGCATCAAATTCTTGTGTGAGTTTTTCATCTATTTGAGAAATCTCATTTTTCAATTCACCTATTTTTTGTATAAAAGATTTTATTTTTTGGAGGTTTTCAGGGGTTAGCATAATTTAAGTTATATATAGATGGGAGGCGACGCCGGGATTTGAACCCGGGAATAAGGGATTTGCAATCCCCCGCCTTAGGCCGCTTGGCTACGTCGCCAATATCTGATACAAAAACTAATTTAAGAATAAAAATCCGCCAAACGGAGAATTTCAAAAACAAAATAAATGTTCAAAAAACAATTTCCGTATGTGAGAACACAGGACCGTATGTACAACAGAGCTTTGGACCGTACTGTGTTTTTATTACACAAGAGAAACATAGACCCAAACCGCATCCCATCCTTTCCTCCATAGCAAAAAACAGAGGCGTATTTATTTTGTTCTTTATCCAGAAATCCCAAAGAGCTTTTAGCATACCATAAGGTCCGCAACTTAAAGCGATATCAAAATCGTAAGGAGAAACCTCATCAAAAAGAACATCCAGAACAACCCCCTTTTTACCTTCTGAACCATCTTGCGTTGTAATATAAAGAGATTTTACTTTTTGGGAAATCTCGTCTTTCAAAATTATGTCATGCGAACTTCTGCCGCCAAAAATCAAAGAGCTTTTTGATTTTCCGAAGAAATCAATTACAGGATATAAAGACGCTACACCCAATCCGCCTGCAATAAAGAGGATGTTATTTGGTTCAGAGATACCATGTCTTTTCATAGCGGTCAAAAACCCGGTTCCACATGGAGCTACTGCTCTCACTTTATCACCTGCTTTGACTTTTGAAAAGCGCGCTGTCCAGCCACCAAATACCTTAAAAAGCACAGAAAAAACTCCATCTCTTGAATAGAATATAGAAAAAGGTTTTGGAATAACAGAGATTTCATCTTGTAAAGATATCATTACGAATTGACCGGGCTCAAAATCTACTTTCCCTTCCATTTCAACAAGAAAAGTTGACGGGGCGACTTCTTCATTTTTAACGACTGAACTCTCAAAAACTCTGATCATATCGTGAAATTTAATTAGGTTCTTTTTCCTTCATATGATAAAACGAAATATTTCCCTCTGTCACTCCAATAATAAATTTGCTATTATCTATTCGGACAAGAAATATATGAGCCTTTGGGGTGAGTTTCATATGAGAAATAATTTGCATATTGCCATTACCATTCATCAGAGCTGGAAAAAACATGCCTCTTTTTTTCATAACAAAAAGAAATCCAAAAAGGAAAGCTCCAAGAACGAAAACTGAAACAATAAGTTTCAGAAGAAATTCCATTACCTCCATATTCAAATTTTAAAAAATGAAAATTCCTTAATTTCCGAGATAAACAATCATTAAAAAGCAATTTTCTCTTTCTCCAAACATAAAATTGAAAAGTAATGAGCTGGAAAAAGAAAATAGTTATAGAGGTTCTATACTGGAAGGAATGTCCAAGCTGGGAGTTAGCATTAGAAAGAGTAAATAAAGCAGCAGAAGAACTGAAAAAAGAAGGGAAAGATGTTGAGGTAGTTTTAGAAGAAATAAAAACAGACGAGGAAGCTTCTGCAAAAAAATTTCCCGGCTCTCCAACTATTCTTGTAAATGGTAAAGACATAGATGAGGAGGGAGCAAAGCAAAATCCTGTTGGACTCACTTGCCGGGTCTATTATATAAACGGGAAATACTTACCACTACCACCCTACGAGTTCATCAGAGAAAGAATTTTTCTTTTGGCTTCCTACTAAACAACCACAAAAGATACAAACACAAACAAAAAAAGAAAGAAAAAATCATTATCAAAAACTAAAACTCTAATAACACCACACAAAAAACAAAAAATTTTTATTAAACATTTATATTTTATTAAGAGGTAGAAGGAGGAGGATTATGCCTGAACAAACAAACATACATACATACATACATACATCAAGATAGGAGGCTTTTTAAGAATTTAAAAGTAGTATATAAGATACTCATACCAATTTTGGTTTTCTCTGTATTTGCGATAGCAGTAAATTCGTTTGCATCTTTGATTCTTTCAAAAATGAGGAAATCGCTTGATATTATGTATGAGAAGGGATATGTTTTGGCATCTGAAACATCGCAACTTAAGGCAAATATGTACTCTCTGATGAACACGCTTATGAGAATGGGAATGGAAATGACGGAAGGAATAAATATAGCAGAAATATACAGAGATTCCATTGAACAAACTATGTCTTTTATTGAAGACAATATAAAGATAATAAAGGAGAAAGCTGAAACCCAAGAGGAAAAAGAGCTGATAGGGGGTATAGAAAGCGAATATTATGAGTTCAAGAAAAAAATTCAAGAGAACATTATGGCTTACGCAGAAAATGGTCAAAAGGAACAATTTTTATCTGAACTTCAATCAATAGCTCCTCTGTACGATGGAATAATTCTAAAAACAGAGCAAATATCAAATAATGTAACAGAAAGACTGAGACAGATTTTGGAGCGTGAGATAAAATCAGGTCAAAAAAATCATATCATTTTCCTCTCTGTATCTATGTTTTCAATACCATTAGCAATTGTTTTTGCTATTCTTATAGGTTATGTATTTCTTGCAAAACCCATGCAGCTCATAGCTAAATTCCCTCAAAATGTATTTAAAAGGTCAGGAGAAATAGACCTCACAACAAAACTATCTTTTACCGGAAGAGATGAAATAGGAGAAATATCAGATGCTATAAATAAGTTTGTGGCTGGAATAGAAGATTTTGTAAATAGACTTGTTAATATTTTAGGCGGTACAGTAGAACTTGCAGAAAAGCTATCTTCTTTAAAACAAAATTTAATAACTGTTCATAATGAGCAATCATCAATACAATCTATTCTTTCCTCATCTGCCGAGGAGCTATCACAAGTATCAAAAGATATGGCAAGAACAGCAGAAAGCATAAGTAGAGGAACAAAAGAAGAAAAGAAAAAAGTTGAAAACTCAATAGTCAAAATTAAAGAATCAATAAACAAAATCTCAAACATCGTAGATATATTAAAAGTCATAAGGGATACTTTTGAAAGTTTAAGGACTTCTGTTGATAAGATAAATAAAGTAGTGGGGGCGATAGAAGACATTTCTGAACAGATAAATCTTCTTTCTTTAAACGCCTCTATTGAAGCCTCACGCGCAGGAGATGCAGGGAAAGGATTTGCAGTCGTAGCAGCAGAAATAAGAAGACTCGCAGATAGGACAAGAACAATAGTAAAAGATATAAAATCTATGGCTGAAAAAAATGTTAGGGTGATTGATGATACAAAAAAAGTAATTGAAAAAGCAAATCAGTTCTCTCAGGAAGCAATAGAAAGCGTAAATGTTTCCTCTGACCAACTTGATAAAATCAATATCTTTTTGGAAAACATAATCAAAAACATTGATAGTTTCAGGTTATCAGCTTATCAACAAGAAAAATCGTCTTCGCAAGTAGCAGAAATAGCGATAAACCTTACAAAGATATTAGAGACACTTGACCAAAACATAAAGGGAATATCAAAAGAGGTAGATGGGCTTCAAAGAACAGCATCTGAAACAAAAAGCTTTATAAATAAGTTTAAATTGAAAAAAACCTGAAAACTGTATTTGAGGCGTAAAGGAGAAATGTCAAAACAAAATAAAAACAAAACAAAAAAGGAGGTGAAAAGCCATGAGTATTAAAATAAAAAAAACTTGGATACAAGAATTAATATCTACACTTTTATTTTTCTTTGCTTTCACAAGTAATTCTTTGGCACAGAAAGATCTGCGAGTAGTATATTTTTCGTCAGAGCCACCAGCCGTTGTACCTTACAGAGCTTTTGACCCGGATTCGTACGCCGTAATAAATTATATATTTGATAAGCTTGTGGGGTTTGACTATGAAGGGAACCCGAGACCGTGGCTTGCTGTATCGTGGAAAAGAATAGATCCTCTGACAACAGAATTCAAGTTAAGACAAGGAGTAAAGTTCCATAACGGTGATGAGCTAACAGCAGAAGATGTAAAATTCACAATAGAAACACATCTTAATCCGGAAATAAAATCTCCTACAAGAGGAATACTTTCCTCTATAAAAGAGGTTCAGGTAATAGATAAATACACATTCAGAATAATAACGCACTTCCCAGATGGTATGCTTATTTATAGACTGCATATGTTTTCCGATGTTTTACCTTCAAAACTTATAAAACAGGTAGGATATGATGAGTTCGCAAAAAACCCGGTTGGGACAGGTCCTTTTAAATTTCAGTCCATAGAAAAAGGGAAAAGAATTATTTTGGTCAAAAATGAAAACTACTGGCAATCTGGATGGCCAAAATACGATAAACTAATTTTTGAACTCATACCAGAAAAAGATTGGGCAAATGCTC
>Ga0080007_1072562_pt1 | contig 22440 bp, 24 predicted proteins | sample OctOCTMetagenome_FD_69210 | JGI IMG/M metagenome (GOLD analysis project Ga0080007, IMG submission 69210) | Hot spring and microbial mat streamer communities from Octopus Spring Streamers, Yellowstone National Park, USA - OCT_B (SPADES... | ecosystem: Environmental > Aquatic > Thermal springs >...
GCCTCGTAGCCTCCATGGCTCTGAGAGGGCTAATAGATATAAGAGAGTACCCTGAAGCCATGGAGTTTACGAGGAGACCTAGGATAAACCTAGGGGTTGGCTTGAAAATATCAGAGTGTAATGCTACAGCAGCAATAGATAATAGTGATGGGTGGGCTGCAACACTACACCAGCTCTCAGAGGCCAGCAAGGTTAAGGTTGTTGTTGAAGAGCTGTACACGACAAGAGAGGCTGTAAAGCTACTACAAGAGTTAAAACTAGCAGAGGAGGAGCTCCTAGAAAGCTGGGAGGACTACAACATAGCGGTAACAATACCAGAAAACAGCCTCGAATGCCTACTAGGCTACTGTAGGAGAGAGTATGTAGAATGCCACGTAGCCGGGAGGGTCGAAGTGGGGGAAGGCGTGTACCTCAAAGGGAGGAGAGTGGAAGCGAAGGGCTGGACATGGTTCCCTTGAGATCTGGGGCTTCCCAGGCTTATTGATGCAGTTAACGGTGTTGCTAAGTGCTCCAGAGGATCCTAGGCTGGAAGCTTGAGAGTGTTGACGTCAAAGAGGTTCTTCAAGTAACCCTTTTTCCTACGTAGAGCTCTGAAATACCTAGTTCCAAGAGTGTCTATAGCTTATTAACCCCCCTTCATAAACTTCAATTGGGGCCTTCTGGTGGAGCCTATGGTTTATGGCCGTGAAGAGGGTGTAGGCTCAGATAAGGTGACTTGGTTGGAGGGGGTATCGATTCCTAGAGTGTGTTTCGAGAGATTAGAGGAGGTTAAGGTTAGGATCTCTAAGATCATTGAGAAGTACGGCTCCCTCCAAAGATATGGTAGACCTGTATGGCAGGATGTCATGGAGGTAGCTTGCGTGGTTTACCTAAATGAGAGGCTGAACGTCTCCCTGGAAAAACTGAGCTACTACCTAGGCTTTAGCGATAAAACAGCATTGTACAAATATGTTAGGAGGATCAGGGAAACATCTACGCTTACATTATGGGATGGGAGGAACCTTGTAATAAAGAGGATGAGCTTAGAAGAGCTCGTAAAGCTTGTTGAAAACGAAATCCAAGCTAGAGCAGAGGTGAGTGCTACGGGTGTTAAGACTATAACGGTAACCCTGGAGGCTTACGAAACACTCTTAACGTTAAAAAGGCCTGGGGAGACCTTCTCAGACGTCATACTCAGGCTTGCGAGGGAGGCAAAAGACGTAATGGAGCTAGCAGGGGCCTGGAAGGATGTCCCAGGCGAGAAGATTGAGGAGGTTATGAAGAGCATTAGGGAGGCGTGGAGCTCGTGGAGGTTGCGAGAAGAGTAGTTCTCGACTCGGACGTTCTCATCGATTTCCTTCGTGGAGTAGATGAAAGCGTCAAGTTAATAGCAGATCTTAAAGGTAAGGGTGTAACTTTAGCTACAACCTCCATCAACATGCTTCGAGCTTGCATGGGGTGCATCTAAGCTAGGTGCCGGCAAAATCAGCCATGTTAGAAGGTTAGCTGAGATCCTAGAGGTGCTCAGCTTATCTAGTGAGGAGGCGATTAAAGCTGGGGAGGAGATGGGGTATCTTGAGCTCCTCGGATTAAGGGTTGATTTAAGGGATGTCCTTATAGGTGTTATTGCAAGAGAGCACGGGGCTATGGTTGTAACGGGGAACGTTAGGCACTTTAGTAGGATTAGGGGTTTGAAGGTGTTAGAGTATAGGAGGGTTAGGGTTTAAGGTTTTACCCTCCCAATCTCGTGCTTAGTGTTGACGTTACGTGTGAGTCTAAGCTTTCCCCTCAATCAGATCATATTACTAGTTTCTCTGCTCCAGTTACCCTCTCTTTTAATCCTAGCAATTTAACCTTTATTGTTTCCCCTGTGTAGAGCTCCGCCTCCTCCAGGCCTAGGGTTAGTGATGCTGTTATCCTCCCTATGGCGTCCGCCTTCATTATACCGCTTCCGCTTGTCCCGCATGAGATTACTAGGTCGCTTTCGTACGGCTCGTATACTACTGGGAGGCCGTCGAAGCTGTAGTCGTAGTAGCCTGCCCACATTGCGTGTGGGTAGTGCTCCTGGAATGGTGGGAAGTATAGTGAGATTACTGGTAGCACTCCTTTAACGTAGAATTCAGGCTCGGGCCTCGGATCCCAGTCTTCTAGTTCGAAGGGCCTTCCTAGGTCATCGCTTACACCAGTCCAGAATGACCCCTCCTCCGGGGCGGGCCTCATGTAGGCTTTCCTAGGCAGTATTATCATTGGTGCTACGTTGTAGCTGTTGAAGCCTCTAGCGTAGAGTATCCTCCTCAAAGGCTCCTTTGAGGCTTTGATGGAGAAAACCTGCCTCTTCTTAGGTCTAGTGAAGCTCTCAATTCCAGCTTTAGCTGTGATCCTCCACGTCCAAGCACCTGTTGCTAGCACAACCTTCCTAGAAGCTCTTATCTCACGTCCACCCCTAACCCTAACACCTGAAACCCTCAAATCCTGCCATGGGAACGGTTCACCCTCAATGCCAAGAGGCCTCCTAGGCTCTACAATCAAGTCTTCAACCTCAGTGTTGAAAGCGTAGGAGATGCCAGTTGAGAGGCCAGCCTTATAGTAGTACTCGACGAGCTTCCCAGCATCCATGACACCCGCCTTCAACGCATGTATACCCTCAACAATATCACCAACACCTACAAGCTGGGACTCCTCCAAATCTTCAACCCTAACCCTAACGTTCAATGAATCCTCGATAACACCGGGCTCGTAGACCTTAAACTCAAGACCGAGCCTCTCAGCCTCTCTCAGACCGTCCCGGAGCTCGCTGTAAAGCCTCTTATCAGCTAGGAAGAGGTAGCCAACAAACCTTAAACCAAGATCGTGGCCGCTAGCCTCAACGCTCTTGTAAAACTCAATACTGGAGTTAGATAACAGGAGGTTAACATTGTTGGTAAAGAAAGCCCTAAAAGCAGCAGCACTCCTACCACTATCACCAGAACCCGGAGCATGAGCCCTGTCAACAACCAAAACTTTGGAGTCAGGGGAGAGCCTCCTAATATGATAAGCTGTAGAAAGACCTACAACACCGGCACCAACGATCACATAGTCAAACATACCCTCAAACCCCACTATTTAAGTTGCTAAAGGGGAATTTTTATATGTGAATAATCTGCATATGTGTGCGTAGAGGCTGCCTCGCGATCCAAGACATTACTATTCTCAAGCTGTCTCCAAACGACAAGAGTTTCTAGGTACAGTTTATTAAAAAGGAGCTTCCCCCTGTGTGGAAGGGCTATTCCACTATTCTTCTTTAAATATTTAAACTTTGGGTCTTCATACGAGTTTTAGGATCTGTTTTGGCTAAGCTAACCATAGAATCCCTTGAGGATCTCCGTGACATCGATAGGGTGCTTGTTGTTGGTGTGGGCGGTGGGGGGGATACTCTTGGAGCTATAATCCTTTACTATAGGCTTAGAGCTCTTGGTGTTAGGGTTCTCCTGGGTAATGTTGCTTGGGAGAGGTTTACTCTGGATCCCTTCCCCGGCCCCGTGCCTTTAGAGCAGCTTGTAAGCGCTGAGGTTTTGGGGAGGAGTGTTGCTCTTGTTAACGGGAGCTCCTATGTTGATAGGTATGGGTATAGGTTTAAGCCGCAGATTGTTAGGGCCTCGGAGATTCTGGGGGAGAAGGCTGTATTCTTTGATATTAGTAAGGGTGAGGTTGGCCTAGTTGAGGCTTTTGATGTTGTTGGCGAGAAGCTGGGGGTTGGAGCTATAGTTGGTGTAGATGTTGGAGGCGATATACTCGCTCTAGGCTACGAGGACGAACTCTGGAGCCCCCTATCAGACTCTATAAGCCTGGGAGCTCTTTATAAAACCAGGGTTCCATCGGTAGTAGCCGTCCTAGCACCTGGAGCTGATGGAGAGCTAAGCCAGCAAACAGTACTTGCAAGGGTAAGTGAGATTGCGAGAATAGGGGGGCTCGTAGGGGTCTACGGGCTCACAAGGAAAGAATACAAGTACATTAGAAAGCATCTGGATATGTTCGTAAGTGAAGCATCAAAAATACCCTTCGAGGCTTTCGAAGGCCATGTTGGGGAGAAGAGCATAAGGCTGGGATCTAGGACAGCACAAGTCAACATGATATCAACAACACTATACATCCTAGACGTCGACGTTACATACAGTAATAGCAGCATAGCAAAAATAGTTTCGGGAACGAAAAACATAGATGAAGCAAGAAAGGCCATGAACAGAAACTGTATATACACCGAACTCGATCTAGAAGAAGACCTCTACGAACTAAGATCCAAAGGAGGAACCTTAACCGGTAGAAGCCTCCTAGATATTAGAAGTGATGGTAGGAGAAGACTACTACTCTCAGGATGCACACCGCTTCTAAGCAGATGAATGGTACTAACAGACTCTCTAAGAGAACGTCTCCACATACCCTCTTCACACAATTTTATAACCCCCCTCTCCGCCCTTAAAAGGAAGGTTTCCCCGCACCCCCCGGGAGGCTTCAATGCTTCTCCAAGCAGTTTGCCAGATCCCCGCTTGGAACCCCTACATCACCTCTCAGAATCCCCATCCCTATGGGCATCGCATTTCAGGACCGGGAGGCTGCAGCCCTGGTGGGACCCTCGGAACCCCCTCTCTACACCGGCTCCTTCCACCCTCTAATGATGCCAACCTAGGCTTAAGTCACCGCTACTGCCTTGAAAAGGCGGGGGTTTCAGTTGTAAACTTTAGCTGTAAGCTTTCCCTTCGGCTAGCTTTCTAGCCTTATACTCGCTTAAGGCCTCCTCTAGTGTTTCAAGTCTTTCAATTACATATTTTAGCGTCTCCTCCAACTCTCTCACCCTACCCTCTGCTATCGTTGTTTTAAGTCTGAGATCTTTCTCTAGCTTCTCAACTCTCCTAGCTAGGGATGCTAGGGTTTCGTTATCAGCTTGGCTAGTTCCATAGCTTCTATCAAGCCCTATTTTTATGTAGAGTTTTATTAAATCCGTTACTTGTATTCCCAGCTCTGCAGCTCTATTCTTAAGCTCGTTGTAAACCCCCTCTGGTAGGGCTAAGTGTACTGTGGGCATATGTCTTACCCTTGTAAGAGTAGTACTATCTGGAGTTTAAATACCTATCGTTACATGGATAGATCTCATATAGAAAGTAATGTAGGCTGCTCGCAGTATAGAGTTTTATCCTTAGACTAACCTATAATAGTATATTTGGGTAATACGGGGACACCATGTAGGTGGGGTGTGGAGCGTGAAGGTGGTTAGCTTTAAGATAGAGGAGGATTTGTTAGAGCTACTAGAAGAGTACTCTAAGAAGAGGAATACAACGAAGAGCGAGATTATAAGGAGGGCTCTAAGAAACTATATAATGAGAGATTCTAGAAGCCCTTTCGAGACTAAGAGGATTAAGATCATAGCCTAAATTTTTAATTTGTGAAATACCATACTCTTTGTTTTAAACCCTAAACCTAACAGGATTTAAGGGGTGTAGGGTAGTGGGTTTAAGGTTGAAGCCTAGTCTAAGTGTTGATGCTAGAGGCTATATGTGCCCTTACCCGATAATACTCCTAAGTCTTTCAATTAAGAACGTTGATGTAGGAGGAGTGGTAGAGGTTAGAGCAACAGACCCGGCTTTTGAGAGAGATGTAATTAGCTGGGCCTCCGAGACAGGTCATGAGATTCTAGAGCTAAATAGGAGTGGTGAGGAGATAGTAGCTCTCATTAGGAGGGTGAAGTAGCCTTGAGCAGTGGGGGTAGCGGATCCCTAGCTATAATAGTTAGATCTGATAACCCTGAATCGGTGTACCCAGCACTTATATTAGCTTCAACAGCTGCATCCATGGGAGTTAAGGTGGAGGTTTTCTTCACATTCTGGGGGTTAAGGGTCCTAGTTAAAGGCGGTATTGAGAGTGTTGAGAGGAAGCTTAGAGAGGCTATAGGAGGAGAACCCCGGGGGATCCCACCCTTAAGCATGTTGCTGGAGATGGCTAGGAAGTCTGGGGTTGAGATATACGCGTGCTCCACCACAATACAGGCTATGGGTTTGAATGAAGGTAACCTAATAGAAGGATGCCCTATTGTGGGGGCCGCTACGTTCGTCCACAAACACGTATCAGGAGGATCTAGAATCCTAGTATTCTAGGCAAGGACCTCAACGCTCTCAACTCTTTTTAAGTTTTATAGGATAGAGTTTGATCTGGTGTTCCGTTTGCTTAGGGCGAGGAGGCTTGAAGAGGTTTTAATAGCTGTACCTAGATCTGCCTACGATAGGCTTGTTGCTAGGCTTGTTAGCGAGAGTTTATTCCATGTCGAGGAGCCTTTGAAGGAGCTCCCCGGAGCTTCCACCTCAAGGTTTAAGCTTGCCTACGCCCAGGCTTCCGAGAAGTTCTCTAAGATACAATCTTACTATGCAGCCCTTAAAGTGCAACCTATTCTAAGGGAGGGTGTTGAGGTTGTGGTTTCAGACTGGGTCTCCTCTTTTAACGAGTACCTGGAACGTTATAGGGAGTTGGATAGGTTCTTCGACGTGAGGGTTTCTAGGTTAGCGGAAATAGAATCTACTGTTGCCGAGCTTGGGAGGTTGAAGGAGCTCCTCGAACCTGTTAAGCATGTAGATGTCGATATAAGGGTTTTAGCGGAGTCCGCTAGGATGCAGTATGCTTTAGGGATAGCACCTAGGGATATCGTTGAATATGTGGTGGAGCTCACGGAGAAGTACGGCCTTGTATCAGTTGTAGAGAGGGTTGACGAGAGGACAGTCTTGGTAGGCGTGGCGGGGAGGCCTGAGTCTATGAGGTTTGTAGTCCCATCTCTTGTGAAGAGGGGTTTAAGCATTATCGTCATACCTAGGGAGCTCCCGGGGAGGCCTTCAGAAGCTTATAAAACTGTGGTGGAAGGCTTGGACAAGCTAGTTGGGGAGGCTAGTAGGATTAGAGGCGAACTTATGGAGAGGGTGGAGGAGCTCCACAACTACTACACATACATATACGCTTTCAGAGAAGCGTTTAAGGTCCTAGCCTATAGTCTTGAGAGTAAAACATCTATGTTCATTAGAGGCTACGTCGATGTAAGTGATTTCAACAAGCTCATATCAATAGTGGAGGAGGAGACGGAGGGGGCATACATAGTATACAGGCTTGGCATTAGGAGAGGTGAGGTTAGAGTGCCTACCAGGATATCCCTGCCATGGTTCCTACAACCATTCCATAGAATAGTACAGATTTATGGGGAGCCAAACCCGGAGGAGGTAATTCCAACAATCTTCCTAGCCATAACATTCTCTATAGCGTTCGGGCTAATGTTCCCCGATGCAGGCCACGGACTCGTTCTAGTGCTCTTCGCACTACTATACCTTAGGAGGAGGAGCCCGGATTGGGCTTTTATACTAGCAATCCTAGGTTCAACCTCAATCGCAACAGGGCTCCTAGCCGGAGAGGTCTTCGGACCTAAGGTTTCAGAGCTCCTACACATATCATCGATATGGGGTCTCCTAGGGCTCCACGTGCCCCCACTAGCTCTACCAACATACGCTGTAGAACATGGTTTAAATGAGCTTGTAGGAGAACTGCTCTTCAGAGCTATTACCATAAGCTTGTGGATGGCAGCCTTCATGCTAATACTAGGTACACTCCTTGGCGTGGTAAACTCTTATCTTGCGGGAGAGCGTGAGGAGATGGTAGCAGTTAAAATACCTAAATTCCTCTTCTTCACATCAGCAACACTACCATTCCTCATACTATTTGATGCTAAGAGAGCTGGAGCTACCCTAGGGTTAGCATTACTCGAGCTAGGAGGGGGTGACATGCTAGCTACAATAGTCCTAGCTGGGATCACAGTATCCCTAACATGGCTTCTACTAGGCGAGCCTTTAATCTCAGCTCTCCACGGACACAACCCGTTAAGCAGTATGGCCAGATCGTTCATGGAGGTTTACGAGTCTATATTAATGGCTATGGGTAACATACCAAGCTTCCTTAGGATAATGGCCTTAGCTTTAGCCCACTCCAGCATAATGCTCTCCTTCGCTTACATATTCGATCTATTAGCAAGCTGGGGCCCCATAGGTTTAATCGCAGGAGCCCTTGTCTACATAGTAGGCAACCTAATAGTCATAGCCTTAGAAGGCATACTAGCCTTCGCCCAGAGCCTAAGACTACACTTCTACGAGTGGTTCAGCAAATTCTACGCTGGAGGAGGAATTCCATTCACACCAATATCAATACCAGGTGTAAGAATAATATTCACAAGCACACATTAACCTGCATCCTAAGAGGCTCTAGTTCAAGTCTTAACAATTCCGCTTGGAAGCAAGTAAATAACCTTTTCAAGGTTCCCACTTAGGACATCACAGTCTAGGGCTGAGAGGCCTGGGCCTTAGCAGGTTCTCAATCCTCTCATACAAGGTGGTTGATTTAAAGTACTGGGAGCACATCATAAACCTAAAGCTTTAGCTAACAGCTTATTGACATCTAATGGTTCTCCAGGCGACCAGAGAGTTGGTAGCACGAATACCGGGATCCTGGATTCAGCTGTTTTAGCTTTAAACTCCTCCTCGTTATCTATTATGTGCTTCAACACTATTATTAAAACTACATCGCTGGAGCCCTGCAACCTGGAGACAATGTTTAAAGCTTGAGTTTGGCTATAAGCTTCAACGGTTGTGAAGCCAGCGGATTTAAATAAGGGTAGAGTCTCCCTATCGCCTACAACAACAACCTTACCCCTTGCAACCCTCGACAACATCGAGCACCTGCAAACCTTCCATCTATAGGTTCAGGGGAGCTTTATATAGTCTTTTCTTTTATGTAGCATTGCTACGAGAACTTCTAAGATCTCATAGCGGTTCCCTAGTGGGGGAGAGGGGGGCTGACGTGATTCAAGGTAGGTTGTTGTTGAGATGTCTACCTTTATGCTTTTAGATTTTTGGTTCTAACGTTGTATTATGGTGTTGTAGCTTGGTTTTAATCTTAGCTGGTTGCGGGGTTTATAGTGGTAGTTTTACGCGGGAGCTTGTTGAAGCCCTAGACGTTGCTGATATCGTATACGTCGACCTCTACACTATGCCTTCAGCCTTGTGGGTTCTAGAGGCTTTAGGGCGTTGGGCTGGGAAGGTTAAGATTGCTGGGAGGGAGCTTTTGGAGGAGCAATCTAGGCTTATAGTGGAGGACGCTCGGGCCGGTAACGTTGTAGTATTATCTGCTGGCGACCCGCTGGTGGCTACAACCCATCAGACCCTGTTAGCTGAGGCTGCAAGGCTTGGCGTTGAGTTTAGGTACATACCAGGGATCTCCGGCGTGTGTGCAGCTAAATCATATAGCGGGCTCTCCTACTATAGGTTCGGTAAGATAGCTACAATACCTGGGTCTTGGAGGGGTTTAAAGCCCTATAGCGTTGTAGCTGTTATCTACTCCAACCTATGTGTAGATGCTCACACCCTACTACTACTAGATGTAGACGATAGAGGAGCTCAGCTTAAACCGAGGGATGCATTATCAGAGCTTTTAGTAGTGGAGGAGGAGCTCTCAAAAACTCTTGGTTTCAAGAGGGTTCTAGGCGAAACCCCGGTTTTAGTCGTTGAAAGAGCTGGAGCCCCAGATGCTAGGGTTCAGGTCTACGATAGTGCAACCCACCTGCTAGGATCGAGAGAGGATGCTAGGATACCCTCAAGTCTAGTATTACCAGCACCTCTAAACATGACAGAGATGTGGGTTCTAGAGTCTAGGCTTAGAGTTAAACTTGGGAGAACATGGTCTAGGAGGGTGTACGAGAGGGTAGAATGTTGCAGAGCATACGAAGCTGTAGTAGGATGGCTCTCAGACAGTACGCATTAGCTATCCTCTGCTACCATACACTTAATAACATGCTTTTAAGGTCTAGGGTTTAGATGGTGTATTCTAAGGAGTGCAACGGGTGCACTAGGATGGTAGAGTATCGTGGCGATGCGGAGAGGCTAGCTTCAGAGGCTATGAAGGAGGATGTCTCTAAGTCTCTTAAACTCCTCTCAGAAGCTTCGGAGGCTTCCTTGAAGTTACTTGAGGACTCGTATAAGAGGGGTTTAGAGGAGGCTGAAAGGAGGCTCCTAGAGGAGTTTTCAAACCTCAATGAGAGGGTTAAGAGTTTAAAGTCTAAGCTCGATTTCGAGTTGAGGAGTAGGATGGCGGAGAAGAGGAATAAGTTCATTGAAGCCGTGCTAGCTGAAGTTAGGAGGAGGCTGAAGGAGGCTAAGGATGAGGATTGGTATAAGACTTACATGGAGTCTGTTTTCAGGGCTTTAGCGGTGGAGGCTAGAGAGCTGGGAGCCTTAAAGGTTATGGTGGCCCCCGAGGACCTGGACTTAGCTAAGAGTATCGCCTCCCACTACCCCGAGCTCCTGAAGGTATCTAGAGAGCCTGTTGACATCATAGGAGGTGTTATAGCTGAATCCCAGGACGGCACCGTCAAGCTAGACTACAGCTTAGACCTAATAATATCGAGGAACGAGGCTAAGCTAAGGTATATAGCGTTAAAAGCTTTAATAGAATAGCTTAAATGTTAACAAGGGGTGTTAGACTTTGTCCGTTAAAGGTAGAATTGTGAGGATCAGCGGCCCCTTGGTAGTAGCTGACGGCATGTCAGGAGCTCAGATGTACGAGATGGTTAGGGTTGGCAGGGAGGGGCTTATAGGGGAGATCACCAGGATTAAAGGTGATAAGGCATACATACAGGTCTACGAGTCCACGAGCGGGCTAAGCCCCGGCGATGTAGTTGAAGGTACTGGAAACCCTTTAAGCGTAGAGCTAGGCCCAGGGCTCCTAGGCATGATATATGATGGGATACAGAGACCCCTCCCTCTTATAAGTGAGCTTATAGCCCGGAAAGCTCCTCATAGGAGGTTCTTTGTTGAGAGAGGTGTTAGAGTAGATCCTCTACCTAGATCTAAGAAATACTACTTCACACCAGGCGACCCTTCAGGGTTTAAGCCTGAGATCGGAAGCAAGGTTGTAGGCGGTGATGTGATAGGCTATGTTCAAGAAACTAGTATAATAACCCATAGGATTATGATACCGCCTGGCGTGAGAGGCACGCTTAGATGGGTAGCCCCTGAGGGCGAGTACACTATAGAGGATGTAGTAGCGGAAGTTGAGAGAGAGGGTGGTGAAACGGAGGTTACAATGTTTCATAGATGGCCTGTTAGGATACCGAGACCTTACAAGGTTAAACTTGAGCCCACAGAACCCCTTATAACCGGGATGAGGATACTAGACACATTATTCCCAATGGTTAAAGGTGGAACCGGAGCTATACCCGGAGGGTTTGGTACGGGGAAGTGTGTTCCACCTAGTACGCCAATACTACTAGCATCAGGTGAGCTTGTTCCAATCAAGGAGTTATATGAAAGAGTGGGAGACAAGGGTGTTATAGTCGAGAGTAGCGAGGAGGAAGAGTTAATAGACGTCTCAAGCCTAGATCTCAGGATATTATCTTTCGACGGTATAAGACTAAGGGAAGCTCCTGTAAGCTACATCTATAGAGGTAAATCCAGGTATATGGTCAGGATTAGAACTAGATCTGGTAGGGTAATAGAGGTTACACCACCCCATAAGCTCCTTAAGCTAAGCGAGGATGGACACATAGTTGAGACCCCAGCAGCTGAGCTAAGGAGGGGAGACCATCTAGTCATACCCAGATACCTCCCCGTTGAGGGTAAGCCACAACTCCTCAATCCCTACGAGCTAGGATTAGATGATGCAACTGTGAAAGACGAGGAGGATTTAAAGCGGATACAGGAGCTCATCAGGGTGTTAGTGTATAGACTTGGTGGCTACAAGAGAGCATCTGAAACCTTAGGTATCAACGAGAAGACCTTAAAGCAGATAGTCAAGGGTAAGACTAGGCCTAGGTTAGGTCTCGTTAGGAGAGTGTGCGCGTTGCTAGGAGTAGAACCGCTAAGACCAAGGATTCTCGGGTTACCTAGGAGTAGGATCTCGGTAAGGGTGCCCGAGCACCTAGATGAGGATCTTGCGGAGTTACTAGGACTAGTAATATCTGATGGTATGGTGACTGACAGGACTGTAAGGTTCTTCAGTAACTCGGAGGAGCTGAGATCTAGATTCAAGGAGCTAGTATACGGGGTCTTCGGAGTCATAGCTAGGGATGTATCGTTTAGAACGGTCAAAGGTGTCATAGTGAACTCTAAGCTGGTAGCTAGGATATTCAAGGCGTTAGGGGTACCCTCTAGGAGAAAGTCCCGGGAGGCGGTGGTTCCACACTTGATACTAAGATCCCCTATAAACGTGGTGAACGCCTTCCTAAGAGGCTACTACCTGGGAGACGGGGGCTTTGCGAAGAACGAGGTTGTGATAACAACGGCATCTAAGTGGGTAGCAGTAGGCCTAGCCTACCTACTAGCTAGACTAGGCATACTGTATACCATAAGGGAGAGGAGGGTAGCTGGCAGAATCTACTATAGGATTATGATAACGAGTAGAGATGAGGTAGAGAAGTTCCTAGAAGCGATATCAGCTGAGTGGACCACGAGCTTAAGTAGGATCCCCAGGATAGCATCATATGTATCGAGTAAGAGGCAAGACGGGAAGGCCGGGGATGCCGTGAGGATGGAACAGCAGGTAATATCAAGGGCTATACTTATGGCCCCAAGAGGAATCCTAGAGCAAGCGGGGATTAACTACACCGTACTAGGCGAGAGAGTAGGCACAGCAAAACTAATGCTACTAGAACGGTTAACTAAGGATAGCGTGTTAGCCCCTATAGCTGAAGCGTTAAGGTATGTGGCTTTCGATGAGGTGGAAAGTATAGAGGTCATCAAGGGGGACTTCGATGTATACGATATTACAGTACCCGGAACCCATAACTTCGTGGGAGGCGAAGTACCAGCTATACTCCATAACACTGTAACATTACATGCTCTCGCGCAGTGGAGTGAGGCTAAGGTGGTCATATACATTGGTTGTGGTGAGAGGGGTAATGAGATGACGGAGGTTCTTGAGAGGTTCCCTAAGTACATGGACCCCTGGACTGGTAAGCCTCTAATGGATAGGACTATATTAATAGCTAACACTAGCAACATGCCTGTCTCGGCTAGAGAGGCTAGCATATATGTTGGTGTAACTCTAGCCGAGTACTATAGGGATATGGGCTACGACGTGTTACTCGTAGCAGACTCGACGAGTAGGTGGGCTGAGGCTTTAAGGGAGATAGGTGGGAGGCTTGAGGAGATGCCGGCTGAAGAGGGTTACCCAAGCTACCTAGCGTCGAGGCTGGCGGAGTTCTATGAGAGGGCTGGTAGGGTCGTAGCATACGGTGGTCCTGAGAGGGTTGGGAGTGTAACGTTAATAGGGGCTGTCAGCCCGCCTGGAGGGGATTTCAGCGAGCCTGTTACAAGTCATACAACGAGGTTTATAAGGGTCTTCTGGGCTTTAGATACGAAGCTGGCTTATAGCAGGCACTACCCCGCCATAAACTGGCTTGTGAGCTATAGTGCTTACGTAGACCTTGTATCAGAGTGGTGGCATAAAAGCGTGGATCCCAGCTGGAGGGAGTATAGAGATGAGGCTATGAGAATACTGTTGAAGGAAGCGGAGCTCCAGGAGATAGTGAGGCTCATAGGAACGGAGAGTTTAAGTGAGAAAGATAAACTGGTTCTTGAGACAGCTAGGCTATTAAAGGATGGGTTCCTTAAACAAAACGCCTACGACCCTGTAGATGCCTTCTCAACTCCGCAAAAACAATTCATGTTATTGAAGGCCATAGTAGACTTACATAGAAAAGCGGAGGAGCTGGTAGCTCATGGAGTCCAAGTCCCCAGGATAAGAGAGGCTCTGGGTAGGCTCTACACGGAGCTTGTTAAAGCTAAGTTCACCATACCTAATGACGAGCTGGGTAGGATAGAGGAGTTAAGGAAAAACATACTAGAGGTGCTTGAAGGGTTAAAGGCGGAGATAGCCTAATACACTTCCTCAAACTCAGCTATCAACCCCCTTCTCCAAGCCATCCTAACAATCCTCTCAGCAACACTCTTAGACCTAACCCTTACAAGTATAACATCCCTACCCTCAACGATCTTAGCGTACGGATCGTTATTCCGTTTCAAGATTGACTCAGCAAACCCCCTACCCTCAGGCTTCAAAGGTATAACATAGTATCCGTGAGGATCCCTCCTCGAAAGTATATCCCAGAGAAACCTCCCACTCAAGCCCTTCAACTCCCTCACAGACGTCTTCGGGCTGGGCCCTTTTCAGAGGTTACCACTTAAATCTTATAAATGTTATCGTAGCCCTCCTTGAAAGCTTAAATACCTCTAACTATATTACTTGATTAGCTTATGACGTGCAGGTTTACGGTCTCACCGGTGGTTCGAATGAGCTTCTGGTGTAGAAGGCTTAGGTATGTGTGGCTTAATGGTAGGATTGTGGAGTGCGAGAACGCCAGGGTCCACGTTCTAACACACGCCCTCCACTACGGCTCTGCTGTATTCGAGGGTATCAGGGGTTACTGGAACGGCTCAAACCTCAATATATTCAGGCTTAGGGATCACATGGTTAGACTTGTTAACTCCGCTAAGCTAGTGGGCTTTAACCTAGGTTACACTGTAGAGCAGCTTGTAGATGCAACTATAGAGGTTATCAAAGCTAATAACTTCAAGGAGGATGTCTATATAAGACCTATAGCGTTTATAGGAGAGGGAGGAATATCCCTCGATATAACCGGAATGCCTGTCGAGGTTTCCATAGCAGCTTTCCCCTTCGGTAAATACCTTAAAGCTGAAGGTGTTAAAGTTAAAATCACCAGCTGGAGGAGGATCCCCTCATTCTCCGTCCCCGTCATGGCTAAAGCCTCAGGGATATACCTTAACTCCATAGTAGCTCTGAGAGAGGCTAGAAGGGAGGGTTACGATGAAGCCATACTACTGGACTGGAGAGGTTACGTAGCCGAAGGCTCTGGGGAGAACGTCTTCATAGTTAGAAGGGGGGTTATAGCGACACCGCCAATCACAGCCTCCATAATTGAAGGCATAACAAGAGACTCTGTTATGAGAATAGCGAGAGACGAAGGCTACACAGTCGAGGAGAGGGATATAACGAGAGAGGAGTTACTAGTAGCAGACGAAATATTCCTAACCGGGACGGCTGCAGAGATAACTCCAGTACTAGAAGTTGATGGAAAACCTGTAGGCGATGGAAAACCAGGACCTATAACCATGAGGTTGAAAGAGATCTACCAAAACATCGTTACAGGCGTAGATGTAAGATATAAGAGCTGGCTAACCCCTGTCTACTAAAGCATCTTACACCCGGAAATTCCCACCTTTAAATGTGTGTAACAGTTTAAACCCTCTAACTACATGCAACCTCTTAAATCCCTAGAGTTATGAGGAGTTTGAAAAAAGCTCCCGAAGAAACGTGTGAGAACCACCACACCCTTAGCTCTTAAACGTGCTACCCTTTAAGCAGCACTCCAAACGACGAGATGATGTTGAAGGCAAACTCAACAAGCCCTATTGTAGAGGATGCAGATGGTCGATCTCGAAAGGTGGAAAAGGAGGTTATGACCCCTCCCCGCCTTTGGAAGGCGGGGTTTCGAACCTCTGGATCAAGGGTGTTACCCCTGGCGGAGGGGATTATGGCTTCCAGTATCATCTCATCAAGGCCTGGGAGTAAGTTGTACTCCAAGGCGGGTTTCGGCCCCGCAACCCCAAGTCCTCGACTTCAACCAGATATTATCATCACTACTCTAGCGGTATGCCTTCCAAGCTCCAGAGGTTTAAAAGCCTAACTCCGCCTTTAAGGGCGAGGTTTGCTAGGTCTTTCCATCAGGGGGTGGTAGTTTAGGTTAATAATGTATTCTGTACTCTATTAACTTTTCTTAGAACAGCTATGTATCCTGTGAATGTCGTTGTCTTCGACGGTCTTATAGCTTCTCGTGAGAAGTCTAGGTCTCTTTCGCTAACCTCTACTATTCTTACTAGTATCCAGTTCTTGCTCTTCATCGCGATATCCACTAGTTTGACCACCTGGTTTAGTGTTGGTATGAATGCTACGAGGGGTGCTGAGGGCTTGAGGTTTCTAGATAGCGGTTCTAGGGCCTCCCAGGGATCTGGGATGTCGAGTACAGCTGCGTCTAAGTCCTCTTCTCTCACACCGGCCCTTACATCGCCTAACTTTAATTCGACGCAATCAAGTAAACCTGACATCCTTAAATTCCTTTCTGCAACCTCTAGATTCTCCGCTTTCACATCATAGCTATAGACTCTACCTGTAGGGCACACTATCCTGGCGATCTCGCTTGTTAAAAAACCACTACCCGTACCGCCCTCTAAGACCCGCATCCCGGGTTTTAGGCCTAGCTCAAAGCTTATGAGGCCAGCGTCCTTAGGGTAGACTACCTGTGTAGCCCTCTCATAGAAATTATCGAGAATCTCCCTTAACGTAGGCTTCAAAACACAAGCCTCCCCATCAGCCAGTTCAAAACACTCGCCATAACCCCTCCCAACTATACTAGAGCCTCTCACCATACCAGCTATAGTGGAGTAGACGTTAACAGACCTTACTTTAAAATAGTAAGACCTAACAGAACCACCCCTAACAACAGCTAAGACTACTAAGTCACCCTCATTAACAACACTAGGAGCTCGAGCCAACCATGACCCCCCTCATATAAAATATCTGGAGGCTCTTAAAGCACGTCCTCCACCGGTCTCCACAACCAGTACTTGAAGAGAGGGGGTTTTCGCCATAGTAGTGTGCCACGAGCTAGAGTAGCTACAGGGGCTTTCGCTATCCTCCGAGCTCTAGGCATGGTGAGATCGGTGAGCTTAATAAGCTCCAAGCTTAGATAACAGATGTCTTGGGTCTGAGGGCGGTATCAGGCTGGGTGCCTTTAATGTCTATGAGGGAGGATGTTGAAAAGGGGATCCTTGAGACTCTGGAGGATCTGGATAAGAAGTCTGGGGTTAAAGCGGTTAGGTTTATACGGAGCCTGGGAGATGTTGTTAGAAGTGCTCTAAGGAATAGGTATAGGATTGCTGTGGTCTACTCGGGCTCCGACCCCTTCAGGGTGGGTGCTGTAACGGCTAGAACCCTACTATACTATGAGAGGGTTAGAAGGAGGAGTGGTGATGAGAGGAAGCTTAAGCTACTCTACGTATTCCACGACGAGTTTGAGGATGCTAGGATAAGAAAGGAGATTGTGGGGAGAGCTGTTAAGGAGGCTTCTAGGAGCATAGAACCTACCATAGGGGTTTATGAGGAGAGCGAGAGATTCCTTGGAACCACATTCCAGCTTCTAGTTCTAGATTTAACTAATGATCTTAAACCAAATGATGTAGGTAGGCTTATAGGCATAGTGGAAGGAGGGGGTTTGATAGTAATCCAGGCACCTCCCTGGGAGGGATGGGATAAGATGATAACGATATTTAAGGGTAACCTACTAGTACCTGGTTTTAAGGAGCCTAGGCATGTTTTCATATCGTGGTTTAAGAGGAAGCTTCTAGAGCATAACGGTAATATCTTCATCTACAACCTAGACCTGGAGAAGCTCGTAAGCGGGTCTTCATATGAGGTTGAAGCCCCTTCTAGGGCTGAAATTGTTATTCCAAAGGGTAACATGTTCCCGGAGGAGCTCTACAGCCTAGCTTTAACACAGGATCAGGTTAACGTTATAAAGTCTATGGAGTGGTTCTACGAGAGGCCTCCACGTGGTAAGAGGAAGGTTATGGTTGTTACAGCTGATAGGGGTAGGGGTAAGAGTTGTGCTGTTGGCATAGGGATTGTGGGGTTAGCTAAGCTGTTGGGCGAGGTTAAACATAGGGTTAGAATACTGGTGACCGCTCCTGAGGTTTCTAATGTTCAGAGTTTAATGGAGCTGGCATTGAAGGCAGCTAGGGTGGTGGGATTAGATCCTAGGCCTGTAGAGAGGGGAGGTTATATTATAGAGATACAGGGTAGGAAGTTTAGCCTTGAGTACTGGGAGCCTTACAGGATACCGAGGCTTAGCGCTGACATAGTAGCTGTTGACGAGGCTAGCGGTATACACGTCCCACTACTACATAAGATATGGAGGAGCCATGATAGGATCGTGTTCGCAGCTACAATACACGGGTATGAGGGGGCTGGTAGGGGGTTTAGTGTTAGATTCCTTTCCACTATAAAAAGCGATCCCAGTACGCTCCTGAAGTCTGTGGATATGGAGGAGCCTATAAGGTATGCTAGGGGGGACCCTATAGAGAAATGGCTTTTCGACACGCTCCTGTTAGATGCTGAGCCAGCGGAGCTCGATGATGTGGATTTAGAGGATATAAAGTCTGGTAACCTAGAGTATGTTAGATTGGATCCAGAGGAGCTATTCAACAAGGATGGTGAGGCTACTCTAAGACAGCTTTTCGGAATATACGTCTTAGCACACTATAGGAACGAGCCGGACGATCTAGGCCTCTTAGCCGATGCACCGCACCACATAGTAAGGGCTATGAGGACGGCTAGGGGTAAGAAGATAGTATCGGCTATACAGATAGCAGAAGAGGGGGGCCTTGAGGAGGAGCTGGTGGAGAGGCTTCTCATGGGTGATAGAATCTCAGGTAACATTATACCGGATAGGCTCCTCAAACACGTTAGGCTTAGGGAGTTTGGAAGGCTGAAGGGGTGGCGTATAGTGAGGATAGCTACACACCCCCAGGTTCAAGGTATGGGTATTGGCTCTAGAGCGCTTCAACACATCATAGAGGAGGCTAGAGATAGAGGTTTAGACTGGGTTGGCTCGGGCTTTGGGGTTAACGAGCAACTACTAAGATTCTGGTTAAAGAACGATTTTAAAGCAGTACATCTAAGCCCGGATAGAAACCCTGTTAGCGGGGAGTACACAACACTAGTAATTAAAGCCGTTAAACCGGAGGCGGAGGAGCTGGTAGGAGTGGCCTTAAAAGAGTTCAAGATAAAACTCCTAGACAGCCTCTACGACGCCTACAAAGACCTGGAGGTTGAGATAGCACAACAACTCCTAAACCAGGAGCCCAAGGAGGTAATACCTGGGTATAAACCTACTCTAACTAAGATACAGCTAGACAGACTCTGGACCTACTGCTACAGCTTCATGACATACGAGGCTGTAAACGACATAGTACACGAGCTAGCCAAAGCATACTGGGTGCAAGGCGGAGATGAGAGACCAAAGCTAGCTGATGTAGAGGAGAAACTACTCATAGCAAAAGCACTACAAGGAAGTAGCTGGGAGAAACTAGAGGAGGACCTCGGGGAGAGCATGCACGAGCTAGTGGTTAAACTCAAAGAAATAGCTAGAAAGATGGCACAACACTACTATAGCCTAAGAGAGGACACACGAGTAGGGCTAACACTGGATAGCTATAGGATGTCTTAACACTACTCAAGCAAAACCACCTATCATCAGGAGGAATCTTAGAGTAGAGCTACCTCCACCCCACATGTTGCACTCGTTCAACCCGAGTCTTATGGGTTCCAGTGAGCCCAACACTACAGGGCTCCCATCTACGGGGTGTTCTAGTAGCATATAGCATCCTCGAACCTATGGTGCTCTCATCCTCTCATCATCGTAGAGGGAGGTCAGTTTAATAGAAGGCCCAGTGCTCGTGTTTACACCAAACTCGTAACAGCCTTCTGGAGCTCAAGCTCTGATCTTCTAAAACTAGAATGACTTCTGTGAGCTAAGATGTTTCAATGCTAGGTAATCTTACGATTTTAAATACCCTCTGCTCTCCAACTCTAGGAGTTGGGTGTCCCTAATGGGTCATGTTTGGGTTGAGGCGAAGCTCGCCAACCCAATTACTGGCGAGGAGGTTAATGTTACAGCCCTAGTTGATACAGGAGCGACATTTACCGTAGTACCATGGTGGGTTTACGAGAAGTTAAACCTTAAGATCATTGGTAGGAAGAGGGTTGAGACTGCTAAAGGCTACCTAGATCTGGACGAGAGCTTCGCTGTTATCGAGATAGAGGGTAGACGGGGGGTAACCCCGCTTCTCGTCTCCAGGGAGCTAAGCGAGGTCCTGGTAGGAGTTGTAACCCTTGAGGTACTAGGTTTAGCGGTTGATCCAACCACCGGTAAGCTTAGGGAAACTAGGATCCTCTTACTATGACTATAAGGGGTTGGAGCCCCTAGCGTGGGGGATGGTTTATCTGAGTGCGTTAGCCTAACAGTACTATTGGGAGCCCCTGAACAGCTATTACCTTAGATCTATAGTATCCTCGAATGGGCTTACCTGGTGACTACAGTGGATGTCCTTAAAGCGGGGTCACTGGAGGGGAAGATGGGTTGCGCTAAGGCCTTCTCTAGGAGTGTAGCTGAGGTTTTCAAGGGTAGGGTTTACAGGGTTGTACTCTTTGGTAGCCTAGCTAAGGGTTTAGCTGAAGCTGATAGTGACATAGAAGTTCTCGTGATCCTCGACAACGTGCAAGATGTGGATTCAAGTAGGTTGGCTGAGCTAGCGTTAAACACGGACTTGGAGTGTGGTGAGCCGATAGAGTATGTTGTAATGTCAGTGGAGGAGTATAGGTTAAAAGAGGCTGATAGCCCCTTTATAAGCGAGGTTGAAAGATGGGGTGTAATCTTGTATTAGGATAGCGGAGTTGAGAGATCCAGGGCTTTGAAGCTCGTAGACCTGGCTATGGAGTACTATGATTTCAGTATTAGAGCGAGAGACAGCCTGATGTATCGAGCTGCTATAGACCTAGGCCATAATGCTGTAGAGTTGTTAGTCAAAGCGTTGATCATGGTACGTGGGGAGCCACTCCTTAGAACACACGGGGGTTGCATTAAACGGTTTAGTGAAATCTACCTAGCTCAAACCTCGTAAACAGAGAGGTTGTGGTTAGGCTATAAAGAGTTCTTGAGCTATGGAATAAGGCTGGGCAAGAGCCAGACTATAACCCGACCGTCGATGATGTGGAGTAAGTTCTTACAACATTCAATAAGCTCAGGGAGGTTGTTAGAAGGATTTTAGGTAGATAATCCCTTAAAGGCTCATAGGAGCTTCTAAACCATCATTTACCCTAGAAGCTTACTTAGGGATTGCCAATGTTAGACTCCCGTAATTCCTAGGGCTTCTAAGAGCTCGTCTAACGTTAGTAATGCCATGGCTAGAGTGCTTACATGCATTATGGTGCAGTAGATGCATATTGCTCTTGCTATGAAGAGCTCTAGGTAGACAAGGTATGGTACCATTAGTAGGCCGCCCCATTGGGTTACTGCGAGGACCCGTAGGGCAGGCTCCCACCAGGTTATAGTGCTGATCAAAGCTAAGGCTAAGGTTAACCCGTAGTAGTAGGGTGCTATGGAGCTTAGGTGGAATCCTAGAATCCAGGCTTGAGGTATACTGTATACCGCTAGGCAATCCGCTTTACCACCGGACCTACATATGGGGGTTTCAGAGCCTCTTGAATAGCTATAGTAACCCCATAGTGAGGCCGTGAATCCTACTATAGCTGAAACCAATACACCTAACCCTCCCATATCACCACCTAAAACCACAAGAGACACCCTTCATGTTATGGTAATCTTACCTTTAAAAAATATTAGTATGCAACTACATATGTGAATATTTACTAGAAGTATATTCTTAAAACTAGATAATAATAAGAATGCTTTTAGCCTTAGAATATTGTTTCTGTTGAGCGGTGTGATCTATGGCTGAGGTTGTAGCTACAGAGGAGTTGTTTTGGAGGCTGTTCACACTATACCTTATGGGAACTCTACTTCTAGGAGGTGTTGCATCATTCATACTATGGTTTCTCGCTTTCCGATATAAGGCTAGGAGCCCAGAGGATGTGCCTTCGGATGCTCCAAGGCCTGGCCTTATGCCATCAGCTCTCCTGAGAACTCCTAGCTGGAGTAAGCTCATGCTGGTATCAACAGGTGTTATAGTAACTGGTTTAACCCTATACTCTTTCATACCACTAAACTATCTAAGCCAGACCCCCGTGGTTCAGAGTCCTAGCCCTGATGGGGGTGGGGATAAACTTGTTGTATGGGCTGAAGGTAGGCAGTTCGTCTGGGTATTCAAGTACCCCCAGGGTTTCACATCGGTTAACAAGCTGGTTCTACCAACTGATACCCTTGTTGAGTTTAAGGTTACAAGTAACGATGTGTGGCATTCCTTTGGAATCCCCTATTTTAAGGTTAAGGTAGACTCTATACCCGGTGTTGTTAACAGTGTCTGGATTAAAACCCCATCGAAGCCAGGTAGCTATGGCTACGTCTGGTGCTATGAGCTCTGCGGTGCAGGCCATAGTATCATGAAGGCTTCCGTCGAGGTTGTTGATAGAGGTAGCTTTGAAGGGTGGGTTAAGAGCATGGGGGGTGGTTGATGTGAGTGAGGGTTACTTAAACCAGGTCTCCAGGTTTCTGTGGAGGTGGTTGACTACAACAAACCATAAGGATATAGGGTTACTCTACATAGTGACAAGCATATACTTCTTCCTAGTAGCAGGAGCTCTCGGGATGCTCGTAAGAGC
>Ga0080007_1050686_pt1 | contig 22413 bp, 26 predicted proteins | sample OctOCTMetagenome_FD_69210 | JGI IMG/M metagenome (GOLD analysis project Ga0080007, IMG submission 69210) | Hot spring and microbial mat streamer communities from Octopus Spring Streamers, Yellowstone National Park, USA - OCT_B (SPADES... | ecosystem: Environmental > Aquatic > Thermal springs >...
CCGCAATTTGATAGGCGTCGTCAAAGTCCAGTTGAAATGACACCGCCACATCCCGAAGGGCGGCGAACTCTTGCCCTTCCAGCCGCACGAGGCGAGGCGTCCAAGCCTGAGCGAATTCCACGAAGACATCCCACAAACCAGCACGCCCAAGCCGAATGCCAACGGTGTGCAAGGTGAAGTCAGTTAGGAAAATCCGCTCCGACGGCACTTCGCTGAAAAAGTCGTCCACTTCCTGAGCGATCTGGTCGGGCGTAGCGCCGGCAGGTGCCCGAAAGAGTTGGCGGAACGGCTCTGGGAATTGGTAAAACCAATGCCAGAGCCAGACATTTGCGTTCAACAGATACAGAGGCGCCGCCTCAATCGCCTCGCTCATCTTGGAACACCCGCTCCAGTTCTTCAGGTGAGAGCCTTTGCAAGACTTCACTGACTCTGGTTCGCCACTTCAACAGCAACTCAAGCCATTGGCGTCGGCTGGGGATGCGCATCGCTTCCAAGAGGGCTTTTGCCCGTTCCATTTCGCCTTTACGGCTCAGGTGCAAGATGATGTGACCGAGGGCGATGTCGTGGTCGGTGTCGTCGGCGATTTGCCGCGCCAACTCTATCGCTTGGCTCACATCGCCCCGCCCTACCAGCGGCTTCACCACGAAGTCGGTGAAGGGATGGACGAACTTTTGATAGACGACAGCCTCGTAACGGCGCAGCAACTCAAAAGCGTCCTGTCCCTTGCCTTCCCTTGCCCACTTCTCCGCCAAATCACCGATGCTTTCGGCGTCCAGTTCGCCGACGATGACAAAAACCGCTTGCCCTTGCGGCAAAGGCAAGGGTTCGTCGGTCTGGATGATTTGCTCGCCCGCAACTTTGCCCTTGACGATGGTAAGGCTCATCGTGTGTCACCTCGGCTCAACCGCTGGGCACTTCAATGCGCTCAATTTGCAACTCAGTGAACCATTGGCGATGCCCCTTCTTGCGCATGTAGCGCTTTTTCGGCTTGAACTTGAAGACGATGATTTTCGGACCGCGCCCATGTCGGCGGACTTTAGCGACGACTTTGGCGCCGGGCACATAAGGCGTGCCGACGAGGACTTGTTCGGGCGTGCGGACCAAAAGCACGCGGTCGGTCTCAAAAGTTTCGCCCTCAGCGATTTCCAATTTCTCCACCCGAACGATTGTCCCTGGCGCAACTTCATACTGTTTGCCGCCTGTCTCAATGACGGCACGAATGGACTGGACAAGTTCCATGTCGGTGAACCCCCTTGAGAGGTGGCGTCGTCGGGATGAAGTGGCATGCTAATTTTGCGACACCGACTTACCCTGTCAAGCGAGGGCGTTGGACGATGGCTCGTTGGCTCTTTGCCTTCTTCGGGTTGGTGCTGCTGATGAGTTGTCAAGGGCGTGACCGTCCCGTTGCCCGCGCCGATGGCGTCGTCGTGACGGAACGGGAGTTGCGCCAAGCCCTTTGGGAACGCTACGGCGCGGCGACTTTGCAGGAGTTGCTCGTCTGGAAAATAGCGAAATCGGAGGCACAAAAGCGAGGCATCACCGTCAGCGAGGCGGAGGTGCAAAACGCCCTGAAGAGTCGCTTTTCGCCCACCACGCCCCGCCATCTCGTGGAGACGGAGTTGCTTTTGGAAAAATTGGCTTGGGCGATGGCGGAAGTAAGCGAGGCGGAAGCCCGCCGCTACTTTGAAGCGCATCGGGAGGAGTTTGAGCGCCCCGAACGGGTGCGCCTGCGCGACATCACTTTGGAGAGCAAAGAGAACGCCGAAGCCATCTATCAAGCCCTTCGGCTGCGCAACGGGACGAACTTCGCCGACCTTGCCCGTCACTTTTCGGTCAACCCCGCCACCCGCCAACATGGTGGCGACATGGGCGTTGTCTCTGTGCGAGATTTGCACCCGAAGTTGCAAGCCGTCGTGCGGAAATTGAAAGTCGGTGAGTTCAGCCGTCCCGTTCCGTTGGACGGTGAATGGGTCATCGTGAAGTTGGAAGAGCGGATGCCAGCGGAGCGGAAAACCTTTGAGGAAGTTCAAGGGCAAGTCATCGCTTCCCTGCGACGGCGGAAAGCGGCGGAATTGAAGTTGACCTTGCCCGAACGATGGTTGCGTCAAGGGAAGGTGCAAGTGTTGGACGCTTCCTTGCGCAAATCGTTGACCTTGCCGAAAGGAGCGAAGCAGCGATGAGCCGAACGAGGCGAGAGAAAGAGCGGGCACAAAAACTTTGGGCGGAGCGACGGGAATTGATTCGCTTCGGCTACGGCAAATTGGCGGAGGCTATCGTCCGTCAGGCGCGGGCACATTACCAGCGCGCCCTTCAAGCGTGGCAGCGGGGCAATCTTTCAGAAGCGGAGACGGCGCTTCGGCAGGCATTGGAATTCAACCCCGACGCCCCCGACCCGCTGATCGCCTTGGGGCGGTTGCTGGTGGAAATGGGACGGGCGGAAGAAGCCATCGGCGTTTTGAGCAAGGCATGCGATGTGGATGCCGAAAACCCAGAGGCACATTTTTGGTTCGGGCAAGCGTTGGAAGCGGCGCAACGACGGCGGCGAGCGAGGGACGCTTACGAGCGGGCGATGCGGTTGCAACCGTCGGCGGAATTGGCAGAGCAATTGCGGGAACGCTTGAAGGCGTTAGAAAGTCGGCTTGCTGACGAGCAAACGATTGCCCTTCCTGAGGAAGCCGCTGCCGAGTTAGAGGAAGCCTTGCATTGGGCGCGGTTTTACTTGGAGATGGGTTTCCCCCGACGGGCGAGGGAATATGGGTTGCGGGCGCATCAAATCGCCCCCGAACACCCGCAAGTGCGGGAAATCATGACAGCCATAGAGCGCGCCTTGAGCGATTAACCCCCACCCAAACCCGTCCGCATCACTTGGATGACGGCAGGACCGAGGATGACGATGAACAGCGTCGGGAAGATGAACAGCACCAGCGGGAAAATCAGTTTGACGGGCAGTTTGGCGATTTGCTCTCTGATCATGCGCAATCGTTTTTTGCGCAACTCTTCGCTTAAGGCTTTGAGGGAGTTGGCGAGGGGCGACCCCAAAGTCTCGGCTTGATGGACGGCGGAAACCAGCAAGGAGATGTCTTCCAGTTTCAACCGCTCCGCCATATCCCGAAGGGCTTGGGCGCGGGGCTTGCCTAAGGTGACCTCCCGCATCACTTTCATCAGTTCGTCTGACAGCGGTCCTTTGAAGCGACGCGCCGCTTCATAGACCGCCCCGTCAAAAGCCAATCCCGCTTCTATGGACAGGGTGATTAAGTCCAACATGTCGGGCAATTGGCGGCGAATGAGGTGACGGCGACGCGTCGCCGCTCGCCGAAGCCAGAAGACAGGTCCGAGAAAACCTGCGAACGCCAAAATCGCCGCCGCAAAAAGGGGAAGGGACGGGACAAAGAAATCGGGACGCCAAAGGGAGAGGGGGATGGGAAGGAGAACGCCTAAGGCTGCCCCGACGAAAGTGCAGAGCAATCGCAATCCCATGAAATCGCTGGCAGTCAGCCCAAAGGGATAACCCGCCATCGCCAGCAACTCTTCCGTCCCCTTCAAAGTTGCCCCGCTTTGAGGGAGCAAACGGCTGAGCCGCTGTATCCAAGGCAGAAGGAAGGCACGAAAGAGGCGTTGGGCGATGGATTGACGGAGTTCTTCGTCTTCGGGCATTTCCGTGGGCATCTCTTCTTCCGTCGGCACGCGGGTTCGGACGAGGCGGGCGACCCGTTCCCGCAATTGGCGGGCACGCACCTCTTGCAGGATGGAAACGCCCGTCATCGCTAACGCCAATACCCACAAGCCGATGACGAACATCAGTTCCAGAGACATCGCCTCGCGCCTCCCTTCACAACTCCACCTGCAAAAGTTTGCGAATCCACAGCATCCCCAAAGTTTGCATGACGACCCCTGTCCAAATCATCTTCCGCCCCAATTCGGTGTCCAGCAAAAGGCGCATCCATTGGGGGTTGATGATGAAGACCATCGTCGCGACGGCGAAGGGCAACGCCATCAAAATCCAGCCGCTAAAGCGAGCCTGAGCGGTGGAAGCGGCGATTTCGCCCCGAAGTTCAATGCGTTGGCGGATGGTTTCGGCGATGGTGTTGAGGATGCGGGACAGGTTACCGCCCCGCCGCAACTGGACAAGGATGGCGGAGACGGTGATGTCGTAGTCGTAACTTTGAACGCGTTCCGCCATGATTTGCAGGGCTTGTTCTACGGGCATGCCCAGCGACGAAAGGCGAACAATCCGTTCCAGTTCCTCCGAGATGGGCGGGGGCAACTGGTCGGCAGCCAACTTCGCCCCTTGCAGGAAACTGTAACCTGCCGACAAACCAGCGGCGATAATCGTCAAAGCGTCCGCCAGTTGATTTTCCAGCAAAGTTTTTCGCTGGGCGATGCGCCAGTTGAGGGCAAGGTTGGGGGCGTAAAAACCCAAAGCACCGCCGACCAAAAAACCCCACCACTGGCGGGAAAGGATGGTGACGATGGCAGCCAAGCCGACCGTCGTGAACAAAAGCAGGATGAGAAACTCTTCGCCCCGAATGGGAAGCCCTGCCGCCATCATCTTGCGGCTATATTGGCGCGCCAAGCGGGTCTGGGAGAAAAGGCGCGTCAGCAGGGGAAAGCGTTCCCGCTCTTCAGGAAGGGTCACTTGCGTCTGGGTCGTCATCGCTCGTCACCGTCCTTAGCCAACGAGAAACTTCGGGCAGGCAAGCGAACCTCTCGCCTCAGCCGCCGAAGAACAAATCTTCGGGCAAGTTGATGCCCGCTACCCGAATGCGGTCGGCGCAAAGGGGACGGAAGCCTGCCGCTTTATGCCGACCGATGACTTTGCCCTGACTGTCAATCCCTTGCTGCTCAAAGACGAAGATGTCCTGCAGCAACACGGTGTCACCTTCCAAGCCTTGCACTTCGGTGATGTGGGTGACTTTTCGGCTGCCATCGGAAAGGCGCGCCTGATGGACAATCAATTGCACCGCCGACGCGATCTGACGGGCAATGGCTTTTTGTGGCAGTTCCATCCCCGCCATCATGATCATCGTCTCCAAGCGGTAGATGGTGTCGCGGGGTGAGTTGCTGTGAAGGGTGGACATAGAACCGTCGTGACCCGTGTTCATCGCTTGAATCATGTCCAACGCCTCAGGACCTCGGCATTCGCCGACGATGATGCGGTCGGGACGCATGCGCAAGGCGTTGCGGACCAAATCGCGAATGGTCACTTCCCCAATCCCTTCAATGTTGGCGGGTCGGGCTTCCAAAGCGACCCAGTTTTCATGCTGGAGTTGCAACTCAGCGGAATCTTCCACCGTCACCAACCGTTCCCATGGCGGGATGAAGTTGCTCAGGACATTCAACATCGTCGTCTTTCCCGAACCCGTTCCGCCTGAGACGATGATGTTCACCCTCGCTTGGACAGCCGCTTGCAGGAAAATCGCCATCGGTTCTGTCAGCGACCCGAACTCTATGAGTTTCTCAATGGTCAAGGGCTTGCGGGAGAATTTGCGGATGGTGATGCAGGGACCTTTGATGGCGAGGGGCGGGATGATGACATTGACGCGGCTGCCGTCGGGCAAGCGGGCGTCCATCAGCGGGATGCGTTCGTTTACTTGTCGCCCCAAAGGCGAAAGGATTTTGTCAATGATGCGCAGGACATGGTCGTCATTGTCAAAGCGTTGGTCGCTCAGGTAGATGCGTCCCCGCCGCTCGTAGAAAATCTTGTCGGCGCTGTTGACCATGATTTCGGAGATGGTCGGGTCATCCAAGAAGGCTTGCAGCGGTCCGTAGCCAACGATTTCGTCCAAGACCTCTTGAACCAGCAACTCCCGCAATTTGGCGGGCAGGGCGACTTCCTCCTCTTGCATCATCTCTTGGGCAACATTCTCCACCAAGGGGCGCAATTGCTGGGGATTGTGCATGTCCACGCCCCGCGCAAATCCCCGCTCAAAATCTGACACGACCCTTTGATGCACCTTTCCCCGCAACCGCAAAATCAACGCCCGCTCTTCTTTGGACAGTCGCGGGCGGTCGCCGATGGGCGCAGGGTCTTCCCACGAGATTTCTTCCTTCGGGATGGTCAGCACCAACCTTGACGGGGCTTCCGTTGGTGGGCTTTCCCTCGCCTGCCCATCCGTCGGTTCTGCCGTCGGGGCGGTCGGTGTCGGTTGGGGCGGCTCGGCAGTCCTTCGGCGAATTAACATCGGACATCACCTCGCATAGCGCCTTCATGCCGTCGGTCAAAAGGATAACACATGCGCCCTCTTAGGCGCTTAGGTTGTCCGCTGGACAGTTCGGACTACCCGCCAAGTCACCTCCACTTCCAGCCACTCATAGCCATCGTCCTGCGGCTCTGTGAACAGGTAGGGCAAGTTGTAAACGGCTGCCCCCGTGTGCAGGCGGACAGGTTGGCGCTGCTGGATTTCCTCCCATGCCTGCCTGCGCACATAACCGACCAATCGCATCTCCTTCGGTGATTGCTCCGCCATCGCCCTTCCTTCCCTTCTCACAGATTGGGCTTAAATGCCTCGCTCCGCCATGTAAGCGATCAAGTCGGCGACACGGCAGGAATAGCCCCATTCGTTGTCATACCACGCCGTCACCTTCACCATCCCGCCAGGACCGACGAAGGTGAATGAGGGGTCGCCGTCCACGATGGCGGAATGGGCATCGCCCTTGAAATCGCTAGAGACGCACGGGTCGGTCTCCACGCGCAAGATGCCGCCCAGCCCGCCTTCCCGCCAAGGCGTCTTTTCCGCTTCTTTGAAGGCGTCAATGAGTTCCTCGGTCGTCGCCTTCTTGCTCGTCACGACATTCAGGTCAATGACGGAGACAGTGGAGATGGGCACGCGCAAGGCGACGCCGTGCAACTTACCCTTCAGTTCGGGCAGCACCAAATGAATGGCTTTAGCGGCGCCTGTCGTCGTCGGGACGATGTTCATCGCCGCCGCTCGCGCCCGCCGCAAGTCTTTGTGCACCAAGTCCAAAATGCGTTGGTCGTTGGTGTAAGCGTGGACGGTCGTCATCAACCCAAACTCAATGCCGAACCGCTCGTGCACGACTTTGCACACGGGCGCCAAGCAGTTGGTCGTGCAGGATGCGTTGGAGATGATGTGGTGCTCTTTCGGGTTGTAGGCGGTGTGGTTGACGCCCAAGACGACGGTGATGTCTTCGTTGGTGGCAGGGGCGCTGATGATGACCTTTTTCGCCCCCGCCTCCAAATGGGCGCGGGCTTTCGCGCCGTCCGTGAAGATGCCCGTTGACTCCACCACGATGTCCACGCCCAACTCTTTCCAAGGCAACTTGGCAGGCTCTTTTTCGCTCAGCACTTTGATTTCGTCGCCGTTGATGACCAAGTTGCCGTCGCGCACTTCCACTGTGCCATTGAAGCGCCCGTAGTTGGTGTCGTAGCGGAAAAGGTGGGCGTTCGTTTCGGGGTCGGCTAAATCGTTCACCGCCACGATGTCGGCGACGCCCGGATGGCGCTCCAGCAGGGCTTTCAAAACTTGTCGTCCGATGCGTCCGAACCCATTGATCGCCACGCGCACAGCCGCCATGTTCGTCTGCCTCCTTCGCCGAGGAATTCGCCATCTCGCCATTGTCCGTTGGTCGGGCAAAAATTTAGCACGCCTTCCGAAGGCTTGCTGTGAGGGGCTCAAAGAGATGCAGTGGCGACTGTGGCTATTCAATGCGACGCTACTCGCACTCCTATCGCTCAGTGTCAAACCGCTGTGGTGGTTGCCTTGCCTTTCGTTGGCGGCGTTTCTTTGGTTAGTGCCATCACGGCGTCGCCCGCCTTTTGATTGGGGCGATTGGCATCCTGTCTGGGCGACTTTGGTCACCACACCCTTCGCCAAAGGTTTATCTCGGTGGGTGCGCCACCACAAAATCATCGGTGGCGACAGCCTCACCCTCATCTCAACGCCTCAGGGTGCTGCCGCTGTCTTGTTGGATTTAAGCAAAAACGATTTGGAGACTTTCTTGCACTTCGTTTGGGTGCGGGCGTTGTTGGCGACATTGCACGGTCGCCCGATAGCGACCGTCCGAAAAATCCTCGCTTCCTTGCCATCCCTTAGCGACCGCGTGGGCATCACTTACCTGATGGGCAAATTTTCGGGGCGGGAAGTGCAATGGGAAAGCGTCGGATGCTTCGGCATCGGATGGTGGACGCCAGTGAGTCAGCAAACCCGCATCCTGCCGACTTTGGCGAAAACTTTCTGGCGCACCCGCAAAGTCGTGGGTTGGATAGTCACCACCGATGGCGCTGCCCCCCATTTGCCTTCCTTGCTTCACGCCTTGCGCGTCAACGGCACCGTGCACGACGGATTGATCCGCTCCATCGCCCAAGACGACTTGACTGTCGTCTGGATAGCGCCTGCCCTAAAATTTTGCCCGCCCAACGCGATTTCCCCGATCAAGGGACAGGAGGCGTTAAAGGATGCGTCATCCATTGCTGATGCTCGTGGAGCAGAAATACTTGCGCACTGACATCCCTGACTTTCGCCCGGGCGACACAGTGCGGGTGACGGTGCGCTTGTCCAAAGAAGAGGTGACGACGGGCGACCAACAGAAAGACCAACAGAAAAAGGAAGGGCGCAAGGAGCGCGAACCCGTCGCCGTTTTTGAAGGCGTCGTCCTCCGCCGGCGCGGCGAAGGCACGAACGCCACTTTCACCATCCGCAAAATCGCTCACGGCGTCGGGACGGAACGCACCTTTTACTTGCATTCGCCCAACATCGTTCGCATAGAAGTCATTCGGCGCGGTCGGGTGCGTCGGGCGCGGCTCTACTACCTGCGGGGCATGTCCGCTAAGGAAGCCCGCATCAAGGAAGATTTGCGCCGTGCCCTCAAAGACCGACAAGCCGCCAAAGAAACATCCAACTGACCCTTGCAGCGAAGGGGCGAAGGGTTGTGCCGTTTGCTTGGGATTCTGTCTGGGGCTACCTGATCGTCGTTGGCGTCCTCCTCGTGCTGGCGCAATTGCGCCTCGCCCTCTCCCGCGAACGATGGGAAGACGAGCGGCTGCAAAACTTCCTGATGGAAGGGTGCGACTCCTTGATGATTGCCTTAGCCCTCGTCTTCTTCCTCATCCGTCCCTTCGTCGTCCATGCCTTCCTCATCCCGTCAGGCTCTATGGAGCCGACTTTGCTCATCGGCGACCGCTTGCTCGTTAACAAGTTCGTCTATCATCTCCGCCCGCCCCATCGGCAGGAAATCGTCGTCTTCAAAGCCCCTGAGTTAGCCCTGCAAAAATCGGGCAAACCCGACCAGACCGACTACATCAAGCGGCTCATCGGGTTGCCCGGCGATTTGGTGCGGGTGGAGCAAGGGCGCGCTTGGGTCAATGGCAAGCCATTGACCGAACCTTACCTCCCACCCTTGACAGGCGGCGATGTTTTCCCCGATGGCTACTTGCAGCAAACGCCTTGGAACACCACCTATCGCCACCTGATAGAAATGCACTGGGGGAAACTGTGGGTGCGAGTGCCTGAAGGGCATTACTTCGTTTTGGGCGACAATCGCGCCCAGAGTTTAGATAGCCGCTCGTGGGGCTTTGTGCCCCACGATGCCCTCATCGGCAAATCCCTCGTCCGCTTTTGGCCACTCCCTCGCATCGGCTTCATCCATTAGCCACAAAGCCGAAGGAAGTATTCGTGGATGCGGGTGTCGTCGGTCAATTCGGGATGGAAAGTGCTGGCAAGGATGCGTCCTTGCTGCACCAGAACGGGTTTCCCGTCCAACTCCGCCAACACTTCCACGCCTTTCCCCACCGCCTCAATAATCGGCGCCCGAATGAACACGCCCCGAACGGGCGGGTCACCCAACTTCGGCACCCGAATGGGCGCCTCAAAACTGTCCTTTTGTCGCCCGTAAGCGTTGCGGTTGACCACGATGTCCAAGATGCCGATGCGGGGTTGGTCGCTTTCCAAAATCGTCCGCGCCAACACGATTGCCCCCGCGCAAGTCCCGAAGGCAGGCAGTCCCCCTTCCAATCGCTCCCGCAACGCCTCAAAGACGCCGTAACGCACCCCGACGATGCCCAGCGTCGTGCTTTCCCCGCCGGGCAAGATGATGCCGTCAATTTCTTCCAAGTCCTGCGGTAACCGCACTTTCACCGCCTCCACGCCCAACCGCTGCAACATCGCCATGTGCTCCGCAAAATCGCCTTGAATGGCTAACACGCCGATGCGCATGATGGAGTCACCTCCGATAGATGTCTTCCCGCTTGCCAATCTGCACGATGCGCACCTCATCACCGACGATGCGATAAAGGATGCGATATTCAGGGTGATGCCCGAACCGATATGCCCGCACGCCTTTGAATGCTCCCTTCAATGGCTTGCCCGCATAAGGGTTTTGAGCGATGGCAGGAATGTGGCGCTGGGCAATTTCATCTTGAACTTGTGACGGCAACCGACGCAAATCCCGAACGGCGCTTTCTGTGATCGTCACCCGCCATTTTTGCATCCCTCTTGCCCTCGCTCCCGAATGACCTCCTGCCACACGACTTCAAAGGGCAACCCTTCCTCAGCACAACGCCTCTCTAACTCCTTCGCCAACTCCGGGTCGGTGGCGAGCAAGTGGTCTTCGTAGTCCGCCAACGCCTCGTCCATCAAACCCCAAAGAAAATCCCGCTCCGCCTCCCTCATCCCCTTGACAGCAGCGATCAACGCCTCCACCAAACCCTCGCCACCTTCCACTCGCACCCGACATCGCCTTGCCTTTCCCTGCCTCACTTCTATCGCCACCGACAAAACTTGCCCTCCCCATTTCATCGGCACAATCAGCACAATCGGCACAATCGGCACAAAAAACTTCCATGTCACAACTCGCTCCTTGCCCCTTGCCCTTCGTCCCTCCTTTCCCCGCTTCCCCTCCCATCGCACCCACGCCTCCCCCGAAACCGCAACCTTCGCCACAACCTCGTCTGCCTCGCCTTCTCCGTCTCCCTGCCCCTCAAAGAAGCGACGCAAATCAGGGTGGAAGGCGGAAAAGAAGCGGTAACGCAGTTTGGGCGGCAAAAGCCACAAGATGGCTGCCAACCATCCGATGCGTTGTCGCTCCTCTTCCGTCAACCCTTCCTCTTTCGCTTTCGCCGTTGTGTTCATCCCTTTCACCCCTTCGTTGCGTCATCGTCTCGTCGGAGTGCCGAAAAGGTGCGACAAAAAATGCGCCGTCGGCACGGTAGGCTTCTTTCGCTATTTCGTCGTGGCTGTTAGCCACTCCAACCCTTTGACGCCCCATCGGAGTGCCCAAAAGCGTGACCCAGTTCCTTTGCCTTTCGCTACTCACTATTCGCTACTGGCTACTCGCCACTCGCTGCCTTCTTCAAAAGGCGTCGGGGATGTGCTCAAGGCGGACGACATTGCCCTGTTCGTCCAAGTCAACGGCGATCAGGTCAAAGCGCACCGTTTTGCCTTGCCAACCTTTTCGGGCGATAAGCCACTCGCCCGCTCGGCGCAACCGCTGTTGCTGGCGCGGGCGCAACGCTTCTATCGGCGTCCCGAATTCCTCTGACGAGCGCGCCTTCACTTCCGTGATGGCGATGACTTCATCCTTTTCCGCCACCAAGTCAATTTCGCCGAAGGGCGTCCGCAAGTTTTGGGCAAGGATGCGGTAACCCCGCCGACGCAAGTAAAGCGCTGCCTCCCGCTCTGCCTTCCGTCCCCGTTCCGACGCGCTGAGCGGACGAAACCGCTCCATCCACCAACGCCAAAGTTGTGTTAGCAACCCCATAAGCCATCCCGCCCTCACGACATTAGCGAAAAGCGACTGGCAATTGGCGACAGGCGAACGGCTAAGCGTGCCCTGCGCCCCTCTCCTTCGGCTCAATTTTGCGGCAGGATGAAGGGACGATTTCAAGGGCAGGTGATGCCGATGCGCCGACGATGGCTTTGGCTGCTCGCTTTCTTCGTCGTCATCGCATCCGTTGCGGTGCTGGTGGTGAACTCCAAGCGACCCACTTTGCCCATTGAACGAACCGTTGTCGCCCAAGTCCCTCCCGATTTCGTCGACTGGCTGGCGACGGATTTGGATGGCGACGGCAAAGCGGAAGTCTTGCTGAGTTACTTCAACCGACCGTCCTTGCTCCTTCGCTTGCCGACTTCCCCGACCTCGCCCGCATCGCTCATCCCGTTGCCCCAAGTTCGCCTTATCTTCCCAAGCACGACGGAAATCCGAAAAGCGTCGTTGCCTTTGGCGAAAGCAGTGCCGATTTGGGACGGGCGCATTTTACGGCTAATGCGCTGGCGAAATAATCGCTTCGTCTTTGAAACCCTGACCGACATACCGACCTACCCTCAATGGCACGATGAGGACGGCGACGGAAAAGCCAATGACCTGATTGCCTACGGTTCGCAAAAACGGTTTTGGTTCGTGTTGGACGGGCAAGGTGAATGGCGGTTCAAAACCGTTTTGCCCAACGAACCCAATCGCCCTCTCCTTGATGTCGGCGACATAGATGGCGACGGGAAATTGGATTACCTTGTCGGTGGCGAAACCCGCTCCATCCTTTGGGGCGATGGCAGATCAGCGACTGTCTTGGGCAAAACCTATTCCGAAGTAAATCACCTGCGCCTAACCGACATGGATGGCGATGGGCGCAAGGAAGTTGTCGGCTTCAAGCGGGAAGGGCACAACTATCGGATGGCAATCTGGACATTTGACCGCCAGCGAAAGCGCCTAAGCCTTGTCGCCCTCTCCGAACCCTTTCCCATTCGCCTCTCTTTTCGCACTAACATCGGCGGAGACACCGTTCAAGGCTCACTGCAATGCTTCAACTTCCTGCCGATAGACTTGGACGGGGATGGGCGCAAAGAAATCGTGGCGATTTGGAATGCGACGAATTTTCAAGTCGTTGCCTTCAAGCGTCCTGTCCCTGCCTTCCTCGCCCTTTTGCAACCACCCCCTCCCAAACTTGAATCCGAACTGCCCCAAGTTTGGCGACTCTTTTGGCGAGACGGTCAACGCTTGCGGTCACAGCCGTTGCGAATGCCTAAGGACTGGAAGGGTTTCCTGCTCACCAGAACCCCGCTGAACCTGCAAGGGCAACGCTTCCTCGTCACGACCTGCCAAGTCTTTCGGCATCGCTTCCATCCTCATCTGCTCTCGCTCCGACCGCTGCGATGGAGTCTTTGGGAAAGTGCCTCTGTCTGGCGAAGCGCCATCTGGCGATTGCCCGACGGCAAAGACGCTTTCAATCCCGAAAAATGGACGAAAGTCGCCGAGTTGTCTGGCAGACCTCTCATCGCCGATCTGAATGGCGACGGACAACCTGAAATTTTTGGGAATGGGATGGAAGAGTGGCACTCCCGTTGGCATGGGCAGCGTTGCCGAATAAATCTCCGATTTGGCATTGCCCTTTTTGACGGCAAACAGTGGCGACAATTTGAATGGCATCCTCAAAAGTCCCAACTGCCTGCGCACATCCAGCAACCTCTTATGGGGCTTCTTCCCACTCAGTCTCGCTTCCTTTTGCTCCCTGAAGGCGACCGAAAAGTTCTTCTCCTTGCCTTGCCCGACGGGACGATAGAACGGGTAGCGATGTGGTGACGGTTACTTTCGCACGATGTAGCCGAAGCGCCGCAAAGCATTTTCGTCCTTGCGCCAATTCTTGGCGACCTTCACCCACAAATCCAGAAAAACCTTTTTGCCCAGCCATCGCTCAATTTCCTGCCGTGCCATCGTCCCAATCTTTTTGAGCATCTGCCCACCTTGCCCGATGATGATGCCCTTTTGGCTTTCCTTCTCCACGAAAATCGTCGCCTTGACATACGCCAATTGCTCGCTGCGATGCTCCAATTCGTCCACGACGACGGCGACGGCATGTGGGACTTCCTCGTGGGTGTAATGCAGGACGGCTTCGCGGATGGCTTCAGCGATGGGCAACTTTTCGGGTTGGTCGGTGACCGTGCCCAGCGGATAGTAAGGCGGTCCTTCGGGCAATCGGTCAATCACTTTCCGCAGCAGCAACGAAACGCCCTCACCCGTCAATGCCGAAATCGTCACCGTCTCGTCGTAGCGCCCCAACGCCTCGTAGAGTAATCGGCGCTCCTGAAGCAGTGCGGGCGAGACAGCGTCCATCTTGTTGACGACAAGCAGGACGGGACGGGGCGCTTCCCGCAGCAAACTGTTGAGCAACTGGGCGGCGCGTTCGTCATCGGGCGTGGGCGGTTCCGTCGCATCCACCATGAACAGGGCGACATCGCTTTGCTCCAACGCCGCTCGCGCTTCGGCGACCAAGTATTCGCCCAATTTGTGGCGGGGATGATGGACGCCGGGCGTGTCCAGAAAAACAATTTGCGCCATCTCCGTTTCCACGACGCCGACGATGCGGTTGCGGGTCGTTTGCGGTTTGGGCGAGACGATGGCGATTTTTTCGCCGACGAGGCGATTGAGCAGCGTGGACTTGCCGACATTGGGCTTGCCCCAAAGCACTGCAAACCCCGACCGAAAACCCGGCGGGACGGCAAATTCCGCCATCACCGCTATCGTCTCCGCCTCTCCTTTCCCTTGTCTTCGCCGAGCCATCCGACAATCACCTCGCTGAGATGTCCCGCCAAAACCCTTTCGCGTGAGGTTGGGCGGCAGGGGAGACAACCTTGCTATAATTGGTGACGCCTGTTCGGCTTTCTGCAAGGGATGGAGGCAATAGCGATGAACGATGCAGAAATCCGTGACCAAATTTTGGCTGCCTTTTACGGTGTCTGGAAGGAGCGAGGGTTTGAAGTCTGGGTGACCTTGAACGAACTGCAACAAACCCTTGCGATAGACCGCATCGCCCTCGCCCGCAACCTTGACTTGCTCGCTCAAATCGGCTTGCTGGAAAGGCAAGGTGGGATGGGCGGTCGTGGGCTTTATCGCATCACCGCCCAGGGCGTCTTGGAATGCGAGCGCAAAGGCTTAAAACCCGAACCCAGCCTTGTAAGGAAGGAGTGAAAAGGCTGCGTTGGTTGAAAGTTGGGGATGTTTGCCTCAACTTGGAAGAGGTGCAAGTGATGTCCATCGGCGAGACAGCGATGGGGCGGTTTGTCCTCGTCGCCCATTTGAGAAACGGGCAGACGGTGGCGTTGGGCGATTACGCCGACCGCAGCACGGCTTCAGCGGTCTTAGCGGAAATCATGCGGCAACTTGGGGAAACCTTATCTGACAGCCTTGCGGAATTTCCAGAGGCGAGGTGATGCTGTGATGAAGGATGGGCGTCCCATCTGGACCGACGAACGCGTTTGGGGCACTTGGCGGGTGAAAGTTGGGCTGGCGGAAATGCTTCGGGGCGGCGTCATCATGGATGTGACCAACGCCGAACAAGCCCGCATCGCCGAAGAAGCAGGCGCTGTCGCCGTGATGGCGCTTGAGCGGGTTCCTGCCGACATCCGCAAGGAAGGCGGCGTCGCCCGCATGGCAGACCCCGAAAAAATTTTGGAGATCATGGAAGCCGTCACCATCCCTGTCATGGCGAAATGCCGCATCGGTCACTTCGTGGAAGCCGAAATCTTGGAAGCCCTCGGCGTGGACTTCATTGACGAAAGTGAAGTCCTCACACCCGCCGACGAACAATTCCACATCAACAAGCACGCCTTCAAAGTCCCCTTCGTCTGCGGCGCCCGCGATTTGGGTGAAGCCCTCCGACGCATCGCCGAAGGGGCGGCGATGATTCGCACCAAAGGCGAAGCGGGCACGGGCAATGTCGTGGAAGCCGTCCGTCACATGCGCAAGATTATGGACGAAATCCGCCGCATCCAAATGCTGCCCGAAGAGGAACTGGTCACTGTCGCAAAGAACTTGGGTGCCCCCTACGAACTTGTCAAGTGGGTGCACGAGCATGGTCGCCTGCCTGTCCCTAACTTCGCCGCTGGCGGCATCGCCACGCCCGCTGATGCGGCACTGATGATGCGCTTGGGGGCGGAAGCCGTCTTCGTCGGCAGCGGCATCTTCAAGAGCAGCGACCCCTACAAGCGCGCCAAAGCCATCGTGGACGCCGTGACCTACTACGACCAACCCGAAATCCTCGCCGAAATTTCGCGGGGCTTGGGCGAACCGATGCGGGGCATTGATGTCCGCACCCTCTCCGAAACTGAGTTGCTGCAAGTGCGAGGTTGGTAAATTGAGCGGCAGCGACTGGCGATCGGCGATAGGCGATTGGTGGGAAAGCCTTTCTGCCAATTTGGGTGTGCCTATCGTTTTGCTGATGGGCATTGCTTTACTCTCGCCACAATTTCTCCAAGAGCAGGTAAACGGCGATGCCGAAGGCGACGGCGACATTGAGTGACTCCTTCTCGCCGAACTGAGGAATTTCCAGCACCATGTCCGCCGCCGCTAACACCCGATCGTCCACGCCTGTCACCTCGTTACCGATGACCAACGCCAGTGGGAAATGCGTCCGCTGAACCGACTGAATGGGCACGCTTTCATCAGTGATTTCCAACGCCGCAATCGTCCAACCTTCGTCCCGCAAGTGGCGGATGGCGTCCAGCGTGTCGGGAAAGTATTGCCAAGGCACTAATTGCGTCGTCCCCAGCGCCGTCTTCTCCACCTTGCGATGGGGTGGCGTCGCCGTGATGCCGCACAGCACCAACTTGGCGATGTAAGCGCACTCCGCCGTCCGAAACATCGCCCCGACATTGTAAGCGCTGCGGATGTTGTCTAAAACGGCGGCAATAGGGAAGCGACGAGGCGGACGATAGCGCGCCCAACGAGCAATCCTTTCCTGCCCGACTAATTTCCGCATCCCCTCGTCCCCTCATGGTCGGGTCGGAACCCGATTCTTCTGCTCACAACACCTGAAGAAGTGGCGTCGCCGTCCCCTCATGGTCGGGTCGGAACGTCGCCGTCGTAGCGACAGCGTTTGCCCTGCGCTTCAAGTCGCCGTCCCCTCATGGTCGGGTCGGAACAAAGCCCAGCGAAAGCAACAATCCCGACAACAGCAACAGTCGCCGTCCCCTCATGGTCGGGTCGGAACAAGGACAGTGGAGAATTACATCTCCACTGTTCTCAGGTCGCCGTCCCCTCATGGTCGGGTCGGAACGACAAAAACGCTTCAAGTTCGTTGATGTCGCGCAGTTGGTCACCGTCCCCTCATGGTCGGGTCGGAACAGATACTCGTGCGATAGCCATACTCGTCAGCATGGTGTCACCGTCCCCTCATGGTCGGGTCGGAACCCACGCCCCCTTAAAGTCGCAGATTGCCGAGTTGGTCGCCGTCCCCTCATGGTCGGGTCGGAACTTTGATTGCCCAGAATGTCTCGCCCGCCACAAAGTAGTGTCGCCGTCCCCTCATGGTCGGGTCGGAACTGTGTCGCCGACAAAATTGGCGACCTCATCGGCGAAGTCGCCGTCCCCTCATGGTCGGGTCGGAACTTAGCGCCTCGTTGAAAACCGTGCGCCACAACGGCGTGTCGCCGTCCCCTCATGGTCGGGTCGGAACGATGCTTATGCGGCAGTGGAGTAAGCCCATTGGCGCGAGTCGCCGTCCCCTCATGGTCGGGTCGGAACCAACCCACCCATTCCCCATTGTGAAACGCACCTACAAACGTCGCCGTCCCCTCATGGTCGGGTCGGAACACTCATCTTTCTCATTGTCCCCCGTTTCAACTTCGCCGTCGCCGTCCCCTCATGGTCGGGTCGGAACTACGACCACTGATACTTGCGCCTGCCCCGACTTGGGGCGTCGCCGTCCCCTCATGGTCGGGTCGGAACTGTCGCTTCCATCATCCCCGAAATCCCCAGACAGGTGTCGCCGTCCCCTCATGGTCGGGTCGGAACGTGTCTCCTACACATCCATTGCGACAATTGTTCGGTCGCCGTCCCCTCATGGTCGGGTCGGAACCAAGGCAAATCTTAGGGTTTTGACGGTGAAACGAAGGGAAACGGGAAAGGGGTTGCAGTCGACCTTCGGTTGCCCGAAAACCCTTAGGGGGTCGACGGCAACCGACCCTTCAAAATTGGGTCATTTTCGGCTAAAATCGCCACCACGCCTCTATCCTGTTTTCAAGGTGCTCAAAACGGCTTAGGTCGACGGCAAGTTTAGCGCTTTTGAGAGATGTCGTCAATAGGAGGTTGCCATCTGGACTTTGGAGTGCTAAAATTTTGGCGAAAAAGGTCGGAAGGCAAAAGGCGGTGAAGAGGTTGACAAGGGGCGAAGCCATTGCCCTTTCAGGGTTGTTGCACGACATCGGGAAATTCAGCCAGCGGGTGGGCAACGAGCAACGGTGGCGGCACAATGCCTTCACCGAAACTTTCCTTCGCGCCTTTCACGAAAAGTTAGGCGAAGCGGCAGAGCAAATCATCGCATTGGCAGCCTCTCCCCACCAGCAAGTCACCGACCGAGAAAGCCTTTGCGTCAAACTCGCCGACTGGTTGGCATCCGCCGAACGGCAGCGGAAGGTTCAACCGCAAATTTCCCCTGAGCGAACTGCCCTCATCGCCATTCAGTCGCAAGTTCAACTGACCCAGCCTTTGCGGTCACCCGTCTATGTGCCTTTGCGCCCACTCACTTTGGGAGAAGACGCTTTCTTTCCCACCGAGCAAAGTCAAGTGCAACCCGATGATTACGGGAGGGCTTGGGATGCGTTTGCCGCAATTCTGCGAAACCTGCCCTCTCCCGTCCCGTTTCGTGTTTGGTTGACGCTTCTTCAAGTTTTCACTCACGCCATCCCATCGGCGACGCCTTGGGAGCGAGAGCCTGAGAAGCGGACGGTGCCCGACATCTCTTTGTTCCATCACGCAAGATTGACCGCAGCCATCGCCGCTTGCTTGGCTGTTGCATCGGAAAGCGAATTGACCACCGATGACCTTTTGCAGTTGCGGGATTTGCTGAGCCAATTTGAAGCCTCCGATTTCCTTGAGCGGTTGAAGCGAGAGCCCGCCGCACAAAAACCTTTGTGCCTTTTGGTTCGTGGCGATGTCGCAGGAATTCAGTCTTGGCTTTACCGAATTGCGAAAGCCGAAAGAGAAGAGCATCGGCACACCGCAAAAAGGTTGCGTGGTCGTTCTTTCTACCTCGTCTTGTTGACCCAAGCCATAGCAGAATGGTTGTGCCGAAAGGCGCAAGTCCCACCTTGCAACATCATCTTCTGCGGTGGCGGCGTTTTTGATGTCTTGCTACCTGCAAGCGTTGAGGTTCAACTCAAGGGATGGCAGAAGGATTTGGACGATTGGCTTCTCAAAGAATTTCAGGGCGACTTGCAAATCAACATGGCATGGATTCCGCTCACTCCTGCCGACTTTTACGACTTCGGCTCAGTCGTCCAGAGGATAACGGCTGAACTAGAACGGAGCAAGACAAGGGCTTTGGCGGAAAGACTGGACAAAGATGGTTTTTGGTTTCACGAAGTCGCTGACATCTGCCGATATTGCGACACAACGCCATTTGCTGACCCGACGGAGCCATGCGAACAATGTAAGCAACAAAGTAAACTTGGAGATGTTTTGCGGAAAGCGGATGAAGCGGATTACCTTGTTTGGGCATGGGGTGATGCAGTGAAGGCGCTTGAAAATGTCGCCCAAAATGTCGCCAAAAATGTCGCCCAAAATGCTGCCCAAAATGCAATCAAATTCTCAGGTCTCTCCTGTTCAGTCGCCGTCGTTTCCGAAAGGGAAGCGAGAGAAATCGTGAAGGAATGGGACGGGAATGGTGAGTTGGTTATCGCTAAGCGCAACGACCCACAAAACTGGTGGCATCCGCTGACTTGGGATAAGAACAAGCCCGTTCAAGCGACGGTTTGGTGGGCTGCGAGTGATGCGCCCGTAGCCAAGAAGCAATGGCAAGCGCCGACGAAAAGGGCTGATGAAAAAGACGCAATCGTAAAAGAAGGAGAGGCTTTAGATTTTGACGAGATTGCAGGCTTGAGCGATGGCAGTCCGCTTTTAGGCATCTTGCGGATGGATGTTGATCACTTGGGAGCAATTTTCGCTGTGGGCATTGAACCGCCAAGCCCTTCCCGCATCGCCGAACTGAGCGGGCGGATGGAAACTTTCTTCTCAGGCTGGCTAAGAGAGCGATGCCACTTGCGGACGCAGGAATGGCAGAGTAAGTTGCCTAATGGCGATGAGCGGAAAGGGTTAGTTGACAACGCCTTCTACCTCGTCTATGCGGGTGGCGATGACTTGATGGTCATTGGACCTTGGAACTTGACCCTATGGTTGGCGTGGCACATCCGCGACGATTTTGTTCGCTACTGCGGTCAAAATCCCAATGCGACAATTTCGGCGGGCGTTATCTTCGTCAAGCCGAAGTTCCCAATTTATCGGTTTGCAGTTTTGTCGGGTGAGGCTTTGGAGCAGGCGAAAGGTGCGGGACGCAACCGCATCACTGCTTTCGGCGTCACCGTCGGCTGGGACGAGTTCAAAGAGGCGCTGGAGTTCGGCGAAGAGTTGCGGGAAAGCGTTGAAAGGCAAGAGATGCCACGAACACTTTTGCATTTTTTGCTCCGACTTTACCGAACCCATGTCCATGAAGACGGCGAGAACCCAATGTGGGCGCCACTGCTTCACTACACCCTTGCGAGAAGGTTGGAGATTGAAGTTATTGAGCAGTTGGAATTGCTTAAGCGCATTCCAGACTTCATCTGCAATCGTTCACTCCCTGTCGCCTTGGGCTATGCTATTTTGGCGACGAGGGAAAGGGCACTCGTTCGCCCTTAGGTCTCAGTGAGGTGATAGGCTGTGAAAGAGATGCAAAAGGCGCAGGAAATTTTTGAGCGGGAGAGACAAGCCTACTGGGCGATTCGAGAGGCGTTAATGCAAACCCATTGGGGCAAATGGATTGCCATAGCAAATGGACAAGTTGTTGCTGTGGGCGACAACAAGTCGCAAGTGCTTCAAGAAGCTTTCAGGCGGACGGGCAATCATGTTGCTTTTGTCACTAAAGTTGGCTTTGAAGAGACAGTGCAGCGAAAAACTATTCGGCGAATCGCTCGTGGGCAATATGACTTTACCTACGATCCTCCCATCCCAAAACTGACAGCTACTGTTGCCAGACCCGATCAAGGCGACCAACAGCAAGTGGAGTTCATCATTGATACAGGTGCTGACTTAACCGTCGTCCCTACTCAGGTTGCTGATAACCTTCGGCTTTGGGATTTCATCTATGAGCAAGCCGAAGTCAGTGGCGTTGGTTCATCCCCTGAAAATCGTTGGCTCTACCTCGCTAAAGTGATCGTCGCTGGCAAAGAAGTTTTCGTCACAATAGATGCTCGTTCGGATTTTTCGGAAAGTCTTTTAGGACGGGATGTGCTCAATGAGTTTCGGCTGACGCTGTCTGCCCCTGAAAATATCGTTCGCTTGGAAGTTGTGTGACAATAGCGCAAAGGAGGTGGGATGATGTCGCAACAAGCAAGTGCTCAAGATTTGGTGAATGACCTGAAGGGACGCATCCAACAAGTAAGGCGACTTAGTGCCTTGCCTATTCAAGAATTGGTCTTGCCTAACGGTGTTTTGGACCAGTTAGCGCACCATTTAGCCAGGAACCTCAAAGCCACCCAGTTGCGCCGCGTCTTCCATGACCTCAAGCGGTTGGAGCAAGATGCTAAGCGAGGGAGGCAATCCATTGACAGGTTGCGAACGAAGTTGGCACTTACCTTGCCAGAATTGGCTTACGCTTACGGGCGTGAAGTCATCCCTCGTGAGTTCTACGAGTTTATGCGTTCATTGCTTCATCCGCCAAGCGAACGCTTTCAGGATAAGGAAGATATCCAGCGGCTCGTTGAGATTTTGACGGCTCTCTTGGCTTACCACAAATTCCATGAAAGAAAGGAGAGGTGAAGGAGATGGCGCAACATAACTTCCGCTTCCAAGGCAAGTTTGTCATCACGGGCATCTTGGAGTGCGTGACAGGGACGAGAATTGGCGGGACGCAGGAGAAGTTTGAGATCGGTGGCATTGACAACCCTGTCATCAAAGACCCACTCACCGATTTGCCTTACATCCCAGGTTCGTCGCTGAAGGGCAAACTGCGAAGTTTGCTGGAATGGGCGAGAGATTTAGATGCTGTGAAGCAGCCTAACAGAGAACACTCCAGAGAGCGTGAAGTTTTCACTGCTTGTTGGTGTGGTGAACCTAATTGTGTATCGTGCCGTCTTTTTGGCGTTGCCTCTAATGAGGAGTCTAAACGACGAAATGTTGGTCCAACCCGCCTAACTGTCCGCGACGCTTTCCCAACAGGATACGAAACCGTCTTGGAAGCAGTAAAACAGGGCAAAGAACTGAGCGCAGAGGATCTCCCAGAAAATACAACGGTCAGGCGCTGGTGGGAAATGCTGGGTGAAGGCATTAACACGGAACTGAAATCGGAAAACTTCATCAACCGCCTAACTGCTGAAGCCAACCCACGCACGATGGAACGCGTCCCTGCAGGTTCGGAGTTTCAGGTTGAGTTCGTGATGGATGTCTATGACGCTAACGGCGACAAGGATTTGCTGGAAGCGCTGGCGGAAGCGA
>Ga0080007_1063873_pt1 | contig 22385 bp, 20 predicted proteins | sample OctOCTMetagenome_FD_69210 | JGI IMG/M metagenome (GOLD analysis project Ga0080007, IMG submission 69210) | Hot spring and microbial mat streamer communities from Octopus Spring Streamers, Yellowstone National Park, USA - OCT_B (SPADES... | ecosystem: Environmental > Aquatic > Thermal springs >...
TATCTCGTCCGGAGAATTCGGCATAACACCTTCTATTGATATAAGAAGCCTTATTGTATTGAACCCAAGATTTTTTATCTGCCTGAAAAACTCTTCTGCTTTGTCACGGGGAAAAGGTTTTCCGACATAATTTGGAGTTCCTTCAACTTTGAATGTGCAAGGGTCTTCATTCACTGGAAATTTATTACTCCCTGAGACATTTACTCCATGTATGAAAACATATCTTCCTTTTTCGTCTTTTATGTATGGTAGCCAATCTTTGCAGAAATCTTTCCAACCTTCTGCTGGTGGAGGACAATATGCACGACCGTCAGTTCGTCCAACACAGCAAACAGAAGCTCTCCTTATATTCTTCCCTTTTTCACTAACATTTTTCCCCTCTTTATCAACATAATCTTTTTTTCCGCAAAAAATAAATCCACCCAGAACCAAAAAAATAAAAACCGCAAACGCTCCAAAAATAAAAATGTTTTTCCAGGTAAAAATATCCTTCTTCATATAAAAAATATCCCTCTTCATATATCTGATAATAGTAATTCTACTTTTTATTTTTTTCATATAGATTAAAGTTTATTTTAAAAAACAAAAAAATTTTTTTCCTTGAAATTAGAAAACTCAGGTAAAATCTTTACTCAAAAAATAAAAAGGGAAAAAATGTAAAAGAAGAAAAAATGTAAAAGAACAAAAAGATCAAATAAAAGAACAAATAAATAATGAAGAAAAAACAAACAAATAAATTTGAATTCACAAATCAAATAACTAAATTCTAAATATGTGGAGTATTGAGTCTTTGATTTTGATAATTCCGATAGTTATTTTTTCTTTGTCTGTTCACGAGTTCTTTCATGCGTGGAGTGCTTGGAAACTTGGTGATCCAACTGCAAAAAGATTAGGAAGACTTACTCTGAACCCACTTGCTCATCTTGATCCTTTTGGGATTTTGTTTGCAGCAGTTTTCGGATTCGGATGGGCAAAACCCGTTCCTATAAATCCATATTACTTTAAAAATCCTATGATACATTTTGCGATATCTGCATCAGCTGGACCGCTATCAAATTTCGGACTTGCGGTTCTGTCTGCTATAATATACAAGCTAATTTACTCAATCTTTGGTATGACAGAAACCTTGCATAATTTCTTCATAACCGCCTCTTTTATCAACCTTGCTCTCTTTTTCTTCAATTTTATTCCCATACCACCACTTGATGGTTCCAGAGTGTTTTTTGCTCTAATACCAGGAATGACCGTAGAAAAGTCAGCAAGATACGAACTCTTTGGTTTTATTGGAATTTTGGTAATAGTTTTGTTAGACAGGTTAGGATTACCAATATTTGAAATTGTGGTCACAAAACCAGCAAGATTCGTTATGTCTATTCTTTACGGATTTTAGGGGTCTCTTAATTAGGAATTTCTTAATTTTCACAAAATTTGAATTAAAAATCTAAACCATAAAAATAATATTCCTTACTAACTACTTGTAAGATAAGACAATCTATAAAATGGGAAAAGAAATTATAATGGAAATGAAAAAAGAAGGAAAAGAAAACGAGGGAGAAGCAAAAACAAAAAAGTATAGGATTTTATCTGGAATGCGTCCCACAGGAGCACTACATGTAGGTCATCTCAAATCTGTAATTGAGGAGTGGATAAAATTTCAAGAAGAAAAACACAAGTGTTTTTTTCTCGTTGCAGACCTTCACGCACTCACAACAGATTGGGAAGACTCAAAATCAATAAGAAAAAACTCGTTGGAAATGGTAAAAGACTGGCTCGCAGCTGGGATCTCCCCAGAAAAATCTGTCATATTTTTACAATCTGATGTCCCAGAGCACACAGAACTTTTCACAATATTAGGAATGATAACACCTATGGGGCTACTTGAAAGAAATCCAACTTACAAAGAAGCTCTTGAAGAATTTGGAGATAAAGAGAGACTTTTGAATTTGGGCTTTTTTTCTTATCCTGTTTTACAAACAGCTGATATTCTTCTGTACAAAGCTGAAAAAGTACCGGTTGGAAAAGACCAGATACCGCACATAGAAATAGCACGAGATATAGCTGAAAAATTCAACAGAATTTTTGGAAATGTATTCCCACTCCCGGAACCGGTACTATCTGAATCTCCCAAAATTTTGGGGTCAGATGGACGCAAAATGTCAAAATCATATAACAACGCAATCTTTCTAACAGAAAACATAAATAGAATAAAAGAAAAAGTAATGACATATATGACAGATACTGCTAGGAAAACAAGAAAAGATCCAGGGGAACCTGAAAGGTGTCCTCTTTATACATTACATAGAGTTTTCTCACCAAAAAATGATAGAGACTATGTTGAATCTGGATGCAGAACGGCACAAATAGGATGTATTGACTGTAAGAAGGTTCTTTTAAAGAATATGATCCCTGAAATAGAGGAACTACAAAAAAAGAGAGAAGAAATAGGAAAAAGAGACGATTTCATTATAGATGTTCTTAAAGAAGGGGGGAAAAAAGCAAAAGAGTTTGCACAATCTACTATGGAGGAAGTAAGGAGAGCAGTTTTTCCTTTGTATGATTGAAGAGAAAGAAAAGAAAAACGAACAAATAGAGGTAAAAAAAGAGGAGAAATTAGAAAATAAAAAAAAAGAACAAGAAGACGAAAATCAAAAAGTAGAAGACTTTGAGATAACAAAGGAGGTAATAATAGAACAACTTGAAGAATTAAGGAGAAGATTAATAGTCCCAATAGTATCTTTTGTATTGATATTTTTGATTTCAATACCGTTCGCAAAGAAAATAATGGATATATTTTTGGGTCAATTCAAAGAAATAATACCAGAGTTCATTTTTACGAAACCATTTGAATCATTTTGGGCTCATATAAAAATTTCCGCTTACATATCGGCACTTATTAGTGTTCCCTTACTCATATGGCAGATATGGCTTTTTATATCACCTGCATTATATCCAAAAGAAAGGAAAATAGCGAGGTTCATAATAATAAGCTCTTCTTTGCTTTTCATAGCAGGGTCATCATTTTGCTTTTTTATTGTCTTACCTGCTTCACTAAAATTCCTTATAAATGCTTTTTCATCCGAGAAAATAAAAGCTCTAATAAGTATATCCGAGTTTCTATCTTTTGCGTTGAAGTTTTCATTAATATTTGGTTTCGCATTCCAAACACCTCTTATTGTTTTAGCATTAGTAAAAACAGGAATTTTAGATATAAATACAGTATCAAAGGCAAGACCTTATATCATAGTTTTAGCTTTCGTTGTAGCTGCTTTTGTAACTCCAACCCCTGATGCTTTTACTCAGATTTTACTTGCTATCCCGCTTATAGTACTTTGGGAACTTGGAGTTCTACTTTCAAGAATAATATGAATGAATTTTTTATGCATATCTATCTTCTGGTGGTATCTATTTTTTGGATTTCCGCTTGGCTTTTGATTCCCCCTTTTCCTCTGTCTTTTTTGTCTTCAGTGCTTTCGCTTTTACCTTTTTTTCTTTTGATTTAATTTCCTTCTTTTTTTCTTCCTTCTTTTCCTTTTCCATCTTTGAAGTTTGCTTCTGTGCTAACCTTTTTCTTCCAACTTTCAATTTACCCTCATCATGCTTTTTAGCAATTTTCTTTTCTCTTTTCCTTCGAGCTACTGGCTCTTGCTCCTCCTCTTCTCCCTCAGACTCCTCCTCATATTCACCAATTTCTTTTTCAACTTCTTCCTCTATTTCTTCTTCTAACTCCCTATCTAATTCTTCTGATATCTCAATATCTTTCAATTCACTCTCAACATCCTCTTCTTCTTTCTCTTCCTCACCCTCTTCACCTTCTTCACCTTTTGCCTCTGTGGGTTTTTCCTCCTCCTCTTCCTCAAATTCTTCCAAATCAGCAGAAGAATCATCAAGTGAGACCCTAACGGGTGCAGAAGCTAATGTTTCCTCCTCCACTCTTGAAATTCTTTCCTCAAGCTCAACTTTTTCCTGACAATCTATACAATACCTTACGTAAGGGACTTCTTCTAACCTCTCCCTATCTATTTTTATTCCGCATATCTCGCAATATCCATAAGTACCACTTTGGATCTTATCAAGCGCTCTTTCTATAAGTTTTAGTATATCAGTATCAATAGAAGTTACTATGCTTTCCACATCTCTCAACTTTTCAACAGCTGTAAGATCTATTATATCTGATCTTTCCTCTTGCGGTATAGATGTAGAAGTCTTTATTTTAGACAATATACTTACCCTCATACTCTCAAGCTTACTTTTCATTCTCTTTTCAAATTCAGTCATAATCCTAAAGAACCTCCTTATTCAACAAAAAAAGAATAAAAAGAATAGAAAAGAAAAACAAAACAATCAAGAAAAACAGGAAAATTCAAAAGAAAAAGGGAAATCCGCAGGAATTAAATTACAAACTTTTTCCTTCCTCCCTCATACCTTCCTTTTTTCTGGTTTCATTAGAATTTCCATTATAATATGACGATAAAACCTTGTTTATATTCATAAATATTTGAGGATCTACATCAAGACCTGCAACTTTTATACCAAAATGAAGGTGAGGTCCCGTACTTCTACCAGTAGAGCCAACACGACCTATAATCTGCCCCTTCCTCACAAAATCCCCCTCCTTTACATGAAACTTTGAAAGGTGAGCATATATTGAGAATACTCCCGTACCGTGATCTATTACCACAAGATTCCCCTCAAGCGTAAATTTCCTCGCCACAACAACTATACCTGAAGCTGATGCCAGAACAGGCGTTCCAGTATGTGCAGATATATCTATGCCCTTGTGCTGACCAGCCAAATACCCATTTATCTCCCTTTTGTATCCAAAATTCCATTTTATATTTTTGTAATTTTTCACAGGCAAGATAAAGTCTCCGTCCCACATTCTCTGAGACACACGGGTATATATACGAGATAAAAATTCCTTTTCATTCTTTATCTTCAAAGCTAAATCTTCATCACTCTCTGCTTTTACACTCCTTCTTTTCTTTCTGATAAAAATCCTTTCCACAGGAAAATCTTTGTCGCATATTTTAACCCCGTTCCAAACACGCGAAGCAGTAAGTGGAACAGGATAAAAAAATATTTTTCTTCCATTAAAATCAAAATACAAATCAGATATTTTATCAAAGGAAAAAATCATTCCCCCAGGCATAACACACTCTTGGCTATCATAATCATCATCAAAAAATATAAAATTGTTTGCATAAGATCTGCTATGAAAAGAACACAAAAACAGAAAAGAAAAAATAAAAAATGGAACCGTTAAATAAAACAAAGAATATTTTCTTATCCAAAACATCTAGTAGAATAAATATTAAAAATTTTCTCAAAAAGAATATAATTTTTAGAGTAGAATTTAAGCTAAAAGCACCCACAAATTATGATGAAGCCAAAAGCAACCTTAATGATTAAGAAAGCAGTCAGAGATATGAAAAGAGATATGAAAAATTTACTTTTGATCCCGCTCATTATTCTGCTCTTGTGCGGAAAAGCAAACGGAAATAAGTTAAGCGCAATTTCAAAGGCACTTTTATATTTTGAGAAAGGAGAAAAAGAAAGGGCATATAACTTAATAAAAATATACGAAAACGAAGCGGAAGAAAACCCAATAATATCCACAATAATCGCTCACAAGGAAAAAGATGAAAAAATACTTGAAAAGGAATTTAGAATTTTATTCCCGATTGAAGAGAAATTCAAGGATAGAATTGCATTTGAAAAGGCAAAAATACTTTTTGAAAAGGGGCAATTAGAAGAATCAAAAAATATTCTTGAAGGAATAAAAAACAAGTCAGAAATGATAAAACCTTCAATATCTTTCATCTTAGCAAATATATATCTTCTTGAAGAACAAAACGAAAAAGCAAAATCAGAAATTTATAGCATACCAGAAGACGAAGAGGATATAGATAAAGTGAAAATCAAAAAACTTAAAAAGCTAATAAGCGATCAGGCAGCCGAAATATATTTCAAAGGAGGAATAGATCTGAACTCTTCCTTCTCAACAAAAGGATACCCAATAGTTTTTGAAGGCGAAGACCTCCAAAAAAGCTGGGATATAGTATCAAACATCCTATGGAACGCAAGATTTGAATTCCTAAAAAGCAAAAAATATAATCCTTTCGTTGAAATAAAAGGAGGAGGGGAATTTTACTCTCTGACCGAAAACCTTGAACTTAATGCAAGAACCCCGATATTCTTTTATCAAAACTCATCAGCTGGACTTGAAATAGAAAAATTTGGAGCAAAATATTCATTCATTACAGCAATAAATGACCTTGAAGTTTTTTCAGTTTCTCATAGATTATCTCCTTATTTTTTCCCTACTAACTTTCTCGTAATAGGAGCTAACTTTGAATTGGAAACACAAAACAAAATAGAAGGAAGACAAGGAACAATAACATCTTTGGATTCAGCCGCAAGATATACACATAAATTCAGAATTTACACTTTTAGCATATTCGGATACATAAATTTAGGAAAAAGATTCGCAAAAGATGAAAGATTCTCCGAAACTTTCATATCACCTTACACAGAAATAAGCTTCAAGATAAAGGATGTTGGAATTTCATTAGCAGGGTTCTCATCAATAATGCTATTTCCCCAAGATTTCTCCGGAAGAAAAAACAATATAATATGGTTTATATCTCCTGCATTATACCTTCAAAAAGATTTTATCTTGTGGGAAATAATAAAAACTTACTTTGAAGGAAACTTCTCAAACTCACCTGATTTCTCTTGGAACAGAATCAGAATAGGAACAAACTTCAAAATATATATGTAAAAGAAAAAATGTAAAGTGAAAAAGATATAAACAATTGCAGCATAAATCAAGTTTTCAGTAAACAACTTGAAATCCCCGTAGGAAATCTCTTCTCAAAACAACTCCTGTTGCAGGATCTTTTATAGGCATATCCCCAAAAACAGAAAAGAAAAAACTGTTAAGAGAACAATACTTGAAAGAGGAGATGCCTAATGCTTTAATTTCTTCTCCGAACTGCCCCAAAGGATACAATAGCACAATCCTTAAACTTTGTGTGTTTATAATTCCAGCAAAGTCAGATACATTCAGGTCAGAAACAAAAAATATATGTCCATTTGAATATTGGGAATCTATTATATTTCCTATGGCTAAAAAGAAAGCCCTCTCCCTCTGCTTGACGAAACTTGCTCCATCAAATCTATATTCAATAATACCAAATGACCTCAAACAATAAATCTTTGTATCACCATCTGAAACAACATCTTGACAATCAACAGCAAAAAATCCAGCTCCTTCAAGACTATCATATTTCTCTTTGAGAACAAATATACCAGAACCCGAAAAAACAAAAAAGTAATTACCAGAAGGATTATAAATTATTCTTCTTGCTTGCGGAATTCCAGGATACTTCAAAAAGCTACTCCAACCTTTCTTTGAAAACCAAAGCCCACTGCCACCCCCCACAAGAAAGAAATTATTGCCAATAGCCAAAGTTCTCGGATCGCTACCCTCAAAATTTATCTGAAAAGAGCGAGTAAGGTCTGAAAGATAAAAAGAAGAACCTGTCTGAAAAAGAGCGTAAGATTTTCCATCCGGACCAGAACCTAAGAGAGCGACCACACCAGAAAAGAAATTTGCTGGTCTTGCGCCTCCGCTTCCTTTAAATATAGGAGAAATATCAAGTTCAGCTACACTCCCACCATCTGGCACAAGAATAGAAAACTCAGAGGTATCACAGCTGATCTTATTGAAAACTGGTTTTGCAGTCTGAGAAATTCCCGAAATTACCGCTGTCTTTTTTTCACTTGAAGAGAAATCAACAAGTGAAACCAAGTTGGCTCCAAAAACCAAAACTTTGCTTTCACTTAAAAACACAATTGATCTTGGTTCAAAACCTATCTGAAATCCCTCAACAGAACCGATGGATTTTCCTTCAAAAGTGTCATAAAGTTTAATGTAGTATCCTCCGTCTTCTTCATTCCTATAACCTATTGCAACCCGGGAGATAGCCTGTGGTGAGACCTTCAAAGCTAAAACCTGAACCCTTTTCCCAGAAAAAACATCAAAAGATGATACATTTGAAAACCTTTCTGGTCCAAAATAGAAGTTGAATAAACTTACTTTGCTTTTGTAATTGAACTCAAATGATGACCAAACTCCGACAGCATAAGTGCTTTGATTATCCCACTCAAAATCAAAGAAATCTAAAAATAGCCCGCTTCCCGGCTGAAATTCTGGGGGTTGATCAGAAGGAAAATCACATACATCAGCAGAAAAGTTTATTTTAAATGCTGAAATACTTTGCGAGTACTTGACGAAAAGATACCCATTTATAAATTTTATCAAACTTGCTCCGGAGTTAATTTTCTTCTGGCATATTGGGTTATGGGCTTCGTAAGATGAAACATCATAAACCAAAATATCTCCGGGTGCTCCGCCTGCAAAACTTCTCACAACAGCCAAATATTTTTTCCCTCCTAATGAAAATACATCAAAAGCTACTGAACCATAGAGATTCGGTTCAGATATAACAGTTTTTTCTTCACCAGAAAAAGATGTAAATTTTATTATAAAATTTGCTCCACTTTGAATTAATGCCCAAACTCCATCTCCACCAATATCAGAGTAAAGCATATTATCACCCATAAGAAACCTTTTCTTTACTGCAAGCTCCCCATCATAAGACAGCAAAGATATAAAAGGTTCAGACTCAAAAGCAGCTGTTGCACCGTATAAATAAGAACGCCGAGTGTTTCTTATGTAGTACGACACAAGAGGATTTGATAAACCATAAGAAGCCAAAACCGATGTGCATGTAAGCTGTGACGCCCTACCGCACCAAGATTGAGCATAAAAACATATAGACCAATCACCATAGCCCGGAAGTAAAATAAATGTATCACAAGCATTCTGCAAAACCGGATTTCTATTACACTGAACTTTCTGCAGGTTCTCGTACCCTAAAAAGAAATCAACTTTCTCCAAAGGCAAATTCAAAATACGAAAAGTGATACTAACACCACCACCTACCGATTGTAAAGAAAAAATATCAAATTGAGGAGCTGGACAATAAAAAACGACAGATGACTCTATCGTAAAACTCTTTGAACAAATTCTATTTCCTTCACTCCACCAAAACTTGAAAACATCTTTGAAAGTTCCAACAGATGAATAAACCAAGTTATATGAGAAACTTTTAGTTCCGCTTTCCTGAAAGTCTTTGATATCAATATCATCAAAACCATCTGCTCCAAAATCAATTACAACATAAGTTATTCCCTTTGAGTTTTGCCCCTCAAATTTTACATCAACAGTTACAGCCAAAGGAGATTCTCCCGACACTTTTTCAGGATAAAAAGAAATTTTAGAACTACACTGAGAGTTATCTCCACCGTTTCCACCATTATTCCCTCCTCTACCTTGTTGCTTTTTATTAGAGCAACCTGAATTCAAGAATAAACTAAAAAGTACGGCAATAAAAAAAAGTGCCGAGAGAAAGTGAAAAAAAGTAAGGTTATTTTTTCTTTTACGAAAAATATCAGTCATCATATATCAATTTAAATTTAAACAAAATTTTAACTTTTACTTGTGGAGAATAAATTTATCTCAACATAAAATTTTCAAAAAAATAATAATCTATATTTAATAGAAATGCAAGAAAAATACGAAGGGAAAAAATTTTGCATAGCAACTATCATACCGAAAACTAAGCCAAGGGCAGAAAAAATAGAGTCGTTTGAAGAATTCAAAGAATTAATAAAAAATCTCGGCGGAGAAATATTAGAAGAAATTATACAGAAAAGAGATAGACCCGATCCAAGGTTCTTTATAGGAAAAGGTAAAGCAGAGGAGATAGCCCAAAAAAATGACATAGACATACTAGCAATAGACGATATTTTGAAACCAAACCAAATAGCAAATCTGAGGGAAATAACGAAAAAAGAGGTTGTTGACAGAGAGTATATCATAATAAAGATTTTTGCAGAAAGAGCTACAACAAGAGAGGGAAAGCTTCAGGTAGAACTCGCAGAACTAAAATATAGGTTAGCAAAACTTATCGGAATAGGAAAAGAGATGTCACAGCTTGGAGGTATGCCCGGAACACGAGGTCCCGGTGAAACAAAAACAGAAGAGATAAGGAGACATATATTTGCAAGAATAAGAGCAATAGAAAAAGAGCTTGAGGAAATCAAAAAGACAAGAAAAATCCATAGAGAAAGAAGGAAAAAACAGGCATTTCTAACTTTTTCCCTTGTAGGATACACAAATGTTGGAAAATCAACAATACTCCGGGTTTTATCGGGTGAAGATGTTCAAATTAAAAACCAACTCTTTACAACACTTGAAACAAGAGTAGGAACACTAAAAGGACCTACAGATGAATACAGCAGAATACTAATATCTGATACAGTGGGATTTATAAGAAATCTTCCGCATTCACTTGTTTCAGCTTTCAGATCTACACTTGAAGAAATAGTTTTTTCAGATGCTCTAATTTTTGTTCTTGATATAAGCAAAGATTACGAAAAGCAGTTCTCAACAATAATATCGGTATTAGAAGAAATATCAGTAGATGAACAAAAACCCAGGATAATAGTTTTTAATAAAATAGACTTGGTTAGCAAAGAGAGAATCATTCAAGCCCAAAGTAAATTTCAAGATGCGGTTTTTATTTCAGCTCTGAAAAAAACAGGTCTTGAAGAACTTAAAGAAAAAATAATAAAAATAAGTGAGAGAATATGGAACCAAAATCAAAGAGAAAAAACAGAAGAGATATCAAAATCAGCAATATAAACCTTATAGCAAAAAAAATAAGCTTTATTTTTTCTATCTCTACTATAACTGTAACGCTTTTACTTATACCATATCATAACTTGAAGTCTCAGACAGAAAATGAAAAAAATATCAGCCAAAAGAAAGTATATCATCCAGATGAAATAGAAAGATTTAATGTGGTCTTGCTTTTTGAATCTCCACCATCCTACAACGAGATACTACAAAAAGCAGCATCAGTTGGATTAGATAAAGCCCTTGAATTACTACCTTTCACCAAACAGAAAAAGGAAGAGATAAAAAGAAAAAAGATTAATCCATCAGATTTCGTAAAAAAATTTTCAATAGATGGTAGGTCAGAAAAACCCGAAGGTGTAGAAATATCAGCTTCCCTGAACTTTGATATGAAAAGGCTAATAAGAGTAATTTCAAACGAAGAACCTGAACCGAAATATTCAATTGATTGCTCTTATATTGAGCCAATAATAAAAAGTGTGCTTGAAGAGTTTCAGTCATCAGCGAATATAAAATGTGAATTTAACGAAAAAAAAGGAGATTTCATTCAGCCATCTTATCTTGAACTTAAAATAAAAGGCGAAATCTCAAACAAGGGAAAAATGGAAAGATTAGATTTTTCAAAAGCGTTCTTCTTCTTTTCTACCCCACCATACGACAAAATAAAAGAAGAAATTAAAAATTATATTTCAAGTAAATTTAGCAAAACAAAAAAAATTGAAGAGCAGAGAATTTCATTAGTAGCGAAGAAAGATAAACTAAACGAAATCATTTCTTCTCTGAGAAAAAAAGCCTTCGTATATTCTGTGATACCATTTTATGTTTTTAGAGAAGGAGAAAAAATAAAATCTGAAATAGTAATAAGATACTTTTCAGATATACCTCAAGAGACAATTTTATCCATGACAAAAGACATAGTAAGTAAATCAGGTGGAGAAATCGTAGAATGAAATAGAATAAAGTGAATAAATAAAGTGAATATAGGGAATATAGTGAATATAATAGAACAAATCTTAAATGAATAAATCTGATGAATAAATATTAAATAGAAGTGATAGCACAGATATCACAAGCTCCCGAGATAAGATTCTATAACACGAGGATGATTCAGAACTTCTTGTGAAGAGCCTTCCGCAACTTTAATTCCAAAATCAAGCGCAACAACTCTGTTTGCAATAGAACTTATAACCTTTACATCATGTTCTATAACAACAAGTGTTATTCCAAATTTTTCGTTTATCTCTTTTACATAGTAGAGGAATTCAGATTTTTCTTCGTATGTGAGACCAGATGTAGGTTCATCAAGAAGAAGAACTTTCGGCATCTGAACCAGAGCTCGCGCTAACTCAACTTTTTTTCTCACACCCAAAGGTATATCACGAGCAAAAAAATATCTATAAGGTTTCAAATCAAGAAAATCAATCATTTCCTCCGCAATCTCTCTATTTTTTTCGTAGTCTTTTCTATAAATCCCTGCTATTACGCTAAAAACTCCTGCCTTGAAATAAATGTTTCTTCCTATCAAAATATTGTCTAAAACCGTAAGGTATCCGAAAAGCCGTATGTTTTGAAATGTTCTTGAAATCCCGAGTCTTGCTATCTTATGTGGAGGCAAACCCGTAATATCAATAAGATTTCCATCTCGCTCAAAGAAAACTTTACCGCTATCCGGTTTATATATTCCAGTTATCACATTAAAAAGAGAGGTTTTCCCAGAACCATTCGGACCTATTATTCCCAGAATTTCTCCTTTTTTCACCTCTAAGGATACGCCTGATAATGCTCTAACTCCCCCGAAACTCAATTTTATATCCTCGCATTTCAAAATCATAGCTGAAAAAAATTTTTTAAGTTTTTATCTTTTTCTACCATCATTCAAAGTTTAATCTTTCTTTTTCTTTTAAGATTCAAGTTTTCTTTCAATAATACTTTTCACAAACTTCGGGTCAGCTTTCTTTTCTAATTTTTTAACAACTTCACCGATAAAAAATCCAATAAGTTTCTTTTCACCCGATTTATACCTTTCAACTTCCTTTGGATTCTCATTTAGAACTTGCAATACAGCAGCCTCAATTAAATCTTCGGATAGATCTTTTTTTCTTTTTTCTATGGCCTGCAATATATCAACTTTTGATGAAGTTGCTTCCCTAAAAGCCTCTTTTCCCGCATTTCTTGTGATAACACCATCAACTATACTTTTCAAAACTTTCCTTGAATAATCAAGCAAAACTTTTCTATCTTCTTCTTTACTTATGTTGAATATTCCCTCATTTATAGTTCTCATAACCTCTTCAAGTACAAAGCTTGAAACTAATTTTTTATCTTCAAAATCTTTTGCTAGGTCCTCAAATAATAATGCTATCCTTCTATCAGAGGTAAGGACATCGGCGGCATATTGCGAGAGACCATAAACATTCATAAACCTTTTTTTCATATCGTCTGGAAGTTCCGGAATCCCCGCTTTTGCTTCTTCTATTATATCGTCTGAAATATATAAAGGCAAAATGTCTGGTTCAGGGAAATACCTATAATCATGAGCGTACTCTTTTGAACGCATAGTAAAAGTTTTCTTCTGAACAGAATCATAACCTCTGGTCTCTTGCTCTATTTTCCCTCCTGATTTTATTACAGAAATCTGCCTCCTTATCTCATACTCTATAGCCTCCTTTATGAATCTAAAAGAATTTACATTCTTTATCTCAACTTTTGTTCCGAATTTTCCAGACCCACGGGGTTTCACAGAGACATTAACATCACATCTCAAATTCCCCTCCTCCATGCTTCCCTCAGTAACATCACACCAAACAAGTAATTTGTGAAGTTTTGTAAGAAAAGCATAAGCTTCATCTGGCGATGATATATCTGGTTTTGTGACTATTTCAGCAAGTGGAGTTCCGCTCCTTGAAAAATCAACATAACTTACATCTTCCCCGTGAACCATTTTACCTGCATCCTCTTCCATATGCAATCTTTGAATACCTATTTTCTTTTTGATTCCATTAACTTCTATTTCAAGAAATCCATCCTCTGCAAGAGGAATTCTGTATTGCGATATTTGGTAATTTTTTGGCAGGTCAGGATAAAAATAGTTTTTTCGTTCAAAGAAGCTTTTCTTGTTTATTTTCATGTTAAGTAATAGAGAGGCTCTCACAGCCAAAATTACGGCTTGCTTATTAGGATAAGGTAGAACACCGGGCAACCCCACACATACAGGGCATATGTTCAAATTTGGAATGTTCGTAAATTCTCTTGGGCATGAACAAAATAGCTTTGTTTTTGTTTTGAGCTGTACATGGATTTCAAGTCCGCATACTGGCTCAAAATCATCAAAGTTATGAAACTTATCTGAATTCAAATCCATGTTTTAAAAGTTTATTCTCAAATTAAGATAGTACAAGTCTTTCCAAAATGCCTGGGATTCTATGAGCATCTTCAATATAATCAACGAGCCCCGTTTCAGCAGCAGCGCGTGGCATACCGAAAACAACTGCACTCTTCTCACTTTCTGCAATAACTTTACCGCCGAGTTCTTTCACTTTTCTTATACCCTTCGCCCCGTCGCTTCCCATACCCGTCAATATTACAGCAATAGTATCTTGTCTGAAAGCCTCAGCAGATGATTCTATTGCAAGATCAATTGAAGGTTTATATACTGCGTCTGGGAGCTCATTTACTATTTTTATTGTTCCACCTTTCATAACTTTTATATGCTTGCCTCCGGGAGCAACGAGAATTTTTCCTGCCTCTAATTTATCGCCTTCTTGTGCTTCTTTTGCCGGGAAACCTGTTCTTTCTGATAATCTTTGAGCGTAGGTTCCAGTAAAAACAGGTGGCATATGTATTACGACCAAAATAGCAGCCGGCAAAGGTGGCAAAACAGACAATATATCAAGAACTGTATTCGGTCCCCCAGTTGATGCACCTATCACTATGAGTTTTTTTATAGTTTTGTCATACACCCTTTTCTCTTCAATTTTTCTTTCTTCAACTATTCTTCTCTCCTCTAAATGAGGTCTTATAGGTTCTGGTTCTCTAAATTCAGGCTTTACCTTGATTTTGACACGAGCTCTTGCAGCATTTTTCACCTTATCTATTATTTCTTTACCTTTTCTTATAACCTCTAATGCTCCTCTTTCTATATCTTTTGATATAAAATCAACTGCCCCCTCTTCAAGACACTTTAAAGTTATCAAAGCCCCTTCCTTTGTATAAGATGATATCATAACAATAGGCGTTGGTTTTATCTTCATTATTTCTCTTATAACCTCTATTCCGTTCTTTTTTGGCATCTCATAATCCAAAGTTATGACATCAGGTTTTAGCTCTTTGAATTTCTCTATTGCCTCAGATCCATCTTTCGCCTCTCCAACGATCTGAATATCATTATCTCTCCTCAATATATCTGTTAATGCTTTGCGTATAAAAGCAGAATCATCAACAATAAGAACCCTTATTGCCATAATAGAAAATTATTTTTACTGATTCTTTTTTATGGGAAAATATAAAAATTTAGGATATAAAAATCTTTTCGCACTTTCAACACAAATTGATAAATGAAGTAAAATTAGAGTAAAAGAGCCATACAACAGTAAGGAAAAGACTAAAAAAAATGAGACAAGCAATAGAATACACAGAAGAAGAACAAATCAGAAAAGTAGAAGAGGTAGAACTAACTCCCAGAGAAATCGTAGATTACCTTTCAAAGTACATAGTTGGTCAAGATGAGGCAAAAAAAGCAATAGCAATAGCTTTAAGAAACAGAATAAGGCGCATGAAACTACCAGAAAGGTTAAGAGAAGAAATAACACCAAAAAATATCCTCATGATAGGTCCGACAGGAGTCGGTAAAACAGAAATATCAAGAAGAATAGCAAAGCTTGTTGATGCTCCATTTATAAAAGTTGAAGCAACAAAATATACAGAAGTCGGATATGTCGGAAGAGATGTTGAATCTATAATAAGAGATCTCGTTAATGTCGCAGTATCAGAAGAAAAAATCAAGGCTAAAAGACAGGTTAGAGAGAGAGCAAAAAAAATAGCCACAGAAAAAATCATAAATTCAATAATGGAACAAAAAAACATACCTCCCGAAAGAAAAGGAGAAATCATACAAAACTTTTTTGAAGGAAAATTTGATAATGAGATGATATCAATAGAAACAGAAGAAAATCAATTAGTTGATGTCATAGCAGCCCCGTTTGCTCCCGGGATGGAACAAATAGAGGAACAAATAAAATCTGTTATGTCCTCTCTCCTACCAAAAAAGAAAAGAAAAAAAACAGTAAAAGTTCAAGATGCGCTAAAAATTCTTGAAGAAATAGAATCAGAAAAAATGTTAAATTTAGATGAAATAATAAGAAAAGCTTTATGGAAAGTTGAAAACAGAGGAATAGTTTTTATAGATGAAATAGATAAACTTATAAACCCAAAAGGACATGGACCTGATGTCTCCGGTGAAGGAGTTCAAAGAGATTTGCTACCCATAATTGAAGGCACATCGGTAAATACAAGGTATGGCTCCGTAAGAACAGACTTTATTTTGTTCATAGCAGCAGGGGCGTTTCATGTTGCTTCTCCTTCCGAACTTATACCAGAACTCCAAGGCAGGCTTCCAATAAGAGTTGAACTCAAACCCCTTACAAAAGATGATTTTGTAAGAATATTAAAACTCACAGAAAACTCACCATTAAAACATTATCAAATCCTTTTAAAAACCGAGGAAGTTGAGGTAGATTTCACAGAGGATGCAATAGAACAAATAGCAGAATATGCAGCAAAAATAAATGAAACCCAAGAAAATATCGGAGCAAGAAGACTTTACACAGTGATAGAGAAAGTCATGGAAGATATATCTTTTGATGCCCCATATCTTAAAGGAAAGAAAATAACGATTGATTCTAAATATATCAGAGAAAAAATTGAGCCACTTTTAAAAGATGAAAACATATCAAAATACATGCTTTAAACATACCAAATCAAATTCAAATGGACAACAAGGTCTATATTATAATACTTAACTACAACAACTGGTATGATACAATAGAATGTTTAGAAAGCGTTTTAAGAAATGATTATCCTAACTATCAGGTTGTTGTAGTAGATAATAACTCACAAAATAATTCCGTTGATTACATGAAAGCCTGGGCAGATGGTATGCTTGATATATGGGCATAAAATACGCATTAGCAAAAAACGATTTTGATAGCATCATCCTTCTAAATAACGATACGGTAATAAATAGAAATACGATTTCAAATCTGGTAAGCGCAAGGTTGAAATTTGGTGAAAAAGCAATATATGGAGGAAGAATATTTTACTATTCTGATCCCGAAAAAATATAGTATGACGGTGGAAAACTTAAAGAATGCAAATGTAGAACCAGTCATCTCAACATGAGAAAGTATAAACATGAAATAAAAGATATCACCGAAACAAAAGAAGTAGATTGCATCACTTTTTGCTGCGTTTTAATACCCAAAATCATTATAGAAAACATCGGTTTAATTGATGAATCTTATTTTATGTTTTTTGAAGATGTGGACTATTCATATATAGTCAGAAAATCTGGATATAAACTGTATCATATTAGCAATTTGAACCTGTGGGATAAAGTTACCGCAAGTGTCGGAGAAGAATTACATAAATCCTTAAATTATTTAGAAACAATAAGCAGAGTAAAGTTTATAATCAAAAGACTACCCCCATTAAAGAAAGTAACCTCCTTCATTTCTGTTCTATCATCTAAAAAAAATATTATGATTCTGCTCAAATACCCTCTCAAAAGATGGAACTGATATAACAAATCAATAGTTCAACAAGCAAAGAAAATAAAATTTTCGCTTATCACAAAACATCTCGTAAAAAATTAGTTTATAAAAAATAAAGCTTCATAGAAAATGAAAATTCTTTATGACATAACTCAACTTTTTGATTACATAGGGAGAATAAATGGTACCAAAAGACATATTTTTGAAATAGCTAAAAACATGATAATTTCTGAACCGCAGAATGAATATTTATTCGGTGTTAGACCATCAAGATGGAAATTCCTGAACCAAAAAGATGATTTAATAGAAAAAATACTACAAATTAACCCCAAAATTGTAAAAATGCTTGGATTCTCACATTACATGTGGCTAAATGAAAAAGTAGATATATATCACGCAAATAACAAAGTCTACAAGACCTTTCCTGCAAATCCAAAAATAGTCCTAACCATTCATGACCTCAACCCCATCTTATTTCCTGAAAACGAAAGAAAAAAACAAAAAAACCTAAATTCAACCAAAAAATCAATAGATATAGCAGATGCAGTTATCACAGTATCAAACCATGTGAAAAAACAGATATGTGAAATTTTCAATGTAGATGAGAAAAAAGTAAAAGTAGTATACAATGGATGTGGAGATGAAATAGCTAAAAAAAGTTTTGAAGAGGTAAACGAAGTTCTAAATAAATTCGGAATAAAAAGTCAATACATTCTATTTTTAATATCGAGCAGAGATGACAAACATATAGTGAATTTTGCAGAAAAGCTCGCAGAAAAAATTAGTTCTCTGAACTTAAACCTTGATATCATAGTCGTGGGAGATAGATTCAAAAACAAAAATAAGATAAAATTTTTAGGATATGTAAGCAACGAAGAACTTTCTGCACTTTATAGCGGAGCTTTCTGCCACATTCTACCAGATATAAAAGAAGGATTTGGTCTCACAGTACTTGAAGCGCTAAAATGCGGATGCCCAGTAATAACCTCTCCAAACTCCCCTATGGAAGAAGTAGCAAAAGATTCCGCCCTATATGCAAAAACACCAGATGAAGCAGCAACTTTGATAAAAAACTTACTTGAAAATAATAATTTGAGAGAAAAATTGATAAAAAAAGGTATGAAAAGAGCCCTTGAATTCACATGGGAAAAATCAGCAAAAGAAGTAATCAATATCTACAAAGAATTAGTTTCAAAAAAGTAATGAACAAATAAAGCAATGAAAAAATTAAAAATATTGAACTTGTCATCAAAAGGCAAAGGTGGATTAGAAGCATTTGCCAAAAGTCTTCACGAAGAACTCAAAGATGAATTTGATATAAAAACAATAGCAGGAGAAGAAAATTTATTGAAACTATGGAAATTAGTAACTGAAAGCAACATAATTTTCACGCACAAAAACTCGTTTATAAAGAAAATTTTTCCAGCACTAATAATCCCTTCTTTCATAAATCCAAAAAAGCAAAATAATAAAAAATTGATTGCTTTCCAAAATTTCTCACTTATTGGAAGTAAAAAAAAAGATATTTTTCACAAAATACTATACTCAAAAGTAGATAAGTTCATAACAATAAGTAAAAAAATAGAAGAGAGAATGAAAAAAAATTGGGCAGTTGATCCCCAAAAAATAATAACAATATATTGCGGAGTTGATAATGAAAAATTTTCTTTCTCACCAGAAATAAGATATAAGCAAAGAGAAAATCTGAAAATACAAAAAGATGAAATCGTTTTTGGAGTTGTAGCAAAATTTTTACAAAAGAAAAATCAAGAAATAATAATAAAAGCTATTTCAAACTCCGAAAAACTAAAAAATGAAAAAATAAAAATAATATTTGTCGGAGCCCCCGAAGACGAAAAATACTACAAAAAAATAAAAGAAATGATAAAAAATAGTAGGATGGAAAACAAAGTTATTTTTCTACCCTTCACAGAGGAAATAAATAAAATCTACAACGCTTTTGATTTCCTTGTCATAACATCAAAAGATGAAGCTTTCGGACTCGTAGGTCTTGAAGCCCTTGCTACTAAAATCCCTGTAATATCTCCTGATGAAGCAGGAATATCGGAAATTTTGGAAGACGGCAAGGACTCTTTCATATACAAAACAAACAACGAAAAAAGTCTTGCAGAAAAAATTGAAACCGCTCTCGGAACCTCGGAGGAAAAAAGAAAAATGATGGGGGAATATGGCAGAAGAAAAATTGAAGAGAAATTCACGATGAAAAGATGTGCATCAGATATAAAAAAAGTAATTTACGAACTTATTTCTTCCTCCCCAAAGAATAAGGCCAAGGTTCTGGAATAGCTAAAAACATAAGAACAGAGGACATCAAACCCATGTTCTTCAAAAAATGTATCATATGCATCATTCTCATTTGAGCATCTTGTTCAGCCCAGAAGTTGTGCATAATAAAAGTGACTGGTAAAAAGAAAATAACCAAACTCAAAACTCCAAGATATGGCAAAAAACCAGTAAGTATCGTGATTCCACCAATAAGCAACAAAATCCCTGAAACAATAACACCAAGTTCAGGCAGGGGAACTCCTTTTGATGCTGTCAACTGAGCCATTTGTTTCAACTGGATAAAATGATTTAATCCCGCACTAATATAGTAGAGACCTAAAATAATCCTTCCTATCAAAAAGAGAATATTTTTTACTTTCTCCATAATTTTTCACCTCCTTTCTTAAAAAATTACTTTTGGAGAAATTAACCTTCTCCAATCTTTTCTAATTTTACCTTATATCTTTTGCCATTTTCGTAAATATAAAGTTCATCGTCTTTTTCATCTCTTGTTTGCTTATGCTTACCCGAACAATAAGGCGGATTATCGGTGAGCCCACATCTACATATCCACACACTCTCCCCTCCTACTTTTATTTCAACAGGAGTTTTATCTTTTTTTATTATAACCCTTGCCATTTTTTTTGCACCTCCTTTTTTATTTTTTGTTATGCAAAGATAATTTTATCATTCCAAGATTTGATTTCAGTGATATATATCAAAATTTATCTTCAAATTTATTATCAAAGAAATTGAGATGAACTACAATTTTTCTTCTTGATATTTTAATTATACCATCTTGCTCCATAAATTTCAATATTTTAGATGTACATTCTCTTGAAGCTCCTAAGAAAGAAGAAAGCTCTTGATGAGATAAATTGAGTTCAACAAAGCCATTTTTCCTCTTTCCTAATCTTTCTGCAAGATAAAAGATTGTTGGTTTTATTCTTTGTTCAAGTGGCAAAAGAACAAGCTCCTTTATTCTCTTTTTGAGGAAAGAGTTCCTTTTTGAAAGAGCTGAAATTAAACCTACTACTATTCCATTTTTTAAATCTTTTAATTCACATTTTGATATAAATATTAATTCACAATCTTCAAATGCTTCCGCAAATTCTTCAACTTCACCATCTAAACTACCGAAAACATCATTTTTCATTAAGATTTCAAGTGAGAACTCTTTACCATCTTGGCTTAAAAAGTATGTCCTAACTTTACCATGTTTGATAACAAAAATTCCTTCTATATCATCCTCAGGTTTATATATTATTTCACCTTTTTTTAACTTGAATGTTCTCACTTTTAATTATAATTAAGGTTCAAAAGAGAGAAGGTTCAAAAGGTAAAATATTTATTGGCAGATGAAAAAATCAAAACAGTAAGATATATCCTTATTTGGAATTTGATCAGTTTCTACTTTCATCTCTTTTATTTGTAAATATCCGAAAAACAAAAATAAGTAAAAAAGCTGGCAAGGCAGGTAAAGACACAATAAACCAGAATTTTCTGGGATCATGATGAAACAAATCAAATACGAATCCACCAAAATACTTTCCAACAGACCATCCAATAGCTTCAGAAAACTCAAAAAATCCAAGATATGTTCCCTTTCTATCTTTTGGGGCAAAATTCATCGCCAAATCCATAGAGAATGTCTGAAAAATTATCTCTCCCAAAGTTAAAATAAAGACACAAAAAGAATACCAAGCAAAACTTTGATAAAACCCAAAAAAATTGAAAGCAACAACATAAAGTAAAAGTCCCAAAAATACTGCTGAAATTTTTCTACTACTGATACTATTGTTGTTAATTGCTTCTTCTCCGATTTTCATATCACCACTTATGAAAAACCTCGTTATGAACTTCACAAGAGGTATTTGCAAAATTATAACTGAAAATCCGTTTTGGGTGAAGAAAAAACCTATCTGACGATTTGAAAAATTTTGGGCTTTGGCTATTATGGGCAACGAATTTAAAAACTGAGATATAATAACTCCACCAAAAAATACAAATAATAGAAGAATTAAAAATTGAGCATCAAGGATGGGCGAAAAAACATCCTTGAACGAAACTTTTCCGCCAAAATTTCGTGATTTTGCAATCTCCCCATCTATCTTATTTTTTATTTTTATTACAAAAACCAAAAGCACAAAAGATAAAACCCCCGATATCAAGAACAAAAGAGTAAATGAAAATTCAGAAATAAAACCCCCCAAAAGTGGTCCAACTGAAAAACCTATGTTTATTCCAACTCTTACGATACTTAGAGCACGAGTTAAATCAAGCTCACGGAAGTATAAACTTATTATTGAATTAGAAGATGTGATGAGGAATGAAAAGCCAGCAGAATTGAGCAAGAGCAACGGGAAAAACCAAATCAAATCAAAATCATAATACATAAAAACTGCAATCATAACCAGAGCAAATCCCCTCAAAAAAATACCAAAAATGAGAACCCGTGATGGTCCCAAAATATCAGAAAGTAAACCGGAAGGAATCCTCATAGCAGAACCTACTATTGTTGATATACCTGTAATCAAGCCTACATAAGCCATACTATATCCTCT
>Ga0080007_1088157_pt1 | contig 22329 bp, 26 predicted proteins | sample OctOCTMetagenome_FD_69210 | JGI IMG/M metagenome (GOLD analysis project Ga0080007, IMG submission 69210) | Hot spring and microbial mat streamer communities from Octopus Spring Streamers, Yellowstone National Park, USA - OCT_B (SPADES... | ecosystem: Environmental > Aquatic > Thermal springs >...
TCGCATATGCAATATCAGGTCTATATCTTGAAGGATTAAGTAGCTCGTTTCTGCCTGAGCCTTTTCTTAAAATTCCGAGTATTTTGTTTGTTGGATTTTCATCGTTACCATTATGAATTAGGACAATATCTTCTCTTTTTATTTTATCTTCAAGTCCGTTATAAAGAATTACTCTGGCTCTTGTTTCACTGCTGTCATCTGCAATGATGCCAATTTTTTTCATGCTGAATCACTATTAAAAATTAAGTAGTAGCTTATAGTTAGAGCAATAAATAAGATATCAGAATCTTTTTTGTTCATGATTCCTTTAATATAAAACTTATTATGCGAAAATTTCCAATCACCATAAACTTCCTTTAAGGAATTATATACATAATTGCTTTTTCTTGATATCAAATGATGCATTTCTTAATGTAAAAAGTAGATAGGGTAATATTTAAAGATTAATCAAAAGGAAGAAGAATTCTTCATATATTTTCTCCGTTTTAATAAACAGATGTTCAAATTAAATTATTAACTGATTGTAAAATAATTGAATAAAGAGTGGTTATGAAGGAGTTATCCTATATTACCTACGTTTTAGATGAGGCTTATGATCATTTGAATACTTCCGTTCTTGGTTATGTGAGGTTATACAAGAAGCATCATAACATATACATTCCTACTTCATATGCAACTGCAGTTTTTGCCGAATTTTTATTCTCCGTATTTTTTATTTATATTTATCTGCTCATTGCTAAAGTTTGTTTAAAATTTAAAGGAGGCAAATCATTGGAATCAATAACTAATTCAACAAGATAAGATTCCTTTGAATTTAATAGCTTATTTATTGCTTCATCGATCTTATCATCATTATCAACTCTAATTCCTTCAATTCCAAAAGAATTAGCTAAAGCAACGAAACCAGGATTTGATAATAAAGTTTCGTAAATTCTTCCTTGTTTTTGTACTACTTGTCTTAAGTAAAGAACGCGATAGCTATTATCATTTACTATGATGATTTTTAGAGGAATTTTTTCTCTTTTCAAAGTCTCCAAATCTTGAACTGTCATCATGAAATCACCATCTCCTAAAATTGCGATCGCCTCATCATTCATGTTTGAAATTTTTGCTCCTATTGCTGCAGGAAAGGCATATCCCATTGCACCTAAGTTTGTAGAAGCTAGAAATGTTCTAGGTTTGTATACTTTAATGAAGTCATAAGCATATAGAATATGAACACCCTGACCTCCTGTAATAATCCTATTTTTAGGAGCCAATTTATCTAGAAAATAAAAAAATTTTGAAGGATTTACGGCATTGGAATACTCTTTATTCAATGCCTCTTCGATCATTCTTATCCATTGATTCTTCCATTCTAAAATCTTTGAATCCCATTCATTTTTGTTATGCGTATTTTTTGTTATGCGTATATTTTCCTGATATTTGTTCATTCAATTCTTTTAAAAAAGATAGAGGTTCATAGTTTAAAAATTCATAATATCTTGGTCTTTTATTTACAGAATTATCTTTGCTTATAACAAAAACTTCTCCTTTAGGCAATAAAGTATAGGCATACGTAGTTATGTCATCAAACTCATTACCTAAAACTAGAAGGAAGTCGCAATTTTCAATTGTATTATCTGCAACTATATTTCCACCTCCAAAGCCGCATCTACCTAAAGATCTTTCATGATCCTCAGAGCATGCACCTCTTGCATTTCCAGACGTAACAATGTAAGAGCCTGTTTTTTCTGCTAAACTGATTAAATATTGAGACTCGAAATATTTATTATAAACTAGCTCTCCGCATGCTAAGATCAAAGGTCTTTTTGAATTGATTAAAGAATTTGCAATTTCTTTAACTATATTTTGAGGAAGTCTTTCTGGAATTGCTTCTTTAATTTTTAATAATTCCAAATTCTCGGATTTTAACTCTACTTTCTCATTCCAAATATCTTCAGGAACTTCGATCACAACAGGTCCTCTTGGATATGTTGATAGATTTCTAAATGCTTCTCCTAAGATTTCTATTGCTTCATTTGATTTCGAAATTCTTAAATATTTCTTAACAATTGCTTTAGCTATACTTTCGTGATCAACTTTCAGCCATGCATCAGTTCCTCTTAATCTTCTCCTAACACCTCCTGTTATTAATAAAACTGGAATTCTGTCTTTCATTGCAATTGCAAGAGAAATTAGAGAATTCATAAAGCCAGGTCCTTCATGGACTGCTGCAACACCAAAATTTGCTGTAACACGGGCTTCTCCATCTGCTGCTGAAACTGCTACTTGCTCATGTCTTGTAGTTATGAAGTTTATTCTATCTCGATAATCGTACAATGCATCGATGAAATCTAAAATACTTGTTCCTATTATTCCATAAATTCTTTTCACATCATTAATAAGCAATGCTTCAGCAATTAACTTAGCTACAGTTACTTGCGCCATTATGGTTGCATGTTAACAACTCCTTCAGGTTTTTCACCCTTTATTACTCTTATGATGTTTCTTATACTAAACTCGATTATTCTAATTCTAGCATCAGTATTAGCTCCAGCAATATGAGGAGTAGTTATTAAATTTACATCTTTAAGTTTAAGTAAAGGATTATCTTTGCTTGGCGGTTCTTGAGAATAAACATCTACAGCTGCACCCCAGATCCATTTTTCAGATAAAGCTCTTGCTAAGGCTTCTTCATCTACGATTTCTCCTCTTGAAGGATTAATAAGTATTGCAGAAGGTTTCATAGATCTTAACTCTTTTTCTGTTATCACTTTTCTCGTTTCATCTGTTAAAGGTAAATGAATTGAGACGATATCGCTTTCTCTTAATAATCTACTTAAGCTTCTATATTCTATATTGTATTTCTTTTCAAAATCCTCTTGCCTTACCTTATCATAATAAGTAACTTTTACTTCAAAATTTACAAGTCTTTAGCAAGTTCTTTTCCTATTCTACCTAAACCTATTATACCCCATGTCTTATTTGCTAAATCAAATGTTCCTTTATCCATTAGCTCCCGTTGCGGCCATTCTCCTTGTTGAACTCTATTATTTGCTTCAAAAAGTCTCTTTAGTAATGCTAATGCAACCATAATTGTATATTCTGCAACGGAAACAGCATTTGCTCCTCCTGCATTAGCAACAGGAATACCTTTTTCTGCACATGCAACGACATCTATATGATCATAGCCTGTGCTAGCTTGTTGTATTAATTTTACTTTTTTCATGTGCTCAACCATTTTCCTTGTTATTTTCATCTTGAACGTATGATCTCCAATTATAATATCTGCTTGTTCTAGCGTTTCGAATATCTTTTTCTCTTCTGCATCGTACAATCTAATAATTTCTATTTTCGCATTCACTTCACTAGAAAAGGGAGCGAATAATGCTTCAATTACACTTTCAGGTAAGGGTGAGAAAGAAGCTATTAATATTTTTCTAGGTTCCATATGATTATATACTTTATAAAATCTATAAATTTTCAATAACCTTAATTCTCTCTTAGAAAATCTAAGTCAAGTTATACTATGACTCTCATTCTTAATTCCAAGCTATACTAATAATTTCTTAAAGTTTACGGGTTTTTGAAAGTTTGTTTGCGATTTCAAAAAGTTAAACTCCTTAATTTTTTGGCTAAAAATTTTAAACTTTTAAGGTATTTTTTAATTATGGAAAGATTTTGTTGGTCTGACAAAAACCTTAAAACCTCCTCTTCTATGACAGGAATAAATTTAGAGAAATTATTTGCTTTAGGAATAATCTTCCTATTATTAACTTCAACATTCTTAATTTTTATTCCTAAAATTGAAGCACAAAATCGTTTTAGCGGTAAAGGAAGCGGTACTCCTAATGATCCTTATGTAATTACAAATGTAAAACAGCTTCAAGAAATGAAATATGATCTTAAAGCTCACTATGTTTTAGGAAATGATATCGATGCTTCAGAAACAAGATATTGGAATAATGGACAAGGCTTTGAGCCTATAGGAGATATAGATAATCCTTTTACAGGTTCATTTGATGGGAGAGGATATAAAATTTATAATTTGTATATTAATACAACCAGAGATTATGTGGGACTTTTTGGTGTTGTAGGTAAAGAAGGAATTATAAAGAATGTAGGTTTGGAAAATGTAGAAATATCAAGCAAAGGAAGTTATGATGTAGGCGGATTAATTGGATGGAATATAGGATCAGTTTCTAACTGTTATTCAACCGGATCCGTGAAAGGAAATGAATTTGTAGGCGGATTAATTGGAGTTAATGTTGGGGAAGTTTCTAACAGCTATTCAACAGGATATGTGAATGGGAATGAAAATGTGGGAGGATTAATTGGACTTAATGGCGATGGTGGAAAAATATATTACAGCTATTCAGCAGCAACTGTAGATGGTCAAAGGTATGTAGGTGGATTAGTTGGGGTAAATATTGAAGAAGTATCTAATAGTTATTCAACAGGAACAGTAAAAGGAATTTTTTCGGTAGGAGGTCTAATTGGATTTAATTGGTGGACAGGAATCGTAACAAACTGTTACTCAACAGGGTCTATAAATGGACACGACCAAGTAGGAGGATTAATTGGAGATAATGCTGGAATCGTAACAAACTGTTATTCAATAACAACTGTAAATGGAGAAGGTTGGGTGGGTGGTTTAATTGGAATTAATTCCGGAACAGTATCTAAATGTTATTCGACATCGACTGTGAAAGGGGCAGGTTTCGTAGGAGGATTGATCGGAGATAATAGTGGAAAAGTGGCAAACTGTTATTCAACAGCCTCCGTAAATGGGCAAGGACATGTTGGTGGATTAATTGGTGTTAATTTTGGAAAAGTTTCTAATTGTTATTCAACAGGAATTGTAAAAGGTCGAAGCAATGTAGGTGGATTAATTGGAGTTAATGAGTTCCGTGGAACTGTATCCAACTCTTTTTGGGACATACAAACGTCTGGACGTATGTATAGTGCTGGTGGAACTGGAAAAACAACTGCTGAAATGAAGAATATTCGTACATATACAGATGTAGCATGGAGCAAAGGATTAGAAGAACCGTGGGATTTCGTAGGCAATCCTTATGATGATAAAGGAAACGAGGATATCTGGGTCATTGATCCAAATATTAATAACGGTTATCCTTATCTCACCACCATATCTCCACCTATATCTAACTCTACAGTAACTTCTTCAACTCAAATTCCTGCTGTATTTCCTTTAGTGGTAACTCCTCTTTCTATAGAATTAATTATTATTATAGTAGTTATAAGTGCAATTTTAGCAACTTCAGTTATAGTTATTAGAAAATATAAAACAAAGTAAATATATTTTTATAATTAATTTTACCTTTTTTCATTTTTAACCTAGCAAAATTAATCTTTTTACCTTTCGTAAGATTTACATAATATGCCACATTCCATAATAAATCAAGGAAAATATAAGTTAGTTTAATAATATAACTTTTTAAGTAAAAAATCTTTAGATTATAAGTTTTGATTTTCTTGTGAATACTAATTCCCTGCTATTCTTACTCGGTAGATTTTAAGCTATATCCAGCACGCTTAATATAAAAACTTTACAATTTGTTAAATTTTAGACTTAAGCTCATATTAAATCTTTGGAAGAATTTTTGAATATTTTTCCATCCTCATAAGTTTTCCTTCAGGTTGAATAAGCCAAGTCATCCAGCAAAGCTCTATTGGTCTGTAACCACATGCTAAGGCTACCTCTTCAGCTTTTCTAATAAATTTCATATCATCGTTTACAGGCTCTAGTCCAGCCTTAACCAAAATTTCGTTTATTACTCTCTTAACTATCTTATCAGGCATAACAGTATCAACACCACCCATCATTCGCAAGTATTGAAAAGTTACTATACCAACGCCTTTGATCCTTCCAATAGGATCTTCTTTCCAATTTTCAAGCTTAGTGTTGCTTGCCCATGTTCTTAATGCTACTTTATCATCATTGCTTAATTTTGAAAGATAAGATGCTATTTCTTTAGCAATGTTCCAAGACCTTTTATTCTTCCATACAGTTCTCAATTCCTCAATATTTGCATTCGCAAGCTCTTTCAAATTATTTATTTTCTTGCTTTCAACAAACTTTTTATTGAATTCCTCGACTTTTGGAACAACTGCTGTAAAATAGTTTAAACCTATTGATGTGAAAGCTGCATCAACAACCATAAGAACAACGCTTCCTCCCCATCTTTCAGTTTTAAGACATCTATCACAATGTTCTTTTAACCCAATAACTTTTTGCATATAGCTATCAACTATTTCTTGTAATGAAGAGACCATATAAGATATTATATTTAAGAATTAATAACTAGAAAAATGTTATGATGTGATTAGGAATAGAGTTTATTTGTGTCATAGCTTCAAAGGTTAAAAGTATATTCTTACAATTTTGTGTCTGGTAAAGTTGTATAAATTATGTAATTAAGAAATTTTATATTAAATGATTTAGTTTTTAATAAGACATGCCTAAATTAACATTACCTAATGTCGAGAAGATAATTGATGAGGCAATCGGTAATATTTTGATGAGGTATAAGAAGAACAATCTTAAAGATCTTCTTATGTTAGAAAATTTTTCGAACATAATTAATGAAATAGAGGAAGAAGCTGAAAAGATTTATAGAAATTATGAAAGAAATGCTGTTGAACAATACTTAAGAAACAAAAGTTTGATTTCTAAAGATATTTTTACTGCAATACATACAATTATTGATAATAGCTTGATTACAAGTCTTGCGAATACTCGAAGAGCAAGAGCTGGCTCATCATCACAAATAATATTGGTCAAATTACTTAGAGAAAAAGGTATTAAATGTGATGTTGCAAAATTTAAATACAAAGGTTATAGACCTGATATTGTTATTCCTTCCAATGAAGCATTCAGAGAAGATATTAACAAAGTTTATGTTCTAGCAGTGAAGAGGACATTGAGAGAAAGATGGGCTGAAGATATAGATGTATTTAAGTTCCCAAACAGCGCCTTTATTTTAATTAAACCTGATCCAGACTTCACGTTGGCGAAAGCTGAAGATATGGTCAGAAGAGGAATGAAAAGAATCTATATTCCTGATAATCTTTATGATAAATTTAAAAGTCTTTTAAATCAATTAGAGGAAAAATATAGCGTATTATTCAGACCACTCTCTCAACTACCTAATGACCTAATTAATTTTCTATACAAAATTCTGATAAATAAAAGAGACGTATAACTTTACTTACCATATTTCCATATTATGATGGATTCTGAACCTATAGTCTCACCTTTCATACCAGGAATGTTTTCTGGAGCATTCTTCCAAGGTAATCTCTTGCTAGGTATTCTCCTATAAATTATTCTCTCGTGCTGGAGACCATACTTTTCTCCCATTTCTACTAATATTTGATCCGTTGGTATCCTAATTCTTCTCATAGTTCTACTTCCTATTACAAAGACTACATAACTTCTTTCTTTCTTTAACGCTTTAACAATTTTTTGTAAACTTACATCCATATCATAGAAGTAGCTATAGAGATCCCATGCTCTCTCAGGGTCTCTTTCATACACTTTATTAAATACCTCTTCTAAAGTCTTAGATTCAAGCTTAGCAACGTTACCTATTCTTCTTATTCCACCTAAGGATTTGACTTCCATGTTCAGTATCTCTTTAAGTCCTAACCAGAGGGCAGGATATCTTGAAAACTGCTCATAAGCTACTGTAGTCCTACTATCTCCATATGGTGGAGATGTGAGAACTAAAGTAACTTGATCCTCAAGCTCACTTTCCTTAAAATCTCTAAGATGTATTGTTGCTCTTGCTTTTCTATCTTGCATTATTCTGTAAAACTCCTCCATACCTTTCAAATTCTCGAAAAGTATATCCTTAAAGATAGATAAAACATTAGGATTCCACTTAGCGAGTTCTTCTTTATCCATCCTATACAATTTATACTCGCTTTTTCTTGCATTACTTACCTTCCAAACGGTATATGAAAATGCTGTGGCAAAGAAGTTAAACATATGCTCATCTTCAATTTTCTTTATATGATAAAGTAACTTAGATAATTCTTTTATAACCTCAGGCTTAAACCAGTAGTATAAATTAGGAATACCTTTTGGTTCTGGATGTTCAGATTTATCAAGCATAATTTCTTTAATAACCTCGTTTATCTTATCTCTAAGCTTTTTAGGCTCTATAGGTGTTGTTTTGGCTTTTGCAATTAAAACTGCATGTGGATTAATATCGAAACCTACAGCATCTTTATCATGAATTATTGACTCTACTAATACTGTTCCTGAGCCACAGAATGGATCCAGTATGATTCCATCATTCTTAATAGCATAAGTTTCTATAATGTTTTTAGCTATGAGTGGCATCATTCTAGCAGGATATGGATGGAATCCATGTGTAAGATACTTTGTATCTTCTCCAGCAAAACTCCAATCGTCTTCTATGTGCGATATGTCTTCATTAAAACCAATAAACTCAGTTAGTCGCCTCATTCTTTTCTCATTATTCATAACAAATATTCATCATTTTTGCTAAACCATTTATTATGCCCCTTAAGTTTAACATTGCCCTTATAACCTTCAATATAGTAACTATATTTTTATTTACATACCTGATTGGAATTACTTTTTCCATTTTATATCCTAATTTTCTCCATCATATAAATAGTAGAAGAAACTTTTAAACTTAATGATCGTATAAGGTTAAAGAAATGTAAAGTTTTAATGGTATTATTTAATTGGGTTGTGAATGATTAACATTTTTTCATAATCAAAGTTGGAAAATATTTTTGTTGAGATTAGTTATTGGTTATTCGTTTTCTACATAATTTTAATTATTTCATTAGAGTATATCACGTCATTTTAGTTATACCTATAATAAAACTAAAAGAATTAAGATACTAACTACACTTAGTAAAATCTTTAAATATTACTAAAGTATACTTCATAAAATTATTTAATTATCATGTTTATAATTTTACAAAAGTCATGAAGTCTTGATATGATAAAGTTTCGCTTTGGAACCAACTGTATTAGAACCTTTTGTAAAACTTGATTATGAAATGCCAAACTACAATGATTAATATTATAAGAATTATGAAAATTAATAGGCAATATTCTTGTTTGCTTTTAAGTGACAAAATCAAAAAGTATTTCGGTCACTTCTGGGTCACATTTGAATTGGATTATTCACAAGAAAAATAAATATTTTAATTGATGATGCCGTTCTTGTCAAATTAAGCCAGTTCGTGAACATTCATCGAACATCTCTTAATTTAAAAAGATTTATTGAGAAATGACATGAGATTGGATAAAATATAAATAAGAAAGCTTTTAATTATCTTTAAAAAAATGGAAGGTTACAAATCTGCTGTAGAACATCTCGATCTTGCACTAAGATACTTAGAGGAAGGAAGAAATTTAGCTGATAAGGATCCTGTTCAAGCGTCTGAGAAGCTTTACAAAGCGGCTGAAGAAGCTGTGAAGGCCATGGCTTTAGCTCTAAACTTAGATGAAGCTAGAAAAGCTGTGGAGCAAGGTAGATGGTCTTCAACTTTACTTTTTGATGCTATCGATGATATTGCAATAAAATTGAACATTAAAGAGCTACCTCTGTGGTGGAGAGCTGCTTGGGTTCTCCACGTAGAAGGATTTCACGAAGCTAGGCTAGGTGGAGAAAGGGTTAAGAAGGACTATAAATACATAGAGGAAATCGTTGAAGTAGCGAAGAAAGTTTTACATGAATGAGAAGTAAGGAGAATTTGATTTGTGAAAAGCTATATCTTTTGACCTCTTACATTTTCATGAAATAAGAATTAAAAAAATTCTATTTATTCCTCAATCGGAACAATATCATAAGAATATTCTACAACCTTTAGTTCTTCCTTCTTTTTCTTAAAGATCACTGTTAATACGTATCCATCTTTTATTAATCTACATATTATTTCGTTTTTCTTATTGACAACAATTTCAGAATAATCAAAGTCTGGAAATGTTATTATCTTCATTGCGTTTTTTTCCTTTATAATTAAACCTGTTCTTATTTGTTGTAAGATCTTATTTCTTAGCTCAATTAAACCTTCTTCAGTTATCATGGTTTTTTAATGAGTTTTTGAATATTTAACTTCTTTTATATATTTAACTTTTCTAAAGAACGAAAAACGTAAGGTAATTTAGTAAATTTTTAAAGAATTACAATAAATATTTGGAAGATATTTTTAAGATATCTTTTAATTCATAAATTTATGAATAAAAGGAAAAATTAAGGTCACTAAAGGAATAAGATTTGGGTGATGATATCATTAACCATCCTAACAAGCAATGAAAAGCTAAGAATCTCTTTCAGACTTAAGAAGTTACATAGGAATTATTGCTATATGCGAGATTAATAAAGTTTTTTGTTCTAGCTAACTTTTTTTGCCGAGTTTACTTTTTAATTAAAAGGATTAATCTAAAATACTAATTTAATACAAACATAATTGCTCATTGAAAAGATATTTACAGTTTTTCGCATATGTCTCCTCTTTTCTTTATTTATGCATGTTTGTTTTGATGGAAATTTTTCAAATATACTCTTCATATGAAATAGGTTTACTATTAGGTTTATAATTATGGTATACTAAATAAATTTAGTCATAATGGCAGTAGTTAGTGTTAAAGTTCCAGAATGGGTTAAGGAGAAGATGAAAGAATTGAGTAATGTTGTAAACTGGCCTGAAGAGATTAGAAATTTTATAATCGCAAAGATTAATGAGATTGAAAGAGTTAGAGCTGTTGAGAGGGCTATCAAAATCTTAGAAAAGTTCCTCCTGCTGAACAAGGAACTGCCAAGAAGCTTATAAGAGAAGACCGTGATGGTCATTGATGCTTCTGCACTAGTGAAATTCATCTTGAAAGAGGAAGACTGGAATAAGGTTGCAGATTTCTTGAAGGCTGGAACGATTTCTGTAGATTTAGTTATAAAAGAAACCGTTAATGCTATTTGGAAGAGAGTAATGCGAAAAGAAATATCTCTTGAAGAAGCGAAGAGCATGTTTGAAGCTATGAAGGAGATTTTGAATAAGGCTGTGATAATTGAAAATGAGATGGACTATATTGATGAAGCTTTCGAAATATCCATTAGACGAAATGTAACAGTTTATGATTCTCTTTACATAGCCCTTGCAAAGAAGAAGAAATTGGAATTATTAACTGCAGATGAAATACAAGCACAGGTTGCATCGCTTGAAGAAGTGCGTGCAATTGTTTTACAGTAAATTAACTTATTTCCATTAATTCTGTGTTAAGGTTTTCATCTACAATCAGCATGTGTTTATTTGGTATGATATCCCATGGTTCCTCTGTTAATTTTTCTGATGCTATTATGATTGCCTTTTCTCCTGAAGCTAGTTTCATTCTTATTAATTGGGCTGTCCTTTTAGAGAAGCTTTCTAGTCTAAGACCTTCACGAGGTCTTCTCAGATAATAAAGCGTATAGTAACCTAAACCGATTTTAGCATATCTCAGGGCATAGAGCTTCCTTCCATCGCTTGCAACAAAGTTTAGGGAACTGTAGCTAACATTCTTATCATTGATTTTAGTTATGGCTCTCTTAATCCCATTCACGAAGTCATTTGAACTAACAGCTTCCTGAACTATTAAATGAAAGAAAGCTTCAGAATCCGTATCTCCTTCAAGATTTAAATATTCTGGAGATAGAAGTTTTAAGATGCCATTTCTGTCAATAGTGCCATTATGAGCAAAGATATAACCTTTGTAGAGCCATGGATGAGTATTTTCCAGTCTGAGTACAAATTTCCGGCTTGAAGCAAGCCTAACATGGGATACTATTATGATACCACGAACATTTTGAATAAGACCCTTAGCCTTATAAGACTTGTAAAGAGGTCCTGGCTCCTTATACAGATGCCACTCATTGCTATAATACCATGCAATTCCCCAACCATCTGAATTTCCTAAGGATAGTTTCTTAATGCTTTCCTTGGCTTCTTAGAAGCTAAATTGAACATTAACTGCTTTATTAGCATATAAACCGAAGAGTCTACACATATTTATATAACATCTTTTAATCTTATAAAATTGTAGCATTTTATATTAATCAAAGAATATCAGCTTCGAGGTTTCAGAAGCTTTGCTGCAAGAGATTTTGTTATGTAAATTTTATGGTATATTTCTCGTACATTTCACAAAGGATTTCTGATAAACAGTAAATGATTTTAATGATGGCCCGCCGCGGGCCATATTGATTATTATCCTTGGTATGGATTTTGTGTTTTAAAAAATTTTAACTTTGTAAATTATTACTTTATTATGAGCATTCAGAAAATAGTAACTTTAGATCCTTCAGCTACTGAAACGGTTTCATTTCTTGATGGTAACACTTCAAGAATTTTTGGTGTTAGCGATAAGTGTGATTTTCCTCCTGAAGTGAAATTAAAACCTAAAGTGGTTAGAAGCTTGATTAAAGTAAATGAAGAAATGAGTTCTTTGGAAATAGATAGAGAAGTTAAAAGACATTTAGCAAGCGGAAAGCCCTTGTATGAAATAGATTGGGAAAAAATAAAAGAAATTAAACCAGAGCTTGTTGTAGGCCAGTCTATATGCGGTGTTTGTGCTTTTCCAGTTAGTTCTTTGTTAATTCATCAAAGTTCAGTTTTAGTTACAGCTGAAGAACTGAATGTTTTTGACTACAGTCCAAGGAATTTCGATGAAATCTTTCAAAAAATTTATGAGCTGGGCAAAATATTAGAAAGAGAAAATAGAGCGGATGAACTTATCAAGAAGTATCAATATCTTAAAAGAGAGCTTAGAGGTCTTGGCAAGTCAATGAAAATAGTTATGATCGAATGGCTTATGCCTATTTATGTAGCGGGTCTTTGGATTTCACAAATAATTGAAATGAGCGGAGCAACTTCGCTCTTAGCTTCTGGTGAAGAAGGAAGACAAATGAATTGGGATATTATAAGGAATTTCAATCCGGATATTCTTTTTATATCACCTTGTGGATTCGGTATTGAGAGGACGCTTAAGGAAATTGATTTATTATTCGCGCTTCCTGGATGGAAAGAAATCAAAGCTAAATTAAATAAGAATATATATGTTGTTGATTCCGCATACACTTCAAGGTCTTCTCCTAGAATATTGGAGTTTGTAAAAGATTTTATAGAAGTTTTAAGTGGAAATGAACCTAGGAAAGAAGTGATGATTAGAATTGAATGAATTTTCTTTATTTCGATGAGGATTTATTTGTATTGATTTTATATCTTAAAATTTTAAAGTCTACGAGAAATTTATTTTAATTAAGTAATCTAAAAATAAATATGGGCATAAGCAAAGCAAAAGTAAAATTAATAGGTAAAGAAGGAATTTTAGAAAAAGAATTAATTATAGATACAGGATCAGTTTATACTTGGATTAACAAGAATGATCTGGAGAAAATAGGAATAAAACCTCATGCAGAAAGAACTTTCAAAACTATTACAGGTGAGATTATAAAAAGAAAATTGGGAAGAGTTAAAATAGAAATAGATGGAAAAAGAGAATTTACTATTGTTGTTTTTGGAGAAGAGAAAGATCAAGAAGTGCTAGGAGTTCATGCTTTAGAAGGTTTAGGATTGGAAGTTGATGTAACTACGGGCAAATTAAAAGAAGCTGAAACAATATTAGCGTTATGATAATTACTCGACAACTTTCCTAAAATCTTGTCGCCACCTTTTCTAACTCATAGATTTTACAGCAAATAGAATTAAAACTCCTCGCTAGTCATGTTTTATTTCTTAAAGAATTTATTTTTTAACTTATAAAATTTAATTTTATCTGCTAAACCAAAGTCGTCCCTTAAAATCATGCATTCATTAACTACATCCCATGTAATTGGATTTTTATTTTCTAAAGCTTTTAAGAATTCTTTTTCTGTTAAAGGAATGACTTCATAACCAGCTGGAAAATCCAAATTCAAAAGTCTTTTCAAAGGATTTTTATCTTCAAATTCACCAATTAAGAGAATATCTACGTCGCTTCCAATACTAAAATCTCCTCTTGCATATGAGCCTATTAAGAAAGCGGTATACTTACCTTTTAATGAGCATACGAATTTTTTTGCCTCATCAATAACTTTATTTCTTTCCTCTATACGCTTTTTAACAATTTCCATCTTTCTTCAATAAAATTAATTATATCTTTTGCATAATTAATTGCTTGCTCAGCCTCACTTAAAGTATAATAGAAATCGGGAGTTTCAGAAGACCAAGCATTAGGATACCTAGTAGGAATGTACATTTTGTCTAGATATTTAGCTTTGTTAATTAAATCAAGAGATGTGTTTGGAATTAATTGTAGCAAATAAGATATTGAATGCCCTGTTTTAGGCTCTCCTATTCCATAAAAATATGCTTTAGTTGCAATCTCAGCTGCTTGTTGAGCTTTAAAGCAAGCCCAATTATAAAAACCGTTATCCTTATCTACTTTGGCACTTTCTAAAGTATGTTTCGCAGATTTAATCCATCTATTGAATTCTTTTTCGTTTAATATCAATAATTTTTTTAAGAAAAATTGTTATTTAAGTTTATTGCGTAAAATTTGTTATTTACTCTGACTTAGCTTTTAGAGTCTAAACTATCATTACTGCTCTAAAATATAAGGCATTAATATGTCAATTTAATGGCCCGCCGACGGCCATCAAAAGAATTGTAATTTTGCTTTTTTTAAATTTATTAATTTTATAAACCATGTTTAAACAAATGAAAACAGTGCTTTTTATTTGTATAGAAAATACATTCAGAAGTCAAATTGCTGAAGCATATTTTAATAAATATGCTCCTGATGGCTGGAGAGCAGTAAGTGCTGGTGTAAAACCTTCTGATAGTGTTAATCCAAATGCAGTTAGGCTAATGCTTGAAGAAGGAATCGATATAAGTCACAAGAAACCACAACTATTAACTAAAGAAATACAAGAAAAAGCCAATATAGCTATAATTGTTTGTAGTGGCGATCAATGTCCAGTTGTTTATGCTAAATATGTGGAAGAATGGAATATTCCAGATCCTGCTAAAATGCCCATAGAAGAAGCGAGAAAAATTAGAGATGAAATAAAGAAGAGAGTTTTAGAACTAATAGAAAAAATTAAGCGTAATCAAGTTTAATTAATTCAATCCAAGATTATTATGGTAATTCACATACGTTATGAGAAAAGTAAAATGATAAATATTTTTTATGTTATCATTATTTTCTGATCATCTTTAAGTAGCTCCTCTTAATATAATGTATCACTTCAGGTATGTTAATTTTCATTGGACATACCTCTTTACAGCCTCCCGAATGAGCACATAGAAGAGCAGTCTTTCCAACATTTTCATTGGTAACACCATGAATAACTGCATTCCACATAACACCAGTAGGACCATTATATGGAGGAATCCCCCAAGAAGGACCAATATTTCTATATATTGGACAATGGAAGTAACATCTTCCGCATCTTATACACAATAAAGCTTCCCAAAGTATTGGGTCTTTTGCTGCTTTGCTTCTTCCATTATCTACCAATACTACATGAAATTCCTTTGGCCCTTGAGCTGGTCTAACTCTTTTAATTTCAATATCTGCTGTTGAACTGGGACCTGCTGATAAGTTAACATATGTTGGTGGATACATGGTTCCAAATGCGGATTGTATCATAACTTCATAAAAAGCGAATTCTAACGTTGGAACAATTTTATCTATACCTGTAACTACTATATTTACGGGTGGAATAATAGAAGTCATGCGAATATTTCCTTCGTTTTCAATTGTTAATATTGCACCTGTATCGGCTGCAATAACATTTGCACCGCTAATTCCTATTTCAGCATTAAAGAATTTAGATCTTAAAAAGTTCCTTACAATGTTAACAAGTTCTTCAATGCTTTTATTTTCATCAATGTTTCGATCTATTTTTTCTTTTAATAATTTTGCCACTCTTTCCTTTGTCATATGCAGAGCAGGTGCTAGCAAATGTGAAGGAGGTTCATCTGCAAGCTGTATTAAAAATTCTCCAAGGTCTGTTTCCCATACTTCATTACCTTTTGATATTAAATATGGTCTAAGACCTATTTCATAAGCAACCATTGATTTGCTCATTACTATCTTCTTACCGCTACCTACTATTTCACCAACTATCCTTCTAGCTTCTTTAGCATCCCGTGCTAAATATGAAAAACCTCCTATTTGTTCAATTGATTTGATTGTTTGTTCAATATAATAATCAAAGTTTTTAATTACTTCTTCCTTAGCTTTTCTAAGCTTCTCAGCGATATCATACAAATATTTATAGTTGTTAAGAATGTTTTTTGTTTTTATTATTGTCGGTTCAAGAACACGATTTATTGCCTCATCCCATAATGAACTATTCATGATCTCACCCAATTAGCTCAGCGAAGTCAATAATATTTACATTGCTGGCAACTCTGCTCAGATTAGCTAGACATATTGGACATAGAACAATGACATTGTTAGAAACTTTTGTTAAATCTTGTATTCTTTTTTCTGCTATTTTTCTTGAGATCTCAGGAGCCAACGATTCTAAAGGCCCGCCGCAACATCCTCCAGAATCTTTAGCTGTAATTATATCATGTTCCTTTCTTAAGACGCCAATCTCATCGAGAATTTTTCTAGGAAGATCATACATGTTAAGAAATCTAGCGTAAAGACATGAGTCATGAATTGTAGCAGTTAAATTTACTTTTTTATTAGGCTTTATAATTTCTAAATAATTAATAACATCAATGTTGAAGTTAACAAACTTTGGATAAATAACTTTTAATATATAATGTGTATGAGGATCAACGGTAATTATCTTTTTTATATTTTTTGATTCAAATAATTCAACAACTTTTTCAGCATATTCTTTAAATTCATCTTCAAATCCTAGTTCATATAGCAAAGCTCCTGAATATGGTTCATCTTCATATAAATAACCAAAATCCATAACTTTAGAAAGCTCATTGGCAATATTTCTCAAAATTTTATTAGTTTTTTCGACAAGTTCTTTGTTTGGTTGTATAAAGAAAGAAAATTTTGAGAAAATTGATACTAATGATGAAAAGCGACCTTTGCTTACTCCAAACTTCTCTATATATTTGGTAAAAGCATTAATATATGGTGCAAGCTGATATAAACAAGAAGTGTAAAGTATAGTATCACAATTCTTTCTTAATTTCAAATCAAGAGCCCATTCGTAGCAAATCGATTTAGAAACAGGAAGTGGTAACATATTTTCCTTTAAATTCTTTATTATTAGATTTCTAAGTGTAATTATCCACGAATCGGATATACTTTCCATGATTAATCACTATTATTACCACTAAATAAATTTATTGTTGCAAAAGTTATCATTCTTATGTTTTTGTTTAATTTTATTAGTTAAAATTTGCAATTATTACGTAAAAATAAATATCAACTATTTTAAAATTATAAAACTAATTAAGCATATCCTTAAATACCATCTTTAATATAATTATTTAGAAAATGCAAGAATTAAAAGAAAAATTTCTAGAATTGCTAGATAAAGATAAAGAGTTTCGCTACACTGTAGCAGGTTATTTAGGAATTACTGAAATATTGAGGAGGCTTGACTATTTAGAGGAGACTCAAAGGAAGATTCTTGAAGAAATCAAGGCATTAAGAGAGAATCAAGAAAAATTATGGGTAAATCAAAATAGAATGTTGGAAAACCAGAATAAATTATGGGAAAATCAAAGCAAGATGTGGGAAGAAATTAAAAACCTGAGAGAGAATCAAGAAAAATTATGGGAAGAAATTAGAGCTTTGAGGGAAAATCAAGAGAAACTATGGGAGAACCAAAATAAAATGTGGGAAGAAATTAGAGCTATAAGGGAAGATCAAAGAAAAATATGGGAGGAAATTAAAGCTATAAGAGAAGACCAGAGAAGAATGTGGGAAGAAATAAGAGTCTTGAGAGAAGATCAAAACAAGATGTGGGAAGAAATAAAGAAACTTTGGGAAGAAGTCAGAGAAATTCGTTTAGAAATGAGGATTATGCGTGCAGAGCAGGAAAGAATGATGGTTACCATTGAAAAATTAAGTAAGGAGCAAGAACAGATGAGGATAACTCTTGAAAGGTTGACGCTTTCAGTGGAAGAGGAAGCAAGAGATGTGATTAGATATAGGCTTAAGAATGAATTGGGCATCGAAATAAGTTTAGATAGAATTTTTATCGATGATAAGGAGGTAAATATTTATGGTGTAAGCGATGAAGTGTGCGTAATTGGCGAAGCTACGGTAAGATTAGGAACTGGCTTAGTCGAAGAATTGGAGAGATTAATTGATAAAATTAGAAAAGAAAAACCTGAACTCTTAAGACCAAAGTTAATTAAAGTAATTTATACCGATTATTCAGCACCAAAAGCTATAGAGCTTGCTTCCAATTACAATATTTGGGTTTTGAACTGGAAGGGAGACATTACATCTAGGAAAGTTGTTCAATAATTTACCTATTTTAGACCAGTTCTATATTAATTCTAGTCTATTATGGACCAGTTTTGCTAAATTTATAGATTAAGAATTTTACTATTAAATGTAAAAAAATTCAATTAAGAGTCCTGTCATTTGCTTGTATATAAATTAATAGATTATAAGAGCCTCTTATAATTTAAAAATTTTCTTTTACCGCTTTAAATGATTTGCCCTCCTTTCTACTTCGCGTCCAACTTAATTCAATGATATTATGCTGTTGGATAAAGAGAAATAAATACAAAAAATCAAGGAAAGCTGAATCCGAAGAAAATTACTGTTTGAAGGTATAAAAAATATAACGCATCCTTTTGAACTAATATTTATAAGTTCTTTAATTGCAGACTTAAAGTTTTATATTTTTATTTTTTATAATTTATCAGTGATGAAAGAAAAACCAACTGCAGCGTTTATATTAACAATGATAGGCGGGGTATTAATTTTGCTTGCGGTGCCAATCTTGTTTTTAAAGGTATATGTAACAGAAGTGTACTTTTTAGAACCGATGCGTGAAATTAAAGAAAGAGGATGGCTTATTCCTTTAATAATGTTTTCTGTTATATTAAGTATTCCTGGTATTATTACTATAATAGGAGCCCTAATGATAAAATCTAGTGATAAAGAAGGTGTAAAAAATGGAGGCATATTAGTTGCAATAGTCTCGGCGATTTGGTTATATGTAACAATTGTATTGCATGAAATATTATTAGGACCGTTTTATATTTATATTCGGGAGATTCCTTTAAGAGAAGGATTTGTGATCGGTTCTATAATAGCTCTTATAGGAGGAGTTATAGCTTTATTTTGGAAACCGCATGAAATTTCAACACATCCAGCATCAACATCTCTTTCTTAATTATCTTTAAGGAGAATTGTTTAACTAAACATAATAAAACTTTACCTTTTTCCTCTCAATTCTTCTTTAACTTCTTCTAAAATTTTAAGCAATTTATCAAATGTTCCTTTTCCTCCTATTTTATCCCACATTTCTTCTCCGATTAGAACTTCTCTTTCGATGTCCATAATTCGCAGAGTAAAGCTATGTGAATATAACTCTCTTTTAATAAAGGGATTATATGGAAACGCTAAATATGCTTCTGCTTTTGAATTATATTTAATTATTTTAAAGTATAACATTTTCTTTTTGCTTTCAGTGCAAACATCAAGATTTGGACGTGGACTCTTTATTTCCATGAACAATGGTCCAGGTCTAAAATCTTCAATGTAAAGGTCAGCTCTAATTTTATGTTTTCTCTTCTCTCCAGTTGAAGACTTAATTATTTCATTCCATTCTTTTATGGCGTCAGGCTTTCTCATTCCTGTTCTAAGTTCATCTAATATTCTATCAGCTTTAGCAATCATACCTGTATCAGCTTCTCCTACTATATCATGATCAAGAAAAACATGGGAATATTTATCTTGAGCTATTATGAAAGCTATTTTTGGAATAAGTTGCATTCCCATTCTAGTAACTAATGTTCTCTGTATTTTGAAAGCTCTCAATCCTTCTTCAGTAAAGAAAATGCTATGAAACGGAAAAGCCCTCTTCAATTCTTCTATTGAGAATTGGGGCAATATTTTCTTGCTAAATTGGATCATTTCATTTTTAATTTTAGCAATAGTTTCTTGTTTCATGTTCCTATTCTTTTAATTTTATTTCTTCTTCAAACTGCAACGCTAGATCAATAGCAGTCTTTATGACTTCTAATTCTTCATATTTAATTTCCTCCGATGGATATATTTTAGCTTTCTTTGCCCACTCTATTACTCTATTTCTCAATTTAGCTTTATCAATATAAATTGGAGTATTCGATTTCCTTGCTACAAGTATGAGAACATGCGAGATTCCCAATTTTCCGCCTTTAGTTATACTTCTTGTTGGATGCTCAGATACTAATGGAATTATATTAGTCAGTTTAAATTCAGCATCTTTTAAAGCTTTTAAAACAGCTTTCCAAGCTTCTAATTTTCTATGACTGAACCATAGTAACAAAAGTCCATCATCATCAAGAACTTTTCTCATCTCAATCAAGGCTTTCTTAAGCTTAACTTCAAACGTTCTATCACTAGGCTTTCTAGAAACTATTTCATCTTCTCTTGGAACACGCCAACTATGAGGACTCCAAGAAGACAAATAATTCTCTTTGAATAATATTTCTAGAGCATCATTAAGAGTTAGTTTAAGTAGAGGCCAAAAGAATTCAGAGAAATCACTATAAATATGCTGATCATAATATGGAGGATCAACATTTATAACGCTAATTTTTTCCTTAAAATATCTTGAAAGTTCCATCGCATTACATAAATATACCTTTACCTTATTACCCTTTCCTTCTAATTTCTCACATAACTCTCTTAATATAGGGCATATTCCTCCTGCTGTTTTTTCCTTAGCATTTGGTTCAAATATCCATTCAAGAGTTCTAAAGGGTACGATTGCTTCAGTATAGATTCCTTCCAATCTAAACTTTCTGAATTTATAATAAGACCCAATGCTATCTCTAATGGTTGCTTGATTAGCATTCCATGTAGTTATTATAGAATTAAAATCAGCAAGTCTATCTATACCTAAAGCAAGATATAGCCCTATAGCAGCACCGAACTCGCCCTTATCATTTATCAATTCTTTTATTCGCTTGTGAATATAGTCAACAAGCAATCCTAGCGCTAATGCTTGTCTTGGATTAAACAATTGGTTATACTTTCTTAGAGGTAATAAATCATAGAAAACTTCATTGTCTCTAGGTAATTGAGTCTCTGGAAGTGCAGATTTAATTTTGCAATATTCTTCAAATGATTTCCTTAATAATTCTTGATCAAACTCGTCACCTAATCTGAAACCTTTTTCTGTTTGAACTGTTATGCATTTATTTAGTATGTCAAGAAGTTCAATGTTATTGTTTTCTAAAGCGTTGCAGTATTGTTGTATCCAAGTAGACAATAACTTCCTGTTGGTATTAAGTGAAGCCTTACCTTTAACTATTTTAACTTTATCTCCTTCTATTGAAACAAAACTTTGAGGTGTCAATGGAATGGTTGTAGCTAGAGGATATATCTTGTTATTTAAGTTAACTTGCCTTAATATAATATATCCCTCTGCTTCCTTATCGTAAAAAGGAGATAATTTTTCTAATGCGTAATTTATAAGTTTTTCCGCTTCGCTTTTTACATTTAAATACAGTTCCCTACCATACTTTGCGGGAAATTCTATAGTAGCTTTTAATATTAAGAATGCTACAGGATTGTATTCACACACTATCGTATTGCATCCCAAAATTGCTGCTTCTAACGGTATGCTACCACCACCTGCCATAGGATCCATTATTATCTCATTTTCAAAATTCATTTTCAAAGAATCGGTTTCGGGGATAGTATATGATATTAATGGGGGATAACCGTTTTTAACAAGCGATTTTAGCTTATCAGCACTGAAACCTAATAAGTTAAGAAAATTATTTGAATCCTTACTTGTAAGTAAAGATGCTAAGTTAAGAGCTCTTGCAATTGATCTTGGTCTTCTTGCTAGCCACGGATGTAGACTTCTTACTTTTGGATCATAAAAATCTTTAGGTGCGGGTATATTTAATTCTTTACATCTTGCAAAATATGATGGTCTGGGCTTAAAACTCATTTCAATAGCGGCATCCCTGCTTAAAATATCTACAGGAAAGAAATCAGATTCAATGAGTTTTAGCGTGATCTTATTTTTTTCCATTTTAAACTACTCTAATAATAATTTAAAAAATAATATTAATTTCCCTATTTTAAGCTTTTCAAGACAGGTCTTCATGAAACTTCAGAGAATTTAAATTTAAGATTATTGATAGTTTGTATAAAAA
>Ga0080007_1071982_pt1 | contig 22082 bp, 18 predicted proteins | sample OctOCTMetagenome_FD_69210 | JGI IMG/M metagenome (GOLD analysis project Ga0080007, IMG submission 69210) | Hot spring and microbial mat streamer communities from Octopus Spring Streamers, Yellowstone National Park, USA - OCT_B (SPADES... | ecosystem: Environmental > Aquatic > Thermal springs >...
ATGAAATGAAAAGAAAATATGATATTGAAAGTGAATCAGAATTTTTATCTTATGCCCCGTTTCCAGATTTTGAATACAAGGAAGAAACTTGTTTAGAGTTCGGAGAAAAATTAATATCAGTGGTAAAAGAAATAAGAGCAATCAAAGATGAATTGGGATTCAAGGTATCGGATAAAGTTCAAGCAAAAGTGCTAACGGGAGACGAAAAAGAACTCAAAAGAATACTGGAAGAAAACATAAAATGGTTGGAGAAACTTTCAGGAGCAAATATAGATATAGTAGAAGGAGAAGAAATCCCAGAAGGGTTCATACCTTCTTCCGGTAAGGGGGTAGTTGTTGCGATATCATCTGAGGGGGCAAAATTAAAAGAAAGCATACAAAAAATAATAAAAGAATTAGCAGAAGCAGAAAAGGAGTTTGATAGAGTTAAAAAGAGACTATCAAATTCAGATTTTCTTGAAAAAGCAGATCCAGAAGTTATACAGGAACACAAAAAGAGATTAGAAGAACTTGGACCGAAAATAGAATTTCTCAGAAAGAGAATTGAAATCCTTTCAAAGTTCGTCCAAAACTGAAAATCTTCAACTTTACAACTTCTGCATCACAACTATCCTTTCAATTTTATTGTAGTCTTTTATTGGGGGAAAAATTTTGAATTTCATCTTCTCTGCAAAAGAGAAAATTTTTTCTTTGTAAATCTTACCAAGTTCTGAAAGTCCAAAGAATTTCAAATCGTCATAGCCGACTTCAAGAAAAATAAAACCTCCTGATGGCAAAACAAATGAAGCCTGCTTTATAATTTCAAGAATCTTTTCGCAACCTATTTCTCCACCGAATATAGTATGTGGCGGGTCATCAACCTTTATTTTATCTTTCACTTTCAAAGATACATACGGCGGATTTGAAACAATAAAATCCGCTTTCTTTATAGGTAAAAGAAAATTACCACAAACAAAACTTACATCTGCCCCTATGATCTTTGAGTTATACTTGGCTAATTTTAAAGCAGCTTTATCTATATCTATTCCTACAAAGCTATATCTTACTTTAAAAGCTTTCATAATCTTTTCTAATTTTTTGAAGATTGAAATTATTATGCAACCACTACCTGTTCCAGCATCAGCAACACAAAAAACTCCTTTTCTTTTGAAATTAGGAGAGTAAAAATAATTTTTTATATAATCTACGGCAACTTCAACCAAAATTTCTGTTTCAGGTCTTGGTGTGAAAATTTTGTCTGTGATGAAAAATTGATGTTCAAAAAAATCAACTTTTTTGAGGGTTTCTTTTTTTTTAAGGTTCTCCACTATGAGAGAGAAAAAAGAGCTTGGGAGCGACCTACTCTCCCACGCCCGTGCGGGCGCAGTACCATCGGCCCTGGGGGGGAGCCTGGTCCTGTTCGGAATGGGAAGGCAGGTTTCACCCCCGGTATAGCCCCCAAGCTCCAAGAAAAATTAGACATAGAAAAATAAAAAGAAAAGATTTTCAGAAAAATTTGTAAAATAATCTCTATCACTTACTTAATTTAACTTGTTACTTAATTTACTTACCTAATCAAAAAAAGAAGGAGGAAAAAGTATGGTTGCAAAACTAACAGAACTTGTATTCCCAGAAGGAACAAAAATAGATGAAACCGTCCCCGAAAATGCAAGGAGAATGTATCAAAGGTTCTATATCGGTCCCCTTGTAAGAGGTTTTGGTCATACTATTGGTAACTCTCTCAGAAGGGTTCTTTTGAGTTCAGTAGAAGGAGATGCAATAGTTGGAATAAAAATAGAGGGAATACCTCACGAGTTTTCAACAATAGAAGGTGTAAGAGATGATGTTATTACAATAGTTCTACACCTCAAAAGAGTAAGATTAAAAATAAAGGGCAATAAAGATTTCGTTAGAGCCGAAATAAAGGTAGATAACACAAAATCTGAACATTCTAAAATAGTCACAGCTGGAGATATTCAAGGTCCAGTAGAAATCGTAAATCAAAATCAGTATATAACAGAGGTTATGCCGAAGTACAAATTTTACTGCGAGCTTTTTGTTGGGCGAGGTAGAGGATATGTTCCAGCAGATAGGATACAATCCATGTTTGAACTCCCGGCAGGAACAATTCCAGTGGATGCGATTTTCAATCCAATAGTTAAAGTAAATTACGAGGTAAGGAATACGATATATCAAGATAGGGCTGATTATGATGAACTTGTATTAGATATATGGTCAGATGGAACGAAAACACCTCAGGAAGCATATGAAGAAGCAATAGATATACTACTTGAACATCTTGAATCACTTAAAACTTATGTTGAAAGAGGAAAATACGAAAGGGAGAGAAAAGATATAAAAGTATCTAATATTGAAAAGTTTCTTGAAAGAGATATTCAAGATCTCAATCTTCCAAGAAAAACATATGAAATTCTCAAGATGCACAACATAAACACCGTTTACGATCTTGTTAAGAAGACAGAAAAAGATCTACTCGCATTACCAAATCTTGGTAGAAGATCGTTGAAAGAAATAGTGGAAGCTCTCGCAAGAGCTGGTCTCGAACTTGGAATGACAGATGAGCAAATCCAAAAAGTTATAGAAGAAGAAAAAAAGAGGAAAGATTAAATATGAGGCACAGAATAAAAGGACGCAAGTTAAAAAGACCTACACCTCACAGGCTTTTACTTTTACGCGGACTTGCTTGCGACCTTATTTTGCACGGCAAAGTTGAAACTACACTGGCCAAAGCAAAAGAATTGAGAAGGTTTATAGAAAAACTCATAACAAAAGTCAGAAAATTTGATCAAAACAATACGAAATCTCCGCAATCAATTAACGCAGTAAGGGTGGCAATTTCAAAATTACAGAACAAACAAGCTGTAAAAAAGCTTATTTATGAGATTGCTCCAAGATACAAAAATGCAAATGGCGGATATACAAGAATAATAAAAACAAAAAATAGAAAAGGAGATAATGCACAACTTGCTATCATAACCTTTGTGTGAATTTTGAAAAATTCAAACTAAATTAAAAACTCACCAGAAATCAAAGTTGCAACATAAGTTTCTTCAATTCTCTTATTTTATCTCTTATTTGAGCTGCCTTTTCAAATTCAAGAGCTTTTGCATATTCCTTCATCTTCTTTTCTAACTCTTTGATAGTTTCCGGAATCTTTGAAGGAGGTATTTCAGTAATCGGAAATTCAGACCAATCAACACCATACCATAAATCTTCTCTACTTCTTGAAAAAACAAAAGTTCTTATATCCTTTATCACAGTTTTCGGAGTTATTCCATGCTTTATATTGTATTCCATCTGAATTCTCCTCCTCCTTTCCATCTCCTTCACCGCCCTCTCAATAGATTTTGTGATTCTATCTGCATACAAAATAACTTTACTTTCTATATTTCTTGCAGCTCTTCCGGCTATTTGAATTATTGACCTTTCTGACCTCAAAAATCCCTCATTATCAGCATCCAAAATTGCAACGAGTGCAACTTCTGGAACATCAAGTCCCTCTCTCAAAAGATTTATACCAACAAGAACATCATAAACTCCCATCCTAAGATCCCTCAAAATGTCCATCCTCTCTACCGTATCTATTTCTGAGTGAAGATACATAGATTTTATTCCAAGCTGATTGAAGTATTCTGATAACTCCTCAGCCTGCTTTTTTGTTAAGGTTAAAATAAAGGATCTCCAACCTTTGTTTTTTGTTTCAACAACTTCATTAACTACATCTTTTATTTGGTCTTTTGCGGGTCTTATTTCAACTGGAGGATCAACTATCCCAGTTGGTCTGACAATTTGCTCAACAACTTGTTCGGCAACTTCAAGCTCCCAATCACCCGGTGTTGCAGAAACGAAAATAACATGCTTCATAAACTTTTCAAATTCTTCAAATTTTAAAGGTCTATTATCATAAGCCGAAGGTAACCTCCATCCATACTCCACAAGATTAAACTTTCTTGTGTAATCGCCCTTATACATAGCTCTAAGTTGTGGAACAGTTATGTGACTTTCATCTATAAATATCAGAAAATCATCTTGAAAGTAATCAAATATAGTGAATGGAGGTTCTCCCGGTGCTCTTCCATCAAAATGTCTTGAGTAATTTTCTATTCCTTTGCAGTATCCGAAATTTTCAAGCATTTCAAGATCCTGCTCAACTCTTCTTTTCAGTCTCTCCGCCTCATGAATTTTGCCAGCTTTTACAAGTTCATCATATCTTTGTTTTAGTTCTTCTCTTATTGAACAGAGAGCTTTTTTAAACTCATCTCGTGGAGCAATGTAATGACTACCAGGAAAAATTTCAACTTCCCTCAACTTATCCACTACAACCCCAGAAAGCGGATCTATTAACTTTATAGATTCTATCTCATCTCCGAACATCTCAATTCTTACGGCATAATTTTCCTCATAAGCTGGAAAAATATCCACTGTATCCCCTCTTACTCTGAAAGTACTTCTTTTGAACTCCATATCCTGCCTTATATATCCGGCTCCAACGAGTTTTCTCATAAGTTCAAACATAGAGATTTTCTGATTCTGCCTCAGAGTAACTTTCAAAGCTCCATAGTGTTTTGGAGAACCGATATTGTAAATACAAGATACAGTCGCTGAAATCACAACATCGTTTCTTATCATAAGTGAGCGCGTCGTTGAATGTCTCAACCTATCTATTTCCTCATTAACAATTGCCTCTTTTTCTATATAAAGGTCGTACTCTGGTAAATAAGATTCAGGTTGGTAGTAATCGTAGTATGAGACAAGAAATTCAACAGCATTTTTTGGGAAAAAAGCTTTAAACTCCATATATATTTGTCCAGCAAGAGTTTTGTTTGGCTCTATTATAATTGCTGGCATACCAAGCTCCTTTATAACATTTGCCATAGTAAAACTCTTTCCTGATCCTGTGACACCAAGAAGAACCTGAAATCTCATTCCTTTCCTCACACCTTCAACAAGTTTTTCTATTGCCTTTGGCTGATCACCCGCGGGAGAAAATGGAGCACAAAGCTCAAACTTTGCCCTACCCATTAAAAATAAAAAATAATGAAGGAATACCCAAGAAAATAAAAACTCAAAACTATAAGCACATTTTTTAATGGGAAGATGAATTAAAAGAATATCCCATGCCTTTAAGTAATCAAGAAAATTTATAAATTCTGTATTAGTAAAATAATTCAAATAACTTAAAAGGTAAAAATATTTAAAAAAGGGGGAGAAAAAAATGAAAGTAGTATTAGCTTATTCTGGAGGACTTGATACATCGGCTATTTTGGTATATCTCAGAAAGAAAGGATTTGATGTTATTGCTTTCTGTGCAAATATAGGACAAGATGAGGATTTTGATCTTGTGAAAAAAAGAGCATTAGAACTCGGAGCAAGCAAAGTCATAATTGAAGATCTGCGGGAAGAATTTGCAAAAAATTATATTTTCCCCATGCTCCGGGCAAATCCGGAATATGAAGGTTATCTTCTTGGAACATCTATCGCAAGACCTGTAATAGCAAAAAGACAAGTTGAAATAGCAATTGAGGAAAAAGCAGATGCCGTCGCTCACGGAGCTACTGGAAAGGGAAATGACCAGATAAGATTTGAACTCACATACATGAAATTTGCATCTCATCTCAAAATAATTGCTCCATGGCGTGAATGGGAATTCAAATCAAGAAAAGACCTCGTTGACTTTCTCAGAAAAGAAGGATTTAATGTATCTTACGAAGAAAAACTTTACAGCATTGATGAAAACCTTATGCACACGAGCTTTGAAGGAGGATTAATTGAGGATATATCTAAACCGTATCCTGATAATATCTTCAAAAAAGTTATACCACCTGAAAAAGCTAATGATAATGGTGAAGAAGTTGAAATAGAGTTTGAAAGAGGTGATCCAGTGGCTGTCAATGGTGAAAGACTATCTTGTGCGCAGATTATTCAAAAACTAAATGAAATAGGTGGAAGAAACGGAATTGGAATAAGAGATGTCGTTGAAACAAGAGCAAATGGTATGAAATCAAGGGGTATATATGAAACTCCTGGTGTAGAATGTATTTTATTTGCCAAAAAAGCTCTTGAAGGAATATGCTTAGACGGAAATGCCAGAAAAATAGCAAGTATGCTTTCTCCTATATATTCTGAACTGGTTTATAAAGGACTATGGTTCTCACCTGAAAGAGAAATTCTCCAAGTTCTATTTGATAAAATTTCTGAAAGAATTAACGGTAAAGTCAGATTGAAACTTTACAAAGGAAATTTCAAGATATTGTCCCGTGAATCTCCAAATTCACTCTATAAAAAAGAAGCTGTAAGCTTTGAAACAACGGGAGATATGGTAAAGTGGGCAGAGGGATTCATAAGAACATTAGGACTGAGATTTTTATTAGAAAAGTTTTGAAATTTGTATAATCTGAACAAAAGTTGATAGAAAAAAATGAAAATTGAATTTTGTAATTTGATTCATTTAGGCTATGGAAAGAATAACAGAACCAGAAGTATTACTATTTTCTCTTTTCAGCGGAGCAGCAGTGTTATTCTCTCTTTTAGCAATTACAAGGAGACAGCCTATCTTTGGGGTTCTCTATCTTTTTGTTGTCGGATTATCTGTTGCAGGTCTATTTGCGCTAAAAAAAGCATTTTTCCTTGGGCTAATACAAATAATCGTGTATGTCGGAGCTGTTCTTGTTCTATTTGTTTTCGTTATTGCGATGATGAACCTAAGAATAGAAGAATTAAGATTCGGTAGATTTGCAAGATGGAGAATTTTTGTTGTTTTGCCAGCAACAGCTTTGTTTTTGATAATATTCTCCGTGATCTTTTCTGAAATCGCAATCTTGAAAGAGCAAAAATTCTTTTTCTTCCCGGCAAAATTAGTAGGAGAAAAACTTTATAAAGACCTCATATTCCACTTTGAATATATATCGGTTTTCTTACTTATAGCAATAGTTGTAACAATAGCTATCGGAATGAGATTTAAAGAAAAAGAATAGTAGAAAGGAAAATAAAGGAAATGGGAGGCGAATTTATGATAGGACCGAGCGAATATATATTGGTTGGATTAATTTTGTTCATAATAGGAATTTCAGGAGTTATTCTGAGAAGAAACATAATTTTTATTCTTATATCGCTTGAAGTAGCTGTAAATGGAATATTCCTTGTGTTCTTCGGCGCAGGATTAAAATGGGGAGCTATATCTCATGCTATAATACTCATACTTATAGCAATAGCAGCAGTTGAAGCCGCTGTTGGACTCGCACTCGCAATAGCTGTTTTCAGAACCATAAAAAATGTTAATTCAGATGAACTCTCAAAACTCAAAAGCTAAATGAAATGAGAAAGAAAAATAAAAAAAGAAAAGAAAAAGAAAAAAGATGAAACAAGGTAAAAGGAAAAAAAGATAAAATGAGGATATAGAAAATGAAAAAAGGAAAAAAGGAGGGAAGAGAAAAATGGAACTTGTAATAATAATTTCACCACTCGTTGGAGCAATCATAAATCTACTTTTGTTAGGATATGAAAAAGTTAAAAGAGCCGAATCGGACCACCTGAACCTCCTCAAAGCAATATCTGGTACAGTAGCTTGTTCTTCAATTCTTCTCTCATTCATTGTATCTTTGATGATATTTGGACAAGAAAGCAAAAAATTAGATCTTCTTTTGTGGATACCCCTTGAAGGTTATGAAATAAAATTTTCAGCAATATTTGATGAACTTTCAAAAACAGCACTTTTATATGTCACAGGTGTTTCATCCCTGATACATATATATTCAGTGGGATACATGGCACACGATAGAGGCTTCATAAGGTACTTTATGCTCCTTAATCTTTTTGTCTTCTTCATGATACAAATTGTTGTTGCAGGGAATCTTGTCCAGCTCTTTTTGGGATGGGAAGGAGTTGGACTTTGCTCATACCTTCTCATAGGTTTCTGGTATTCAGTTTATGAAAATGCAAGGGCAGGATTCAAAGCTTTCATAACAAATAGAATCGGAGACTTCGGTTTCATAGTCGGAATAGTTCTATTTTTGATATACACAGGTGGATTGAGCTTTGATAACAAAGTTCCACAAGACAAAGTTTTTGAAGTTGCTTTCTTCCTTTTTATGGGTGCGATGGGAAAAAGCGCGCAAGGTCCTCTTTGGCTATGGCTACCAGACGCAATGAGAGGTCCTACACCCGTTTCGGCTCTCATACACGCGGCTACGATGGTAACAGCAGGAGTCTATATGGTTGTGAGAATCGGAAATGTATTTGGTTGGCAAGATCCATCTCACCTTGTGTTCTGGGTTGGAATAATAACCTCAATAATTATGGGATTTTTTGGTTTGTTTGAAAGAGATATAAAAAGAATATTAGCTTTTTCAACTTTATCTCAACTTGGACTTATGTTTTCAGGTGCAGCTGCTGTTCCATATACCGGAATTTTCCATGTTTTTGAACACAGCTTCTTCAAAGCTGCTCTGTTCCTTATTTCAGGAATACTTATGCACGAATTTGATAACGAAACAGATATATGGAAACTAAGAGAAAGAAAACCAGCTCAAAAAGGAATGATGCTATCTTACTTCGGATTTCTGATTTGCTCGCTCGCCATGAGCGGAGTTTTTCCCCTATCAGGCTTTTGGTCAAAAGAATCTATAATAGCAGCAGTATCAGAAAAATATGGTACCACCGGTCAAATTCTGATGCTTGTTGCATCGTTCATAACACCTTTATATATGATGAGAGCTTTCTTTGTGGTATTTGGAGGTCAGAAAATAAAATTCTCTTTTTCACCAAAACACGAAGGCGGAGGACTGATGTTCTGGCCGGTTTTCATACTTGTGATTTTAAGTATAGTAGGAGGAATTTTTAATGTAGGAGAATGGCTTGGAGAAAAATATGGATACTCCAAAGAACAACATCACGCAGGTCCAAGTCCAATATTAGTCCATATAATAGTGTTTTCAGCAATAACTTTGGCATATCTTATCTGGGGTAAAGGGAAGGAAATCGTAAAAGAAGAAGGGGCAGGAAAAATTATGTGGCGTAAATTTTATCTGAATGAGATAGAAGAAGGAACTTTTATAGGAAGTGCAATTGCTCTTATGAAAATATGCTACTCATTCATAGAAAGAATAATCATTGAAGGAACATACGCTCTTACTGCCGCTATATCTCGGGTCTTTGGATCTGCAATCTCCCTATTCCATGGTGGGGAACCGACAAGAATAATTCTTCTACTTTTGGTAGGAATTGTGATTGCTTTGATTTTGGTCTGAAACAAAAATGAATTGAAGCAAAAGAAAAAAGAAGAAGGAGAATAAAAAAAGAAGGAGGTCAAAAACAATTATGGATGCAGTAAAAATTACAATTCTGATTCCGTTTTTAGGAGTTTTAGTTTCAGTATTTTTGAGGTCAATATGGGTCGGAGTTATTTTTTCCTTTCTGACTTTCGTTTCGTCTTTATTTATAGAAACTGGCTATCAAGGTGAGATAAATTTGGCAGAAAAATTAGGTCTAACTCTATCTTTGCAAGTTGACGGGCTCAACATATTACTTATATGGCTTACAACTGGACTTACTTTTCTTGTATTTTTGTATGGCATAGTAGAAAAAAGAGAGAGAAAAGATGAATATACATTTTTGTTCTTGCTGCTTGAAGCTTTACTTTTACCAGCATTCACAACAAAAAATCTCCTTGCATTTTACTTTTTCTTTGATGCAATTTTGATCCCGATGTTCTTCATTATAGGAATATGGGGAACAGGAAACAAAGTTTATGCTGCTTATAAATTCGTTCTATTTACATTTTTTGGAAGCATATTTTTCCTCGTTTCTGTTGTGTTCTTAGCAAAAGAGTTTTATGCAACACAAGGGAAAATTTCATTTGAACTTGAAGATTTAATTTCAGTTTCCCAAAATCTATCAGGAAGCGCAAAAATTCTTTTATTTTTAGGTTTTTTTGTAGCCTTTGCTGTCAAAATGCCTCTTGTTCCAGTACATGTATGGCTACCCGATGCCCACACAGAAGCACCAACTGGCGGAAGCGTAATTCTTGCTGGAATCTTGCTGAAACTCGGATCATACGCATTTTTGAGATTTGCAGTTCCAATTTTCCCCGATATTATAAAAGAATATTGGTTTCTGATTTCTTTGATAGGAGTTTTAGGAATAGTTTTCGGAGCTATATTGGCTCTATCTCAAGAGGATATGAAAAGACTTATAGCTTATTCATCTGTTTCACACATGGGATATGTGATGCTGGGGTCTGTTGCGATGGCACAAGGTAAAATAACATACGAAGGTCTTCAAGGAGCAATACTGCAAATGATAAATCACGCAATAGCAACAGGAGGACTCTTTTTCGTAGTTGGAATGATATACGAAAGAACCCATACAAGAATGATAAAAGATTACAGTGGAATTGCGAAGAAAGTACCATTCCTAACATTTTTCTTTTTTACATTTGCTCTCTCATCCATAGGTTTTCCATCAACAGGTGGATTCGTTGGTGAATTACTTGTGATTATTGGAGCTATAAAGGCAAGTAAAATCATAGGAATAATAACAGCGTCAGGTGCAATTCTTTCGGCAGGATACATACTTTACCTTGCCTTGAGAGTATTTTTCGGTCCCGAAAAACATTCAGAAAAGTTAAAACACATAGAAGATATAAACAAAGTAGAATTTTTTGTTCTGCTATGTCTTGCAATTTTTGTTTTTGCAATAGGAATTTATCCAAAACCTTTTATGGAAATAATAAGAGGGGGTATTGATTTCGTATGGAGCAAGTTGCAAATACAATAGAATTAAAAAGTGTTTTAGAGGGTTGGGGAGTATTTATTTTCTGCTCTGCTATTTCAATTTTGGGACTCATAGCAAGCAGAGTTTTCAAAAATTATATTATATCTTGGATATCTGCCGGCGCATCTTTGTTTTCTCTCGTCATATATTCAATTTTCGGGAAAATAGTTCAAGATCCATTCGGTGTAATTATAACAGACAAAATTCTTTTCGCATCTTGCTTAATAATATCTATACTTGGAATAGTCTCATTATTTGTTTCTTTTGGAGAACTTTCAGCAAAAGAGAAACTATATCCTGAATACTTCTTTTTCTTATCGTTAGCTTCAATAGGGGGAATAATTATGACAAGCTCAAAAGATTTTCTTACTCTTTTCATATCAAAAGAGATCTTGTCTTTTCCAATTTATGCTATGATTTATGCTTTGCGAGACAGATTTGGAGTAGAATCTGCTTTCAAATACTTTGTATCAAGTGCTGTTTTTTCATTGTTTTACCTTTTAGGGTTAGGTTTGATATTTTCATCATCTGGAAGTATAGCGATAGCAGAACCTCAGGGAATTTTAGGACTTTTAGGTCTATACCTTATTTTATTTGATTTATTTTTCAAAGCAGGAGCAGCTCCATTTCACTTTTGGGTTCCTGATGTATATCAAGGAGCCCCATCATCAACGGTAGTTTTTGCAGGTTCAGTTGTAAAATTTTCTTCATTTTTAGCAATAATGAGAATATTTGATTTGACGAAACAAATTCAGACTCCACTTCTTGAAATCGTAGTTATTCTTTCTGTAATAATAGGAATTTTCTCCGCTCTTGTGCAGAAAGAACTAAAAAGGCTTATTGCGTACTCATCTATATCCCACGCAGGTTTCATATCTTTAATTTTATTCGGAATAGGAAATGAAGAATTCAAAAACTTTTTTATCTTTTATCTCGCAACATATTCCATAGCATTTGCAGGGGCTTTCTCAATACTTTCTTTTTTCAAGAATACACTTGTAAATGTTGAAGATATTTCAGGTTTTTCAAGGGCACACAGATTTTTTGCCGCAATGCTTACCATATTTTTCGTCTCGTTTGCTGGATTACCTCCACTTGCAGGTTTCCAAGGAAAATATTTTGCCTTCATCACGGCTTTATCAGCAGGAGAAATTTCAGTTGTAGTAATATCAGCAGCAGCAAGTATAGCATCACTTTACTTTTATTTCTTACCTTTAACAAAAAGCTTTATTGAAGAACCAAAAACAAAATTAGGTTTTGAGTTTTCCATAAACCCAGCAGTAGGGTTGATAGTCTTACTTCTTTCCGCAATAACAATATATTTTGGAATAAGACCTCACGATTTCATTATATTGCTTGAAGGAATTCCTTTATCTTTTTAAAATCTTCTTGCAAAACCTCCATATATGCTGGATTTCTTATGACGAAAGCTGGATGGAAAGTTACAAAAACAGTAAAATCGCTTCTTGTATAAAAGTTTCCACGGAGTTCGGAGATTTTTTCATCTTTATCAAGAAGGACTTTCGCAGCGGGCGCACCAAGAGCAACAACAAGCTTCGGTCTGATAACATCTAACTCCTCAAAAAGATAATGAGAACAAGCCTCAATCTCCTTTTTGTCAGGAGTTCTATTTTGAGGAGGTCTGCATCTGACAACATTAGTTATAAAAACATCTTCTCTCTTCAATCCTAAAATGTCTTCTATTAACTTATTCAAGAGCTTCCCAGATTTTCCAACAAAAGGTTTCCCTCTTTTATCTTCATCATATCCGGGAGCTTCTCCTACAAAAACAACATAAGTGTTTGGATTACCATCTCCCGGAACCGCATTAGTTCTTCCTTTGTACAATTCGCAGTCTTTACAGTATTTTATTCTTTCCGCTATCTCCTTTATTATTTTTGATTTTTCTTGATAAATTGCAGTATAAGGTTCAGGTAATTTTGAACATTCCCGGATTATAGTTTCAAAAATAGATACCTGCTGTTTTTTTTCACTGCTAATACTCTTTTTTTGTTCAGAATTTGTGAGTTTTCCAGAATTAGATTGATCATTATCTTTTTTCTCCTCTACTACAAAACAAACATCACCTATACATTCATCAATAAAGTTGAAAAAATCCTCTAAATCAGAAAAAACATCGGAAATTTTCTTTTCATGTGACATAATAATAAAAAAAATAAAAAAAATAAAAAAAGAAGAAACAAATTAAATTATAGCACTTTTCTTGATTTTTTATTCATTTAAACTTCCACTTTATTATTTTGGGAAAATGTTGATTTTGAATAGAATAAAAAATTTTATCCCTTTTGTTTTTCTTTTCTTATTTTCAAGTATCGGAGGCATTTTAGTTTATAAAACTATAGAAATTTTCGGACCTATGTTTACTCCCGATAGTATTATCTATCTTCAGGCTGCTGAAAATTTCAAAAATGGTTACGGGGTTTCCATCAGAGATGCGGATGGATTTAAAATCTTGACTCATTTCCCTCCGTTATATCCTGTGATTTTGAGTTTTTTCTTTGATAATTTCAGGTTGCTAAATTCAATATTAGCTTTCATCACATCATTTATTTTTGGATTTATTGTTTTTGATGCTACCGGATCTATTATAACATCAATTTTATCCATAATCTTTTTCTCTCTTTCGCCTACTTATATTTATATATATATTTTCACATCTTTTGAGTGAAACTTTATCTTTACCCTTCATTCTATTAACTTGTTTTCTGATAAAAAGATATTTAGATCATCAATACACTTGGTTATTGATTCTCTTCTCTGTTCTTATTAGCGTTTCAACTCTTATCAGATACGCAAATTTATTTCTTATTATAGAAGAAATAAGAAAATTGCCCCAAGATGCTTATATATACTCTAACGCTCCTGACCTTATATATTTACATACGAAAAGATTTAGCTCCAAAATTCCTGCAAAGTATCTTGACGGTAGAATTATATCTCCAAATTTTCAAGATAAATTAAAGGAAATGGCTACTAAATTAAAAGAAAAAGATGGTTTTTTGGTTCTGATATACCCATATTCACGGCACTATTTACCAGCCGAAGATGAATTAAACTCCTTACTTGATTTACAAGTTTATAAAAGAACACAAGATGGTGTTATCTACAAAATAAGACCGTAATTCTGTATAACCAGATAGTCTCTCCGAGAGCAAAATTTATGATTTTTTCAAAATGCTATAATCAGAAGATTAAATGGTAAGTATGGAATACAGAGAGTTTGTAGGACTTGATAGAAAGGTATCTGTAATAGGTTTTGGAGTGTGGACCGTTGCATCTGATTGGTGGGGTGTAAAAGATGATGAATTGAGAAAAAGACTCCTTATAAAAGCAGCAGATGAAGGAATAAACTTTTTTGACACAGCAGATGTATATGGAGATGGCTACGGAGAGGAAATTTTGAAGAAAGTCTTTGGCAAAAGACTTCAAGATTTTGTTATAGCAACAAAAGTAGGATACAATTTTTACGACTACAAGAGAGACGGACACAGGGAACATCCCCAAGATTTTTCTGAAAATTATATAAGAAAAGCTCTGGAAAACTCATTAAGAAGGCTCGGAGTAGAAACAATAGACCTTTACCAACTACACAACCCAAAACTCCACCACATAAAAGATGAAGTTATTGAACTACTTGAAAAATTGAAAGAGGAAGGAAAAATAAGAGCATACGGTGGAGCATTAGGACCAGACATAGGATGGGTTAAAGAAGGGAAAACCCTTATTGAAAAAGGAGTTCTTAACATCCAAATAATTTATAGCATACTTGAACAAGAACCTGCAAACACTTTCTTTGAAATCGGGAGAGAAAAGGGAGCAAAATTTATTGTAAGAGTTCCTCATGCGAGCGGATTACTTGATGGATCAGCCGATGCAAACACAACTTTCTCCCCGGGTGACCACAGAAGTTTCAGGAAAAAAGATTGGATGGAAAGAGCATGGTCTGTGGTAAAAGATTTAAACCTTACGGAAAAAGTAAAAGGAATGACGATAGGACAGATAGCAATTGCTTTCTGCCTTTCTGAACCATCTGTTACGACTGTTCTCCCAAACTTTACAAAAGAAGAAGAAATAACAGAATGGACAAAAGCAGCAGACAAGAAACTAAGCGATGATATAATAAAAGAAGCAAAGAAAATATACTACGAAAGACTCCATCCATATGTAGTGATGAGAGAGAGTTAAATTATAAGGACCATCTCTTGGGAGCCATCATAGTCAAAATACCCGACATAGAATAATACCTAAAAATATAATTATTATTTTGATGATGTGTTGTTCTTGTCATAATTTAGAAAAGCAATTTCCTCTCCGTGAATAAAATAAATTTCCGATTTTTAGAGCAACTTTTTTGGGAAAAATTTTAAAATAAAATGAATAAGCAAGATTATAGCAAATTTAGTTGCAAATATACACAAATAAAAATATGCATAATGGGAATATATATATTTATGTGTAAAGACTAGCATGGCTGATGTAAGAAATATTCCTGCGGTATTTTTGGGAATGTGTCCGAATTGTGGTGGAGATATAACATCTGATAGATTAGAAAGATGGCTACCATGTATTTCCTGTCTTCCCGAAATCCCAGAAAATGCTACCTTTGAAGGTGTGAAGAATGAGCTTGAAAAATTAGGTAGGCTCAAAAATTTAGGAAAGATTTATGAAGTGGAGAAAAAAGCGGAGGAGTTTTCAAAGTTCTTTGAGAAAATTGTCGGATTTCCACCCTGGTCGTTACAAGTAGGATGGGCGAAAAGAGTTATTACAGGTCAGAGCTTTGTAGCTCTCGCTCCCACAGGTGTAGGTAAAACGACTTTCGGAATAGTTATGTCCTTGTTCATAGAAGGAAAATCCTATATCATACTACCTACAAAACTTCTTTCAAAACTTGTTGCAAAAAAAATAATAGAATCAGCAGAAAAATTGGGGATAAATAAAAAAATACTCATAGTTCATGGATCGAAAACCTCAAAAGAAAAGGAAGCACTACAAAACTCTGATTTTGATATACTCATAACAACAAGTATGTTCCTTGCAAGAAATGAAAAACTTATAGTAGATAAAAGATTTGATTTTATCTTCATAGATGATGTTGATACATACCTCAAACAACCCAAAAATGTTGAAAGGATCCTAAAAGTTATGGGATTGAGCGATGAAGATGTGAATGAGTTAAAAACTCTTATGAACAAAAAATTCTCCATTGCCAGGGGAAAGGAATCAATAGAAGAAAAGATAAAAGGGTTCAGTGAGATAAGTCAGAAAGTATCAGAGATAAGAAAGAAAATAAAAGGAGTTCTTGTAATCTCATCTGCAACAGCTAAACCACGAGCAAATACAACAAGATATTTTAGGGAAATATTCGGATTTGAAATCTCTCCATATACAACAACAATAAGAAATATAGAAGACACAATAATAAACTGCGAAGGAGATGAAAAAGATATTCATAAACTCAAAAGTTATATTTTTCAAAAAACGAAAGATGTTATAGAAAGATGCGGTAGTGGATGCTTTGTTTTTGTAAATTCAGAATACGGAAAACAATCGGTCTACGAGATAAAAGATTTCCTAAAATCATCAGGAATAGAAGCGATAACTTATGAAGAATTTGACGAGAAAAATCAAGAAAAATTCAGGAATGGAGAAATAAAAGCAGTAATAGGCATCTCATCTTTGAGGAACCCACTGTGCAGAGGAATAGATATGCCAGATGCTGTAAGGTATGCTATCTTTGTAGGTGTTCCTCGTTTTATTTTTTCTCTTGGAGAAATAGACGAACCAGCAAAAATGTTGGGAGTTCTTATATCTTTGAAAAACGCAATAGGGAACGGTAAAAAGATTTTCTCATTTATAGAATCTATGAAAAAATACGTAGGGATGAGAGCAGAAGATATAGAAAAATATCCCCCAATAAAAGAGAAAATTTTGAGTATAAAAAGTTTTATTGAGGAAAAGTTAAAAGATCCAGAGGTAATAAAGAAAATAAAAGAGTCAGAAGATATACCTTTGAGAATAGGGGAAGACGGTAGTATAAAGTTTGTAGTAGCAGATTCTTCCGCTTATATTCAAGCCTCTGGAAGAACCTCACGCCTTTATATAGGAGGATTATCAAAAGGATTATCTGTAATGATAGTTGATGATAAGAAAGCTTTCGCTCAGCTAAAAAAACGCCTGAAATTAGAGTTCTTTGAATCAATAAACTTCAAAGAATTTGATAATTTACCTATAGAAGATATTCTTGCTGAAATAGACAAAGATAGACAGAACATAAAGAACTTGATGAAAGGAAAAATAACTCCTCTTATTAACCAAGCCTCTATAAAACCTCCACAAAACGCACTTTTAATAGTTGAATCTCCAAACAAAGCAGGAACAATTGCAAAACTCATAGGTAAGCCAACAAAAAGAAGAATAATAGTAAACGGAAATGAGAAGACCATAGATGCATGGGAAGTTTCCCGAGGTGACCTGAACATAACTATAATTGCATCAGGGGGACATGTAATTGACCTACCATACTCATATTATAGAAAAGAAAACGTAGAAGATGAAAAATATGATGTCAAAATTGTGAATCAGAACGGAGAAATGATTTTCTTACCAAAATACAAATCTATAAAAAGATGCAGAAATTGTGGGGAGAATTTTTTTGAAGAAGAAAAGTGTCCTTATTGTGGCTCAACAAACTTTGATGACAAATCCGATGTAATTCGGGCAATCCAAAAACTTGCACAGGAGGCAAATATTGTTTTCATAGCAACAGATCCAGACTATGAGGGAGAAAAAATAGCTTTTGACATTTTTATGACTATACCGAAATACAAAAAAGAAATAAAAAGAATAGAGTATCATGAAGTGACAAGAAAAGCCATTTTCAATGCAATCCAAAATCCAAGAGATTTGAATATCTCACTCGTTATGTCGCAAATAGTCAGAAGAGTCACAGATAGATGGGTTGGATTTGCAATGAGTGAATTTTTGCAAAAAGAAGAAGAAAAAAGATGGCTATCTGCTGGAAGAGTTCAAACTCCTGTTTTGGGCTGGCTCATAGAAAGAGAAAAAGAAATGAAAAATAAAATCGGAATCTTAACATTCAAAGGTGAAAATGGAATATCAGATTCAGTAAAGATTGAAAACAGAGAGGAAGCAAAGAAAATAAGTAGCTCAATAAAGAAATTAAAAGGGAGAAAAAGAAAAAAAGAAGAAGATGAAAGAGAAAGATTAGATAATGCAAAAATAAAGGTAAGATATGAACTTTTGGAAACAAGTGAAGAAGTGATAAATCCACCACCACCCCTCAATACCCCTGAACTCATAAAAGAAGCATTCTCAAAGCTAAAACTATCTGCACCTCAAACTATGAACCTTGCTCAACAGCTATTTGAATCAGGTATAATTACTTACCATAGAACAGATTCAACCCATGTCTCAGATGTAGGTATTTCGCTTGCAAAAGAGTTCATTTCAGAAAATATTGGAGAGAATTATTTTGTAGGAAGAACTTGGGGAGAAGAAGGCGCTCACGAATGCATAAGACCAACAAAAGTACTAACTCCTGATGAACTGGCAATTTCAGCTAAAATAGGGACAATATCTTTACCAGAAGATGCAATAAAGCTTTATGATATTATATTCTCAAGGTTCATAGCAAGCCAGATGAAACCTGTGAAAGTTCTAAAAGGTAAAGTAAAACTTGAATTGAGCTGGAAAGTAAATGGAGAAGAAATTTCAATAAGCAAGTTATCTGATATGAATATGAAAATTATTGAAGATGGGTGGAATAAAGTGATTTTCTTACCAATTTCAGATATCGCAAGAATTTTGGTTGAAAAGAAAGTTTTTGAATTTGAAACAAAAGATTTCAAATTCTCTTTCGTCTCTCCCGTCCCACCATATACTCATGGCTCACTCATAGAAGAGATGAGAAAAAGAGGCATCGGACGACCTTCAACATACGCTTACATAATAAAAACACTCCTTGACAGAGGATATTGTATAGATAGCAAAGGTTTTATAATTATAACAAAATTGGGAAGAGAAGTTTATGAGAAATTAAAAAACAGCTCAAAATATTCAAAATACACAAGAGAAGATTATACACGAGAACTTGAAGAAAAAATGGATAAAGTCGGTAAAGGTGAGGAAAATTATATGGATGTATTAAAAAAGTTATATTTTGAACTTTTCCAAGATACCTCAAATTAGCAAGTTTTCTGAAATATTTCAGACAAAAATTTTGAAGCTCAAAAAAACGCAAGAATTCTATATAACTTCAAAAGCTATGAAATCATCAAAATCCGATGTAATTAAATTTCCAAAAGCTGATGTAATTCATTCAGCCCTGATTATATTTACAGCTATACTCGGTATAGGATTTATAATTCCATTCCTTCCTGATTTTTCAAAAAGAATCGGAGGAGAAAAATTTGTTGGACTTATATTCTCAGGATTTGCAATCTCCCGCCTTATCGCTGTTCCCACATTTGCCTTTCTTTCTGACAGATACGGAAGAAAAGTTTTTATAGTTTTAGGTCTCCTCGTTTACTCAATCACATCTTTCTTATATGTTCATGCTGAAAATTTCATTTCATTATTTTTGGTAAGGTTAATTCATGGCGCCGCATCCTCTATGATAATTCCTATAAGCTTCGCATATGCCATGGATAAAGTTCCATACGGTAAAGAGGGATTTGCAGCAGCAATTCTCGGTGGATCTCTGCTTTTAGGATTCGGACTGGGTCCGTCAATAGGTGGAGCTCTCGCTAAATTTTACGGAGAAAATGTAGCATTTTACTCTATGGGGGCATCCGGAATAATAGCTATGATGATTTCCCTTTTTTTGATGAAAGAACCAGAAAAAAAGAAAAAAGCCTCTCAGCCTGTAATAGATGAGATAAAAGATATAATTTCTTCACACATTTTCATCTTATCTTTTCTGATATGGTTTATTGTGATGTGGCAAAGAGGTTCTATAATATCATACTCACCTTTGCTTTTAGAAAATGAAGGTTTTGACAAAGTGAAAATAGGGTCAACTTTAACAGCTTATGCTATAATATCATCTGTGCTTCAGTACTCCTCCGCAAGATTTGTAGATAAAGCAAAAGATAAACTATCTTTATCTTTGATATTTTGTATATCCTCCGCCGTTCCGCTAGCTCTTATATACTATGCGAATTCTCCTTTGATTATATTTTTTGTGTTCATGTTGTCAGGGGCTTTGAGTGCATTTTCCTACCCATTTCTCATAGCAGAAATAGGAAAAGAAGCAAAAAGAAAAAACAAAGTCGGAGGAACAATAGGATTTATGGACTGGGCTTTCTCACTTGGAAACATACTCGGACCCACTTCCATGGGCTTCATCGCAAACAAGGTTGGACTGAAACTCTCATTCCTTATACTTGGAATAACTCAATTTTTAGCTTTCACACTAATCTTAACCATACTCAAATCAAAAATTCAAAAGAATCAAGAGGAATAAACAAATAAAAAGAAGAATATATAAAAATAAAAAAGGAGAATATTGCAAACAAAATTTTACTTCAATTTCAGAGGTATTCCAGAGACCATCAAATAAACTTCATCTGATATATGAGCCAAAAACTTGTTTATCTCTGAAAGTTTTGTAAGCCACAATCTTGTAAGTTCGTCTTGCGGTATTATTCCCTGACCACATTCGTTAGAAACAAATAACAAAATTCCAGAATTTTGAGAAAGAACAAAATTTTTAAACCTCTCTGAAATTTCACCTATTTTATTCAGATCTTTTCCAAAGTAGAAAAAAATGTTTCCAAGCCAAGTTGTTATGCAATCAACAATAGCTAAAAAATTTTTTTCATTTTCAACTGCTTTCCATATATTTATTGGTTCTTCGCAGGTTTCCCACCCTAATCCCTCTCTTTCTTTTCTGTGATTTTGTATTTTTAATTTCATTTCATCATCAAGAGGTTCAGCTGTTGCGACAAATATTTTCTTTGTAATTTTATATTTTTCTGCAAGCTCCTCGGCTTTTTTTAGAGCAAATGAGCTTTTTCCACTTCCAACCCCACCTGTTATGAAAATCTTCATTTATTTCATCATTTATTTCATTTGATCGCTATTCCGAAAGTGACCTTCCCTGCAAAGCATTTTACAAGTTTGAAATCGGAAAATCCTTTTGAGAGAACATAATTTTTCAACTCACTCTCTTTCCATCTTTTGCCATAGAAACTTACAAGAAGATCAAGAATTGACTCTTCAATAGGACCCTTCAGACCGTCATCTGATACAATTGCCTCCCATATCACAGCATATCCCCCCTTGTTAAGAACTTTTAATGATTTCTCTAAAAATTCGCTTCCAAACTCGTCAAGGGGTCTCAAAGTTAATTTTTTAGTCAAGAAAACAAGGTCATAACCTTTTTCTTCATCTCCCCACCTATCCTCTTTCGGAATTCCTTTGTGCTTTTTGATTGATGCAATATTTTTCAGTTTATATTTTTCTATCAATTTTGGAACTTCATCTATAAGATGAGGATAGCATCCTATGTGGATTTGGACATCAGGGAATTTTTTCTGGATGTTTTTTGCGAAAGATATTCCCATAGAGCCTATCATTATGCGTCTTATATTTTTGAATTCAAACTTTTCCATAAGCTCTCGTGTCGCAGAATACAGAAAAGAATTTACACTGAAAAGCAAAGTCCTATAATCACTCTCCAAATTATATATATTGAGTTTTGAAGATGGTTGGCCACGACGAACTATATCTGGCAAATCTGAAAAACCTTTGAGTTGAGACCATAAAAATCTTATCTCATCACCTAACACCTTCATAACTTCTTTGAATTCTTCATCTAAGGAATAAAAGGCTCCATCTTTTTTCAAAAATCCAAAATAGACAAGAGAGTCAAGCAGAGTTTCAGTCCTTGGTAAGTCCAAATTAAAACTACCTGCTATTTCATCTGCGGTTGCATTCAATTTTTTATTCAACTCATCTATTATTCCTAGTTCAAAAGCCGTTCCCAGAGAGGAAATCTTCACAAGATTTCCATTACTTTCAAAAATTTCTTTTGCAAAAAAGTATTTTTTTATTTTTGATTTGAGATCTGATATATTTTTACTTTTTGAAGCCACAAAAACCAAAGGGAACACTTCTCTTAAAACTTTTCCCAAAACACCATTTTTTTCAACGATATTTTCTATCCTGTCTTTCAACTGCTTTGACAAATTACCGAATAAAACAAACCTTGATAATAATTCTTTCATAATCTAATTTACCCCCTATTTTTTTTCTTCTTTGCCTTGTTT